>Ga0315314_1000184_pt1 | contig 82104 bp, 87 predicted proteins | sample TDP9_MG_FD_203631 | JGI IMG/M metagenome (GOLD analysis project Ga0315314, IMG submission 203631) | Freshwater sediment microbial communities from Lake Towuti, South Sulawesi, Indonesia - TDP9 | ecosystem: Environmental > Aquatic > Freshwater > Lake > Sediment | place: Indonesia: South Sulawesi...
ACAGAACATACTCAACAAAATCCGCAAACAATTCGCCGAAGACCCATGGCGCTGGAAAAGAGAAATGGAAGCCGAATGGAGCGAAGACGAAACTGTATGGCTCCCACAAAGCCTCATAACACGCTGCATCGATGGCACACAGGAGCTCTACCCATTCGACAGCACACAAACAGGCACATTCTACGCAGGACTCGACCTAGGAAAACACCAAGACCACAGCGTACTCATAATAATCCAACAAACCCACGACAAACACACACTACGCCACTGGAAAGTCTTCCCACTCGAAACCACCTACGCAACAGTCATAGGCTACGTCAAAACCATCACAGACCGCTGGAAACACATAGAACAAATCGCCGTCGACACCACAGGCATAGGCGAATACATAACCGAAGACATGAAGAACACAGGCATCGAAAACATCCAACCCACCACATTCACAGCCCAGCGCAAACAGGAACTCGCCAACCAACTCAAACAACACATGCAAAACAGCACATACCGATTCCCATTCATCGAACTACGCCTCTCACCAACAGTACACATGAGCTACGTCGCCGAACTCAACGTAGAACGCTTCAACCTACGCAAAGACGGCTCAATAGGCTTCTCACACCCACAAGGACAACACGACGACACATTCTGGGCAACAGCACTAGCAGTCTCATGCAGCCTTAAGCTAACACCAGAACCGACACTCAGGGTAGTGCAAACATGACACGCCACCGCCCCACAGAACTCTTCCAAATCATCAAACACCACCGCCGATACGACCGCAAAACAGGCAAATTCATCATCAACATCAACTACAAAACAGCACCACCAAAACCCACCCAACGCGTAACCACAGTAGCCGAAGCCTTCGGATTAGGCTTAGACACAGAAAAACTCTTCACAATCTACGACAACACGGAAATCAAAATCACACCCACAGACATCGTATACATCACAGGTGAATCAGGCAGCGGAAAATCAATCCTACTCAAAACACTCGAACACGACATAACCCACGACATGCACCAAACCGCCATCAACACAGCAAACATCAAACCACACCAAAACAAACCCATAATCGAAACCATAGGAACCACAACCACGCAAGCACTCGAACTACTCAGCCGAGTGGGCTTAAACGACGCCTTCCTCTTCCTACGCACGTACAAGCAACTCAGCGACGGACAGAAACACCGCTACAAAATCGCCAAAATGATCGAATCAAACGCACAATTCTGGGTCATGGACGAATTCTGCGCAACACTCGACCGCGACACCGCCAAAATCGTGTCCTTCAACGTCCAGAAACTCGCAAGACAAAACGGAAAAGCCGTGCTCGCAGCCACAACACACACCGACCTCCACGAGGATTTACACCCGTCAGTGCACATACACAAGCAGTTTGGCAAGGAGATTCAGGTAAGCTATCACGCAAATGAACCCCCGAGAGAATGCAGCCTACTAAAGCAGATTCGCATCGAAAAAGGCTCCAAAAAAGACTACAACGCATTGGCAAGCTTCCACTACCGCAGCCACCATGTCGGAGCAGTAAGAAACGTGTTCCGCGCCATCCGAGGCAACGACGATGAACTCTGCGGCGTCATCGTATACACTTACCCAGCCATAGAAGCAGCTGGCCGACGAAAAATCTTGCCAAAAATGCCTACCACAGAGCTTAACCACAAACTCTCCAACATCATGCGAGTTGTAGTCCACCCGAAATACCGCACCGTTGGACTGGGACAAAAACTAGTTCGCCAAACCCTAACGCAGGCTGAAACACCTTACGTCGAAACCACGGCGGTCATGGCTAAATACAACCCCTTCTTCGAAAGAGCCGGAATGACAAGAATCCAAGAGACAAGTCCATCAAAACAAGCTTGGCAATACGAGAAATACTTGGAGAACTAGGCTTCAGCACAACACTGTTAGGCAGTAAGGAGTACATCATGTCACAACTCAAACGTCTAACAAAACCAGAATTATTGGCTGTGAGACAAGCCTTCATAGAAAACGCTCATCTCAGATTTCTCAAAGAAGTTTGCTGCCGCGAACCATACGGAAAACACGAAATCTACAAACAAAAAATCGAAACCATAGGCTTGGAGAAACTTGCAAAACTCATCAATGTTGCAGCTTCGCTGTGTCAAACAAAGATTTACTTGTTCTGGAAAAACTCAGCTACAGTCAAACAGTCTTAGAACAACTATTCTGAATAAAGAAAACGAATGTTTATGGTAAATTCACAACTTGTTTATAGAATCCACATGAAAGACTAAGCCGATGTCTTTCAAGGCTCAAGCAATTACAATAATTCCAGCTTTCACCGTTTTCTTGATAGCCATCTACCTAGCCATGCTTTCATTTATTACTAGCGACATCGCCTTGAAACAGCAGACCCTGTTCCTCGCCGTAGCAATGTTTTTCGGCGGCTTAGCCATGGCAATCTGCTGGGCATTTTATTGGGCAGTGGCCAAAACTCGCCTAATGAACGCCAGAATCTCAAAAAAGCAGACTTCAGAATCTTCTTCCAATGAATAGTCTTAGAAAAACGCCCCATTGAATGATTATGGTTTTGGCGCCTCAGACTATTGGGCGTTTGGACGTGTATTCGTGGCCGCATTGGCATTTGAAGCCTATGATGCCCTTTTTCTTGTGGATCTTGCAGGCGTAGGTTGAAGAGTTGCAGTGAGTTTCTTTCCTGTGGACGCTCCAGAGAATGTAAACATCTTGAGCACTGAGTGGGGCGTATTGTCTGGCTTTTCCAATAAGCCACAGGTTATAGGCGCCGAACGCGAACCATGAGGCGAACAGGAGGATTTCCAACATTTTACATCCCTTCTGTATTTTTGTGCTACACATAGACAATATGTCTTTTTCTAGACATATTACTAAGACGGATATACACACTAAACTATATAAGAATCATCTCAAAACCTGAAGACTCAAAATCAGTCATCAACAACTTCAACTTTTTGTATTTCCACTGTCCGCATACGTTGACAGATAGGGAAAAGTTTAGGTGCTGAACCCGCAATTACTAAGAGTCTTCTGAGGTGCAATGCTTGAAAATTTCCAAAGACAAATTAGCCATCCTAATTGACTACACCTTGATTAGACCAACCACAACAAAAAAAGAGGTCACCAAACTGTGTTGGGAAGCAAAAAAACACGGGTTCGGATGCGTCGTCGTGAACCCCTACTTTATAAGTTTAGCCCGTCAGACGTTAAAAGACTCACGCGTAAAGGTTTGCAGCACCATTGGATTTCCAATCGGAAGCACGCTGCCCGAGGTCAAGACTGAGGAGGCACGGAGAGTTGTCGAGCTAGGCGCTGACGAGCTAGACATGGTCATGAACATAAGCGCCCTCAAATCAAAGGATTACAACGCAGTCAAAAAAGACATTGAGGCAGTTGTAGCTGTGAAAAAACGCAATCCAAACGTAATCGTTAAGGTCATAATTGAAACAGGCTTCTTAACAGATGAGGAGAAAACCATTGCGTGTAGACTCGTCAAAGAGGCGGAAGCAGACTTCGTCAAGACATCCACTGGCGTTTTTGGAGGAGGCGCAACAGTCAAAGACGTGAAACTCATGAGGAAGACAGTGGGCAAAGAGATAGGCGTCAAAGCGTCGGGAGGCATACGCACCCTAAAAGACGCTTTGGTCATGTTTGAGGCTGGAGCCAACCGCATCGGAACCAGCACCGCCGTCAAAATAATCAAACAAATGCCAGAAAAGGAGCGCAAAGCGAGGAGGTGAAACAAAGGCTTGGCAGACACTATTTTTAAAGTAAGCCGACGCCTAGCAGAAGCCGCAGACATCGCAGTACATGAAGCTTTAGCCGTTAAAAAGGACGAACGCGTTCTCATCATCACAAATCCTATCGGAGACGTTTACAAAATCTCAGAAGCTTTGTATGCCTCATGTGTCAAAGCAAAAGCAGCGCCCACTCTGATGGTTCAACCCAAGAAAACGATATTCGACTACGCCGAGTCCACAGTGATTAACGCAATAAAATCCGAGCCGGACACAATTATTTCAATCAGCGCTGAAAGACTTGGAAAAGACAGAGAAGCATTAGCCAAACCATACACAGGTTTGGACGGCAAACCCTACACACACATATTTGACCAGTTGCTCTACGGGCTAAGAAAGATTCGGGCGTTCTGGTCGCCTTCAGCTACAGTCGACATGTTCGCGCGCACCGTTCCACTCAACTACACCGAGCTTAGAAAGAGCGGCGCAAAACTGGAAGCCGACTTTCAGGACGCCAAAACGGTTCATGTTCAAACTGATTTGGGAACAAACATCGAGGTTGGTGTTGAAGAGCGGAAAGTGCGAATCGACGATGGTGACTTTCGCCAGCCGGGAAAGGGCGGCAACCTACCAACAGGTGAAGCCTTCATATCGCCAAAGCTTGGAGAATCAAACGGCATCCTAGTTTTCGACGGCAGCATAACACTGGACAAAACCGTGGTCATCAAGAAGCCAGTTAAGGTTTCAATTGAAAAGGGTCATGTAACCAAAGTTGAAGGTGGAAAGGAAGCTGACTTGCTCCGAGACTACCTTCACACGGCTGGTGAACGCCCATATGAGATGGCGAAGAAGGGCGAAATCACAATGGAAAGGGCAAAGGAGTATTCTCAAAACGCAACAAACCTAGGCGAGTTTGGTGTTGGCTTGAACCCTAAGGCGAGGATTGTGGGCAACGTTTTAGAGGATGAGAAAGTGTTGGGCACGGTTCACTTCGCCATAGGAAGCAACTATGACCAAGACGCTTTAGCTTTGATTCACTCCGACGGCATAGTCAAAAACCCAACAGTAACCATAGACGGAAAAACAATAATGAAAAAAGGCAAAAAAATGTCTAGCTTTTTTCACATTTTTTCTGGCGCTTCTATTCCTAGCAGGTTTAGAGCATTTCTTAACACTGTATGGGTTGCCTTAACTAGAGCCAGTCTTGCGTCGCTTAGTTCTGGTGGCTTCGCCTTTATGACGGGCAGGGCGTTGTAGAAGGTGTTGAACTTGTCGGCTAGCGAGTTGGCATAGTCGGCGATTTCGTTTGGGCGCAGATTCTCAGCTGAGTCGATGAACACATCTGGAAATTTAGCTATCGTCAAGATCAAGTCGCGTTCAATCGGTTCCCGCAACAACGTGTAGTCCGGTTTTTCTGGTTTTCTCTCAGCCTTGCGGAGTATGCTCCCTGCTCTGGCGTGTGAATATTGAATGTATGGGGCGCTGTTTTTTTCAAAGTCGAGCACGCGGTCCCACGTGAACACGACAGGTTTTGAGGAGTCAACCTGCACAAGAGCGTATTTTAAGGCGCCGACGCCTACCAAGTTTGAGATACGCTGTTTCTCGTCGTCAGAAAACTGAGGTGACCGCTTCACAACCTCCTCGTGAGCTCGATTGACCGCTTCGTCCAAAGTTTCATCAAGCATTATGAAGCGCCCCGCACGCGCAGACATTTTGTAGCCCGGCAGTCTCACCAGATTGTAGGCGAAGTGGCGCAGGTTTTTGGCTTTGTCAACATGGCCTAAGGCGCAGAGAGCGATTTTCAGCTGCATTTGCGCCAGTGTTTGTTCCATCCCGATTACATTGATTACTTGGTCTGCTTTCTCAAACTTCCAAAGGTTGTAGGGGATGTCCCGCGTGGTGTAGAGAGATGTGCCGTCAGCCCTCACCAACGTCAACGATGGGATTTCATAGTCTTCACGCAGACCCAGCAATAGCTTAAGATTCAAGTCTTGTGCTGCCTTGTCCGCGTTGAACTCCAGCACCGCGCCAGCTCGAAAAACGTAGGGTGTCTTCTCCAACTGTTCCAAAGCTTTTCTAACAGAGCTGTTCCAGATGAAGTCGCTCTCCCAGTCCCAAGAATCTATGGATATGCCCATTCTGTCAAACGATTGCTTGAAGCCTTCAAGGCAGAGCTCGCTGACCTGTCGGATGAGCTGTTTAGCCTCTTTTACACCTCTTTCATAATCGAGGTTTAACTGTGCAATCCTCGCTTCAGGGTTCTTGTCTTGGCTGATTTTGTCGAGAAGTTGAGCGAACAGCTGTGGATTCGTTGACTCAAGTTCAACTGCGGCTGTTGTCCAGTCGTCAAGTTCTCGTTGCAGCTTAGAAACGTTCTCATCTGTCTCTTCCCGTTCTTTGGCGTTTTCAATCGCTTTCTTCAGTTTTTGGACCTCAACAATACAGCTCGTGATGGCGTAGATTTTGCCTATGAAATGGTCAGGCTTACCCTCAGGCTCTGGCTTGCCAAGTTTCTCGTACCCATACGCGATTACGGCAGCTTGGCGACCTACATCGTCCACGTAGTAGTGGCGATAAACCGTGTATCCTCTAGCCATGAGGATTCGTGCCAAGGCGTCACCTAGAACTGGGTTTCTCGCAGTGCCGACGTGAATTGGATGATTCGGGTTGGCGCTGGTGTGCTCAACAATTATTCTCACAGATTTTTCAGTCTTAACAAAACCGTACTCCTTGTCAAGAGTCAGAACAGACTCCAAGGTTAGCTTGGCGAATTCGCTGAGGTCCACATAAAAATTGATGTAACCAGCACCAGCCGCCTTAACCGAGCTCACAAGAGAAAAACTCGACAAATCGATTGCCTTCACGATTTGCTCCGCCAACTTCAACGGTTTCTTACCCGTGATTTTTGCAAGTTCAAAACAGACCGAAGACGACAACTCACCGAACTCAGGGTTAGGAGGCGACTCCAACACAAACGAAACGGAAACCTCAGGGAAAAGCCTCCTTATCGTGTCTTTTAGAGCAGTTTCACACGCAACGCGGAACTCAGCAAGAGGATTAACAGAGGTCATTCGCTTACCAAACCAAAAGAGAAGCAGGCAGAATATTTAACCTTGCATGTATAACATCTTCAGGAGGCAAATCAGATGGAAAACGTGAAATTGAGAGAGGCGAGAAGAAGTGAAGTGGGGTACTGTGGCAATTACTGCCGAACCTGCCACTGGCACACCGATGCCATGAGAAAGCCCGCTGCTCAGTTACTAGAACTGCTCCAAAGCGAGTTCGAAGTTCCAGGCTGGATAAACTACAAGGGTGGCAATTCCCAAGAAACAATCAAAGCGCTTGAAATACTCTCTAAATCCGCATGTTCCTTCAACTGTAAGGGAGGCAGCGGCTGGAGCGGCTGCCCAGTCCGCAAATGCTGCATCGCAAAGGGCTTCGATTTCTGTTTTGAATGCCCAGAGTTTCCATGCCAAACAAACTGGAGTGAAAAAAGCGAACACGCAAATGTCTTCACCGCGGATAAAATAAAGAGACTTCAAGAAATGAAAACGTTAGGCGTAGAAGAGTGGATTAAAAAACAGTGGGAATGAGTAAGAGATAATCAATTGAATCTGTCTTCGCAATGACGTCTCAGCGAAGCAAAAAATTCTAGACAAGAACCTAACGAGAAAGTCTGCTTCAAGTTATGATGATGTGGCGGGCCCGCGGGGATTTGAACCCCAGATCTCCGGCTCCGCAGGCCAGCGTCCTAATCCGGGCTAGACTACGGGCCCTTCTTTGCCGAACACAATTCTTGTATGATAAAGGGGTAAAAGAGTTTCTACTTAGTCTTCTTTATGGTTCTTTCTAGGGCTTGTATTACGTTGTTTTTTCCCATTGCCATGATGTATGGTCCCATCCTTGGTCCTGCTGAAGCGCCTAGCAGTATGGTGTAGAGGGTTTTGAAGAATAGGCTTGGCTGTATGTTGTTCTTGCGGGCGGTTTCAAACACGGCGCCTTGAATTCTGTCTGGGTCAGCCGTTGTTTCAGTTTCCAGGATTTGCACTAGGTCTTTTATGGCTTGTTTTTCTTGACTGCTGAGTTGAATTGTGGTTTCTTTTATTTCCATGAAGTCTTTTGTCCAGTTTAGCGCGTATTGGATTCTTTCTTGCAGGTTTGGTGTGAGACTTTCATTTTTTTTGAGGTAGCCGTATTCTCTTAGTTTTTGGGTGATGTATTCTGTTTCTGAGCCTTTCGGCGCTACTTTGGCTATGTAGGCTAGCAGGTTGTAGGGCACATGTACGCTAAGCTGCTTGGGCGGTTTGAGCCACCAACAGTATTTGTAGAGCCCGGCAAGTTTGGTGAGCTCTCTTTTATCTGAAATTTGTTTCTTTCCAAAGTTTATGTCTTCTAATTCGTCGAGTTCGTTCATGTACGCTGGGATGTCCAAGATTGAGATGGGGCGTGCTCCTACAAATCGTTTCAAACAGAGCAGGTTTAGAGACTGAGGCGAACCGTAGCGGAACCAATCAGCGGCAGCCAACACTACGCCTGCTGACTTTGAAAGTCGTCGTCCACCCTTTGCCAAAAACAACTCGTACTTGGCATGATATGGAGGCGGCCAATCTAGGATTTCTTGGCATATGCGGTCGTTGACTCTCACTGAATCGGCTATGTCCTTTCCGTAGGCTTCGAATCTGATGTCGAGGGCTTTCCATCTTGCGGCGAACTCCACTTTCCAAACCAGTTTTCCTTCTGCCTTTGTGTAGTCGGCTTCACCCTTGTATCCGCAGCCTTTGAATTGTTGTCCCTTGATTTCCATTCCTTCGCAGGCGTACAGAATCTTGTTTTCTTTGGGCAGCAGCTCATACGCTTTTGTGGTGTAGATGCGTCCGCAGTTGCCGCAGATGGCGAAGTAGGGTAAAGCTTCCTCAAACTTTTCTTGCCCCACTTCTTCCTTGATGATTTCGCCCACACGTTTGGCGTTTAGGAGTAGAGTTTTGATTTCGTTGTTGAGAAGCCCGCGTTTGTACACTTCTGTTGCTGACATGAAAGTGCCCTTGACTCCACATTTGTCAAAAGCCTCGAGCATCAGCGATGTGGCGTGTTCAGCGAAGCTCTTGTGACATTTGTCTGGGTCTGGAATATCCGTTACGGGATAACCCAGATACTTGTTCAATGTTTTGGGCATGCCGGCTGGAACCTTGCGCAGCCCGTCTTTGTCATCAGCAAACGCTATCAGTTCTGAACGATAGTTTTGCGCCTGCAAGGCAACGGTTACTGCATAAGACCTTATGGCGTCGCTTAAATTACCAACGTGAGGAATGCCTGACGCGCTGACCCCCATTTCAGTTCGAATCAGGCCGAGGCTTCTGCCTAGTTTCTGCTCTCTTTCAACAATCTTCGCAGCGGTTTTGTCGTACCATGTGCCGTGACCGATAATTTTTTCAGCCATGTCAAGCCTAACCCACAAACAATTGAAGGTGAGAAAGATAAAAACTTTCAAGTTAAATACCCAATAAGTAATCAATAATGTAGTTAAGGCTTGAGGAGCGTTCAAAAATGAGACGGATAAATCCACGCGAAGCCAAACGCATGATGCAGCGCATGGGCATGAGCATGGGCGCTATGCCAGATGTCCAACAAGTCATATTCAAAACAAGCAGCAAAGAAATTATAGTTGAGAACCCAGAGGTCGCAGTCATGGAGATGCATGGTCAAAAAATCTTCCAAGTCACAGGCGAAAGAATCGTTGAGAAGACTGTTGAAAAAGAGGTTAAGATTCCAGAAGAAGACGTGCAACTCGTTGCTACACAGGCTAAAGTCAGTCTGGAACAAGCCAGAGCCGCGCTGAAACAAACAAAGGGCGACCTAGCCCAAGCCATACTCCTACTAAGCCAAACAAAATAGCCTTGAGTTTTAAGTTTAAAATTGTCTCAGAAATCTCCTCAGTAACACGCGATATGCTCATTGAAAAAATGTGTTGTGTCTACTTCTTTTCTTTTGTCTTCTTTCCGTGGCCGCACGACTCTATTAGGAGGCATTCTGAACATTTCGGGTTCTGTGCCTTGCACGTGTATTTGGCTAAGAGCCAGAACAGCCCCCCAACTCTTTCACCCTTGTCCCAAGGTATGAAATTTTGGAGCGCTTTTTGAATTTCTTCGTATTTTGCGTCTGGTTTAACAAGTCCTAATCTTTTAGCAATCCTGTCCATGTGTGTGTCAACAACGAAGACTTGACCGTACCCGTGACGGTTGGCAAGCAGCACATCAGCTGTTTTGGGACCAATTCCAGGCAGCTCCATGAACCTTTTTCTAGCCTCCTCTTTTGGAAGCGTAAGCACAGAAGCTATGTTGCCCCCGAACTTCTCTAATACAGCCTTCGACAGTTCTTTGATTCTTTTTGCCTTGACGTTGTAGAGCCCGCCGCTTCTTATTGCCTCTCTTATGTCTGCCTCTTTGGCACTTGAGAGGACATTTGGCTTAACCTCGAACTTGGCCGATAATCCCTTGTAAGCGCGTACACAGTTTGCTTCACTTGTGTTTTGAGACAGAACTGTTAAAACGAGGTTTTTGAACGGGTCTTTTGAGGCTTCCACCGGATACTGCACCGGCCACCATTTTGGTCCATACTTCTCTTCCATCAAGGGGATTAGTTTCAAGTCGAGAGTTTTCAGGTAAACTCCTCCTCAAGCATCGCCTAGAATTGTTTTAGGATGTCTTGTTTTTCCATTATGTGCCCGCAGTAGTGGCATTTGAGCTTCAGAGGCTCTTCTTTTTCCACGTAGAATTTTGTCTGCACGGGTTCGTTGCTGTTTGAAACGCAGGCTGGGTTGTCGCACTTCACAATACCTTTGATTGCGTCTGGCAGTTTCACCCGCTGCTTCTCAACCACCTTGTAGTCTTTGACGATGTTTATCGTGGCATGCGGAGCCAACAACGCAATCTTATCAAGTTCTGAAGCAGCCAGAACCTTGCCCTCAACCTTCACCATGTCCTTATGATCCAGCCTCTTACTTGGAACGTTCATGGCAATCGTGACCACACCTGCGCGGCGCCCAGTTATCCCCAGTATTTTGGCAACGTCTAAAGCGTGACCGCTAGTTATGTGGTCTATGACCGTGCCGTCTTTAATTTTTGAAACTCGAAGCGTTGGCTCCTTTTTTGGCATAGACAATCAACCGCCCTCTAGCCTCTATATCTCTATGGTTTGAGAATAAAAAGAGTTATTTGCTCTGTGTCAGAGTTTGTTTGGTGTTTGGGGTTGGAGTTCAAGGGACGAGACATAATCTCGATTAAGGATTTCACCCGCCAAGAAATCGATTACATATTAAAAATCGCAGCCGCCATGGAGCCAGTCGCCAAGAGCGGCTCAACAATGCTCCGAGGCAAAATCTTAGCCACACTTTTCTATGAACCTAGCACAAGGACGAGACTAAGTTTCGAATCAGCCATGCACAGGCTGGGCGGAACAGCCATAGGCTTTGCTGAAGCTGAGATAGCCTCTGTGCGGAAGGGTGAAAACCTCGCCGACACCATGCGCGTTGTGGAAAACTACGCCGACATCATAGCCTTACGGCATCCGCTTGAAGGCGCTGCACGACTCGCTGCGGAATTCGCCAACGTGCCAATAATCAACGCTGGTTCAGGCGCTGAAGAGCATCCCACACAGGCGCTGCTTGACATGTATACTATAGAGAAGGAGTTGGGCCGCATCGATGGATTAAATATTGCCATGGCAGGTGACCTGCGCTTCGGCCGCACCGTTCACTCATTAGCCTACGCTCTGTCGCTCTACGACGTGAAACTCTTCTTCATCTCGCCTGATTTGCTGCGCATGCGCCGCGAAGTGCTCGACACCATAAGCGAACATGCAAAGGTTGTGGAAACCACCAGCCTCGACGAGTACTTGCCCAGACTCGACGTGCTATATGTGACACGGATACAGAAGGAGCGGTTTCCAGACGCTGCTGAATACGCGAAAGTAAAGGGTTCATACAAGATTGATGCGGGCACGTTGAAGAACGCCAAAAAAGACATGATTGTGCTGCACCCACTACCTCGCGTAGACGAAATCAGCGCTGAAGTCGATTCAACGCCACACGCACGCTACTTCCAACAAGTGTGGAACGGAATAGTCACGAGAATGGCACTACTCGCACTAATATTAGGCGCGGCAGATTAGAGAGAATCTCTTCGAGTTCGTAAATATGATTACAGAGCTCAAAGATAAAACCATCTTAACAAGGCTTTACGAAGACCCTGTCTTATACGTCGAAGAAATCTCTTTAGTTGAAGAAGATTATCTCTGGCACAATGTTAAGGTCTACGTTGATGACCCATGTTCTTTGGGGGAGTTTTTGATTGTTCATTCGCCCTCCTTCTATTGGGGTGGCAAAAGCCTCAGCGCCTACATGACAGCTAAAAATCCATCAACTGTTCTCAAGTTTGCATCCGTATTAAAGGCTAAACGAGGTTTTCAAACTCACCTGCAAACCTCTGTTGAAGTTGAATCTTATGTTCACAGATTCATGGAATGGTTAGTTAAAGCCTACACTGTCCGTTATTTCCGCGTTGACTCTGCAACATTCAAACCACATTGTCAACACCGAAAGAATGCTGTTCGCTTGACACATGAAAACATTAGACATCTTCAACCGTCAGCTTCCATCCATTTCATTAAACGTTTGGAGACAGCGCCCGTTTATGGTTGCATGAATGAAAAAAGAGAGTTGATTGCCACATCTGGCGTAGGTTTTCTAACTAAAAAGTCTTTTAGCATCAGCTACACAGAAACCAAACCTGAATACAGGGGTCAAGGAATCGCAAAATGCTTAACCTCGCTTGTGTCTGCACCCTTAATCAAAAGAGGATTGGTTGGAGTATACGCAGCGGATATCACCAATCCCCCTTCACTTGGGGTGGCTGAAGGCTTGGGCTTCCAGCCGCATCGAGACTTGAGATGCTTTTATAACTGAAAAGGAGGTGAGCAATAGTGATTGAGAAAATAGAGAATCTTACATTTCCCGTGAAAGACCTAAAGAAATCCATAAACTTTTTCGAGAACATCCTCGGTCTAAAAAAGAGAAACGAATGGTCCAGCTACGCAACCTTTAACATAGGTGAAATGATGCTTGGACTTGACCCAACACCTAAGGCTGAGCTTCAAATCTACATGCGAGTGGCCAATGTCGATGATGAATACAAGACCTTGAAAGAAAGGGGCGTGCAGTTTCTCACCGAACCAAAAGACCAGTACTGGGGCGGCCGCACAGCCATGTTCACAGACCCAGACGGAAACAAATTCATTCTTGTTTCTTTCAAAGAATAAGAATGAAATACAGGAAAGTTCTAGCTTAGATTCAGCCGCATTTCTCGCATACGCCGTATGTAGGTTCGTCTTCGTTGTTGTTTCTTTTGTACCATGGGATTTGCTTCAGTGCTTCCAGTTTCTCTTGTTTCTTTTCGTTTTCTCTCATCTTGCTGTAACAGTCTAACTGTATACTGCATTGTTCACACTTGTTGGCGCTCTGGGTTATCCATCTGCCGAAACATGGTCGCAAATTGTCCATTTTTGGATTCATTCCTCCTCTCTGATTTTGTTTACAATGTAACTCTAAATCTGTCCTGCAGCTCCCGTTTTTTGCCTTCGTTCCACCCGCTTACCGCTTGATAATAACCTGTCACACGAGACCACCACTCAACGTTTGTGGAGCCGCAGTTTGGACACATTTGGCTCATAAGAGGCGAGACCACGCCGCAGTCGTTGCAGACAGTCAGGTCCCTAGTGTAGGCATAGTATCCAACCTCTGTCTGAGTGGCGATGCGCTTTGTCAGTTGGTATAGAGCTTCTGGGTCAGGATTGGTTTCGCCCAGCCAGACGTGAAGCATGTTGCCGCCGTTTAAGAGTGGGAAGAACTTCTGCTCGATGTCAACTCTACTGAATAATCCAACGTTGGCGCCGACGTAAACGTGGGTTCCATTGTTATAATATACGGGAACATCCCTCTCGTCTTCTGCCAACATAAATTGAGCCTTCGACAAGTCGCCTTTAACAATCTTCTCGGCGTTGTCACGGTAAGCGGGCGTAAGTAAATCGGCGATGGCAAAGCGTTGAGCTGTTGACTCCGCAGGCGTCCGCGCCAACGCCAGTTTGACTCCTGTTCTCGATTCCAGTTCTTTCTTGTACTTCTGCATCTCTAAAATGAGTTTAACTAGTATTTTGACGGCTTCAGGGTTTTCATGTAATTGGTAGCCCGTGTGCCACTGAGCCATCTCGTTGCCGCCTACAAGCCCAATAGTGTTGACTAACCCATCAAAATCGATGGCAGGGGGTCCCTTGGCTCCAGTTCTTGGGTCGATTGGGCGTTGAGTGGCGAAGGGAATCCTATTGCGCTTCCGTATCAGTTCCATCCATTTGCGTTTGATTCTAAAAATGTCCACTGATAGTTCCATGAGTCGGCGAGCTTCTTCGAATAAGGCAGTGTCGTTGCCGTTGGCTTTGTAAGCCATTCTGGGAAGGTTGAGGCTCACAACTTGCCAGCTGCCCATGGTGAAGTGTTTCCCATCTACAAAATTCATTTTGTCTTGAAAGGCTGGGCTGCTCTCGGGAGTTTCAACGAAGCAGTAGGCGCAGCATTGGTAGCATGAGACTCCTTTGCCGTAGCCTCTGTACGGGGGCATCAAGTTGTCAAAGTACGGCGTGCCAAACTTGGCAACTACTCTGTGCACGTTCAGCCAAACCTCATCGTACTCGGGCTTGAAAAACTCTGGACTGATGCTGTTCTCCAACTTTGGAAAATTGAACGGTTTACCCCTGAAGTCTCCTTTCAGCGCCACCTCGTACAAAGCTTTAAACATCAAGCGCACTTCGTCTTCAAAGTCGCCGTATACGTCTGGTCCAACTCGCCCGTTCACGACAACTGGCATTTTTCGCCAGAGTTCAGGCACTCCAGGCTGCACCTGAATGTTGCTGAAGACGAGTTGCCCGCCCCTAGCCACGTAAGCTTGCGTGTACTCGAAGAACATCATCTGCATCATCTGTTTGATTCTCTCATAGCTTAAGCCTCTCATGAAAGGCGCCAGAAAAACCAGAAAATTGTAGAAGCCTTCGCCGCCTGCGAAGTTGGTCTGAGCCGAAGCCAAGATTTTAGCCGTGTGCAAAATGGCTACTTCGGGGTGTTTGGCTGGACCCGCCACGCTGGTTCGAGTACCCATGCCATCAGGCATTAAGCCGTAATAGAAAAAGTAGCGCAGGTCCCAGTCTTGACAGAAGGGTCGGGTTCCAAAGTATTCTAAATCATGAATATGCAAGTCGCCAGAGAGGTGAGCGTCAGCTAGTTTCGGCTGCATCAGAAGCAGGTATTCTTCGCCGGAGACCCAGTCAGCCTTTCGCTTGTGCGATGTCTCAGCGTTGGGCTGGAGATTAGCGTTCTCATTCGCCTTAAAACCTTGTCCAACGTCCATGAGGTAGGCGTCGTAGACAGGAGCGCCAACTCTAGTGAGGATGTTGCGGTAAACGGCGTATTCGGGCTTATCCTTAGTCTTGCCCAGCAAAACGTTGTTCACCAATTCCCGGATGAGTGGCCCGCTCACAAACTTCAACCGCAAGTTTAGGATTTTGCGCTCAACATCAAACGCGATTTCTTCAGCTTCCTCCTGACCCAAGGGTTGTATGTCATAAAACTCCTTGGCAAGCTTTGTCTCAGTTAATAGCTGTCTCACTATAGCGTCTCGATTCCAAGAAACTATGAACCCGTCGCTTCTTCTGACTTTCGGCATCAGTTCCTGATACGCTTGAAGGACAAGCTCTCCGTCGCCGTCACCGTCGCCCATTATCGTTGCCCTCCAAGATTTCCTGAAGCCTACCCACAGCAAGCGTGTTGCCGTCGAAAAACTGTGTCTCAGAGTAGACAGAGTCGCCAACTTCTAAAACTGGCGCTGAAAGAACAACAATGTTCCTCATGACCAACTCAGTCATAACATCTACGTCTTCGAGAGTGCGCTCTTCAAAACTTCTGTTCGATGTCTTGAGCCAGTCCTTAAGTAAGCTGCATTTGTGGCAACCACTAGTGGTATAGACCACTATTTTCTGTGGTCCGCAAGAATTTGGAGGGGCTTGAGCCGCGACTGAAGAAACCATGAGAACACCCGCACAGAGGCGAAAAAGCAAATTAAGCTTGCTGCCTTTTTAGCTATGCCAACTTCCACGTGTTAATCTGAAAGTAATTTAATACAAAATTTTAAATCATTTATTCTAAGAAATTCAACTGAAACCCCTTCCGATACATTCGAGCCTTATGTAAAAACGTGTAAAAAACTATAAATAGGAAACGCGCTTTCAGCGCGAGCCGCCTATTATCACTGTTTTAGAGTTTATTATCACCTTAAAGGCGGGAGGCGTTGCTAAGTCTGGCTTGTGACAGGCGTGTATTTCGCAGAGACTCGTCTATAACCAATCAGGTTGTCTACTGAGCCGCAGGAGGGACACTTCGCTGGCAGACCATGAACGATTTTTCTACATCGCCTGCAGTAGGTGAAGCTGCGATTAAATGTGTACAAGCCTATCTTGTCCTCTGAAGCTAACCTCCTAGACAGCATCAGTAATTTAGACGGGTCGGGTTCCTCTTCCTCGATTTCCAACAGTGCCAGGTGTCCTCCGGGCGTCAACTGCTGTATTTTTTCTTCGATCTTCAGGCGTTCATTCAATGGAACTCTGGCTTGAGAAGGCGCTGCAATCAGGTCGGTGTAGAAAGGTTGCTCCTTGGTTCCCTTCACGTGGACTTTTGACCAACCAGAACGTTCAATGTCCAACTGCGCTAAACGTCTCGCAGCGCTTACACATGGAACTATAGCTGTCACTGAGCGTCCTTCGGGTTTTCTCACACTCTTCTTGACGCTGCTTCGAATATACTTCACTATTTGCTCAGCCAGATCTAACGCTTTACTTTCTCCATAGAACGATTGGAACCCGAAGGATTCAACAGCCTCATTCAAGCCAACAAAACCAATAAGCCGCGTGAAGTTTTCGAAACGAGCGTATTGTTCACCGTTGGATTTGTTGGTTAAGAATGGTAACAGCTTCTCTCTGCCTCGCAGTTTTATTGTCTGATACTTGATTTCCATGGTGCGCACTGCCATTTCAAGCTGTTCATCCAACAATTCGTAGAACTTGGCTGGTTTGGCTTCAGAATCGTAGACAATCCTTGGGAGGTTAATTAAGACGCTGTCCATGCTTCCCATCCGCAATGTGTCAAGTTCCCAGTCGCCCTTCCAATCGTTGACGAAGCGAGTGCCAGTGGCCATGTAGGAAACACAAGCTTGTTCTTTTGAAGCCAAGTTTGCAAAGTAGGGCATGCCTCTTTCAGCGGCTAATTGATGAGCCAGATGTAGGACAGAGTCAGATTCCTTGTTTCGAAGTGCTTCTGCTCGCAGTTTCACGATGAGGCTGGGCTGAAAAAGGGGCTTTCGTTTGCTTTCTTCAGCAAGGGTCTCAAAGAGAAGCGTAGTGAGAAGACGACTCTCCTCAACGTAGTCAGCGTAGAAACCCTCTTTCTTCCCCTCAGGCCCAACAGCTTCTTTTTCCCCTAAGAAGTCTGGAAGAGCGAGTTCAAGACCAACTGAAACCGCCAAGGCTGAATCATGGCTTGTCAACATTTGATTCATGTTGAAAACAAAGAGGCGCAAGTTTTCACGGATTCGCTCAGCTTCCACACCTCGAATAAAAGGTGCCAAGAAAACATTGAAGTAATCTAATAACTGTTCACCTGTTACCTCTGAAGCCGTAAGTCTTAGAAGGTTTGCTATTGTTGAGAACGCTGCCTGCAGAGTTTTTGGTGGAGGACTTGAGGCTATCGCCAGTTGTGGTCCATTGAGCTGAATCCCGTGCCTAAAAAAGAAGCGCAGGTCATGGGCGAACTCGTTGGGTTTTAGAATCCAAACGCCCAAGTTGTTCAGGTGAAGCGAACCAGAAAGATGGGCGTCTGCTATGTCCCTTGGAAGAATATTGAGAAGGGTGTACTCTTCGATGACTGAATCGCCCGCCGCTTCATGAACCACATTTACGCTTCCGAATTGGGCGCCAGCAGACTTGATGAGTTGAGTTACATCGTAGACGGGCAGCCCAAGTCTTGTTAATTTGTGCCGGTACTCTTCCAGTTTCTTTTCAATCAAAATTGCGTTCACGAATTCACGGATAAGCGGAGCTGTCAGATATTTGGTTTTGACTTCTAAGAGGCGTCCCTCAGTTTCCCTAGCGACTTTTTGCGCTAAATCTTGTGGCACGTTTGCCTCTTTCACCAGCGCTTCAGCGATTTTGTTTCGGTCGAACTCCTCCATAGCCAAGCGTGAGGTGCGCACCATCATCTTGCGGCGTTTGAATGAGCGTTCCTCGATAGTTTCTGCAACTTCAACCAGCATTCGTCCGAGGTCGGTGAGCTTATATTTCTTGGTTTCGGCGTCTGGCTCTACCAAGTCGGCTTTAATCAGAAACTTTAGGTGGTAGGCGAATCTGCCCGCGTCTCTGCCTGGGTTCAAGTGTAAAATGGTCATGATTTCAGTGTATGATAAGGGTCCTCTGTCGAAGAGCATGTTCAAAACTTGAAGCCGCAGAGATGAGGCCACAGCCTTTAACACGCGAGCTCCAAGACGACGCGGACGAGACATAGAACGACTCCTTGTTGGGTATCCTTTAACTAGCAACAACGAAGCTTTTATAGGTTAAACATGATTTCTTAAACGCCTCTGATTTGTTTTAACCTGAGCTTGGTTTGAAACTTAACTCGCGTTTCACCGTGTCAATGATTTCGCCCGCTCTCATAGCGTTCTTCAGGACTGCTGCCATTCGATATGGACTTTTGAACGTCTTAAGAAACTCTGAGAACACTGTTTTGGGACGGATGTAAAAGGTTCTGTAATATTCATAGACCATTTCACGAATATCCTCGAATGGGACAGTGTAAGGTGAAACTTGAGAGACGAAAACGCCTGTTTCCCAGTATTTTTCTTCATCTATGAAGCCTTTGGCAACCATGTCGTTCCACGAGTCGGTTCCTGGAAACGCGCTCAAGATGTTCAGTTGAGGCACGTCTATGTCCAATTCATGCGCAAAGCGCAGCGTGTTCTGTACTTCTCTGCGGGTTTCATCTGGGGCGCCCACGATGAAAGAACCGACGATGATGTCCATGCCTGCCTTCCTAGCCATTTTCACGGCTCTTCTGGTTTGGTCGGGTGTGATTCCCTTCTTGTAATAGTCGAGGATTCGTTGGTTGGCGCTTTCCACGCCGAAGTAGAGCATGCGGCACCCCGCCTTCACCATCTCCCTGAAAACGTCATAGCGGCAGTTGTCCACACGGGAGTCACAGAACCATTCAATATCCATTTTCTCTTTCCTAATCTGCCGACACAGCTTCACCACTCGGCGTAGGTTTAGAGTGAAATTGTCGTCGACGAAGAGAAACTGCCTAAAACCTTGGCTGTACAAGAGCTGAAACTCCTTCATCAGGTTTTCAACTGAGCGAGGACGCCAAACACCTCGGGCAAACTTTCGGCATCCGCAGAAACTGCAGCGAAAGGGGCAGCCCCGTGAAGAAACTATAGACGTAAACTTTCTTGTAGCGACTTTTATGCCGAATATCTCAGACGTGTACTCTGCGCCAACAAGGTCGCGGTTAGGGATTGGCAGCGCATCAATGTTGCCTATTAAGGGGGCATCAGGCGTCGACACTACGTGCCCGTTGTTCCTGAACGTTAAGCCAGCGATTCCTTTCAAACTTTTTTTCTCACGCAAATAGTTGGCGAGTTCAAGACTGATGTTTTCACCTTCGCCTCGCACAACCACATCCACAAAGGAGTATTTTTTCAGTATTCGTTCAGCGTTGAAGGCGGCATGATAGTTTCCAAAAACAATAGTCAAATTCGGGTTCTCTTCCTTTGCTTGTCTCGCCAAGTTTAACGCCTTCTCAAAGGAGGTTATCAAAACCGAAAAGCCTAAGATGTCTGGGTTTTCTTTCTTCACCCAGCTGAGAATCTGCTTGGAAGAACATCCCTTAGCAGCTTGGTCGAGAACAGAAACTTCTACCCCACTGTTCATTAAGACGCCTGCACAGTAAAGCACGCCAAGCGGAGGCCAGGGCGACTCAACCTTGCCTCGGGCTTCCTCCACAGGACTGGGGCAGACGAAAGAAAACTTCATGCCTAAAGACACGCTCTAAACTTGTTCTCATGTCAGTTGAGATAAACTTTTGCCGTCTGCACTGAAAGTTCATGTTCTGCATGGGAAAAAGGCTTATTTCAAAGGCAACCTCTCAAGTAGCAAACGAAGAAGGCAGGGGCTGTCGGCTAGCATGGTCTAGGCTATGAGCCTCGGGCGCTCGTGACGGGAGTCCAAATCTCCCCAGCCCCACCATTTGCATGCTTATTGAATACTTTGTGCCTGAACAGAATGAAGCAATAGTCCTGTGGCAATTTTAGATAGTGCTGGGGTTAGGTTTATACTGCCGTTTAAAACTGTCAGGTTGCTGAGTCTTCAGGATGTGAAAACCTTGAGCGGATGGGGAGAATACCAAACTGCAGAAGAGATGGAGATAAACAGGAAATATGAATATGAACCAGAATTCATTCCGTTCATATGTAAGTGGCTTTGTCCTAGTCCTAAGCCCTCAAGTGTAGTTGTAGATGTCGGTTGCGGAAGCGGTTACTTCACAAAAATCATCGCAAGTTGTGTGAAGGAAAATGGCAAGGTTGTAGGCATAGACCCAGACAGAGGATTAATCCAAGAGGCAGAAAAGATATGCAAAAGAAAACATATTTCAAACGTTCACTTCAAAGTCGGAAACATCTGGAGGATTCCATTAGAGAACAACTATGCGGACCTTGTTGTCAGCCATGTGGTCTTGTCTAACATTCCTCGACAATTCGACGCCATTCTAGAGATGAAAAGAGTTGCCAAAATCGGTGGAAAAGTCGCAGTGATTGACTCTGCCAAAGGTGGTGGTCAATTTTTCCCGGATGAAAGGCTGAATGAACTGTATGGCAAGTTTCACATAGCGTTTGGGACAGCAATTGACAAAGGATGGCGTCAAAAGTTTAATATGTCCAGCTACATCGAGGATTTTCACTTCAAAATCCCCCAGCTTTTTCTAAAGGCTGGACTAACAGACATCGCCTTGAATGGACATCTATCAACTTTTCTTCTATGCGACCATAGACGAAGCACCAAAGAAATGAGAACATACATACAAGCCAGACTCAATTTATGGAGGAAACTTGAGAAAAGAAACGAAAAGTGTGCCTTGATGGGTGGCATGAACGAAGAGGAATTTCATGAACTGTTTCAAAGATACACCGACTACTTGGAGAACCTAATTGCATATCCCAGAAAGATAAAGAAAACCCCAGAAGTGCATATAACTTCGAGGGTAATTGTCTGCGGCAGCAAGGTTGCAAACAAACGGTAATTCCATCGCATAAAAGAGATTACTTGCGAAAGTAATGGTTAGGTCTAAAGAGCGCTGGTTATCCTTCCTCTTCAATTCAACATCGCCCAACAATCGCTCAAAGCAACATGATAATTCACCGCAAACCGCATCGAAGTTCGCACAAGCCAGTAGAAGAAGGCTAAAGGGATTCAGTCCCTTCTTCTTCTGAAATTTTATTCGCAGCACCTTGCAGAGCAGCACCACCATGGTAAACAATCACTTTTGCCAACATAGAAAGTCACTTTTAACAACATCGAAAGTACGCCAACCTCAACTCAAACAAAGCCCAAAACACAAACCAAACCAAAAATCAGACCCAAAAACACAAAGAAAAAGACACGAACCAAACACAAAAAAATTTCCCAACGCACATACTAACAATTCCGGTAACCTAGCCTCACCTTAATGTTTAATAATTCTATGCATGATAAGAAAAGAATGGCGATATAACTTGAAAAAAATCATTCAAACCTCATTTTCAATCCTGTGTCTATCATTAATGATATTAACATTCAACATTCAACCAGTAAAATCAGAATCTGAAACTTGGACTGTGGATAATGATGGATCAGCAGACTTCACCACAATACAGGAAGCCATCAACAACGCAACTGCGGGAGACACCATTCTCGTGAACAAAGGCACATACTATGAACACGTTACCGTAAACAAAACCATATCACTCATCGGAAACGACACAGACCAAACAATTGTTAACGGCGGGAGAACAGCCAGCGTGATTACAATAACAGCCGACAATGTCAACATCCGTGGATTTACGGTAATGAACAGCGGGTTTGGTCCAAACGACCACGGCATAACCATAGACCGTTCAAGTGGCACCCACATAAGCGGCAACAAAATATTAAACAACGGCAACGGAGGGATCGGACTTTTCTTTTCCCCAAACAACACCATTACAGGTAATGCTATCTTCTCAAACCTGTACTCTGGAATTTTTCTATATTCTTCCAGCAACAACCTAATCTCAGGTAACGTCATCTACTTCAACACATACAATGGGATCCATGCCTACTCCTCCTACAACAACGTGATTTCAGACAACGACATTTCTTCAAACGCTTACTATGGAATTTTCCTCAGCTTTAGTCTTAACAACACAATCTATCATAACAACCTCAACAATATCCGCCAAGCCTCAAGCCCTGAATTGAAGAATGCTTGGGATTATGAGGGTGAAGGCAACTTCTGGAGCGACTACACCGGCGTAGACATGTACAGTGGTCCATATCAAAATGAGACTGGAAGTGATGGAATAGGCGACACTGAATACGTCATTGATGTAAACAACAAAGATTACTTTCCTCTCATGGGGAGATTCTCTAGCTTCAATGTCACGTTAAGACAAGAAACATACCAAGTTAATGTTATAAGCAACTCAGCAATCTCTGATTTCGAGTTTACAATTGGAGAAGAAACAGGAAACAAGATAATTCGCTTCAACGCCACTAGCCAAGACGGTGAGGACGGTTTCTGCCGAGTCGACTTACCGACCAATTTGATTAGTGGCCCATTCATACTAGTGGTTGGTGGAGAAGAGATTACTTCCACCTCAGGTGAGTTCTTAGAAGGCGCCTATTCTTACCTGTATTTCACCTACGTAAACCATAATAACACTATCACAATTGTTTCTTCCAAAACACTGAATCTTTACAATGACCTAGCCGACAAAAGCAGCAAGTTGCAAACGGATCTAAACAATCTTAATGTAACATATCACGACATTCTTGGTCAATATGAAACTCTCTTAGGCAATTACAGTCAACTTCAGAACAGCTATCGCGAATTGAACAATTCGTATCAGGAGCATCTGCAAAATGATGCAGTAAACGTTAGCAATATTCGAAACCTAACATATATTATTGCAGTCACAACAGCCTTATTCATAATAACTGCGGTGTACTTGTCAAAAAGTGCGTTCCCACCTCCAACTGGTTGATTACAGTGCGTGCTAGCAGAAGAATTGAATACAGAGTCAAGTCATGTGCCCTTGATTGTTCGAGCGTTAGTATACTCTAATAGTCATTTTGAGGTATTCAATATTCAGGTTTTGTAAGAGTTTTAATCCCTTTGTAGTTGTTTTGTAGATGCCTTCGTCCTCAACTTTTACCAAACCATTAAGCAGCAAAAGGTCAAGATATTTGTTTAACATATAAGTACTCAAATTCGCGCTTTGTTTTATGTTACTCTTTCTCACACCCGATGGTCTTCGAACAAGAGACCCTAAGATGTCCGCTATAATTGTTGCTCTATCCCTATGTTTAAAGGTCAACCTCTCTTGAGAAAACTGAGCCACACCTTCCTCCCTCAAGACCTCCAACATACAGACCTCAAAATTTATATAAAGAATTGAAAAACTTAGTGGTTTTTTCCATAGACTCCATTGAAAACCCAAAACACTCACCATAGTATAGTTGAAACTAAACATTCTTTAAGACGAAGAACCTTTATGCTATTTCAATTGAAACAATTGAAAAGGCGACAACAGTTGTCTCAACAGAGGCTAACACGAAGCGAAATACTTTTTATGCAAGAAGCTCTGAGTGCCGACTATGAAAATTGCGATATACGTTTGCGAGAGGGCGAATACCAGTATAATCTTGCCAAAGCTATTGCTTCCTTCCAACTTGGACTACAGTTTCCAGACGTTAAAGAAGCAATAGAAAGATTGTATGGAGAAGAAAAAAGCAATGACATCCAGTTCATCCGTAAAATTCAAACAATTTTGAAAAAGATGGAAAAAAGTAAAGTCATCACAATCTTGCCAAAAAAGAACCCATGGGAGTTACAGAGATATGGGCTTTCAAGTTTCAAGTTTCAGGATACTGATAAAAATCTTGTAGCTTTGGCGACAGACCAGCAGATAAAACAATCGCAAAATCTGCTACAGTCGATATTAAGTGCACAGCGAACATCCGGGCCGACACTAGTTTACATCAAGACGAGAATTGCCATATTCATACTCGCAATAGTTGCATCTTATATGGTTGCTCTTTGGGCTCTGGTGCAACCTATTATTAACGCTTTTATTTTCATTGTCGCCTTTTGCATTGCGGTGGTATGCTCTCTCATGCTAGGAAGAACGTTCTCCGAGAAAAATTTATGATTATTAGCAGAAGCATGTACCTTGATAACTCACAGAAAAGGACCAATGATGAAAAAAGAGAGCGCCTTTTCAAAAGGAGACTTGCGTGTTAGGGTTTCTCATGTTTTTCTCTACACGTACGTGAACTCCTTTCTCTCTCGGCTTGTTGGTTTAGCGGTGCGGTCAGGCGCTAAATCAGGAGAAGGAGAGGAAGGAGACAGAAGCATTATGTAAGCGATGTTGTCTTGCCTTCCCGCACCAAGATTGAGTGCAGAAGCAGTGGTATAATAACTTAAGGGAAAACTTTTCCATCTATTATGTTTTTTCTGCGATGATCTGGTTGGCTTTCCTTTCTCGTTTGGCGATCTCCCGGGCTACGATGACTCCTGAAACTGAAGCTTGAATTAACCCACGAGTGACGCCTGCACCGTCACCTATTGTAAAAAGGTTGTGAATTCTGGTTTCTAAATGGTTACTCAGCTCCAATCGGGAAGTGTAAAACTTGACCTCGGCGCCGTAAAGAAGCGTGTCTTTTGAATTCATTCCAGGTGCAACATGGTCCAACGCCTGAAGCATCTCTCGTATGTCGGCTAAGTAGCGGTAAGGCAAAACGAAGCTTAGATCACCTGGAGTGGCATTCTTAAGCGTGGGCACAACTAAACTACGGTTGATCCTTTCTTCAGTGCTGCGCCTGCCGACTTCCAGATCACCTAGGCGCTGGATAATTATGCCACCGCTTAAGAGATTTGTCAGTCTTGCGATGTATTTGCCGTAGGCTATAGGTTCTCTGAATGGTTCAGTGAATCTTGTGCTAACTAATATAGCGAAGTTGGTGTTTTCTGTTTTGCGTTCGGCGTAGCTTTGTCCGTTAACTGTGATGATGCCCTCATACGATTCGGTTATGACCTCACCTCTGGGACAAACACAGAACGTGCGAACGTGGTCGTCGAACGATTTGGAGAAATACACGAACTTCGGCTCATATAGGGCTTCGGTTAACTCTTCCATAACCGAGGCTAATACCTCAATTCGCACGCCAACATCGACTGGGTTGTTCAACGTTTTCAAGCCTAACGCTTGAGCTTCGGTTGTGAGCCACTCGGCGCCGCTTCTCCCAGGCGCCACAATTACGTGTTTGCCTATGACTTTTTCGCCTTTTGTGGTTTCTACGCCTTCAACAACGCTGCCGTTCTTGACTAGCAAGCTTTTGACTTCAACGCCTGTTTGTATCTCCACTTTGTCTTTAAGTTGACGGCGCATGTTGCGCAGAACTTGGGCGCACTGGTCTGTACCCATATGCCTTACTTTTTGTTGTATTAGTTTGAGCCCTGCGAATCCTGCTTTGCGTTCAATTTCATCTATCTTGTCTGGGTCTGTTCCATAAACGTGATTTGGGGCGCCGAATTGGCGGTAGATGCCATCAACATAACCAATGTAGTCGGCTAGTTTCTCTTTGGTTATGTAGTCGTTGAGCCAGCCGCCAACTTCAGTTGAGAGGTCGAGTTTGCCGTCGCTGAAGGCTCCTGCTCCTCCCCAACCCTGTAATAAAGTGCAGGGGTCGCAGTTGACGCATCCGAATCCTCGGCTGGCTGGGCACTTGCGCTTTTCTAGGTCGGGTCCCTTATCGAGCATGAGAATTTTCAGCGGTGATATGTTGTCGTTTTTGGTGAGTTCTAGGGAGGAGAATATGCCAGCGGGACCTGTGCCCACGATTATGACGTCGAAGGGTTGAGGCAAGATAAACGCATCCTATCGTTTGATCAAAGCCCAAAACAAGATGACACAACCAAAATATATGCTCATCGGTAAGGCTTAAGATAAAAACTAAACCCGAAAACATAGACATTCTTTTAAAGGGCTAGCACCGCTTTATTATTTCAATGTGCTAGCGGTGGTGCAAACTTAGTTTGGAGCGATGGTTTGCGGAACGGCGCAAATCCAAAGTGTTAGACATGGCTTATCGACAGATGACCTTGGCTATAGACACAGTGACTGAGCTGGAAAAGGCAATGATTGCGGCGTCAAAGAAAGAAACTAATGAAGCAAAGAAAAGCATTGAGCGCCTTTTTGTGGTTGAAACCGAAATTGACGACTTGCGGAGAGCGGTTTTTGAAGAATTAACCCGCGGAAGCCTGCCGTCTAAAGACCGAGAAGACATCATGCACTTGGTCAAACGCCTTGACGTGATGGCTGACCACGTGAAAGATTCGGGCAGAAACCTGTTGTTGCTTACAGATGCTAGCATGCCAAAAGAAGTGTGGAACGAACTGGTGGAAATCTCTAAAGACTTGGTTGAAGAGTCAACCATGCTCAGGAGAAGCATCGAGAAGCTTGGAGGAAGTCCAGACGAAGTCAGAGCTTTATCGCAAAAAGTTGACGAGGCTGAAACCCGAATCGATGAGCGTTACTTAAAGACCAAGAAGCTGCTGCTTAAACAAGGGCGAGAGATGGACGCTGCCACTCTTATTATTCTTAAGGATCTGTTGCAGTCGCTTGAGGAAATCGCTGATAGCTGTGATGATACCGCTGACTATGTGAGGATACTTACTGTAACACGGGAAGCTGCCTAGGCTTAGTATGGGTTTGAGGAATTTTTTGTGTTTGGTTCGTGTCTTTTTCTTTGTGTTTTTGGGTCTGATTTTTGGTTTGGTTTGTGTTTTGGGCTTTGTTTGAGTTGAGGTTGGCGCACTTTCGATGTTGTCAAAAGTGACTTTCTATGTTGCTGAAAGTGACTTTTTTAATGTTGCTATGCCTAGGGTTTCTTGGGCGGTTTAAAGTTTTGTCAGGGTTACGATTTCTTTAACATCCTTGAATAAGGGTCTGTCTTCCTTCAGCATGGGGACGCGGCCTCGAACAAGCTTGTAGACGGCTTTTGTTCCTTTTCCGAGTTTGGTTGCGCCTTTTCGTAGGTCTACGCCTTGAGCGGCGCACAATAGTTCGATGGCGACGATTTGCTCCACGTTTCTGAGGATTTCCATAGTTTTATGCGCGGCGATTGGTCCCATGCTCACGAAGTCTTCGAAGTTGGCTGATGTTGGAATCGAATCCACGCTGGCGGGATGCGATAAGGTTTTGTTCTCCGAGGCTAGGGCGGCGGCTGTGTATTGGATTGCCATGAAACCGCTTTGTATGCCCCGTTGGGTCTTGCTGGGGATGAGGAATGGGGGTAGTCCTCGGCTCAGGTTTTCATCGGTTAATCTGGCGGTTCTGCGTTCAGATATGTTTCCAACGGTGGTCAGGGCTAATGCTAAGAGGTCCATTGCGATGGCGATTGGCTGTCCGTGGAAGTTTCCGCCTGAGAGGCAGGTGTTGTCTTCGGTGAAGACTAGTGGGTTGTCTGTGGCTGAGTTGATTTCGGTTTCAGTTACTTTTTTTGCGTATGTTATGGCGTCTCGTACTGGGCCCAAAACCTGAGGTATGCATCTTAGGCTGTAGGGGTCTTGGGGATGAAGACCTTTTTCTGCAGCTTTGTTGCCAGGCGTGACGAGTTTGCTTCCTTCCAGCAGCGACCGTAGGTTTTGTGCGCAGACAGTCTGACCATGATGTGGTCTTACTCTGTGTATTTTCTGGTCGAAGGCGTCAGATATGCCCATGAGCGCTTCTAAAGTCAAGGCGGCGGCGGCTTCAGCGGTTGTTAATAGTCTTTCGGCGTCGTGGATTGTTAGCGCTGCGATGGCTGTCATGTATTGTGTTCCGTTGTTTAGGGCTACTCCCTCTTTGGCTTCGAGCTGAATGGGTTGGATTCTCGCTGCTTTCATGGCTTCGCTGCCGCTCATTACTCTACCTTTGTGTTCGGCTTCGCCTTCGCCGATTAGGACTAGTGTCATGTGGGAGAGGGGTGCTAGGTCGCCGCTTGCGCCCACTGAGCCTTTTTCAGGAATGATTGGGTGCACGCCTTTGTTGAGCATTTCGATTAGGGTTGTTAGGGTTTGTAGGCGGATGCCTGAGTAGCCTTTGGCTAGTGTGTTGGCTCTTAGGAGCATCATGGCTCTTACTACGTCTTTTTCTGCTGGTTTTCCGACGCCTACGGAGTGGCTTCGAATCAGGTTTGACTGTAGTTCTCTAATTTTTTCTATTGGAACGGTTATGTTGCCGAATGCGCCGAAGCCTGTGGTTACGCCGTAAACCACTTTTTTCTCTTTCACTAGTCTTTCGAGGAGTTGTCGGCTTCGGTTCACCTTTGCCTTGGCTTTGGGAGTGATTTCTACTTTGGCGTTGTTTCGGGCGACGGAGATGACATCGTCAATGGTGAGGTTTTCTCCGTCTATAAGTATGGTTTTTTTCATGGTGCTTGATCTCCAAGCGTGATGGCGGAATGAGTTTATTGTTGTGGTTTGATTGCATATTAGATTATTCTTTGTGCTGTAGTTGTGTGTGAACAGTTGTAGTTGAACACGCAGGCGCATACTGTTCGTTTAGGAAATTTTGTGTGCTTGTTGGTGATGACTGCACTATAGGTAACACTAACATGCGTATTGTGGATGTTTTTGAATGTGCATGATGGGACTGTTTGTGTTCAAACTCGCTTGGGGGTTATGGGGCTGTGGCTTTGGCTGCTGACTGTGTGTGGTGGTAGTGGCAAACTGTTCCCTAGTCCATCACCATCCTGCATTGTAGGGCAGGAATAATTTCAAAAGAAGAAGGGAACTTTGCCTTAGCGCCTTCTTCTTCTGCTCTAATGTTGTATGAGCAGAAATAAGCCTGAAGGCTGACCCAGACGTTCATCTTGAACTGGATGAGAAAAGGGTAACGAATTGCTTGCTCATAGGTAGTGTCAGATTTCAGCTTATGTCTTTTTCTTCCTTAACTTCAAATCGACGTTCTTTAACCAACTTATTTACATATCTAAAAAGAGAGAGTGTAGAATTAAGAATCACTTCAGTCTCATCTAAAGTAGCTACACCTTTATGAGGACCTCCACTGCTACTTAGACTAAACAGAGAGTTAGTTAAGCTGATTATTCCCTCCGCCAAATGTTTACTTCCATCTATATTTTCCCAAGGTCGAATAACTCCTTTTATTGTCTCTAGAACTTTCCTTAAACTAGTTTTTGCATCTTCAAAAAAATTTGCTTTAAACTTAGAATAGGCTTTTTCTAGATCTTCGTATCCTTCTTTTAGCTCTTCTGAAACACCAGTTAGTTTTATTAATCTTATTATCTCTTCAGCACCTTTGAATTTATTTTCTATTTCTTCACGTAAAGCATCAGGAACTTCAAGAATCTCGAAATAATCAGGATAAATTGGATACCTCATTGCATGTTGGCTACTTGATTTTGCATAACTTTCTAAGGTTAAACATATCCATGAAGTTGGCGTAATTCCGTTATTTCTTATGACTTCTGAAGAACCGTAGTCAAATATGCATTCACTATCCTTAACTTCCAAAATGATTGGTTTTGAAATCTCCCTTTCTGATTTTTTATCAATTCGACAGAATTCAAGCATTCCATGTATATAATAACCCGATTGGATGTGTTGCAATCGGTTTAAAAAACCGTAGGAATAAATGGAGTAGGTATCCTTACTTTTATCATATCGAAGTTCCATTACAATGACAGCTGGCACTCTTTGTCACCTTGTCACCAGAGTAAGCACGTAGCTTCGTTCGGCTAATGAATTTTTCTACTTCTTTTCTTCTCTTTCCTTTTTTTCTAAAATCTTAAGCCCTTCCTCTATCTTCATAATTTGTGATTTGTCGGATTTCCAAGGGATTTCAGGAGATTTGGTTTTCTTTTGCTCTTCGTCTTCTTTTGACATAACGATTCCTTATCTTAGGTTTCTTTCTTTCTCTCTTTAGGTTTTTCCCTGATTTAATTTCATGAACTTGAGTCTCGTCTGTTTTCAAAAATATTTCAGGAGATATTTTATACCAAACATCCCTTATTTGCTCCTTGTCAGATTTCCATTCTATGTTAACCTTTCTTTTTTCTTTTTGAGCCATTTCAGGGTGTCACCTTTGTTATACAAAAGCAATAGGGCTGAAATCTTTTAAGGGTTTGGCAAAGGTGGCGGCTTTAGGGCCAATACTAGAAATATAGCAAAAACAAGAATCGTTACTATTCCGAAGATTTGAATCCGAAACACCCACTTTAGCACCTTGGTTTTGCGTAAATTTATCTCCGTATTTAGTTTTGTAGCTTCTGCCAATGTCGCTCCAACTTCACGAATAACATGCGTCTTCGTCTGATCCTTATATTTTTCAATAATTTTTTCAGCATCTTTCGGGCTCATATGATACTTCATGGGCCTATAACCCAGTAGGGAAATCGCTACGGTCAAGACAAACAAACCTATTCCTATAAGAAGTGTTATGGACAAATAAACATAGAAGGGATTTTGAAAAGAAATTTTCTCCAACACAAAAAAACCTATGCCCATATACAAGGTGGCGATAGTAGCGGCGACGGTCATAAAATTGTTCAATTTGTTGTCTATTCTTTCTTTTTGCTCCCATTCGAAATCGTAGGCTCTAATGATTACTTCCAGAATTGCCTCATCAGGCTGTTGGGAAGGCATGTTCCCTTCTCTTTTTCTCCTCTTTCGTGCATTTCTATAATTCAAGCGTTTAATTTGTATATTTAAGTAGTTGTGTTCCAGACTAAAGAGACCGAGACAGAGCAAAGCGAAAGTAAAACGGAAACATACTTTTTTCAAGAAAGATTCAAAATCTATTAAGCCCAGATGTGTCTTATGACGTAGTTTATTCCTTTTTTCTCTAAATGCTGTGTTATGGTCTTTAAGTTCTCGATTGGAATCATCATCACTCCTCTTCCAACCTTAAACCCGCCCAACTCGCCTACAAGTTCCTCTTACCTATATATACCCTTGCCCCTACCCTCCAGCTTCTGAGTGAACACTATTTCTTTCCTATTACAAAATCGAATCCCATGATTCTCCTCATCTGCCCCCCGTATCTCTTCCTAACTCTTTCTTCGAAAATCTTGAGACCCGTTCTGAATTCTTCTTCGCTGAGTAAGGTTAGGGTTGAGATATGCTTCTTCCTAACCCTGCCCAAGTATACGTCAGTAGACAGAAATCCTTCATCATGCTTAACCACATGGTAATGGACGTTTCTGAAGCCAACCTTAACCATCATGCTCTTGAGCGCGGGTACGGTTGGAAAACGCTTCAAATCGATAGCCATCACTCCTGGAAAATCACGTAGAGTATGCCTCTTCATTCGGAAGTGAGAGTTCGTCATGATGACGCAGTTGCCGCCTTTCTTCAATGTGCGATAAATCTCCTTAACCGCTAGCTCCTTGTCCTCTATATGATGGATAACCAACGTCATGTAGACACAATCAAAGAAACCGTTCTTGAAAGGCAGCCCTTGCCCATCCCCTCGAACCCACAGAACAGCTTTGGACTCATCCTTTCCAACGGCTTTCTTCAACATCTCAATTGAAGGCTCTATAGAGCAAACTAACGCCTTCTTAGCAGACGAAATGCTCAGAGGGTACCTGCCAGTGCCGCATCCAACATCTAAAACCCAGCTATTCTCATCGATTTCTCCATACTCAATAATCTTTGAAATCCATACATCGGCTGGTGGAGGTCGCACCTTGTCGTAATAGTCAGCTATTTTAGAATAGTCTGTCTTTGCAACCTTCAAATCAGACACGCAGTTTCTTGAGCATCGGCATCTTGATTTATTTTTTGGCTATTTGCCCTTCCTCGCGAGATTGATATAGAATTTGTTCGAGTCTTTTTCCAGAAGAGTCACGTAATCTTTGTCATCAAGCTTTTTTCTAGAAAGAACTAGGTAACTGGCATAAGGTCTCCCATCGAAATCATATGTAAGATGAAACCCAGGTATTTGTTCAAGGTTATACAAGTTAAATAGCCATGTGTAAGAGGTTTCTTCAGTAGTCCTGCTTTTTCCCATTAGAAAGATTTCTCCACGCATCACAGCTCCATCAATTTCAAACTTGTATGGAGGGTTTCCTGATAATTCGTCACAAGTGCCCTTTATTTTTCCATCTGAGCTGACCTTTAGGTCGTAGCTGTGCCTTGAAAAAATAATCCCTCCTCTTGAATCATCTCGACTCAAATGAATCCCTTCCCAGTGACCTGACAACTCTGAAAAATTTACCTTGAGGTGCTTCTGTAGTCTTTTTTCTGAGAGAACGGTAGTAACGTACCACACGATGACTCCTGTGGCAACTGTAGACAATGCAACAATGCCAATTTCGAACCAATCCACTTTGGATCTTCCTCTTTTATGAGATGTTATGTAACATGGGCATTTTTATTCCCTTTCGTTTTGCTATCTCTTGTGCCTTCTCGTAGCCTGCGTCTGCGTGTCTAACTATAGCTGTTCCCGGGTCAGTCGTTAACACACGTATTATTCTCTTCTCTGCTTCTTTTGTTCCGTCTGCGACTAGGCACATGCCCGCGTGGATGCTGTAGCCCAAGCCCACGCCGCCTCCATGATGAACAGAAACCCACGTAGCACCCGCAACCGCATTCAACAACGCATTCAATATCGGCCAGTCAGCTATGGCATCGCTTCCGTCCCGCATGCCTTCTGTTTCACGGTTCGGCGACGCCACACTTCCACCGTCCAAATGGTCCCGTCCAATCCATACTGGTCCGTTTAACTCGCCTTTCTTAACCATATCATTCATGATTTTGCCGAACCTCGCCCGCTCACCGAACCCAAGCCAACAAACTCTGGCAGGCAAGCCTTGAAACTTGACCTGTTCCCTCGCCTTTCTTATCCACCGGCACAGTTCAGTGTTGTAGGCGAATTCATTTAGGATGACATCGTCTAAGGTGTAGATGTCGTCTGCGCTATCCACCAGCGAAGTCCATCTAAACGGTCCGCGTCCCTCACAGAACATTGGTCGAATGTACCGTTGAACAAACCCTGGAAAGGTGAAAGCCTGCTTGAAACCGTCGTCGTAGGCTGCCTGCCTCAAATTGTTACCATACTCGAACACAACCGCGCCCTTCCGCATCATCTCCACCATAGCCTTAACCTGCACGTGCATACTTCTCCTAGCCTTAGCAACGTAGTCCTTTGGGTTGCTCTCCCTAAGCCTATCCGCCTCCTCCTTAGACAACCCAGCGGGATAATAACCATTCAACGGGTCATGCGCCGCAGTCTGATCAGTGACAACATCAGGAACAATGCCTCTTCTGACAAGCTCTGGATGAACCTCAGCAGCGTTGCCCAACAACCCCACACTCTTAGGCGTCTTTTCCTCAACAGCCCGCATCGCCATATCAACCGCCTCATCAAGGTCGTCAGTCCACGTCTCCAAGTATCCATGTTTAAGCCGCCTGTCCACAGCCCTTCTGTCGATTTCAACGATTAACGCAATCCCACCATTCATGGTCACAGCTAACGGCTGCGCTCCACCCATCTCGCCCAAGCCTGCACTCAACACTAACCTGCCCTTGAGGCTGCCTTTGAAGTGTTCTTTAGCTACAGCGGCTAAAGTCTCATACGTGCCCTGCAGAATGCCCTGAGTGCCAATGTACGCCCACGAACCAGCCGTCATCTGCCCAAACATAATCAACCCCTTCTGCTCCAACTCGTAATAATAATCCCACGTAGCCCACTTCGGCACCAACATGCAATTAACAATCAAAGCCCGCGGAGCCCATTCGTGAGTCTGAAAAACAGCCACAGGCTTGCCGCTCTGAACCAGCATAGTCTCGTCAGCTTCAAGATTCTGCAAAGTTTCTACTATGGCGTGAAAACATTCCCGGTTCCGCGCTGCCTTGCCTGTTCCGCCGTATACAATCAGGTTTTCTGGGTCCTTAGCCACCTCAGGGTCAACCACGTTGTAGAGCATGCGCAGAATGCCCTCAACCTGCCAATTCTTGCAGTGCAGTTCAGAACCAGAAAGATGCGCTATTCGTTTGGTGAGCTTAAGCTTCTGCATGATAAACAAGTCTCCACAATGACGCATATTGAACTGAGTTTGTTATAATCTTTGCTCGCAACAACAGAAGAATCATTTCTATTGGAGGTTGAAAAACCTCACTAACTCCTCTGCTATGGTATTGTCTTCATCTGGCAATGTCTTCATGTTTCTTCTCAACCATAGAGGCAAATAATTTTGGCAATACTGTGTTCCGAAGCGGTGGTCTAGAAACACAACAGCGCCCCTGTCCTCCAACGTGCGTATGGGTCTGCCCGCCGCCTGAGCAGCCTTCTTCAACGCAGGAACAACGTAACCATATTCCCTTCCATGCTCAGGAAAACATCGTTCATAATACTTTATCTGGGCTTTCACCTTGGGCGTGGGCTCAGCGTAGGGCACACCGACAACAGCAACCGAATTCATCTGGTCGCCTGGATAGTCAGCGCCCTCCGAAGAACGTCCGCCCTGAACCCCCAATAAGACTGCGCCGTCTCTTTTGGCGTAAGACTTGAACTTGTTTATGAGACGGTCGTTTTCCTTGGATTTCATGCCCCTATGCTCATGGAACACTGGCTTTTCCACACTGTTTTCGATCCCAGCCTCCAACAGCCTTTCCAGCACCTCATAGGAAGCGGTGAAGACACCCACATTGGCAGGCGTGTTACACACCACTTCTGCGATACGTTTCACCAGTTTCCTGTACATGGTTGGAGTGCGCTGTTCCATGGCTGTTGTCACACCACAACATGCCAGACTGAGAATGTGCTCTTTCGGAAAAGGCGAGGGCACGGCTTGACGAACAGTCGAATCGGGCAGATGCGTTATTTCCACATAGGATTGGAGCGGTTGAAGAGTTCCAGACATGTTGACGCTGAAGTAAACCGACGAAAAAACGGGTTCAGTTACCTTTGAAGGGTCAAGAGCCACCACCTCCAACTTGGCTGAGGGCATACCTGTTCTAGCCACGTATCGGCTTAAGATGTGCGTGTAAGCTAGGTCGCTGGAGGTTTCCAGCCAACGCAGAAGAAAGTCGCCGACACGATGAATGTATGAACGCGGATACTTTCCCTGAGTCAGCAACTGCTGCTTTATCATGTTGCCCGTTTCATGCATCTCTTCGAAAAATACTTCTGGGTCGCTGATTTCAGCCTTCTTTGATAAAGCATCGATTAGCAATGGTGGAGAAACATAGCTCTCCTTCTCAACTTGAGCCGCCAACCTATCAATCAAAGCTCGAAACTTGCTGGCGAAATCAGCCATGTCATGGCGGCGAAACTTCTCCGCCTCAAACTGTGCCTGCCTCATTGCGAAGACTGTGAGGCTGTCGCTGGCGATTTCCACAGCAGTTTCTGGCAGGTTGTGTGCTTCATCGACCACGAGTATAACCTCGTTTAAAGGTCGGTCTAAATGTTTGAGAAAGGCTCCTCTCACTGAAGGGTCGAAAACGTACATGTAACTCAAGGCTACAACATCAACATCGCAGAGCGCCTTCTTAATCAGCTCGTAGGGACAGAAACCCTCAGCCCGGCAGATTTCCTGCACTTCAGAAGCCTTGTACGGCTTGGATGAAACGTGCTTTTTAAGGTCGGAGAAGCGCTCATCTTTTTTCTCGATGTTCATGTAGTAGGGACACTGTTCCCGAGATTTGAGCAACTCGCAAATTTCCATCGCTGACTTAGCGTCTGGTGCATGACGAACAATAAAGGGGTGAAAACACATGTCGGTGCGTCCGCGAACCGAAAGCCCGGACACGTCTTGTCGCCTTGCGATGGCGTTCAGCTCCTCAATCACCCGTTCGTGTTGGCGGTGGGTCTTAGCCACGTACAAAATCTGCAAATCGTGCTCCTTAGCCAATGGCAAGCAAGCTGACAGCGCTGAGACGGTTTTGCCTAAGCCGTTGCTTCCCTCGATTAAGACGTGCCGGCGGTCTTTAACGGCTTCAAAAATGATGTTGGTGAATAGGTCTTGATAGGGTCTTACACGTGAGTATGGGAAGAATTCTTCGACGCTTGCAGGTAACTCTAGTTGAGCCGTTGTAGTCAAGGATAATTCCTGCTGCTGTGCTGATTGTGTAAATGCGGTTGGCTGGCTTCTAACTTTGCCGTTGGGCAGAGTGAATTGACTGGACAAGGCTTATGCAACGGGTTTCGAGCCCTGCAATACTTGCGTCCTAAACTGATAAGAAGCAGGTGAATGGACAAATAGTCTTCAGTTGAGTAAAGCGATTCGAGCGTCTTTCGAATATTCTCGTATTCTCCCTTTAAAGGAGCTAAGCCTAATCTTCTTGAAACACGGTTAACATGGGTGTCGATTGGTATAACGGGTCTGTGAGCGGTGAAGAGAAGAACAACGTCTGCTGTTTTGGGTCCAACTCCTGGAAGGCTCATTAATAATTTGCGAGCCTCTTCGATAGGTTGAGTGCGAATAAAATCCAAAGAGCCATTGAACCTTACGAGAATCACTTTTGAGAGCTCTTTTATTTTCTTCGACTTGTTTCTGTGCAAGCCTCCAACTTGTATGGCTTTTTCAATCTCTTTAACATCGACCTCAGCAAGGTCGTTTGGAGTTATTGCATATTTCTCTGCCAGGTTTTTGTAAGCTCGGTCTCGGTTTCGGTCGTTGGTTGCCTGAGAGAGCACGGTTCTGATAAGGACTGGAAACGGTTCTCTAACTGAAGATGTCAGTTTTGGAAGATCGAACTCTTTTTTAAGGATTTGCAGAATCTTGTTCGCTCGTTTTCTCTCATCCATTTTGAAAGGTCGCCAGTTTTCTTTGAAGCGCAGTTTTATGAAGCGCTAGGTTAACTTAAAGCCTTCTGCTTTCAAAAAGGTTCATGCCTCACAGTTTGTGTTGTGTTTGGTTTCCTTTACACCAATTCTTAAATAGACGGTTGCACCAGTCTAAATTGGGAAAAGAATCCCGAACGCACTGCTGAGTAGAGGGGAGAAGAAAGTGCGCAAAGAAATCGAATTCACGTTAGCTTTCTTTTTCGCAGTTGCGCTTCTCATGGCTCCTGTGAGTCCTTGGGTTTATCAAGATAACAGCCTAAGCGACACTAGATTTGAGAGGTTTGGTCCAAGAGCCGACCGTCTGCTTATCAAACTGTATTCAAACGAGACAGCGGAATGGGATGCTCTGGCGCGAGGCGAAATCGACATAACCGACTGGTACCTGTCAAAAACATACTATGACCTCTTCACCAGCAACGCAATAAATCCCTCAACTGGATTGCCTTACAATGAAACCATTAATACGGTTTCGTATGGGGCTGAATTTGGCATTTACCTGTTGGACATAAACAACAATAACAATGAATTCTTGGGCAACCCACCGGACCCAGCTTATCCCAACCCAGTTTATCCTAACCCTGGCAGCGTTAAGGAGTTTAGGCAAGCAATTGCCCATTTAGTTGACAGAAGCCAGCTTGACAGCATGATTGGAGAAGGATTCTACGTTCCCTTATACACGCTTATACCTCCCTCTTCAGGCGGATATGCCCACTCAGAGATAAGACCCGGCGGCTCATTAGAAAACCTCACTTATCCCTATTCACGAGCAGCTGCAGAAACGCTGTTAGACGCCAACGGCTTTCCAGTGAACGCCTCAACAGGATGGAGATACTGGGACCGAAACCACAACAACATAGAAGACTCAGACGAGTACCTTGAGCTGAAGTTCTTCATCAGATACGATGACGCCAAAAGGCTGGCATTCGGCAACTTTCTAGCAGACGAGCTTAACTCAGTCAAAGTCAGAGTGACACGCATCTACAACATCATACGGCCGCCTAATGATCCAATGGTAAAAAAAGACTTCCACCTTTACACAGGAGGCTGGACGCTGGGTATCGACCCTGACCATCTGATTTTGTGGAACTGGGACTATTACTGGCACCCGGGCTTCTGCTACAATTATGCAGGCATCAACAACGCAGACTACAACGTTTACAGCGACGCTGTAATGAACGCCAAAACATTAGAAGAGGTAAAGACCAACGCTTGGCTGGCTCAAGAAGTTTTTGCTTCTGAAGCCTTAAGCGTGCCATTATGGAGTAGAGCTGGCAGCAAGGCTATGAGCCGAGTCTATACAGGCGGCAACACATGGCAGCCTATCACGCCTGATGATGGAGAAAACACGTATAGAGGCAGATACTGGGAAGGAGCAGTAAACCGACCTGCCTTTGGCATAAATGACTTCTTCAGTTTTCTCAACATGCATCCAGCTGGATATGAGAGAGGCGACGGAGAAAACATGACCATACGCTGGGGCTTCAAAACCGACACTTTGACGTCTTTCAACCCAATCTTTGCAACGTGGTTTTGGGACTGGAACGTTCTCGGTCTAATCTATGAAAGTCTTATAGTGCGCAACCCCTATGACAACGCAGAATTCATTCCATGGCTAGCCGAAAGCTTTGAGGTTGGTACATACAATCATCCAGCATACGGAGAATCCGCCAAAGTTAGGGTTACCTTAAGGTCTGAAGCGACATGGCATGATGGCACGCCTATCACAGCCGCAGACGTATACTTCACATGGGTGGAATTGTGGAACATATTGGAGAGGCGAGGGTACCCATGGCCTATCTGGGGTAACTGGCACGGCCGAGGAGGCTGGAACCAACCCATGGTAGATATGAAAATTCTTGACCCGTACAACTTCGAAATGTTGTTTGACTTTGGGAGCGCCATTACAGCGCTCAGCTGGTTAAGCGGCGAAGTCATCTTGCCAAAGCACGTATGGAAGCCTATCGCAGAGACAGGCTCCTTCGACGCTTTAGATGACCCCGCAGCTGACCCAAATATGATTGGTTCTGGACCTTGGAGATTCAAAGAATACGTTGCTGGCAGCCATGTTCTGCTTGTAGCCAACAGTCCAGGAAGCACTGTTCAAACAAGCCACTCTGGAAGCATACCTGTCACATCGCCTAAAGGATACTGGCGTTACACTCCATTAAATGTTGAATGCAAAATCGATGGCTCAACCATATCCAAAGTCCCATATAGCGAAAGCCACACAGTTAACTTTACATTAAATAACCTCTACTACGCCGGACCATTGACAATCGATGTATTCAGTAGGGTAACTTACCAGAATGGAACAGTCGTAGAAGAAGTTCAAACCGATATAACACTCAACACAGCTGAGCAGCCAGAGTCTAGCTGGACTTTGTCACATTCGAGCGTTATGACACACAAAGTAAGGTTTGATATCAATGTATTCATTAAATCACCTTCGGCTTTAGGCGGCTGGCTTAACGTCACTAGGCTTCTTTGGGTAACACTAGTGAGACCACCTTACTGTTGGTCGAGATGGACATCAGATGTTGCTGGTTCCACGTTCTATGACGACCTCGGCTTGGGCATATACCCGTACAAATGGGAACTACCGACCTCAGACTTCAAAGTTGACATCAAAGACATAGCCGCATTAGCAAAAGCCTTCGGCACATACCCAGGCCATTCCAGATGGAGCCCCATCGGCGACATGAACAACGATTATAAAATAGACATAAGAGACATCGCCAGCGTAGCCTCAACGTTCGGCTGGGAAGAACCACCATAAAACCATCATTTTTCTTCTTTAACGCTTAATGAAAATTCGCCGTTTAGCTTCAATTTGAATGCTTTTCATGTTGTTTCAAAAAATAATCCATAAAAGCACTAAATAGTAATACCCAGAAATAAGAGGGCAGGCAGGTTTGACGAACATGTCAAGAGCAAAAATTTTTCAAGAAGAAATACAACACGACGAAAAAGCTTTCTACGCCGTCCGCCTAGAAACCAGAAACGCCAATCTCCTCCTGTTAAGCGAAGGCGAAGACCAGCTTGGCACGTTGGCGGTTGCCCTACCACCCCAAGAAAAAATGATAGGACCACCCGTATCCTCGATTTTACTGGGTGACAGAAACACTATAATCGCCCGTTTAATCGCTGAGCGCATGGCACAGCAAACTGGCAAAATCGCCATGGCATCAGTTTTCACCAAAACAATAAGTGAGCGAGAAACAGGACAGGTTTTCTTAAAATTATTTGAAAAAGCCGTCAAAAAAGAAAAAGAGGAGGCGTGAACAAAATGAGTCTACGCAGTTTTCTGGCTGAGATGCAGAAGAAAAACCAGCTTGAGCAAGTTGACGAAGAGGTTTCGCCACACTTTGAGGCTTCAGCCCTCATGAAAGAATTCGACAATGGACCAATCTTGTACTTTGACAACGTCAAGGGCACGCACACCAAGGTCGTTGCAGGAGTCTGCGGCACACGCCAACGCCTGTGCTGGGCTCTAGGAGTCAATCAAGACGCGCTATACCAGAGAATTATCGAAGCTTGGCGAGAGCACAAACCGCCCAAGGTTGTGAGAGGCGGCCCAGTCAATGAAGTGGTTGAGAGAGCCCGACTGTCCAAACTGCCAATTTTAACCCATTTTGAACGCGACGCCGGCGCTTACATAACTTCTTCGGTGATTTCTGCCCGCAGCTCAGATGGAAAAATCGAAAATGTATCGATTCATCGTCTTCAGGTTCTTGACGACCGCCACTTAGCCATCAGGCTGGTGCCCCGACATCTATACCACATGTGGCAGACTGCAAAAGAAAAGAAAGAAAGCCTCGACGTGGCCATAACGGTTGGCACGCATCCAGCGGTCATGTTGGCTGCGGCTTCACCTGTTCCCTTCGGCGTCAGCGAGTTCGGTGTGGCAAACAGCTTCCTCAATGGCAAGATGCATCTGATTAAATGCGAGCACGTCAACGCCTACGCTCCAGCCGAAGCTGAAATCGTTCTAGAGGGCAGAATCTCTACTGAACGAGAAGTTGTAGAAGGCCCTCTGGTTGACATAACCGGCACCTACGACATCCAGCGCAAACAGCCAGTAATCGAACTCGTAAGCATGATGCATCGCAGAGATTACATCTATCAGGCTCTGTTGCCGTCAGGCGCCGAACACAAGTTATTGATGGGGTTGCCGCATGAAACCATGATTTGGGAAGCAGTGTCAAAAGTTGTGCCTGCTGTTAAAGCAGTTAACCTATCAAGTGGAGGATGTGGCTGGCTCCACGCCGTAATCTCAATCGACAAACTGACCGATGGAGATGCCAAAAACGCTTTGGCAGCCGTTTTCAGCGCTCACCCCAGCCTCAAACACGCGGTTGTGGTTGACGCTGACATTGACGTTTACAATCCAGAGATGGTAGAGTGGGCTATAGCCACACGCTTTCAAGCCAGCGAAGACCTGCTGATGATTCCCCACGCCCGAGGCTCGACGCTTGATCCCTCCGCTGACCAAGAAACTGGGCTCACAACCAAGGTGGGAGTAGACGCAACGCGACCTTTGACCAAGCCTAAAGAAAAATTTGAAACAGCCATTATACCAGTCACTAAGAGAACAGCTGAGGCAATAGCGGAACTGAAGAAGCGATTCGAACGGAAACAGTCATGACAGACGACCCGCAGAAGAATCAAACTCAACTGCGACGAGCTTTAGGATTGTTTGACTCCACGGCAGTAAGCGTAGGCGCCATAATAGGCGCTGGAATCTTTGTTGTAATCGGCGAAGTGGCAGGGTTGGCTGGACCTGCCTTCATAATTTCTATCATAATCGCAGGTGCCATCGCTTCTCTTAACGCTTCAAGTTTCGCTCAGCTCAGTGCCTACATGCCCAAAGAAGGTGGAGGATACCAATTTGCCTATCGCATGGTTTCGCCGTACGCGGGTTTTTTAGCTGGTTGGATGTGGATTTTTTCAAATCTTTTTGTGGGCGCTGCTGTTTCGCTTGGTTTTGCCCATTATCTGATAGCCCTATTCCCTGTCCTGCCTACAGAAGTTGTTGCGGCAGCCTTCTGCCTCTTGTTCACATTTCTTAATTACGTTGGTATTCGTCAATCAGCCTTGGTCAACAATGTTTTGGTTGTTGCCAAAATTCTGATTCTTGCATTCTTCATTGCTTTGGGCTTGGGACTTGTCAATCTGCGAAACTTCAATCCAATTGCTCCCAATGGAACTTTAGGAGTGCTAGAGGGCGCCTCGCTGATTTTCTTTGCGTATTTTGGTTATGCTCGAGTCACTATACTGGCTGAGGAGGTGAAAGATGCAGGTCGCACTATTCCACGAGCAATAATCCTTGCTCTGGTTTTATCCACCGTTTTGTATGTGCTCACTGGCTTTATTGCAGTAGGTTTAATCGGCTCAAACAGTCTCGCTCAATCGGTTTCTCCTTTGGCTACCGCGATTGACGTTACAGGAAATGCAGCCGCAGTTTTTGTTGTGTCTCTTGGAGCAATGATTGCAACGACCAGTGTCATGCTCATGACGATTTTGGGAGTTTCAAGAATGGCTTTTGCCATGGCACGCAACAGGCAGTTGCCAATATTTCTGAGCAGAATACACTCCCGGTTTCAGACTCCTCATTACGCTGTTTGGATAACAGGTGTACTATCCACGCTGCTCGTGTTTGGTGGTTTCGCTCGAGTTGTGGCTGTCAGCACTTTTTCGCTTCTGTTTCACCATGCGCTAGTGAACCTTTCCGCTTCAAAGCTGGGAGAACACAGACGCTATCCCAGATTTGTCCCCTATGCGGGGTTAATCCTCTGCATAATTATGTTGATGTTTCTTTCAAGCGACGCATGGATAATCGGTACTTTAAGTTTGGCAATTGGCACAATGTATTATTGGTTAAGAATGAGAAGGCTTAAGCAGGCTCAGCCTTTACAGACTGTTTGAATGCATTTTTCTAAAGGCGCCAAAGTTACTTCTACATCATTTAGCGTGGGTGCATAGAAGGCGGTCTTGGCAGAGTTGGTCATGACCGTGTCCAAGCCCATATCCTTTATCCATGTAACCAAAACACAAGTATCGCATAACACAAGACCCCCTGCGTCCTCAATAACACCAACGTATTCTCTGGCTCTTTCTCTCACATGCCTAGATGTGCAAACCCACAGCTCGACGTCTTTGCGTACTTTCTTGCTTTCCAATGCACGAGCGACTTTTTTAACCTCGTTTATGGAGCAGTGGGGGCATCCGACGAAGACTAAATCTGGCGCTTGACTGGCAGTGCAAAGACTTGACGCTGCTTCTTCAACATCCTTTGCTTCGACCGATATTGTTTCAGGTTTCTCTTTTCCGTTTAAGGCTTTAGGGTAGAAGAGGGCAGTCATGCCGCTCGACGCCATTGCAGCGCCCAACTGTTTCAACTCATCATCTGAGCCATGTAATCCTTTAAACGCTGGAATCCTGTCCTTCAGCAACTTACCAAGATGCACCCCGAGTGCGCCATAGTCTGTTTCTGTTCGAAGCTTTATCTCAAGTTTTATGAGCACGTTTGGCTGGCGGTTTTCAGGCTGATGCACTCCATAGTTTGGAGTTTTGCCTATCAATGCAGCGGCTAGAGCGCTTGGTGCACCTTCACGGTTTGTCCAAGCTTTCAAGACCGAGTTGGCGTAGACCACGGCTGAAGATTCTGACCAAGCCAAATGCTGCCCAGGCTTAGGCTTTTTAAGATAGTACGGCGTGCATGTTAAAGTTGGTTTGATGTGCATTTTCTTGTAGAGCTTAACTATGCGATTCTGTTTGGCGAATCGCTCCTTTGAATAATGCTTTACCAAGTATTCTGGGTCGAAGCTTGAGGGGTTAAGTGTGGTAAGCGTCTGCGCCTTCCCGCCTTTGCTCGCTAATTCGTTGAGGAAGTCTATGGCGGCATCGCCTAGATGCTTGTAGGAAACGCCTGACAGGTGCGCTGATTGGATAGGGATGAGTTTTGTGGCTCCGTACAGGTCGCCGAGGCGGACGAGAATTTTCATGGCAACTTGATTAGCCCAGCCGTGTTCGCCATCTAGTATGTGTTCTTCTTGTTTTGTTAGGTGCATGGTTGATTCGCCTTGTCTTCTATTTTCACTGTTCCTTTGTTTCCGTTAACCTCGACTATGTCGCCGGTTTTGATTTGTTTGATGTCGATTTGGTCCACCATGGGAATCTCGGCGATTAGGGCGCCAACGACGACAACAGTGTCAGCTAACTGGTTAACGATGGCTTTTGGACCTAGCCCTTTCTTAACAAGCGAATACAACACGTAACTGCCAACAGTTGAGCCGTGCCCAGACGGAAAACACAAGACCCTGTCTCGGAGAGGCTCGCCCTTCAAGTCGTGCCCTTTCTCAATGACCACACCTGTGTTGTAGTCAACTCCGCCCAAAAAACTCAGAGGCATGGTCGAAACGAGGGCGGTTCCCTTGCAACGTCCTGGAGCAATTGAACGTCCCTCTAATGTCTTGGCTCTTTTATTCATTGTTGCTTGTTACGCCACCGTTGTATTCAAGTTTATAAACGGTTTCTCCTCGGCATGTAATCTCTTCTGTTCCCTTGAAGCATGTTAGGTCTCCATTGCTTGAGTTAATGTATTCCAAGTCTCCTTCCTCATAGTGATGTGGTCCCCTGAATGGTCTGTCAGAAGAGACTTGTAAGAGCGCTTTCCTCAAGAAGGCAAAAACTGTTTCTGAGTCAACAGTTTTCTTCTCAATTCTTCCGTAATAATTCATTAGCCAAACGGGCTTATCTTTGACCCAAACAACCTCTTCTCCGCCAAATCTTTCCGAACCAAAGTATCTATCTTTGTAGGTGTATTCGCCCTCCGTAAACTGCAAATTCTTGGAACCGTCTGCGTCTCTCCGTCCTTCACCTCTGCCAGCGTAAGTGTTTTTCTTAGCATTGACGATGAACCGTGCAAATTCCTGAAGATTCATATGCATGCTTTCACCAGAGTTTAGAAGGATATTTTCGCAGATGATGGAAGGTCGCCTAAGAGTTTTGTTGCCGCGGCGCCCACTTTTTCCCGATGTTCCTCATCTGTGTATACACGTAAAATGTTGATGAAGCCCTTCAAAACATCGAATATGCCCGATATGTCGCTGAGTCGCTGCGGAATCTTTTCTCCTCCACGCGTTCGGGTAAACACTGGAATTTCCATGGGTTCAAGCAAAACGGAATGGCTATACGGCACAGAGGGCAGCGTGGGCACGTCGATGACAACCTCCTGAGAACCCACCCTCGCTTCGTGGGCAATCTGTTCACGCAGTTGATTGCGAATCTCTTCGTTGCCGAAGATGCTTGAGACGGTTTTGTCGCGTACGTAGAACGTTCGGTCGTAGGCGCATTTCAACAGCCTTCGCCTTTCAAGGTTTTCGATGATTTTCTTTGACCTTTTAGATTTTTTGAGCATGGTCCAAACCGTGTAATCGTCAAGAGACAAGTACTCTTCGGGCGTTTTAAAATCAGTCAAGCCTAGTTCGTCTTTTGCTTCTTCCATAGCCATAGCCAACATGAGTTGAGCCGCTCGCCCCACTCGGTGGAAATATATGCTCTTAAACGATTCAACACGGGCAAGAATAAATGATTCTAGGGCGGATAAGGCGCCTAAATCAACAGCCAAGTTCTGGTCAAGCACGTCGAGGGTTTGTATGAGACGGAAAACGTCCACGTAGCCGTATTGAGCGCCTGTGTGATACGTGTCACGGACAACGAAGTCGAGTTTGTCAACGTCTACGGCGCTGCGGATAATCTGGTCGACGAAGGCTCTGTTCGGCTTGTGCAGCCATCCCACAGAGAGCTTAGCCACATCAACAACGTTGAACCCGAGTTTTTTGATCATGTCTTTCAGTTCTGATTTTTGCACAATCCAGACGTTGATGTCCTCATGTGTCTTTTTGAGAAACTTGACGAGTAGGTGCTCAAAGATGTGTGAGAACGGACCGTGCCCAACATCGTGCAGTAATGCGGCGATGCGAGTCAACTGATAATCATCTTCACTGAAATGTTTTGATAAGTAGGGGTTTTCAGCCATCAACCCCGCCAAGTGCATGACGCCTACACAGTGTTCAAACCGCGTGTGGTTGGCGCCTGGATAAACGTACTCTGCCCCGGCGAGTTGTCTCAGCCGTCTGAGGCGTTGCACTGGAAACGAATCGATGATTTGCTTCTCCGCTTCAGTGATGTACACGTAGCCGTGAACTGGGTCTTTGATTTCACCCCAATACTGCCTCATAAGGGCTACTCCTTTCTGAAGATTCATTTTGTCAACGGTTATTAAAGCAATCGATTCCGACGCTGAGCGGCACACTATGGAAAGTCATTTATGCTGAGTGATTTTCACATGATGCTGAAAACGAGCAGACAAACCATGACCAAACAAACTCGGCGTGGAATCTTCATCTGTATTGAAGGACTGGATGGCAGCGGAAAGACAACTCAGGCCAAGAAACTGGTCGGGAATCTGTGCCGCAGAGGCTTTGACGCAATCTATACAACCGAACCCAGCACTGGAAAAGTTGGCAAACTTATACGCAGATACGTTCTAGACCGTGCGAAGCGTGTGCCCATCGCTCTTGAAGCGTTGCTGTTCGCAGCCGACAGAATCGACCACATTGAAAATGAAGTCAAACCACTGTTGAAACAGGGCAAGATTGTTGTCTGCGACAGGTATGTTTACTCAACCTTAGCCTATCAAGGTGCTGCTGGTCTCGACCTTACTTGGATAGAGCAGATTAACAAGTTTGCCCTGAAACCTAGCTTGGCCCTTTTTATCGATGTTCCGCCTGAGGTTGTGGTTAAAAGAATTAAAAGAAAGAAAACCGTGATGGAAACGAAACGCAATCAACAGAAGGTCAGGGACGTTTACATGAAGCTTGTGAAAGACCAACGCTTAACACTGGTAGATGGCGACAAGCCTATTAGCAATGTGGAAAAAATTATGTTGGAATTGTTCTCAAGCCTTTGAAGAACTAAGCATTAGAAGTTCCATAGGGAGACGCTGGCAAATTTATTTTCGACTGACTTCTCTTTTTCTTTTCTGAAAACACTCTTCACAGAAGGCGGTTTTCTCGATTTTCTTAACTGGTCCTCCTGCTCTTAAGCGAATCCATAGTTCCGGAGGGTAGATTTTAACCGATACGTAGATGTAGCCTAGAGTTTTTCCACAGTTGTCACACTTTAACAACTCGTATTCTGAAGCGCCCATACATTTCACCGGTTTTATCCATTGCTCTTTAATGACTAATCTTGAGTACACGCTTTAAAGTGTGTGTATGTGCTCGAGGGCTAATGTTTTCTGCTGTTTCTCAGTCAGTTCTTTGTTAATCTGGTTCTTGAGGAAGAGAACAAGGTCTTCCAATGGAATGCGTTGGGTCCCGCGTTCATGACAGATGAAGAGTTCCACGTTTTTTCTGAAGAACGCAAAGCGAAGCATGTTATAATCGAACTTGAGTGATTTACGCTTTCCATCCTGTTCTGTAACGTGGTAGCGGGAAGCGCAAAAAAAGTCGAGAACCTGAAACGCCTGTTGTTTTAGGATGTTTCCAAGTTTTTTGAGCTCTTCTGCGTCGAGGAAATTGAACGTGTCTGCGTCGGCGACGCCGAACTCGAAGTTGACGACGCAGTTGGTTGGTGAGGCTTTGGTTATGGTTTTCATGTTTATGGTTTGCTTGTTAAGTTCGTGTAAGACGTGGAGCAATGTTTTTTGCAGCTTTTGGGTTGATAATAGATAGGTGAATCGGGCGACGCCGTGTATGTTGGTTGGAAAGTTGTTGTATCGTCCGAGCAGTTTGAAGCCTCACGCATTTTGGTTTTGTTTAGTGTTTCATTTTTTTGATTTTCTCCAAGTTGTCTAGCAGTGTTGCGAGTGTGGCGCTGAGTTTTTCAAGCTGCGCCGGGTCTTTCTCGTTTTTGATTTTTGTTTCTACTTCTTGAATTTTGGCGAGGACAGTTGATTCTAGCGTGCTGAGCACAATCGGTTTGGTTGCTTCTTCTGGTGTTTCTCCCTCTCTGAGTATTATTATGCGTTTTTGGCATTTGGCGCACCAGAGTTGTCCGTTTTTAAGCTTGAAGATGGGCGAGGCGCAGGCTGGGCATGAGTGTTCTGTGAGTGTGGCTCCCTGCCGCAACAGGTCTGCCATTGTTTGGAGGTCTTTGGATTTTGTTGACATTTCTTTTGCCTCTTACAAAAAGGTTTTAACTGTTTGTGGATTATTTGATTATCGCTACGGTGTACATGTATGGGGGTTCAGCCGTATGGTGGGCAAGAAGAAGTTGAAGGAGTACGAGAAAAGAATGGAGCAGGCGGTTGTTGTGCTCGGCGCAGTTTCAGAGGACACCACCACGCCACGCAACATTAGGCGGGCGGCGAAGAACTCTATCGACGCTCTGCATGTTTCTCAGCATTCTCCTGCCGTGCGGGCTTCCAACGCCATCTCGCTTTTGGACGAGATTTTGCAGGACCCGAACATGCCGCCGTATACGAGAGTCAAAATGTGGAATGTAATGAGCATTCTTGAAGCCATAAAAGACTAGGTTCGGTCTGTTAGTGTGGTGGTAGTGGCAAACTGCTCCTAGCGCCACCACCAACCAGCATTGTATGGCGGAGATAAGTTCAAAAGAAGAAGGAACAAACCCCTTTAGCCTTCTTCTACCAACAAGTGAAATGTAGAAGGGATTTGCTTTGAAAGGTGAGAGGGTGCAAGTGAAAGCGATTCTCCTTGATTTAGATGGAACAATTTTCGATATCACTGAAAGAGATGCCTTTGCACGCTATCTGGCTCTGAATGACCTTGGCTATAATGTTTCTTTGGGCGATGTGAAAAAACACTACCGTTATGGTATAGGAACGATGGGCATAGTTAAGAAGCTTGGAATAAGATTCACTGAAAAGGAGGAAAAGGAGTACATAGAAGCAAGCTTTGCTCATTTCACAAACAGAGAGAACGCTGTGAACTTGACGAAAATCCACGCAGGTGCATACAATGCACTCTCGACTCTTTCCAAAAAATACAAGCTGGTTCTTGTTACATCAAGAAATAATCTCTCATCCACAGAGGAGGAGCTGGAGTGGTTTAACATCAGAGCGTTCTTCACGTTGATTGTTACCAGAGAGGTTGCCGCAAGGTTTTACGGAGTAAAAGACATCCGACTGCTCCCTTTTCAGGAACAAAGAACAAAACTGTACAAATGTGCGATTGAATTGACTAAAATAAATCCCAAAGAGATGTTATGTGTAGGAGATGCTGTCGGAGAAATAGAACCTGCAAAAAAGCTGGGAATAAGGACGATAGGTGTCTTGACGGGGTTCAGCAGCAAGGAAGACATGGAAAACGCCTCTATCCCAACAATTAAAGACTTTGCTGAGCTTGTCAAAACTCTGAACTAACAACAAGTGTTGCTAACCTTGCGCTGTTGTTTTTGTTAGTATTCTTGGTTCTTTCCATTCTTCTCTTAGAATGCTATGGAGATGCCAGTCAGTCCATACTCCTCTCACCAAGGCTAATTTTCGGATAGTTCCTTCTATCCTGAAACCTGCTTTCTCCAAAACCCTCTGTGACGCTTTGTTCCCTACGTTCGTCACTGCTTGTATGCGAACGATGTTCTTGAAGAGAAACAGGTAATCAACCATCAACTGGACCACCTCTGTTCCGTATCCTTTCCCCCTTTCGCCAAGAATTAAGAAGTAACTGATTTCCATCGTCTCGGATGGCTGATTAGTAAAATGCCATGTAACCCCTATTTTGGTTCCATCCTTCTTCTGAATTATGAACCTCTTAAACTCAATCACAATTGCCCTGTCGGGAGGATTATCGAAGTTTTCCGTCAATCTTGACTTCGAAATCTGCTCATAGATGGGGTTGGTGTATTCACCCCAGAAATCTAGGTCATTAACGCATTCAAATAGAAAATCAATGTCATCTCTCTCAAGAACCCTCAAATTCACAGTTCTGCCTTCAAGCAAACCCAACACCAGCCATTAAGTCTCTTGCTTTCAGTTTTATGACTTGTGCAGAGACCTTGATCAATCGCTCTTTCATTTTAAGTTGTACTAATGATTTAAGGAGAAAAACCTCCACTCACAAGACACGAAAACTCTGAGGGTTTTCGACACTACTCATCGGGAGCTTACTCGGTTGCTTGGTGAAATGATGGCTCAGCACGCTACTTGGTGAGGAAATGACGCCAAGGTATAGCGATAATGTCTCCTACCGCCCATACTACAAACAGAGCTGTCATCCCTATCGCCCAAGAAGGTAACGATCCGCCGGCTAGCCTAGGAACAATTATAGCAAGGGTCCAGATGATCTTGGTAGCTGCCTGCACAAGCAAAGTTGCTGAAAATTTCAGGGGTGAACGTAGACCAAGTGCAGCGCAGACTGCCAGCGTCACCATAAAGCTATATGCGTATCCCGCGGCCCATAACGATTCTTCAACGGGACCGGCAATGCCAGCTGATGCCACAGCACTTGGCGCAATGAGAAATGCCAAGCCAAAACCTCCCGCCACGAAAATGTTGGCGACATACATGAAGCGCAGCCAATTTGGATGATAATTCAGCTTAACAGTTTCAGTTGTCAATCAATTCACCTCCTCTCCTTCTTCTTTAGAAACTAATCAAATAGTTTCTTTCGTGTCAACTCCTATTAGTTTTTTACTCGTTCATTCATAGCAAAATCCGCGCGCCTTACCTACTAACGACTTCCAGATGCGACGACGTAGTACGGCCACCACGTGTGGAGAGGCACCCTTTTCCTGTAAGCCTTCTTCCTCGTTTTCGCCAACGGTATCAAGTCCCTAAGCTCGAAAGCAAGTCTATTTGCATCATCGACCCCCAACGGCAAGACAATGTCCACATGCCGCGGAATAACCAGTTTCAGTTGCCCCTTAGCATCAACTTCACAAGACTTTATGTCACATAACTCAACATCAGAGGGAAAAGTTGTCTGGAGAACGAACCCGAGGGTTTTTCTGAGCAACGGATCCCTCTCAATGGCATCCTCAAGCTTTGCCTTACCTCCTTCCTTCAAGTCAACCTCAATCAAGTCTCTATGAAGCCTCAAGACAAAATCGGGCTTGTCAATAACCAGAATTGGATCTTTCTCCATCAACGCCACTCCCATTAGCCTACTTGTGTGTTTCACAAGTTAAGTTTTCCCATGAATACAACGCACGCTAAAACTCTTCTCCTCCACTTCACACTGGTTTAGCAGAAGCGATAAAAGAGTAGCTGCGAAACCACAAAGTTGAGGCTGAATGTCGATAGTCGGTTTAGACTTGGCAGGCGTCGAAACCAGACCCACTGGGCTCTGCATCCTCAAGGGTTTGACGGCGGAGACTTTCCTAGTCTACACGAACGAGGAAATAGTAAGGAAGGTAGAAGAAAGTAAACCTAAGATTGTAGCCATAGATGCGCCCCTGAGTCTTCCAGCTGGTAGAAAATCCATAGAACAAAGGACTAGGGTCCATTTGAGGGAATGCGACAAAGAACTCCTAAAGAGAGGAATAAAATTCTTCCCAGTCACCCTCGGACCCATGAGAAAACTAACAAGCAGAGGCATACAGCTAAGAAGAATCCTCGAAAGCCAGCACTTCAAGGTGATAGAAGTCTACCCAGGCGGCGCCCAAGACATCCTAAAAATCCCCAGAAAACAACAAGGACTAGGCAGGCTTAAAGCAGGCTTGGAAAAGAAGGAAATAAAAGGCTTAACCGACCAGATGAACGACCACGAACTCGACGCCGTAACCTGCGCCCTCGTAGGAAAACTCTACTCAGAAGGAAAAACCATCACTTATGGAACCAGCGAGCAAGCGATAATAATGCCCGTATTAGAAATTGAGTGAGTACAGAAGCTCTGGTGTGCCTTCTTCTGAGACGTAGCCACCATATCCTACTCTTCGAAACCCAACCTTCTCGTAGAGTTTTCTCGCTGGCAAATTCCTTTCACTCGTGAAAAGCATTATACATCTGGCTTCGTGTCCCAACAATTTAAAGTGCGTCTTGACATCCACGATAGCTTCCCGCATAAGCCTAAACCCAAGCCCCCGCCTTTGAAACTCATCCTTAATCCCTAAATCCAAGATTTCAGCCCAACCAAGCTTTGGATCTTCTCTTGGAAACCAAATCAAACGCCCTATGATCTTTCCCTCGCTCTTAACCAGCTTCACAAAGTAATGATCAAGATACATCTCAACGAACCTTCGCGCAATCTCGTACCCGCCGTAAGGCTTTTCATAAATTCTGCAAAGACTTTCCAGATCAGATTTGTCTGCATTGCAAAGGGTTACTTCCATCTTGACCACCAACATCTTGTAGCATTTCCAAGGTTAAAAAAGGTGAGTGTTCACTGGAGACATCGCCACTTTGATTTGGCAGAAGCCATAAAAGACTAATCCTTAAAGACCACATAACTTCTATCTAAATCAAGGAGACAAAACAATGGAAATATCACATTACAAGAAAGTTAAGGCAAAGGATGCAGAAGGCGGCTCAACAAAACTAAATGTAAGATGGCTCATCACAAAAGAAATGGGCGCTCCAAACTTCGCCATGAGATTGTTCGAAATGAAGCCTGAAGGCCACAGCCCCTTCCACAATCACTCGTGGGAACACGAAGTCTTCATCCTAGAAGGCGAAGGAATAGTAGTTTCTGAAGGCGGAGAGAAAAAGTTCAGACCGGGCGACGCCATCTTCATTCCGCCTAACGAGAAACACCAGTTCAAAAACAACGGCGCAAAAACCGTTAAGTTTCTCTGTCTCGTGCCCCACAAGCAAGAATGAATGTTAGCTTAGGTTGCTGCCCAAAAGGGAACTCTAGCCCTCATGACGTTAACGAGCTCGTTTAAAGCGTCAAGTTCATCTGATGTTAGGCGCGTCTGAAACTTCGTCAGCATGACTTTAGCGTGAGGCTCCGGCACCTTCACATATAACGTGTCGCCCTCATTGATGTGACGCCCAAAAACAGGCTTCTCCAACGAAAGAGCCACCTGCATCCCATTTTGAGCTTCGGAAACAGCCTTCCCCTTGTCTTGAATCTGCAAGATCTCTCCCAAGTCACGCCCATCAGACCCGATTAAAGGATATTTTGGTTTAATCGTTCCAGCGACCACCTCAACTCCGAATATTGCTGGGTTTGCCCTTCGAAACACAAATCCAGGCAGAATCTTGACCTTTCCAGGTCTGATAAACTTCTCAAATTCCTTGGTCATACGTGCCTCCTGCTCGCTTCTCATCCAGTTTGTGTAGTTCTCAATTAGATGATAGATGATGTTGGCTTCGAAAATGGGTACCCTTTTGTTTCTTGCCTCTTCTTGAGCATCGGGCAAAATCTTAACGTTGAAGGCTAAAACGGCGCCGTAAAAGGGCTCATGCTCCTTAACCACTGCGGCTTCTGTTATGTCTCGTTTCGAGACGTCGCCCACATCCGCCAGCCTGATGGGCACTCCTTCACGCTTTAAAATGTCAGCTATGGCTTCAAGTGACCCCAAGGCGTCTGTTTTTAGAACCACGCCCTCAACATCAGTGGTGATGCGAAGTTTTTCCACTTCCTCCGAAACCATTTGAACAAATTCGTCAACGCGGTCTTCTGAAGGGATAGTGTAAATGGGTGCACCAGCGATAGCTTCCTCGAGGTTGGGCGCCGCCACCTTGACGCCACTAGCAGCAGAAACCACATCGACCGAGGAAAACTTATCCCGCGGGTCACGAATCTCATCCAAAGGCTTGGGCAAAAGAACAGCCCGCACCTTGGTCACGATGGGTTTTTCTTTACCTCCAACAACGATGATGTCGCCACGCCGTAGGACACCATCATAGATAATTGCGTTGACAGTGACGCCTAGTCCAGGCTCTTCTTTTACCTCAAGCACCGTGCCTCTGGCAGCGCCTTTTGTGGTTTGCAGCTGTTCCCTCAAATACTGCTGAACCAAACCGATGAGAACCGCCAAAAGCTCCGGGACGCCTTCACCCGTTTTGGCGCTCACAGGAACAATGGCAACCGTTTTTGTGAAATCTGTGATTTTGTCAAAGCGGTCAGTTCGGAACCCAAGCTGAGAAAACGAACCCATAATCGAGTATAAATGCTCATCAAAATCTTGTCTAACATAAGTGTCTTGACTAGCATAAGACTTCAAAAACGGCTCTTTAGGCTTAGAAACCCAGCCAGGCAACCTGTCGATTTTGTTGGCGGCAACGAGAAAGGGCGTTTTCCTCGACTTCAAGATATCAACACACTCGTAGGTCTGCGCCTCGAAGCCTCGCAGGATATCGATTACAAGTATGGCGATGTCTGCCACGGCGCCGCCTCGTTTACGAAGGTTTGCAAACGCCTCGTGCCCAGGCGTATCGATTACAAGCAATCCTGGAATGCGAATTTTGCCTTTCAGCTGTTTCAGCAATGGTCCAGTGAGTTCTTTGAGGGTTGCGAGTGGAAAGTAGCTTGCGCCGATGTGTTGGGTCATGCCGCCTGCTTCACGGGCTTGAACGCTGCTCTTTCTGATGTTGTCTAGTAGGAGAGTTTTGCCAGTGTCGATGTGTCCGAGAACGCACACGATGGGTTGCCTAACGGGCATTTCAAGGCACCACTTGAAACAGAGACAGGATAATCAATGCTGGTCTGATATTTCACATCCAGAAGGTTGTGGATTTCAACGATATAAACAATTTCACTTGAGTAAGCGGGCTTTCCTCAATCCGTCTAATATTTTTTGGAAAATCATGTCTATTGGCGCGTCAACTTGATTGTTTTCTATCGTGACGAATTTTGTTTTCTTCTTTTTATAATAGTTGATTAGAGGCTGCGTTTGTCTCTCGTAGACTCGGAGGCGTTCTCTAATAACCTTGGGTTTGTCGTCTTCCCGCTGATAGACATCAGCCCCACATTTGTCACATTTTAAGTCCACTTTGGGTTTTGGAGAATACTTTATGTTGTATATGGCGCCGCAGTTTCTGCATATTCGGCGGTTTGACAAACGTTCAATGATTACCCATTCTGGCACGGCTAGGTTGACGATGGCATCGATTTCTGTAATCCTCTCAAGCGCCTTTGCTTGATCAACTGTGCGCGGGTATCCGTCCAAGATGAAGCCTTGTCGACTGTTGGGTTGGCTGATTCTTTTCTTCAGAACCTCTACCACGATTTCATCAGGCACCAACAAACCCTTTCTAACAAAAGCTTCGATTTTCTTCCCTAAAGATGTTTGCTCCTTTATTTCTTGACGGAATATGTCTCCTGTCGCTATGCTGGCGATTTTAAGTTCAGCCGCCAATCTAGAGGCGTAAGTGCCTTTTCCTGCGCCTGGAGCGCCAAAGATTATAATATTCAACGTGTTTCGGCTGCCTTCGTAGGCTATTGCTTTTTATGCTCGTCCTTTTTCTTCTTTTCCGTAGTATTTTGTCCATCTGAGTTTGCGGGCGTCTCGTCCCAAGCCTAGGCGGTTCTTGCGGCATTTGCTGGAGCAGAACCAGAATAGGGCGCCGTCGTTGCGTACGTACATCATGCCGGTTCCAGATGGAAAATCTTTGCCACAAAAAGAGCAGCGGCGAGGTTTAGGCATTGGCAGTCACCCTCTTTTGTCCGTGGCTTATCGGATTTTCTTGGCTTCGCGTTCGGTTTCCCTTAGCATGAGTATGTCGTTTTCTCTGACAGGTCCCTTCACGTTTCTCGTGATGATGCGTCCCTTGTCTCTTCCCTCTAAAACTCGCACTCTGACCTGACTGATTTCGCCTGTAACACCAGTTCTGCCGATGACTTGGATAACTTCGGCTGGTGTTAAGGCTTCTTCAGCCTCTTCTTTTTCGCTTCGCTTTTCTGAGGCTCCTTCTCTGCTCATTAGCCGGCGCCAGCCTTTCTGACTTGTTCGAGTCGTTTGCTGATTTCTTTCACTAGGGGCGTGGCGTCGCCTGTCTCAACTATGCACGCTGCCGCTGCTGGAACGTCTATTCCAACGGCTGAGCCGATTTTCTGTTTATTGGGTACGAAAACGTATGGTATCTTGCGTTCTTCACATATGAGCGGCAGATGAGCCACAACTTCAGGTGGGTCAACGTCTTCTGCGATGACCACAAGTTTGGCTTGGGCGCGCTCTATAGCCTTAGTTGTTTCGTTTGTGCCCTTGCGTACAGAGCCTGTTTGAGTGGCTAGTTGTAGGGCTTCATAGGCGGCGTCCGCGACCTCTTTCGGTACGCTAATCTTTACGTAGAATGGTTTGGACAATTGCCTCACCCTTAAGTTTTCAAGTGCAGAGTCTTATCAACAACACCCATTTATAAGGGTTTTCTGAACGTTGAATTGTTATAAGGATTCATAGCGAAAGCAAGGATAGAGTGAGGTAGATTTTCCGAGTTGCCTCGAATCATCATTCGGAAGATGCGTGAAAGCGATTTAGAAACCGTATCCGACCTTGCAATGTTAGCGAACCCCCATGCGACCAAAGAAAAATATAGTAAACACATCATGGACGAGCTAAGAAGCAACCCAGATCTATCTTTTGTGGTTCAAAGCGATGGCGAAGTTGTAGGATACGTGCAGGCAGATGTTCGAAATGGTCAGGCTGTCCTTGAGGACATAGCGGTAGCTGAGAAACATCATGGAAAGGGTTTGGGAAAACTCTTGTTGGATAGGGAATTGAAGGCTTTGAGGCGTCGAAACGTTAAAATGGTTTTCGCTGAAGTTCACTACAAATGTGCATCAGCCATACCATTCTACTATAATCATAATTTCCGTATTACTGGTTTTGGGCAAGACTTCTTCGGCATAGGCCACGATGCAATCATACTGAAACTAGTTCTCAATGCTTCAGAGAAAAAGAAACTTGTAAACGAAAGTCTGTGAGCCGTGAATAATTATGCGAGCTTCGGATGAAAGAGTCGCCACCGAATATGTTCTTCACAAGCACCATCTCTCAGAAGATTCACAAGCTGTAAGTGTTCTAGAAGTCGTGAACGATATAATTGCTCTACACGCAACCAGCGCAGCAACACCTTACCTTTCCCTGCTCACCAGAATGAGGAACTTCAAAAAGGAATACTTAGACAGTGAATTTTATTTGAAGAGAAACCTCGTGCGTCTGCAAGCCATGCGAGGCACGCTCTTCATCACTACCACGGAGTTAGCGCCCATACTGTATCAAGCAACAAAGATATCTGAACCCTACCTCTTGAAATGGCTAAGCAAATGGGGAATCTCGGCCTCAGAATACAGAGAAGTTGCCGAGAAACTCAATGACGTTTTCAAGGGCGGCGGAAAAACCCTCCATGAAATCAAGAAGGCTGTACCAAAGGGAATGGTTAGGTCAGTTGCGTTTCGAACTGGCAGAACGATCAGCTACAGAGGCACTAACATCAATTCGATACTATACGCAATGGCGCATAAGGGGATAGTCATAAGCGAGAAAGGTGCAGAAACTTTTCGAACTACAAGAGTTAACAGGTTTTGGTTGTTCAGTGAAGTCTATCCCAACCTCAACCTAGACTCAGTTAAAAGCGAAGAGGCAAAGACATCGCTAGTTAAGCATCACATCAAGGCTTTTGGTCCAGTGACAGAGGAAGACATCGCTTGGTGGACTGGCTTGGGCAAAACTGACGTTGGAAAGGCTCTGACAAGCATTGGTAAGGAGCTGCTTTCTGTAAGGATTAGTGGTTTCAAAAATGATTATTTCATGCTGGAAACAGATTACAAACAATTTATCAAATTCAAACCTTTGAAAACTCGTTCGGTGTCCCTGCTTCCCTACGAAGACCCTTACACTAAAGGCTACAAGGTAAGAGACAGACTAGTGGATATGGCACATGAGAAAAAGGCTTACGTTGGAGGCGGAGTGCAACCAACCATACTTTTCAACGGCAAGATTATTGGTACATGGAGCGACATCGAAGAAGGAAAAGAACCAATAAAACTAACCTTCTTTCAGCAGCCAAAAAGAGATTTGGAAAGAGAAGTCGTTCAGAAGGCGAAAGCCGTTGCAAGGGTAATGGTTAATAGAGAACTTACCGTGGAAGTCGAGGTCGAATCTTAACAAGCCAACGAGGGTTTACTGTTTACTGTAGAAAACGTCTGGGTTGCTGCTCAAATATTGCGTATAGAGGTCGATTAACTCTCTCAGCCTCAACAGTTTGACTGTGGCGTTGCCGATTTCAACTGTCTTCATAATGCCATGTTCCATGCAGGGTTGCTCCATCTTTGAGAAGGCTGGATACGGACCGAAATCCCACTCCCATTCATGCTCAGGATACTTTTCAACGAATTCTTTGGGCGGAGTGATTTTTTCCAGAATGCGCTGCGGAAACCGAACTCGTTTTTCTGCTAAATGCATTGCAGTGCAAACGTTGAGACCCACGCCTATTAAGAGTACATATCCGTCTAGCTCGAGCAGCTTGTGCCAGCCTTCAACTAGCTCTTTCGCTTTAAGACCTATTGCTGCAATAGAGTGACTCGGATGAGAACCTCTCATAGCGCCTTTCCTTTTTCTGAAGGTTTCCGGTATGATTCCCGTCGTACAAGGCGTTTCCTTAGGGTCATAAGGTAGAATTTTGTACAGCCACGCAACGCCCATGGCGATTTCTTCTGGCGTCCGCTGAACTTCAAGCAGATTCTTTGAGTGAGTTGGCACTACAATGTTTCCTTCTTCTCCCACAACTTCGAGCAGGGCATCGATTACCGTGTCAGCTCCGCCTTCAACAAAGCCGAAACTGCTCAACGAACTGTGCACGCCCACAACGTCTCCACGCTTCAACCCTAACTGCCTTAAGCCTCTCTTGATGTCTTCCTTGGTTACATGAGGCTTCTCGTTCATCTCTACACCTTTGTTGCCATTCTCCTAATGTTTAAAGAAAACTTAAAAACATGTTGTACACTGGCTTGCAATATGCGAGGAGTAAACGTTGCTTGAGGGAAGAACCATCAACCTGAGAGTTGTGGAGAAAGAAGACATCCCCACTCTGGCTCAATGGTTCAACGACGCAGAGTTTCAAGGAAAGTATCAAGACTTTCCGACGCAGGTTTCTCTGACTCAGCTCGAAAAACAGGTGCTGGAACCACAGCTGCCACAAACGCAGTGGGTTGACTTCATAATCGAAAAGAAAGACGGAACAAAAATCGGATGGGCAGCCCACTACATAAGTTCACAGAATTTTGGGTGAATGGAAATAGGCTGCGCTCTAATCCCCAGCGCAAGAGGGAAAGGCTACGCAACTGAAGCAGTTCAGATAATGGTGGACTACTTGTTCCTTACGAGAGACAACGTAATAAGAATTCAAGCAGTGACCAACACACAAAACCTTGCTTTTCAAAAAGTTCTAGCGAAAGCAGGCTTCAAGAAGGAGGGGACATTACGTAAGGCGCTGTTTGTACGGGGTGAATGGAAAGACGCCTATCTATACAGCATTCTTAAAGATGATTGGAAAGAACCCAGACTGCTAACGAAACCCAGTTGATACATCAGAATGCAGTTTGGCGCTTTCCTTTCTAATTTGAGCACTCGAAATTTTTTCTTGAGCACCCAAAGAGGTAGGTCTCCTAATCCCTTAAGGCTGCGTCAAACATGTTCTGCAAGGCTGCTTTGTTTAGGATGCCGTGTGAAACTAGAACTTGCAGTGAATAGACGCTGATGGGAACATCTGATTTGCCGCCAGAATAAAATGTGAGCCAGCCTCCATCATCTCTTTGAGTTGCAACCAGAGCCTTCAGCAGAATCATCACTTTTTTATCGCCTCTTCTGTACATTGAATTCTCGGGTTCGTCGAAAATCAGGTGAGTCAACTCGTACGCGTCTTCGATTCTCTGGCTCTTGACCTTTTCAACGAGCTTAGCGATGTTTGAATCGAACATTTTTCTCGCTCTGGAAACAGCTGGATGCTTCTTCCTACGGACCTGAGCTAAGAAATCCGCTATGCCAGCAGTGCTATCAGGGTCTGGACCGTTCATTCCTTTAACTGCGCTCCAACCACCGTCTGGTAGCTCGCTGGTTTCGAAAAACTCAATAATCTTCTTGAACGCCGTCGTCTTCTGCATGTGAAGCTGTTGCAGAAGCTTTCCGATTTGGCACGTGTACCACGTTACGCTTTTGCTTGTTGATTCCCAAGTCATCCATTCAGGCAGGTTTATGGCTATGTTTTCATGCCATCCCCCGTCGATTTCCTGCCATTTTAAAAGCCAGTTTAGAGCCGAAGCCATAATGAAAGAACGCTTGTCGATACCGACATTGTGAAGAGCCCTCAAGGCTCTGTAAGTCGTCTTCACCGAACTGGGAGACCCTTTTCGAAAATCTCTTGGAAAACCACCGTCGTCGTTCTGCACAGAAACGACTGCTGTTAGGCTTTTGAAGGCGGGTCTGGTTCCGAGGCGATCTATAGTTGTCGAAATCTGCAGTATGGACATTGGGTCGCCCTTACTTAGGATGAATGGAAAGGGGTTTTTCCCTAACTTAACATTTGAAGCCAAGTCTGTGCACACCTACTTAGAATATACGCATTCTCTTTTTTGGGTTTTGTCATCTGTCAAGCATGTTCAGAATCGACAGTGTTGCGTAAATTGCTTCCTCAGTTCGCACAGTTTCCGTGGCTTGGTTGAGAATGGTGTTGACAACAAAATCGGCTAAATCCTCAAGTCTCAAACGCTCACGAGCAGCAATTTCGTACAAGCCTTGTGTAGGAGCGCCAAAAGCAACCAGCGTTGTATGAGAAGTTAGCCATTTTTGCCTTAACTCTTCTAAAACTGATGTGACAGGTTTCCCTTTTTTGGAAGTCGCAATTAAAAGGTCGAACTGTCTTCTTTTGAGAAACTGCCCGAAGGGCATGTCAGAAACTGACACTTGGTAGCCCCAGTAGGTTTTGATTTCTTTCCGATCAGCCACAACAGCTTTGGGATGTTTACCTAATTCTGTGATTTTTACGGTAACTCGCTCGTTCGCTTTCAGTTTTGCTCCTTGAACTAGGGCTGGGTGTTCAACGCCTATGTCGATTAATGAGCCTTCGCTTGAGTGGGAGAGAACCATGCCTTCTCTATATTCACCATTGCTTAGATTCTCTGTTTTGTTGGCGGTTGGATGATGCTGTGTGCGTAAGGGTGGAAGCGTACCTGCGTACTGCAGTTCAGGCACTATATTGAACAGTCTCCTCCGCAGGTATTGAGGAGTCTCCATGTACGAAAGAATAGTTTGGATGAGCTTGACGTCTCGTCTCTGGTCGACACTTGGCATGTCAGGGTAAATAATGATTTCATCGACCCGAAAAATGGCGGCTGCACGCCCAATCAATCCAATTCGAAAGGTTTTCTCCCGTAGGTGAGGAATATCAGAGGTGAGAGAAGCTGGGACCCCAATTGCGAGGTTAAAAGAGTGCTTCAAAGACATAGCCGTTTAACGCTCTCTTTTTCCAGCCACGAACCCCTCAAACTGCTGTCGAGCAGTCTCTAATGTAACCATTTTTGGGGGATGCTTGAATGCGTAAGCCGAAACTTCACTGAGCGCGCCTGCGATTTTTCGGTTTAAGGCGAGTTTGACCGCTCTGATGACATCGAGGAGAACTGAACCCGCATTGGGCGCATCAACCGTGCTTAATCGAAGGTCGAGCAGCATGGGTGTTCTACCAAAATAGAAGCCTTTAATCCAGAAGAAGCTGTCGCGACGGTTTTCGAGAAAGTCAACGTAGTCTGTTGAGCCAGCCACCACCGACGCCTTATAGGGCAGAACTGACTCGACCGACTTGGTTTTCACAGTACGCTTCAATTCTCGGGTTCGATCCAGCGTGTCTAAGGATTCTGTTCCGCCGCCCACGTCAAGCTGATAGGTCTCGTGGATTCGCACACCCTGCTCTGAAAGCAGTTTCAAGAGGGTCTTATGAACGGCGGTTGAGCCAACCTGATCAGCCAAGTCGTCGCCAACCACGGGCAAACCAGCCTTCTCGAATCGTTTAGCCCACTCAGTGTTGCTTGCAATGAAGACAGGTGAGGCGTTGACGAAGGCGCATCCAGCCTCTAACGCTTGTTCTGCATACCATTCTGTGGCTTTGACGGCGCCGCTGGGCAAGAGATTAATCAAAATCTCAGCCTTGCTTCGCTTCAGTTCTTTTGCTACATCAACTTCGGGCAAAGCGCTTTCCTTGATGACTTTCTTGGCAAGTGCCCCTACGCCGTCTAGCGTTGGACCCTTCAGCACCCTCACTCCCAGTTCGGGTACGTCCGCGAACTTTAAGGTGTTGTTGGGCTGAGCAAAAACAGCCTTGGACAGGTCTTTGCCCGCTTTTCGGGCTTCTACGTCGAAGGCGCAAACAAACTCCACGTCTCTTGGATGAAACCCCCCCAGGGTCAGATGCCTCAATCCCAGAGCTTGCTCTTCCCTTTCAGCTTTTGCGTAGAAGTTTGCGCCCTGAATCAAGGCTGAGGCACAGTTTCCAACGCCGGCTAAAGCGACACGTATTTTCGACATGCTTTGGCACCTTTAAGAGTCAATTGCGAACGTATTGTATGCGTTTTACGCTCAAAAACCTGCTGCTTTGTCTGAGACCTCACAGATTGTTTTCAATGTGGCTTCACATCTTAAGTTAGGTCTTTTTCTTGCTTAATTGCTCAATCGGTACGTAGCTTTCTTTGATTCCTGACCTTTGCATGATTTCCCGCCACAGTTTTAGCCCTTTTTGGCTTCTCCATTTTTTGGGCGCTGGAATCGCCAACACGACAAGCTTGTCTTCTTCCTTGATTTTTTCCGCTGGCACGCACCTGAAAGTTTCCGAATCAACTGCTGTGATGATGTCCGGGGCGATTGCGGCGAGTTTTCCATCCCTGCCTGCGATTAAGAATTCGTTCTTGGCTTTCAGTTCTAACTTTGCACCCGCGTTTTGGTTGGCACCATCAATTTTCACCGTGGTCCAAGTAAATCCTTCTCGGGTTTCACGTTCTGCACCGCACACGATTCCTTCAAAGATTGAAAACCCGTTCGTTTCTTTTAACAGAGCCTTCAAGGGGTCAACTGCCTTCCTGAGTAACATGCCTATTCGGATGGAGGCTGACAGAGTGTTCAAGACAGGAGAGGTCTGCACCTGTCTGCCCGTTAAGATTCGGCGAGCCGTGTAAGCCATCTGACCCCATTCAGTGGCTAACGTTCGTGCGATTCGTTCAGCCGACTTTGAATCTTTGGTCTGCTTAACTACGACTATGTTTTCTGCATCAAGGTCGGCTACTGCCATAGGCGCCAACAGAATATTATCCAAAGTGTAAACCTTAAGATGAACTTCGGGCACGGCTCTTCCAGCTCCGTCAGCGTCCACAACAGGAACCCCTCGCCGTGCCGCCACATCCACAGCTGCTAGGGTGTTGAAGCCGCCCAGCTCAACTGGAATTACAGCGTAGGCTTGCTTGCCAAGAAACTCTTCCAGCGTCCTTAAAGTCTTGACGGCTGCGTCACTGTGATAGGCGACGTTGGCTGTAGCGCCAACACACGCAAAGTTGACTACAATCTCGTTGTCTGGAACCTCTGCGGGTTCGATGAGACGAACGGGGCAGCGTTTCTCAACGAGTTTCTCCACAATGTTAAGCCCCACTTGGGGGTCGCCGCCTCCACCAGCCGAGAAGATGGCTGCTCCTTCGACCAAATCAGCTAAGTCTTGTTGAGTAAGTTCTCGCAATTGCTCACGCTCGAATGTTCCACGCTGTTGTATGGATTGTTTTAGGTAGATGTGGATAACGGTTGATTTATTATTTAGTAATGCGGTAAGGGTTTGTAAACTTGGATTAACTGGAGAGTTATAGCGTGCACAGCAGCGAAAAAACTGATAAAATAATGGAATTAGCGAAACGGAGAGGCTTCTTCTGGCCCTCATACGAAATCTATGGTGGTGTTAGCGGCTTCATCACGTATGGTCCTTCGGGTGCAGTCTTGAAGCGGCGAATCGAGGACAAGTTTCGCGAGTTTTACGTCAGGCCATTGGGCATACTGGAGATTGATTCGTCGGTGATTCTGCCATCCAAGGTTTTTGAAGCCTCTGGACATGTTGACCACTTCAAAGAGCCAATGGTTGAGTGCATTAAATGCAAGCGCAAGTTTCGAGCTGACCACCTGTTGCAGGAACAGGCTGGGATGAGCGACACTGAAACCGAGAAACTCAGCCTCACAGAATTAAAAAACGAAATCGAAAAGCGGAATGTTCACTGTACTGAATGCGGTGGAGTTTTAGGCGAACCAAGATACTTCATGACCATGTTTGCAACATCAATAGGTCCGTATTCTGAAGCGGTCGGTTATGGGCGTCCAGAGGCTGCACAGAGCATATTTGTAGAGTTTAGGCGGCTGTGGGAGCAGGCTCGAGAGCGCTTGCCCTTCGGCGTGGTTCAAATCGGACACGCACTAAGAAATGAAATTTCACCCAGACAAGGTCCAATAAGACTGAGAGAGTTCACGATTATGGACGTTGAATTCTTCTTCGACCCAGAACAGCCTAATTGCACTCTACTAAAAGATGTTGAGAACGAAACCTTGATGTTGGTGCGCGCCGAAGCCAAGTTGAAAGGCGAAAAAGAACCAATCACTGTTTCTACCAAAGAAGCTTTGGAGAAAGGCTACATTAAGGCGGAGTGGCAAGCCTACTTAATGGTGTTAGCCAAACGATTCCTCAGAGAGTTCGGCGTCCTGGATGAAAAACAAAGGTTCATGGAAAAACTCGACTGGGAACGTGCCCACTATTCAGCACAGAGTTTCGACCAAGAAATCTTTCTGGAACGCTGGGGTTGGACCGAGGTTTCTGGGCATGCGTACAGAACAGATTATGACTTGAAGAAGCATATGGAGGCGAGCGGGGTTGACATGCAAGCGTTTAAGGAAGGCAGAAGGTTCATTCCACATGTGGTTGAGCCCAGCTTCGGGTCAGACCGTCTGGTTTACGTTGCTGTTGAATATGCGTTCCAAGCTAGAAAAGACCGTGTCTTGCTCAGTCTGCCGAGAGAGTTGGCGCCAATCCATGTTGGTGTCTATCCCCTAGTCAGTAAAGACGGCTTACCTCAAAAGGCTTGGCAAGTCTATCAAATGCTGATTAAGGAGGGGTTCATGGTTGAATTCGACGAGTCTGGTTCCATCGGGCGACGATACGCCAGAGCCGACGAGGTCGGCACACCTTTAGGTGTAACCATCGACTATGACACGTTGAGAGACGACACTGTTACTATAAGAGATAGAGACTCGTGGAAACAGGTCAGAACGCAGATTGCTCAGCTAGCTGACCTCCTTCAAGACTACTTCCGCCGCAAAAAAGAGTTTGAAGACTTGGGTAAACTTGTTAAGGGCTGATTTCGTCTAAAACCTTGAAGATTTCGTCAAGCCGTTTTATTGTTCTAACATCCGATGGAGCCGCGTTAGCCCAGAGTCGAGAAAGCACTTGGGTGTTTTCTCTCTTTATCAGAACAGGTATCATCCCAGCATTTTTTGCCCCAAGATAGTCAGCTTCGAAGTTGTCGCCAACAAAAACTGCCTCTTGAGGCTTTATGTTAAGTTGCCTGAGTGCGTGTTCAAAGGCTTTGGGATGCGGCTTTCGTTTTCCGGTGGTGTTAACTCCCACGCAGACATCGAAAAATGTTTCCATGCCGACGCTGGGGAGTATTTGCTCTATGTCTTCAGTGTATCCTCCTGTGATTATTCCTAGCTTGAAGCCCATTTGTTTGAGTTTTCGCATCGTCTTGCGAACGTCTCGATAAAGGTAGAACTTTCCGTATTGGAACCATGTGGTTTCGATTTCTTCAGCTAACCTGCTAGCCCGGGAGCCTCTAATCCCCAGGTGTTTTAACTCCACTAAATTCCACTGTACATAGAATTCGTGAGCTGTGAGCCCCGTATGCTTATCGATATCGAATTCTTTGTTTCCCTCAGCCATGGCTTGTCTGACTTCATCGATGGGCTTGACTATGCCATGCTCCTTTAATATTCTCTGGAAGGTTTCTTCTGGATGCGAATACACTAGGGTGTTTCCAAGGTCGAAGAGCACCGCTTTTACCATCAATCATCAACACGGCGCTATGCACGAAGTTTTTGTCTAGTCGATTTTTCCATATAACGTTAATAAGGCTTCGCTGCACTCTTAGGTTTAAAAGGTTAGCTTCGCCGTTGTGAGGTGCGAGCCTGTATGGTATTTCCAGTCGAAACAGAAGAGCGCGTGAAACGTCGAGCCCTAACCATCTGCCAAGACCACCTGCGCAAAGTCGTGGAAATCACACGAAAAGTGCCCCAACTTGTCGACAACTTTGTGAAGGGAAATAAGGCTTCGGTTAAGCAGTTGCACACTGAAATAAGGAAGGCAGAGGAGGAGGTTGATGTAGCTCGACGTAGCGTAGCGCAGGAATTAGCCGAAATAGGCGCTATCCTCATCAGCCGCGAAGACTTTCTTCGGTTCACCAGCCTCTCCAGCGAGATGGCTGACTTCTGTGAGGGCATAGCCTTCCGACTTTTAGAAATCACTGACCGAGGCTATAAAGTGCCTCTAGACATAAAGAAGGGGTTGGCAAAGCTGTCAGACGCGATGTTCGAGACTGTGTCAAAACTGAGAGAAACAGTCATGACGCTCAATTATGGTTCAGCTAAGGCGTCGGAAAAAGCCCGCGAAGTGGAGGTCGCAGAAAGGGTTGTTGACGACCTATACCGCGACTTGGAGGTTAAGGTTCTCAGCAGTCAAATCGAGATTCCCGCGTTGCTTCTTCTACGCGACGTGCTGCAGCTTATGGAAGACGTAGCCGACAAGGCGGAAGACGCAGCGGACGCTGCCCGAATCTTAGCCTTCGCCATATAGCAAACATTAGGAACGACTCAAGAACATGGACGGAAAAATCCAAGCTGAATTCATCGAAAACTTTTTGGTTGTCTGGGACGCCGCAAAAGGCTCCGAATTGTATAGGCAAGGCTACTACGGCAAGCCAATCGGCATTCCCAAACCCAAGATTATGGAGTTCAACGTGCCCCTCATCCTAGACCTCATGGAAGGCTTGTACCTGGCTGAAAAGGGAACATTAACGGTGCGTGAAGGAAACCAAAAAAAGACAAAAGTAAGCCTCAAAAAACTGCGACAGAGAGCCCACAAACTCTACGAGGAATTCGATTTGAAATATGCTGTTTACCGCGACTTACGCGACCACGGCTTGATTGTGACGCCTGGAATAAAGTATGGCTGCGACTTCGCTGTCTACAAGCGTGGACCAGGCATTGAACACGCGCCCTACATGGTTTCAGTCAAAAAAACCACTGAGGAGGTCACTGCCACAGATATAGTGAAGGCGGGCAGACTGGCAACAACAGTGCGAAAACGCTTCATCATAGCAGTGCCTGACCCAGAAGCAGAAAAGATAAGGTATCTAATATTCAAGTGGTTCAAAGCGTAGAGAAATACCTACTTCAGTAGACCGTCATTAACTTGACCGCACTTTTCTGTTGCCGGCACGGAAAAGCCCGAATCCAGCCATTGTCAACACGCCAGCGACATACATGGTGACTTTATAGTCTTGGAACAGTTCGGAGATTGCGCCTCCAATAAGGGCTCCGAAAACCTGCGAAATGTTAATGACCGAGCCTAGTATTCCTGCGGAGGTTGCCTTTTCAATATTGTTTTTCATCAGGTAGGTCAAGGAACCCACGTACATGCTTGACCAAGAGCAGGCTAGCAACACTTGCATTGGTAACAGATGCAGATAACTCTGAGCTGCAGTGAAAGATAGAAACGTTGCAACCGCAAGCAGCAACCCTGTGTTAATCAGAACCTTTTCGTCAAACCTGTCCAAGAAACGCATAACCACAAACTGTGTGGCAGTGTTCACAGTGTATATAACACCTATCCAGAATTTGTCGCCTCCTAAAAGCGCTATGTAAAGAGGGTATATGACCCAGATACAGTTGGCGCCCGTGTGCCTGAGCAGAAAAGGCACGTAAACACGCCAGTTTCTCTTCAACAAATCCTTCGGAAAGAACGGAACCTGAACCCGCGGTCCATCTGCACGCTTAATTGTAAAAGAGATTAAGAAAGCCAAAAGGTAACAGGCAGACGCCAGAATGAATATCCCATAATAAAAGGCTATCACTCCTGCTACAAACGTTCCCACAGCCCATCCTAGGGCTCCAAAAGAACTGAACTTACCCATCGCCTGAGCTGAATCGTAGGCATAAACCGTCAAGGCAGCTGGAAAAATGCCCAAAGAGAAGCCTGCCAACCCACGAACGAAAGCGAGGAGCCAAGGGTCAGCGAGAACTGGTGCAATGAAATATGGGTCGGCTAGGGCTTGCAGAAAAAATGTGACGATGCAGACTCCCAAGCCAAAGTTAATGAAAAGTTTTCCTCCATGAACATCTGACAAGCGACCGAAAATGTAGGAGGCTGCAAACGTTGCTACAGCGTAGACAGCCACTATAATGCCTATCTGAGTGTTGTTTGCTCCGAGTTCTTTGGCAAGGTTTGGAATAAACAGAAGAGAAGCAGACAACGCAAGGCTAGACAAGAACTGAATTATGTTCGCTTGCATGTTAAACCTCGCTGAGAAGTTTCTCACAAGATGCGAGCAGAATTAAAACCTTTCTTCAACGTTTAAGATATGAAGAAGAAAAAGCGGCAGTACTATTGAACTTTCTGCTTAGGTGCCGCTGAAAAAAGAGATAAAAGGGTCATGTTTTCGAAGTTAAGGCGCTCATTTCCTTATTGTAGGCGGAATGGCTATCAATGTCTGAGTGCGACGCACGCCCTTGAGGCGCTGGATTCTTTCGATGATCTTTCCGAGCTCATCCATCTTTACGAATTTCACGTAGGCTATAGCGTCATATTGCCCTGTGACCGCGTGTGTCTTCTGGACACCTTCGATTTTGAGCGTGGCATCGGCGACTTCCCATATCATACCAGGTTCGGCGTCGATAAGAACGTAGGCTTCCAAACAGCAACCCCCTCAATTTTACTATTTTTGTGAACTAAAGCATAAAAAACTTGAGATGAGGAGGGCTAGTCTATGCCAGCCTTGTCTGTTTTTCTGCCGAAACCAAGCTGGAGACTCGTGCGCCCACAAGTCTAATTTTTCTTTCAGGTCGAAGATATGGCTGCATGAGTTCGTGCGCTGTTTTCTTGAAATCCTCTAGCCTGTTGGTTAGGAAGGGCAGAGTCTTGCTGTGGGTGTGCGTCTCAAAGTTTGAGTAGCGAACCGTTACTGTGACGGTTTTGAAGAGGAAATTATACTCTTTCACTTCCTTGTGCACCTCTTCGCACAGTTTGTCCAGAACCTTAAACACGAATTCCCAGTCGGAGGTGTCTTTTTCAAACGTGACGTTTCTGCCGATAGACTTGACCTCGCCTCTCATCCCCACGTCGCTTCGGTCGATTCCCTGCGCATAGAGATACAGCTGCGTGCCCATTACGCCAAATTTCTCTGCCAAAACTGAAGGGTCATAGCGGGCTAGGTCTCCGATAGTTTTGATTCCTAAAGCGTTCAGTTTGTGAGCGGTTTTCTTGCCCACCCACAAAAGCCTGTCGATGTCCAAGGGTTCAAGAAAGGCTTTAACGTCTTTTTCTTCAACCACAGTCAGCCCGTCTGGTTTTTGAAAGTCGCTGGCAATTTTTGCCACAAGCTTGTTTGGTCCAATTCCAATCGAGCATGTTAGCTGTTCCTTCTCGTGGATGTCCTTCTTTATTTGAAGAGCCAGCCTCTTAGCCTCCTCAAAGTCTTTCACGCGAGAACTCACGTCGAGAAAGGCTTCGTCTATGCCCCACGACTCAAACTTGTCTGCGTAGCCGTCCAAAATCTCCATAATTCTATTCGACACTTGTAGGTAAAGAGGAATATTAACTGGAAGAAAAACAGCCTCTGGACAGAGCCTCCAAGCCTTAGTGATGGGCATCGCAGACTTTATACCGTATTTTCTGGCATCATAGTTGCAGGTGCTGACAACACCGCGTCCCTTACCGCCTTTAGGGTCGGCGCCCACAACAACAGGCTTGCCCTTGATTTCAGGATGAATTTTCTCCTCAACAGCGGCAAAAAACTGGTCCATATCAACATGGAATATTATTCTGCGCCGAGGCGCCGCCATGGTTTGTGTTTTCTCCTAAAAGATGACCTGCAAAACCTTATCTATGCTCTTCAATGCCGCCACTGCTTCTTCAGCCTCTTCCATGGTAATCTCGCCTTTTTCTGCTAAAGAGGTAAGTTTGGACACCGTCTGGTAGAGGGCGTCGAAGGCATCTTTCACGTGCAAGTCGTTGTTCATGTTTTCCTCAAAGTCTTTTCTTAGTTTGAGAATGAGCCTCTTCGCCTTTGAGTTTGATTTTATAGCAGTTGTCTCAACTTTTTGAAGTTTGCTTATCATGCCTTTGAATTTGTGCAATCGGTTACAAGCTTTCTTGAACTTGTCAAACGTGAAGTTCAGCCGTTTTCGATAGTAGCCGTTGATGAGGAAGAATCGTATGTGCTGCCACTGACAGCCGCGCTGGATGAGGTCTTTCGGATAGATTATGTTGCCTTGGCTTTTGGACATCTTTTTCCCGTTCACGAAGAGGTGCTGACCATGAAACCAGTAGCGAGCGAGTTGTTCGCCCGAAACACTTTCAACAACTGCGATGACATAGTCATGATGTCTAATGATGTTGTCGATTCCACCACAATATATGTCCACTTTGAAGCCAAGATATTGCGTCACCATGGCTGGGTCTTGAACGTTCCAAGCGGGTCTTCCCCTTCCAAGCTTAGTGCCCCAGAAGACTTTGTCTCCTTCTTTGTAACCGTGCCATAGAATGAAGTCGCCTAGGTTCCACCTGTTGCCAGGATACGTGTCCCGGTGAAACCTCTTCTTTTGTCTGGGCCACCTGCTCATGTCCAACCCGTAAAGTTTGCCGAAGCCTTTGAATTTCTGAGGGTCGTAGTAAACGTTGCCTCTGTGCCAGTAGGCGTAGCCCTTTTCGAGAAGTTTTTCTATCAAGCGAACGGCTTGGTCTACGGTGGTGGAAGACCTCGGAATGTCAGGTGGAATCTTTACCTCAAGCAGTTTCAACTCTTCCAGGAAGATCTGGGCGTTTCGTTCAGTCAATTCTTTCAGTGTCATGCCTTCTTTTTCAGCCTCAGTTATGGCTTTGTCTTCCACATCTGTTATGACGAGCACGCGTTCAACCTTGTAGCCTAGGTATTCCAAGTAACGCTGCAAAACATCTTCGTAAAGAAAAGTTCGGTAATTACCGATGTGGGGCAGCTGATATATGGATGGACCACAAGTAAACATTTTCACCGTCCCATTCTTCAAGGGTTTAAACTCTTCGAGCCTTCTCGTCATAGAATTGAATAGCATAAGCACGTTTGCCTCACCATTCTTCAAAGGTAACTGTTAACACATGCTGTTATAGGTTTTCAATATCCTCAACCGCAAACGTGTTAAACAATACCCGAAATACTTCTAAAGCAAGCAAACCCCTGTCAAAGCGGTGCCAAAAAATGGAAAATCCTGCTTTAAACACCATTTTTCAGCATAGAAGCATTAGAATGTTCAAAGCGAGAAGAGTCCCGCGCAAGCTAATTGACCTCGTTGTTGAGGCGGGTCAGCGAGCGCCCACAGCCTGCGGAATGCAAACATACAGTTTCGTCTTAGTTACCGATTCCACTCTTCGTGAAGAAATCTTCAAGGTGGTTGGTCGCCAAGAGTGTATGGAGCAGGCGCCTACTTGGATAATCATCTGTGCCGACCTCGCTCGTCAACTGGAACTCTTCGGAATGTTGAACGTGAAGACTAAGTTTGGTCCATTGGGCAAGCTCATACCATCGATTATTGATGCGTCTCTTGCCGCACAGAACATGGTGGTGGCTGCTGAAGCGTTGGGGTTAGGCACAGTTTTCATAGGGTCGATTTGGGATTCCATGAAAAAAGTAGCGGAAATATTGAAGGCGCCAAACAACGTTTTGCCAATGCTCATACTTTGCCTAGGCTACCCAGATGAGGCGCCGCCCAAAAGACCTCGATGGCCAAGGAAGGCGGTCTTACATGAAAACTATTACACAATGCCGTCTAGAAAGATGATGGAAGAGTATTATCGGAAGGCAAACAATGAACTGATAAAGATGGGTTACTTCCGCAAAGGCATAGCGAACTGGGCGGAACACTGGCAAAACAAGTTTGACCCAAAATACGTAAAAAAATGGGAGAAAATTATGAGAAAAGATTTACAGGATTTGGGCTTTCTGCCACTCGCCTAAACAATGAAGCGGTAATTCGAGTTTAGGGGGTTCTGGTAACTCTTAGGGAGATGAATTATTAATTTTCTTCTGTGGTAACTTTCGGGAGATGTTCTTTTTAATAAAGCGTAGGAGGTAAATGTTGATGCCAAAGTTAAGAATTGCTATTATTAAAAGCACATACACTAGAAAGAGTAACTCCGCCTCAGCTGGAGTTGGAGGAGGCATTTGAGCAAAAGCGAGTTGAATTCGAGATGAATGAAGAAATAGGATAATAAAAAAGATTCTCCCTAGTTTTACTAATTTCATCATTTGAGTCTCTCCGTTTATTGCTAACTATCTGTTCAAGGGTATATTAAAAATTTAAGCTCCTCGACATACTTCTTTTCCGTCTTTATGCCTTGCACTTTGCCTTACGAGTGATTCCCATCTGTTTTGTCCAAGTTGTAGGTTGATATTTGCTACTTCTCCTGGTGTTAGTCCATTCAAAGCCATGTGTGGGCGTATGAAGTTGTAGTAGATTCTGTTTCCGTCAACTACGATTTGTGCGGAGTCTTTGTTATCTAATCCTCTCATAACTTTTGTTCTTTCTCTAACTGTTCCATGAAGCCTCTCTATTATGTTGTTATTGGTTTCCTTTCTTAACCCAGCTAACCTCACATGCATTGTTCTCGGATTTCTTAACGTGAAAAACTCTTTGTGGAAGGCATCTTGGTAGGCTCTTAAGCCATCTGTGACTACGAAGGAAGGCTGAACTTTCGCAAGGGCTTTAGCCTCAGCAAACACTTCTCTAGCGTCTTCTATTTCTCTTTTCTGCGACAGCTGGCTTGCCAACAGAAAGCGTGTATCGTTATCCATTAAATTCCAGAGCCAATCCATCTGTTTATTCTCCTTCAAGTTAACAGTCATCTCATCTGTATGCCAAATCCCAGAGGTTTGCGGAGTGAAGGAATCGACATAAATCTTCATGAGTTGAACGTATTTCTGAATCCACTTGATGAGGGCTACATGACTAATCCTAAGCCCGTAAAACTGTTTCAAGTGGTCAACAATCTTGCGGTATGATATACCTTTGAAATACAAGTCCATAACGAGCGTGATGACTTTAGGGTTATTCTTCATCTTCTGAAAACCATAGTTAGTAACAAATCTATGACCACACGATTTACATAGAAAACGTTGAATGACGCCATTTTTATTCTTTCTTAGCCCATCCTTCACCAACGCCGTAGAGCCACAAGAAGCACATATCGCAGGCTTCTCCTCTGGAACAGCAACTCCTAGATTCTGAGAGGTAACCATCTGCCTAAGATTAAGTGAGAAATTCACAGCGTGAATATGCTTGCATACCATACCTCGATAAACGTGGTCTGGGCACTCACACTTCCACGCTAAGCCATGCCTCTGAACTAGATAGCTTCCATTTCCAGATTGAGAAGCCACTTTATACATGCAAGCGTCAATACGCTTAATCTGACTACCTCTAGCAAGAATCGCTAAACCTCTTTGTTGCCTCGGATTTTCAATTGGCATATTAAACACCTATTGGTATCTAATGGTATAATAGCAAATCTTAAATATAAAGGTTGCTAATGGTATCTGTAGGTAGTGATTCACATGCCTATGAAAAAAATAATGGTCTCAATGACACAAGAAATGGTAGACGCCCTAGAAAAAGAACGGAAGAAACGAAAGTTATCATCAATTCCAGAAGTCGTTAGACAGATTCTAGGGGACTATCTATCAAGTAGTAGTTAAGGACAAAAGTTACATTTGCCTTTTAGGTTTTTTTGCCCATATCTTACCTGTCTTATAATCTCTTCTCTTTCACGGTTGAATTGTTCCAACTCTTTATTATCTTTAAGTCGAATCTCCAAGAGACTAATTTCCCGCAGAATAGCAATAAGTGTTTCATCTTTTTCCAATTCTTCGACAAATTTTTTTAAGCTTTTAAGAGAATCCTCTTCGGCTACGGCAAACGTAGATGCACCCCAAGTGAGGTTGGAGAAATTTGGAGATGTCGAAACATTTACTCTAAGGTCGTTATACTTCTTTCCATGTTTTAGTATATGCTGGATGTCTTTGAAAATTGCGTGTTTAACAAATTTTTGGTCATAATGCTTTGTCTGGTGGTCGATAAATTTTTCCGATGGTGAAATCTGTATTTCAGCTTCTGTTAATTTTTGCTCCACGACCTCTCTATATTGCTGGATTTTCTTAACAATTTCATTAATTATACTTTCGGCATATTTTTTTCCATTCTCATATGCTTGCCAAGTTTTCTTATATCTCCTATTATGTAAGTGTTGAACTACAGAATAAAAAACAGGACTTGATTCAGCCCATTTTACGTAGAATGGAGTGATTTCGTCATTGCTATAATCTACATGCCCAAATTCAGATAAGCCAACTTCAAAAAACTCCTTTATTAAGTCAACAGAATGTTTGTATTTTTTACGCAGTTTACGTTCACGGTATTCAACAAAAATAGCCAATGTATCCACCACCAAAAGAAGGAAAAGCAAAATGTCCGATAGCGAAACCAAAGGCAACACTCCAAGAGGAATGCTGAAGTTGACTTGATTCTCTCTCAAGTAAACAATTGCAACCAAGACCGTGATAGTAAAAGCGATGATTACAAGTATCTTTTTTCGCATAAGAAAAAAATGTAAATCTATTGGTATATAATGTTATCTCCCGTAGGTTACCAATCAAAACTCAGAACCCCTTTCTCCCGAAGAGTTACCAGAGCCGTTTAGGGAAAAGCATAATAATTTGAACAAAGTCAAACTTGTTATTCTAACCTTAAAACTGAGAACATTATGAGGTAGTTGAAATGAGCTTTTTACTGACCAAGCAGCAGAGACAAAAGTTAATCGACGAGCTGAACAAAGGCGTGGCGCGAGAAATCACCGCAATCATTCAGTATTCGTATCATCATGTGATGGCTGAAGGCATGGAAAGCCCATCCTTGTCGGAGATGTTCGAAAAAGTAGCTTTAGAAGAGATGCAGCATTTGGAAGAGTTTTCTGAAAGAATCAAATACTTCGGCGGAATCCCAACCACAAAGCCGAATCCAATTAAGGTCGGGGGTACACTCAAGCAAATGGTTCAAGACGACTTGGAACTAGAATACCAAGCTATAAGACTGTACAAGGGGCAAATCGCAATCGCCAAGGAAATAGGTGACACAACAACAAGGCTCATGCTGGAAAAAATCTTAGCGACCGAAGAAGAACACGCCGATAAATGGGAAACAGTGCTCAAAAAACGAATCAAATAAATTCTTCACTTTTTTGCTGTTTAGCGTAATCACTAACTAAGGGGAGTCAGCCAAGATTTTTCACCGCACCTGGGACACTTGAGAAAATAAGCCTTTATGGGCGTGGGAACAGGGTCTCTCCGACCTGAATAACGACGAGTTAATAGCAGTCTCAATTGTGACACTTCGAATTCATTGTTGCATTTGGAGCAACGAAACCACATACCTAATCACTGCGTTAGCCCTTCACCGTACATTTGACCTGGAGCCAGCACGCTTGGAAACCGTGACCTTAGTTGGAGCCTGGCTTCGTAACACAAGTGACAAGCGTCTGCGTAAGTTCGTTTATGAGGTATATCAAATTCCTTGACTAGAGCTACTGGTCCGCCTACAACAAGTGGCTTCATGATTGGATGTGAGTATGCATCATACGACTTGATGATTTCGGAGAGGGGACGTTGCCAAGCGTTTCCAATGGAGAGCCCTTGACACACGTGGACATAGCCAAGGGGGTCAACATGAACTCTTTCTGGAGATGCTAATTTTTCGTGGGGACACTCTTTCAACTCTTCCCAAGGTTTTCTCGGGGCGTCTTTCAACAGTTTTTTCGCTGCTCTACCTCGGTACATGAGCTCACCTACGCCTCCAGGCAATTTTTCGAGCTTCTGCAGCATCTTGGCTGTAGCCATTATTCCCACTTTGATGCCGAGTTTTTGGGCGGTTTCCACTCCGTTCTTCACTCTTTCAGCTTCCATGTTTTCTCCATGGTAAGTGTCACTGCTTAAACCTAAGCTTGTGACGCCGAGTTCTGCTAAGGGACGCAACCAATCTAAAGCGTCTTCATGGCATGTTGCCCAATAAGCGTTGGAGAGCACTTCCACTTTGAAGCCTAACGTGCGGGCTTCTTTAATTCCCCTCAACATGATTGGATAGTAGAGGAATGGCTCGCCGCCCTCAAAAGCAACCCATTCAACCGTTCCCAACTTTTTTGCTTCTTTAAGCAATTCGTGAACCTGCTTAAGCGTCATGGCTTCCAAGTAACTAGGGCTGCTCCACACAAAACAATGGTCACATTCCTGCGTGCACTGATAGGTTAGAAGAAAATGGACACCTGCAAGGACCATGACTCACTCTACCTCCATCACGTATTAGAGAACACACGGTTAAATATAAGAACAAGAGGCGGGTTTCACCAGTTCTTAAGGGTTTAAACATGGCTAAACTCTTAATAATCCTGTTCACGCCGCCTTGGCAATCAGAGAACACGGACACGGTTTACGAATTCGCCAAGGCAGCGATGGAGGAAGGACACGAGGTCACGGTTTTCTGCGACGCAGACGCCACCTACCACCTAATGGCAAGCCAAATACTGCCGAACCAGACAACGCCTGCGGATAAAATCGCCCAGTTAATAAAAAATGGTGTACAGGTTTTGGCTTGCAGAGAAAGCGCAAGGCTGAGGGGAATCGACGTCAAGAGCGATTTCCTAGAAGGCGTGGTTGAGAGCAGCTTGGGCAGGTTAGCCGAACTGATGGAGAAACACGACCGAATAGTTTCCTTTGGATGAGACAGGCTGGTGCACAGAATATGGTGAAGAAAATTCTTTTAGTCATCAAAAGCCCGCCCTACGGCAGCGGAAAAGCTGCAGAAGGCTTACGCATGGCTACTGCTATGATAGCCATGGATGTGCTACCACAAATTCTGTTCATAGACGACGGCGTCTACTGCCTACTCAAAAATCAAAAGCCCAAGGCTGCAGGACTGGTTTCGTTTGGAGAAAGGTTGAAGACACTCTCCGACTTGGTTGGACTCCATGCCTTGACTGAATCTATGGTTCAGCGAAAACTAGAGCGAGTTGACCTAGACGAAACCTACAACACCAAAGCATTATCAATGAATGAAGCATCTCAACTGATTTCACAAAGCGATACAACAATTACGTTTTAGGAGAATAGATTAATGATTCGCCAAGTGAAACGTGGAGAAGAAGACAAAGTCAGAGAACTTATTGCAAAACTCTCCTACGAAGACCAAACTCTATGGCGAAAACAGACTAAAACAGTAGAAGAGTATCTGAAAGAAAGCAGCAGAATCCTCATAAGCGAAGAAATCAAAGGCAAAAATGTAATCTTTGTTGCAGAAGAAAAGGGCGCAATTGTTGGCTTGTGCTGGTGCACAATAGTTGACCGTGGAGTAGATAGGCAAGGAGAGATAGCCGAATTCTTCGTGGAAAGCGAGTACAGAGGTAAAGGCATAGGAAGAAAACTTTTATCAGCTGCCAAACAATTATTCGTTGAAGAACAAGTTGAAGTGGCATTCGCCTGGACGCATCATGGCAATGATGCAGCTATAAAACTCTACAAAAACGCAGGTTTCAAAGAAGTGACCCAGCTTGTGATGGCTTTTGTTCCTGCAAACAAAAACAAAACCTCAAAGGAGAACCACTGAATGCTCGTCATCTTAACCAAGTCTCCTTGGGCTGAAAACTATGACTCAATTGTTGAAATCGTTACGAAGGCAGCGGAGAGCGGCGAAAAAGTGGCTCTCTTACACGTTCAAGACGCATGCATAGCCACAACAATAGATGAATACTGCGACAAACTTGCTAAGAGCAAAATTGACATCTATGCTCTTAGAACCGACTGTGAAGCAAGAGGGTTAACAGGAAAAGTGAGCCGAAAGGTCAGATTAATCGATTACAAACAATGGGTTAAACTCGTTATGGAAAAACACGATAAAGTTGTTTCGTGGACCACTTAGCGTTTGGCTTCTATCCACCAAACCCAACCCTTTCGTTCAGGCGACAATCGACCATTAACTAGCCCCCTCAGCCTCAGCCTGTTCAAAAGGACGGGAAGACTGTCTGGACACGAAACCAAACGTTTTCTGATTTCGCCTTCAACATCTCTCGTAGTCAACGGTCGTCCAGCCGCCTTCAGCACTGAAAGAATCAGTTTGAAAGATTCTTCTTCGCTTAATCTGCGTTCGCTCAAGTAGGCCCACCTACAGCTAGGATTATTTTAGGGTATGCTTCAAATCAATGTTTCGAGAGGCGGCACATCTTAGGCTGCCTGTCCTTTATCGTGGAGTTTCTTAAGCCATTCTGGAACCCTAACGTCAGTAATCATGTCTTGTCTGTCTGCTGGTTTCAAGTCTAAGACTGGAGTGCCGTCGAAGGCATCCAAGCCCCGAACAACCAGAACATTGTCTCTGCGCTCTAATAGCTCAACCAAAGTCAAGCCGATTGTGTTTGGGCGGAATGCTGTTCGAGTTGCAAAAACACCCAGCAAAGGTAAGTCCATTCTGCCGCGTGGATGCACTCTTAAAGTTTGCTTTTCTTTTTCAGAAATTTGGTGCATGTAGAAAATAACGAACAGGTGAGAGAATTCTTCTGTACCCTCCAATGCTTCAGCTAACTCTTTTCTGATGATGATTCTTGAAACGAGGCTGCGGTCTTTCACGTCTTCTTTTTTTGAGGCGCGTCTTACGTAGCCTATGGGCTTCATCTTAATTTCTTTACTCTGAACCATTTCTTAGACGCCTTGACACGAGATTGTCAGATATTCTACTTGAATGATGTTATATCTTTAAAAGAGATTTCTCTCATAATTTTTGAAGACAGAGTCAGGTCTTCTTCATGATCAAACATGACGTGGTCGTAGTTGGCGCTGGACTCGCTGGGCTTCGAGCCGCAATCGAAGCCAAAGAAAAAGACGTCGACGTGGCTGTTATATCCAAGCTGCATCCAGTGCGCTCGCATTCGGACCAAGCGCAGGGCGGAATAAACGCTTCCTTAGGCGAAGACGACAGTTGGGAGAAACACGCTTTTGACACGGTGAAGGGAAGCGACTATCTTGCGGATCAAGACGCCGTGGAAATCATGTGTAAGGATGCGCCGAGAGCCATAATCGAGCTCGAACACTGGGGTGCCCTGTTCAGCCGCGCAGAATCTGGACGGTTGGCGCAGCGCCCCTTTGGAGGTGCAGGCTTTCCACGAACATGCTTCGCCGCTGATAAGACTGGACATGTCTTGCAGACAACAATATTTGAACAGGCACGGAAGAATGGCGTTCAAATCTATGAGGAATGGTTTGCTACTGGGTTGGTTGTTGAAGACAACGTGTGCAAGGGACTGACAGCCTTAGAAATCTCAAAGGGTGAAGTTCACGGTGTTCAAGCGAAAGCTGTGATTTTGGCTACAGGAGGCGCTGGGCAGGTTTACAGCAAGACGACGAATTCACTCACTACTACGGGTGACGGCATAGCCCTAGCTTACAATGCCGGAGTGCCTTTAGAAGATATGGAGTTTGTTCAATTTCATCCTACAACCCTGTACGGCTCTAACATTCTCATCAGCGAAGGCGCCCGAGGCGAAGGAGGCTACTTAATCAACGCCTCAGGCGAACGCTGCATGCAAAAGTACGCGCCCGACAAAATGGAGTTGGCGCCAAGGGACATTGTTTCACGAGCCATAGAAACCGAAATCCGAGAGGGCAGAGGCTTCGAACGAGGCTACGTTCATCTTGACCTGCGCCATTTGGGCGAAGCCAAAATCAACGAGCGATTGCCAACAATACGAGAACTAGCCATCTATTTTGCTGGAGTTGACCCAGTGAAGGAGCCGATTCCAATTCAGCCAGCGCAGCACTACACTATGGGCGGCGTCCCAACCGATTCAGACGGCGCCACATCTGTGGAGGGACTTTACGCTGCGGGTGAAAGCGCCTGCGTAAGCGTGCACGGAGCTAATCGTCTAGGAGGCAACTCCCTATTGGACACTGTGGTGTTTGGCAAGCGAGCAGGTGCGAAGGCGGCTGAACACGTTAAGGAGGTTTCGGTCACAAGCTTTCCAGAAGCTGCTTTAAAGGAGGAGGAAAAACGAATCGAAGCCCTATTGAGTCGAAAAGATGGAGCCAAAGCCGCAGACATCAAAGAGGCGCTTGGCAACACCATGTTTGACAAAGTTGGCATATTCAGGCACAAGCGGGAATTGGAAATAGCTAAAAGAAATGTGGCGGCGCTGAAACGGCAATTCCAGAACGTTTGCGTTGTAGATTCAAGTCGCAAGTTCAACACCAGTCTAATAGAAACATTGGAGGCGGGCTTCGCCCTAGACTTAGCCGAAGTCATAATCGCATGTGCCTTAGCGAGGAAGGAGAGCCGAGGCGCCCACTATAGAGTTGACTATTCCAAACGTGACGATGCCAAATGGTTGAAGCACACGTTGGCTGTTCCCACGGTGGATGGACCTAAGCTTTCGTATAAGCCAGTCACGGTTACGCGTTGGCGACCTGAAAAGAGGGGTTACTAGAATGAAAACAGAGGAGGTTGTGTTTCGAGTTTTACGGTTTAACCCCGAACTAGATGAAAAGCCACACTACCAAACATTACAGGTTAAAGTTGACAACAGGATGACAGTTCTTGACGCGCTTGAAGAAATAAAGCATAAGCAAGATTTGTCGTTGACGTATAGGCGTTCATGCCGAAGCGGAATCTGCGGCTCCTGCGCAATGAAAATCAACGGCTTAGCTAAGTTGGCGTGCAAAACGAGAGTCAGAACAGAAGCAGACAGCCACGGCGAAGTATTAGTTGAGCCGATGGAGAACATGCCCTTAATAAGAGATTTAGTCGTGGACATGGCTGAGTTTTGGCTGGAAATTGACCGAGGAATGCCTTGGCTGGTTGGGGATGAAACCAAAGCAGACCCAAACAGAGAAAACTTGCTCACCAATGAACAGCAACAAGTTTCAGCTAAGTTGGCTGACTGTATAATGTGCGGCTGCTGCTTCTCCGACTGTGTCTCACGGGTTTTTGACAAAAACTTTACAGGACCCGCCTCTCTCGCCAAAATCCATCGATTTGTGGCAGACCCACGAGATAAAGAAAACGTGAAGAGAGCGCATGAACTTGTTCCTATTGGCTTGTGGTCTTGTACCCACTGCTACTTCTGCTGGTCACAATGCCCCAGAGACGTGCAGCCAGTTGCAGCTATATCGGCGTTGCGAGAGTTGTCCTTCAGCGCAGGAGATTCAAGTCAAGGCGCACGCCATGTCGAAGCCTTTTTGGACTCTGTGAAAAACAGCGGCATGCTCAACGAGGCTACATTATACTTGAAGACTATGGGATTGACCACGCTTCAAGACTTTGACCTCATTTTAAAGATGATGATTAAGGGAAAGGGCGCCTTTCCCCTTAGGCGCCCGATTCCAAGAATTGACGAAGTACAGTCCCTGTATCGCATTGCCAAGGAAGTGAAGGAAAAATGAGGTACGCGTACTATCCTGGTTGCGTCGCCAAGTCAAGCGCTCCTGAACTGTACGACTCTACGGCTCTGGTTGCTGAGAAGCTCGGCATTGAACTGGTGGAGTTGACTGCAGCTTCGTGTTGCGGCGCTGGAGTGCTGAATGAAAGCGACACCTTTCTGGATGTGGTGTTAAATGCTCGAACCTTTGCTATGGCAGAAGATATCGGCTTGGATATTCTCACAATTTGCAGCACTTGCCAAGGCGTCATGTGCCAGGTAAAATGGCAGTTAGACAACGACCCAAACCTAGCAAAGAAGACGAGTGAGGCTCTGGCTAAAATCAACATGCGATATGAGGGAAAGGTTAAGATTAAGCATCTTCTGTGGGCGCTCATTGAAGATTACGGGCTGTCAAAGCTTGAGGGGCAAGTGGTCAAACCTCTGAAGGACTTAA
>Ga0315314_1000186_pt1 | contig 81720 bp, 80 predicted proteins | sample TDP9_MG_FD_203631 | JGI IMG/M metagenome (GOLD analysis project Ga0315314, IMG submission 203631) | Freshwater sediment microbial communities from Lake Towuti, South Sulawesi, Indonesia - TDP9 | ecosystem: Environmental > Aquatic > Freshwater > Lake > Sediment | place: Indonesia: South Sulawesi...
CACCGTCCCGTAAGAATACCTCTTGTGATGGTCAATTCCAATGTAATGCATAGTGCACCTCCTCTTTTTGCCTCATTCTATCATTTCTTGCTTCGGTACACTACGCTATCATTGTATCTCCTTATATAAATCCAGCCCCCGCAAACATCAGAGCCTGGATAAATCAGCTCCCAAGGAGTCCGACGCCTCCATCCGATTTCGGAGTCCTGTCGGACCTGTGCTCTCTAATTTATCGAACCATCCAACTCTATTAATCGCGCCGACCAAGGTCGGCCCCTACGCGGCTCTAAGCTCATCCTGTAAAATCCCAGCAAAAGATAGTTTTTGAAGAGCTGACCACAAGGGTTCTCTATTTGCCTTATCGGCGGATTAAAAAATATATGATTGCTCCCAGAATTAATGCCACTCCTAAAATTCCCAGATGGAATTTCTCCCTTTCTATATTGAACTTATCGGGCTTGAGTCTTCTGATTCTTGCTCTCTTTTCCACAACAGCCTCACCGATTATGCCCGGGCTAAACCTTGTCTTCACTATACATTGGTCTCCTTCTTCTCTTATTTCTTCAACTATTGTGGATAGGGGAACCACTTCGTCGCCCTTACACCCACCAAGAAGACGAGAAAGATATTGAGCGATATCTCTTGAATCTGAGATCTTAACCAAAATTAAGTCATTCTTTCTTAGTTTCCCCACTTCTACTGAGGAGGAGGCATCTGTAACCAATTTCGTGCCCAGAACAATGGCGCGTTCTTTTCTATCAATCGACCCTAAAGCAGGGTTCAAAGGGGGCTTAACTACTACTTCAGTGGAGACGATTGACTCTGGAGGAAACTTAAATTGACTCAAATTAAGTTCTTCGACATCCATTCCTACTTTGACCTCATCCTCCTCCAAAGATTTATTGATTATTGCCCGTAAGATACCGATTATTTCTTCGTAATTTCTATCTTTCAGTTGCTGAAAGAAAAACTTCCTGTAATCGCTTGCAATTTCCCAGTTTAAATTATGTTCTAGTTTCTGGATTAATTCATGCAGACAACCTTCGCTGAGGCGATGTGCATACAGCCTCTTTTCGAAGTCGCGCCATTTACAATCCAGGTCTTCTTCGTAGATTGAGGGGTCACTTGTGGCCAATGCACCCAGGCGAACAATCCTTTTCTGATTTAGATGGCTAATGACTATGAACTGACCATAAATATTCACCCTGTCACACATAAATTTCCCTTTGGCCACTATAATGTATCTAAGAAGTAGATTTATCGATTTTATGGCTTTTTCTAAGTTGTTCCCCGTTGAATGGAGAGCCAATTCTGCCTGACCCTCATCACAGCCTGTTTCTTCCATGAGAATTTTTACATTCTCCCGCATGGTTATTTTCCCTCAATAAAGGTCTCCAAGAAACTATCGCTTTTTTTCGACCCACAAATCGAACGATTGAAACACCCTTTCATAACTCTTTAAGCACGAGGATGATACTTCCTATATACTCTCTTTAACCTTTCTGTCGTCACGTGCGTGTATATCTGGGTCGTAGATAGACTGGCATGCCCCAACATCTCCTGTACAGCTCTCAAATCGCAGCCAGCATCTAAGAGATGGGTAGCAAATGTATGTCTCAAAGTGTGAGGACTCACACCCTTCTTGATACTGGCGAGTCTTATATATTTTTGAAGTAGGCGGTTTATGCTCTGGGCGCCTAACCGCGACCCCTGATAATTTAAGAATAAAGGCTGTCTACTGGATGGTAAATTGTGAAAACTTCTAACCTTAAAAGAGGCAGGCTTTTGCGGCGATTGGCGCATGCTCAAATAGCGCTCGATAGCAGCAAGCCCAATCTCTCCGATAGGCACCAATCTTTCTTTCGACCCTTTACCCTTCACTTTAATCATCCCGCCCCATAGGTCAACATCGCCTATATTCATGCTCACCAGCTCACTCACTCTCAGACCCGAACCATACAGTATTTCCAGAATTGCTCTATCTCTCAAGCCCAGAAGAGTCGTCCTGTCAGGTAGTTCTAAAAGCAGCCTGACCTCTCCCAAATCTAAAAAAGAAGGTACTCTCTTCGTTCGTTTTGGTGTAGGAATATAAATTGTCGGGTCTTGAGTTACAATTTTTTCCCGCGTCAAATATCTAAAGAAAGAGCGAATGCTGGAAAGTTTCCGACCAATAGTACTCTTTTTCAAATTCTTACCTGCAAGGTAAGCCAGGAACTTTCTCACCTCTATACGATCGACTTTGTTGACACTATTTATCTTGTCTCTCTTCAAAAAATTGATGAAGCTTTTGAGATCGCCCTGATAACTTACCAGGGTATGCGGTGAAAAATTCCTTTCTACTCTCAAGTGGGTAATAAATTTATCCAGAAATAATTCCATTTAATCTTTAGTGTGAATTGACTTGGTGCTCTTGCATTTGGGATAGGCGCTACAGGCAAGAAATCTGCCTCTACGCCCAGACCTGATTACCATAGGGCTTCCACACTTGGGGCATTTCTCTTCGGTGAACTGATTGACTGTCCCTTCCCCCTTTTCATTTAAAGGAGCAGTATAGCGGCAACGAGGAAATGAAGAGCAGGCCAGAAACTTGCCATACCGTCCAATTCTGATTACCAAGGGGCTTCCGCACTTTGGACAAATCTCCTCCGTCACCTCCGGTTTGATTTTCTCCATATTTTTGTAAGCAACGCTCAGGGTTCTCTTAAACGGTTGATAAAACTTATCGAGCACCTCAACCCAGTCACTCTTTCCCAGAGCAATCTCATCCAGATTCTCTTCCATGTGGGCCGTGAAATCCAGGTCCATGACTTTAGGGAAGTATTTAACCAAAAGGTCCTCAACTATAATTCCGGTCTCTTGCGGGTAGAACTGCTTTTTTCTTAACGTCACATAACCTCTTTCCAGAAGGGTACTTATTATCGGAGCGTAAGTTGAAGGTCGGCCAATCCCGTGTTCCTCAAGAGTCTTAATTAGAGTCGCTTCCGTATAACGCGCAGGAGGCTCGGTGAAGTGCTGCCCAGGAAGAATATCTCTTAGAACTAAGGTATCGCCCACTTCAAGCGCAGGAAGAATCTTTTCTGCCTCATCCTTCTCTTCCTGATAGACTCTAAGGAAGCCCGGGAACTTAAGCTTCTGCCCTGTAGCGTGAAAAGTATAGTCCCCGGCTTTGATGTCCAGAGCTACCGTATCAAATATTGACGAAGTCATCTGGCTGGATACGAACCTTTGCCAGATCAGGCTGTAAAGTTTAGATTGTGAGGTGTCTAAATATTTTGATAATTCGTCCGGAGTGCGAACGCAGGAAGTGGGCCGGATAGCCTCGTGAGCTTCTTGGGCAACCTTACTCTTACTTTTGTAAATCCTCGGCTTCTTGGGGACGTAATCCTTGCCAAACTTTTTCTTTATAAAATCGAGCGCCTCAGCCTGAGCCGAGGAAGTAACATTAAAAGAATCTGTCCGCATGTAGGTAATCAAACCTACACTTTCTTTCGTTCCCAGGTCGATGCCTTCGTAGAGTTGTTGTGCTATCACCATTGTCTTACTTGCTGAAAAGCCGAACCTTTTGGAAGCTTCCTGCTGGAGAGTACTTGTATTAAATGGGGGAGGTGGGTTACGCTTTTTAGGCTTTCTACTCACCTTCCCCACCCTGAACTCTTTGTCACTCAAATCCCGACAAATCTTCTTTGCCTGTGCCTCATTGGCGATTTCCAGTTTCTTGAATTTCTTTTTACCCTTGGCAATGAGACTCGCGGTAAAGATTTGCTCCTCATCTCTCTTACTCAAATGGGCAACTACAGTCCAGTACTCTTGAGGAACAAATCGCTCAATTTCCTTTTCCCTATCAACAATCAATCTCAGAGCCACCGACTGGACTCGCCCTGCTGAAAGCCCTTTTCTGACTTTGCGACTCAAAAGGGGGCTAAGCTTGTATCCCACCAGCCGGTCAAGTATGCGCCTCGCTTGCTGGGCATTAACTAAGTGGAGATCAATCTGGCGTGGAGAGCGAAGGGAATTAATAATTGTCTCCTTTGTTATTTCATGGAAGACTATCCGTTTTACCCTTCCCTGGTCAGTATTCGTAACGGTAACTATATGCCAACCTATAGCCTCACCCTCCCTGTCCTGGTCAGTGGCAATATAGACTTCTTCAGCCTCCTTCACTGCTTTAGCCAATTCTTTTACAATTTTCTTCTTATTTTTGATGACTTCATAAGTAGGCTTGAAACTGTCTTCTATACTCACTCCCAGTCTATTAGGAGGCAAATCGCGAACGTGCCCCATTGTAGACTTAATGATGTATTTTTCCCCCAGGATCTTACCGATCGTCTTTGCCTTTGTAGGTGACTCAACAATAACTAAAGCCTTAGCCATAGTTCTACCCTCAACATGCTAACCTGGCAGTTTAATGCACGTGCTTCTTCCGTTCCTTTCCCTCGTAGTCTTTGCGTTTACCTTCTTCCAGAAAGTCAAGTAGAATCTCTTCCAATTCATTCGCACTCAACTTTAATTTCTCCAGGTATTCCCTGAGTTCTCTAAATCCAGAATTATCGTCACGAAAAATATCTTCATTCTTCAATTTTCTTGCCATATTATCCCCCCGCCTTAGATACTTCAAAATCCAAAATCCAAAACCCAAATTCCAAATCTAATATCTGTAATTCGGAATTCAAAATTTGTCATTTGGATTTTGGAATTTGTCATTTGGATTTTGCTGTTGCTACACTTCCGGAGCGCGCAAGAACATCTTTCCGGCTACCTGCCTAATCATTCCTTTCATTTCCAGATTCATGAGAACAGGAGAGACCCTATTTATAGGTAGACCACTTTGTTTACTTATGAAATCAATATGAATAGGTTCGAACGATAATAGGTTATATACTCTTTCTTCCTCTTGAGACAGCTTTACTTCCCCGGGAGACTTTATAGCCGGAGATACAGACAAAACATCCCTCAAACAACTTATCTCCTCAATGATATCTCCATAACTCTCCACGAGTTTCGCACCCTGCTTTATTAGTGAATGGGTGCCTTTAGTCCCTAAATTGAAGATATTTCCAGGAACAGCAAAAACCTCCCTGCCCTGCTCGAGAGCACAGTCAGCAGTGATTAAAGCACCACTCTTGAATCCGGCCTCGACGATGACCGCCCCTAAACTGAGTCCGCTTATTATTCTATTTCTCATAGGGAAATTTATTTTTTCAGGGCGCGTGCCCATAGGAAATTCCGAGATGAGAGCACCACGTTCTCCAATCTCGTCAAAAAGAGCTTTATTCTCCCGCGGGTAGCAGATGTCAATGCCACATCCCAGAACGGCAATAGTCCTACCACCACAGGATAGAGCTCCTTTATGAGCAGAGGTATCGATTCCCCTGGCTAAGCCGCTGACCACGGTTACATCTCTCTCAGCCAGTTCTTTACTCAGCTTTTCTGCCACCATTTTCCCATAGGCAGTTGGCCGCCTTGTCCCTACCATTGCAATGGCAATTCTATCTTCTGGCAATACCTTACCTTTTACATACAGCAAAATAGGCGGGTCGAAAATCGACCTCAAGTTTAAAGGATAGTCATCGTCAGAAAGTGTCACCACAGAAACATTTTGCCTTTCAATTCTTGATATTTCCTTTTCTATATCCAATTTATCTCTGAAATTGACAATTTGCTTCGCGGTGTACTCCCCAATACCTGAGACATGCTGAAGTTCCTTCAAATCTGCCTCAAGTACAGCTTCAGGCGAACCGAAATGCTTTAGTAGCTTCTGGCCTCTCGACGCGCCGACACCGGGAATCATATTTAGAGCCAGCCAGTGTTCAATTTTCTGAGCCACTTCACCCCTCTACGAAGATACAGCCGAGCCAAAAACACAATATTATATATAAATCTTAATCAGTGTGTCAAGCAAACCCGCACCAAATGTAGTGTAGCCCTTTATGGGCGTAATTATTGTGGCCATAAAGGCCTACACTACATATTGCACAATTGCATAGAAGGAATAATAAAATGGAATGAATGAAAAAATTCGGCGGGCACAGGCAGACAGTCTTACGATAAAAAGAGTCTATGGAGTGAATATAGAACAGTGTAAATAAATCCTTCCTACCTATTCAAGGTTTTCTTTGATTGCTTCCAGAACTTTATTCCCAAAGTCTCCAGCTGCTTCTGGGCCGTTACCGATAATAAATTTTCGGTCAGCTTCAATTGCCTGTTTGCAACTCGCCAATCTATATTGACCCATAAGAAGGAGTAATAGGACGCCAGATTTAAGAAATCTATTATTTCTCTAATTACGTATTCTATTCTGCTTTTCTGTTATTCAGTTTTTGCTTCTTTTAGCTTCGCTTGCAATTTGATAGAATCGCCAATCTCTATTGGCTTTCGGCTATCTATAATAAGTGCAGTCGAAGTATCCTCCTCAATGTCTGCGGTAACCTCCAGCACACCAATTTTCTCAACTATTATTCCCATCAATTCACCAGTTGCAGGGTGGATAACCTCATCTCCCTCCCGATAGATTATATACCTTGTCTTTGGCTTGACATTCTGTTTCTTCCCCAGGTCAATGAACACCAAATCTCCATATGCCGTCATAAATTTTTTCTCTTTTATCCCGGCAATATATCCGTCAACTCTAAAATCCGGGGGCGCAATGAAGATATCTTTTTCATATTCGGCTCCTGGCTTAAGTTCTTCCAGTCCAACTTCCAGTTCCTGAGGAGTCTCTGCCAATTGCTCCACCTTTCGATATGTTGGAATTACTAGGTCGTCCCCGGGGAAAATCCAGTGAGGGTCCTTTATATAATCATTATAAGTCCATATCTCTCGCCATAAGAATGGGTCACGATAGTACAGGTCAGCAATGTTCCAGAGGCAATCCCCTCTCTTTACCTCATAAGCTTTGAGCACAAGTTCCGTTCCTTCGGGAATAGCTTCTTCTGGAAGGACCCTTTTCCTGACAGCAGGTTTTTCCGCCGTCTCCTTAGGCTCTTCGGCCACAGCCTCTTCGGCCGAAACCTCCTTCGGCTCTCTGGTTTCCTCTTCCGCCGTAAAAGCAGGAACCCCCTCTTCAGAAGGCAAAGCTTCCTCCTCTGATTCAAAAGGAGGAATTTCTTCTCCCGAAGGTCCTGGAGGCAAGGCTTCTATATCTTCTTCTGCTTCAAATGATGGAATCTCTATATTTGAAGGTTCATCAGGCAAAGCTTCTACGTCTTCCTCCTGTGCCCTGGCAAAGAAAATGGCCAAAGTTAAAAGAGCAGATACCAGAAAAATAAGAATTCCCCTTTTCATTTTGCACTCCTTTCAAATTACATCAAAAGATTTCTATCCAGACTTCTGTACTGGATAGCCTCAGCAACATGGTGAGAGCCAATCTTCTCTTCCTCTTCTAAATCTGCAATTGTGCGGGAGACTTTCAGGATGCGGTCATACGCGCGAGCCGAGAGACCCAAGCGCTCAATTGCATCCTTCAGTAAATTCGCCGCTTCTTTTTCGAGAACGCAACACTTTCTTATATGTTTAGCCTGCATGTGAGCATTGCAATAGACTGATTTAACTTTCTTAAATCTTTCCCTCTGTATATCCCTTGCCTTCTGAACCCGCGTGCGGATTGCCAATGAAGGCTCCCCTCCCGTATCTTCCGCCAACTCCTGATACTTAACGGGTGGCACTTCGATATGCATATCAATTCGGTCGAGGAGTGGCCCGGAGATTTTAGCCCGATATTTCTGAACCTGGAAAGGAGTACAGGTGCATTCCCTTTGGGGATCACCATAGAAGCCGCAAGGGCAGGGATTCATAGCTGCAGCCAGCATAAACTTAGCAGGATAAGTTATAGATGTACTTGCCCGGGCAACGGTTACTACACCGTCTTCGAGAGGCTGACGCAAGACTTCCAGGACATTACGGTGAAATTCGGGAAGTTCGTCCAGAAAGAGAACCCCATTATGAGCCAAGCTAACCTCGCCAGGCTTAGGAAATGACCCGCCTCCTACCAATGCTACATCAGAAATTGTGTGGTGGGGAGACCGGAAAGGTCTTATAGCCACAATAGCCGACCCCGAAGAGATTAAACCAATGACGCTATGAATCTTTGTCGTTTCCAATGCCTCATCCAGGGTTACTTGCGGCAAAATTGACGGCAATCTCTTAGCCAGCATAGTCTTTCCTGACCCTGGCGGCCCGATGAGAAGTATGTTGTGTCCTCCACTGGCGGCAACCTCCAGGGCGCGCTTAGCATACTCCTGACCCTTCACGTCACCAAAATCTATTTCATAACTCCGCCTATCTTCAAATTCTTCTTCTAAACTTACAGAGACGGGAAAAAGCTCCATTCTTCCATTCAAAAAATCGACCGTCTCTCTCAAATTCCTGACCGGATAAACATTCACACCTTCAACCACTGCCGCTTCTTTACTATTCCCTTCAGGAACAATCAAACCATCCACTTCAGCCACTCTTGCCGCGAGGGCAATGGGCAATACGCCCTTCACCTTGCGCACGCTCCCATCCAGAGATAGTTCTCCCAGAATTATATACCTCTCAAGCCTCTCCTGTGATAACTCACCAATAGCAGCCAGAATTCCTAAAGCAATGGGCAAATCGAAAGCAGCGCCCTCTTTTTTCACTGCTGCTGGAGCGAGATTGACCGTAATCCGCCTCATAGAAAATTGGTATCCAGAATTCCTGATCGCCGCCAGGACTCTGTTTTTACTCTCCTTGATTGCAGTGTCCGGAAGACCAACCGTGGAGAAATGGGGAAGACCTGAAGAGATGTCCACCTCCACCTTCACCTGATAAGCCTCAATTCCTAAAACCGCGCTACTCAATCCAATGGAGAGCATTAAAATCCTTTCTCTTCCACCTTACTTGTGACTAAGTTTACCATAAATCTCAATCTTTTGCAATAATTTTTTCTTTAATCGCCCAGCCAAAATGGCAATTAGGATTTATGCCCGTAGTGTAACTCTTTATGGGCGTAGCTCTTGATTTGTAGCAGCAAAGCAAAGCTTTGCTAACAAAATGAAAGCAGAGCTATCGCTCTGCATCTACATTTTCCTTGCGTATTTGCAATAACGCAAAATCATTAATGCTTGTGAACATGACGAAAATTTGTTAGGCGAAGTCGCTCACTTGTTGTTTTCTTGCTTTCCCTCTCCTAAGAAAGGTTCTAAGAATGATAAAACCGCCGACAATAAGAATCCCAAAGAATGTGCCGAGACCCCCGGGTGTCGCGCCCAACATCCTGAGCTTTCCAATGGCAAATACAACATCAGGCCCACTAGCATCATCGGCATATTTAATAAAAAAGATGTAATTGCCAGAAGACTCAATTTCAAATTCAAAAACCGAGACGCCCGCACGCCCTCCTATTTCATACCTCCTACGCCTGGAAGGCGTTGATAGCTCAATGTCTGCATAATACTGCTGAGATTGTAGCCCAGCCAGCATAGAAGATAGTGGTAATCCTGTTGAATAAGTCTTGTCCTTGAGGATACTTAAGTATTCATAGAAAATCGTATATTTACCCGCTTCTGGAAGATAAAACTCTCTTGCTCCGGGAGCGATAATCTGGATTTCAGGTGGAACGGCTTTTCCTGGGGTGCGCGACAAAATAGCAAAGAGAATAAGGCCAACCATCAATATTGTAATCCCGACCACATAATGCGAACGCCTGGGAGCTTTAATCACTTTTTCCATATTTCTCCTCCGTTCCGTCCCATCGGGGGACTATCCTGGCTACTTCGTCTAAAGCCGAAAAAAACTATACATTCATAGCGATTACTTACTTTGTGGGTTCCCAAATATACTTTCCTGCTTTGTCAATATAGCCGAGCTTGCCGCCAACCTCTACAGATGCCAGCCCTCCGGAAAAGCCCCACCAAGCCCAATCGAACTGAGGATTGATTACATACCTACCTGTGTTGTCAATATAGCCCCACTTGCCACCAACGCTCACGCGCGCCAGACCTTCCGAAAAATCCCCAGCCAGTTCGAACTGAGGATTAATAACAAACTTCCCAGTTTTGTCGATATAGCCCCACTTACCGGCAACGCTCACACGCGCCAGACCCTCAGAAAAAGGAAAAGCGTAAACGAACTGAGGAGTGATGACATACTTACCCGTCCTGTCAATATAGCCATACTTGCCGTCAATCTTTACACACGCCAGACCATCAGAAAATGCACCAGCCAAACCGAGCCGAGGGTCGATGACGTACCTACCTCTTTTGTCCATATAGCCATACCTGACGCCCAGCCATATGGATGCCAGCGCTTCGGAGAAGACTGTCAAAGTCCAATCGAACTGAGGCTTAATGACTATCCTCCCTGTTTTGTCAATATAACCATACTTACGGCCAACCTCTACACGTGCCATTCCTTCGGAAAAGGGAAAAGCCCAAAGGAACTGAGGTTCGATGACATACTTACCTGTCTTGTCAATGTAGCCCCACTTCCCGCCAATTTCTACCGGTGCAAGCCCTTCGGAAAATGCCAACGCGGATTCGAAATCGTCCTCAATAACCATTTTTCCTGTTTTGTCAATATAGCCGAACTTACCGTCAATCTCTACGGGTGCCAGGCCTTCGGAAAAAGGAAAAGCCCAAACGAACTGAGGAGTGATGACATACTTACCCGTCTTGTCAATATAGCCATACTTGCCGTTAATCGACACGCGTGCCAGCCCCTCAGAATAGTCCCAGGCGGAATCAAACTGCGGTTTGATAACTATTTTTCCTGTTTTATCAATATAGCCAAACTTGCCGTCCTGCTCAATCGGAAACAGTTTGATTAACTGCTTTCTTTCCTCTTCTATCTTACGTGCACACGATGCAACCAAAAGAGTGAGACAGATAAGGATAAGAACATTCTTCTTTCCCATTTTTTCTTTCCTCCTATTAAAAAAATTCTTAGCAATTTTGGTTTCTTTTTTGTGAGGGGAGACCTCTTTTCTTTGAAATGGGGTCAGAATAATTGGTGATGGGAAAGGCCTGTAATATCGAAATCAATTTTTCAGGTGAGGAAAAAAAATTAAATGCTGGCTTAGGCTATAAATATTTATTGACAGCCTCTAATATCCTTTCTTTCAGGTCCTTTTCTGTTTTTACGTCTTTAAGATTAATATCAAGTTTCATAAAAATATTAATCAGGGCTCTTATTATGTAAGATAGCGGAGGCGCATTACCGTTCCTGTTTTTTATCATCCTGCTTAAGTCATGAAACCAATTACGAACGTCATCGGAAATGGCTATGGTAACTTTGTGTGAACTTTTCTTTGGGTCTGACCTCGAATGTTTGGAGCGCTTAACCATATTTTCTCTTCCTGGCGAATCGTTCGATAAATAATGCCAAAAAAGGTTAAGCCTGTCAAGTACATTTACTTCCACGCTTCGGACTCGAACCTTACTCCCTCTCACAGGTGCAGTCATCATAGGGTTCGCCGCATCCCTCACAAACTCCATCCACTATTTTTCTCCCACACTTACAAGGAGTGCAACCGCAGGTCTTACACATACTCTTCACCCCCTTTCAGCACAAGAATTGCCGGGTTATTTCGATTTCTCATCCTGACATATCAAAACTTCATTGTCCCCTCACCTATTCTAAAGCTCTTCCACTTATCTGCAAATTCTTGCAATTTTTTGTCTACTAAATGGTTGACGGTATTCTGTTCATAGGACCCGTCTTCTTTTCTTTCGCCTGCCGCCACACCTGTAAGTATCTCAATTCCTTGGTCGATAGTTCTCACTGGATAGATGTGGAACTTGCCCTGTTTTACCCCTTCTACAACATCTTTCCTTAACATCAGCTCGTTAATATTCTGGTAGGGTATCATCACCCCTTGCGTTTCCGTAATCCCTTTAGCTTTACAAACCTCATAAAATCCTTCAATTTTCTGGTTTACTCCTCCGATAGGTTGTATTTCACCTTTCTGGTTGACAGAACCTGTGACGGCGATATCCTGGCGTAGGGGCAATTCAGAAAGCGCTGACAACAATGCATACACCTCGGTTGAAGACGCCGAATCTCCCTCCACTCCCGAATAAGATTGTTCGAAACAGAGACTTGCACTCATTGCTAAAGGTTTATTCTGGGCATACTTCGAGCGAAGGTATCCGGCAAGGATTAGCACCCCCTTGTTATGAATCCTACCACTTAGTTCAGCTTCTCTCTCGATATTAATTATGCCTGAATCACCAACCGCAGCCCTGGCTGTTATTCGGGACGGTCTTCCAAAAGAGTAATCGCCCGTATCATATATGGAAAGTCCATTCACCTGTCCAATCACGCTTCCTTGCGTATCAATCATGATAGTTCCTTCTTCTATCATCTCCTGAATCTTCTCCTCAATAAGTCTTGAGCGATCCATTTTCTCCTCAATTGCTCTATCCACTTGCTTTTCCGTAACCTGTGTACTTCCATCCTTCTCAGCCCAGTAGTTGGCTTCTCGTAATATATCGGCCAAAGTATTAAACTGCGTAGATAGCTTATTCTGTTTACCCGCAAGCCGCACGCCATATTCAATTACACCTGTAACTGCATTTTTATCAAAAGGTCTTAATTTTTCGTTTGAAATTATCTTCTTAATGAAGTTGGCGTACTCCATGATGCTCTCACGCTTCACTTCCATAACGGAGTCAAAATCTGCTCGCACCTTGAATATCTTCTTGAAGTCCTCATCGTGAGTGTACAGCAGGTGGTATAAGAAGATGTCCCCAACCATTGCCACCTTGACATCACACTCAATCGCTTCAGGTTTAAGTGCCGTTAGAGATATCATATAGAATGGGAAGTAGTTTTGTATCTCTACTTTTCTATTTCTTAATGTCCTTTTGAGCGTTGGCCACACTCCCGGTTCTATCAAAGCGTCCAAAGCTTCGATGATGAGAAAACCACCGTCAGCTCGAAGAAACGAACCTGCTTTAATTTTAGTAAAATCGGCTCTCCAATGACCAAATCTCTCTGGAGTGACCTCGACAGTTCCAAAAAGATTGCGATAAGTCGGCGAAGTCTCAAAAATAACAGGCGCCTTTTCTGCTCCATAATTATCTACAAGAAGATTAACTCTATACTCCAGGAATGGGTCGCCTTCCAGAATTGGCATACCAATTATGGGGGTAGTCGGCTCTTCTGGCTTGCCTCTAAATTTGTCTAAGTTGTCAAGAATATTCTCCTTTACCTCGTCCAAATATTCGCTCACTTTGCTATTTTTGTACTTATCTCTTATCTCCTCGATCCTATTTTTGACCAAAGGAGTAACAACTTCGTTATCCAATGACTTAAACCTACCTTGTACTGTCTTCTCCATACTTCTAATCTCTTTAAAAACACCCTCCATCCTGTCAATTAGTTCGGAATGTTTTTTCTCCAGCTTCTCGTATTTACTCTGCGTAAATTCGCCTTTTTCTACTAAAGATGTCAACTCACTAAAATCTACAGGTTTGCCACCAATTACTGGTACTATGGCTGGCCTTGCGAAAAGACCGATTTGCAGTTGAATCAAGGCGAAATTTTCTTTTGCGACTTCCTTTTCAAAACCTTTGAGTATTTCTTTCATCTTATTGTTCTGGTCTTCAACAATCTCTTTTTTCTTGCGCTGATAATACTCGCTTTCAAAAACCAAAGGTATGTTCTTTCCCAAGTACTCAACAAGTTCATCCATATCCTTCTTGAAACTTCTACCCTGTCCTGCTGGCAATCTAATGAGTCTCGGCATATCAGTATTCTTAAAATTATTAACATAAAGCTTATCATCGGGTAGGCGCTTTGAGCGTGCCGTCTCTGCCAGCAAACAATTTATAGCCGTCTTTCTCCCGGTTCCCACAAGCCCACTAACAAATATATTGTATCCCAGGCTTTGGATATCCAAACCCAGTCGGAGAGCGTTTACAGCCCTTTTCTGGCCAATAATGTCTGGACATGCCTTTAGTTCATCGGTTGATTCGAAGTCCAGGCTTTTCGGGTCACATCGCCATCTGAGCTTCTCCGCTGGCAACTCGTGGAAATTCGATGCCCTCTTCATATCTATTGCCTCCTTTTAACTTTTTTCAACATCCTCCCTGTCCTGTAAATAACCGAGATAATCAATAGCGCTCCCCCGGGACCGGTAAGCATTGAATCAAAGTTAATACAGGGTATATCAATTGAGTTAGCCTTCGGCGGCTACGACCGTCAATAGACTGACCTTATCCAGCCAGTGAATTTGTCCACGAGAATCTTATCTACAAGGGAATTATCCTTGGTCAGAATCTCCACCTCAAAAGAATTCTCCATTTCTTTGATCTTTCCTATTTTCAGGTTGGGGTTCCCGGTGGACTTTATGTAGTTTTCCATTATGAGTTTAACATCTTTCTCTTCCAAGGGCTTTTGCCGTTCCCAATATCGCGGCCCATAACCTGGATACCCGGGACCCATCATCCCTGGCCCCATCATGCCCGGACCCATCATCCAAGGGCCCATCATCCCTGGCCCCATACCATAACCTCCCCTGGGAGCCGCAGGCTGTCCACAATAGGGGCAATACCAGCCTCCGTAGCCACCTCTCCACATCATTTCTGGACCCATACCGTAGCCGTAACCCATCATTTCTTGACCCATGTGCGCCTCCACCCTGGGTCCGAAACAAGTGAAAGCGACAATGAAAAGGCTTACAACCGGAATAAACAACAGTTTTTTCATTTTTTTATCCTCCCCTTTCTTAATCTAATCTTATCTGGTCAAGCTTAGAAAACTTGGCCAGAAATATACTCATACAATTCAGCCTTCACCCCTTTTTCGCACTTTGGATAAAATTACTGCTTTCGTAGAACTGAAGTCGATTTTTCAAAGCAAGAAAAAAAATTGGTAAGCTCTATACTCTTTTGATATGTCCTAACTTCTTAGTCATTAACCGTTAAAGTCTTATTTCCGCTCAAACTGTTGGCAATCTTCGATCACGTACAAAAAATTTTATTGGGTTCTCATGGCGATTGCAATAGGTCGTATGTTTGATTTTTCCAGTTTTTTTGCCAGAAAGAACGGCCCAGAAAAACGAGGACCTTCGGGTAACCAATCGGTTGTCGATCATTTTTTAAACCCCCTCATCTCTTGGTGGGAGTCTGCCTTAACCCGTTAATCCCCTAAGACAAAAATCCCAAATCGCTTAGATTTTGCAAGCAGATTTGGGATTTTCCTCTCCTTTTGCTATCTTTCTTCCTCAACCTTACACACTATCTTTTTCGCGTTTGCAAAGTCCCAGTTCCAGCGAGATTAACGCAAGCACATCGTTAATTGAAACGGACATCCCTCCTTATCAAGATTCGAGCCGGAAAGCACATTGCCTATTATCTTTATTATTGTGCAACTCAGCCACTTTCCAGTGCCCTTTGACGTTTCTCAAGCAGAGTCTCAATAGCTGAGATATCCTTCTCGGAGATGTCCCAGTCTCCAGCAGCTACGGTTTCCTCAATCTGGGATGGGCGTCTCGCGCCAACTATGGCTGAAGTTATCTCAGGACGCCTCAAGACCCAGGCTATTGCTAACTGCGCCACCGTTCTCCCCCTCTTTTCGGCTATAGAGCGCAAGCCTTCAACCAGTTTAAGATTGGCACTCAGCTCAGGTTCCTGAAAGCGTGGGTCTCTCCGCCGGTGGTCATCCTCTGGCAAATTCTGCGCGCGCTCCCTGGTAAATTTGCCAGTCAAAAGGCCTTTCTGCATGGGACTGTATACGATTATCCCGATATTGTTTCCCGAACAGTATTCCAGGACTTTCTTTTCGATATTACGCTCGAGCATACTGTAAGGTGGCTGGAGAGAGGCTACAGGATGGATAGGTTGAACACGTTTTAGTTGTTGCAGGTTAAAATTTGAAACCCCAGCATAACGAATTTTTCCTTCTTTAATCAAACCCGCCATGGTCTCCCAGGCTTCCTCAATATCTTTGTCAGGCTCAGGCCAGTGAATTTGATAGAGATCAATAACCTCCACTTTTAGTCTTCTCAAACTCGCTTCAATTTCAGCACGAATACTTTTCTTCTTCAGGCGTCCGGATATATTCCCATTCTTATCCCAGACCCGTTCGCATTTAGTAGCGATTATGGGCTTACCCCTTAATCCTTTGATAGCTTGGGCAACAATCTCTTCAGAGTGGCCGAGCCCGTAAACTGCTGCCGTATCTATCCAGTTAATTCCTAATTCAAGAGCGCGGCGAATGGTGGAAATCGACTCTCTGTCGTCCTGGGGGCCCCAGCTGAACTTCCACTTGCCACCGCCTATCGCCCATGTGCCCAGCCCAATAGTTGACAGATTGAGCTCTGTCCATCCTAATTTTCTTGTTTTCATAATTACCCTCTTTTGATAGAGTGCAAGTCGAGAAAATCAGAGGTATTTAGACATCCTCTGTTTAATGACTCAGACCAATCCTTGGTCTGGTATCAAGAGAATTATAGGAAATTGAGTTTGCTCAAGCAAGCAAAAAATCAAAGGCCAATTTTGGCCCTATTGATACCTCTCATTACATCCAACTCACCTTGTCCAATTTTAGCGGGGGTTTGCCCCTTGTTACAATAGGTCATATGTATGAATTTCCAAAATCTTTTGTCTGAAAAAAGGCCCATAAAAAAAGAATTGCGTTTTCGCAAAGGATGCCTTGGGAGTCTCATTTTATCCTATGAAATCAAATTTCAGTAAAAAAAGGCTTGACAAATTGCAAACCGTATGATAAACTTATTTCGGGATGGATAATGAGGATATAGTAAAACAACTCGAATATTATTTAGCGCTCAAAAAGATGAAAAAATATGAACTCGCCAGGGAGTTGGGTACCACAGAGGCCAATATATCTCGTTGGCTTAATAAAAAGCATAAGATTGGCAAAGCCTGGCTTGAGGTGATGAAGGCAAAGGGAATTGTAAAAGAGTACTGAAATTTTTTTAGGATAAAAATTATCAAATGACAAAACAAATGTACATATCTTTGACATATCAAAGGTGACGGGATGGCAGCTGTATATTATAGAAATGGACGACTGATTTTTTGGAATATCAAAAAAAGATTAGTAGTGGAACTTAGATTACCGCTATTTATATGGAGAACAAACGGTAGAAAGCAAGTGGACCCAGCAATGGCTCCAAAAGTGGCCAGTAGGGAGCTAAAGGTCTCAAAATTCGGTATTCCTATCCTTTCCTATTCCAGAGAACAAACCCTGCCAGGAAGAATGGAAAGAGAAGCTACGTAATTACGGGCATAAAGCCCTACACTACAAATTGCAAAATCCAAAATCCAAATGCCAAATTCAAAATTTCTAATTTCGGGGACAAGCCCCTACACTACCGAAACCATCGCGGTATTGTAGCCCTTTATGGGCGGAATTCCTACTGCACTGCTGCACAAATTGAATTTGTGCCTAACAAGGAACGAATACAAGATTATGTAGGCACGATTTCAAATCGTTGAGGGTAGTGTAGCCCTTTATGGGCGGAATTCCTACTGCACTGCTGCACAAATTGAATTTGTGCCTAACAAGGAACGAATACAAGATTATGTAGGCACGATTTCAAATCGTGCAGGGTAGTACAGCCCTTTATGGGCGTCCCGATTTACGGGATGGGCAGGAACTGAGCAGTTCTTTCCAGACTGATTTAACCTGTCTCTGCAAACTGGCAGAATCCAAGTTGCCATTAATAATATAGTGCGCGTGTTTCTTTTTCTTATAAATAGGGATTTGTGCATCTAACCTGGCTCTGGCTTGCCTGACAGTAAGGTTATCGTCCTTCCGCAACCTCTCAATCTGTACCTTCTGAGGTACATACACGAGAATTATCTTATCGACCAGATACTCGAGTTTGGCCTCAAAGAGAAGGGGTATGTCCACAACAAGAATGCTCTTCTTTCTACCGTTTCCCCGCAACTCAGACCGTTTTGTCCATTTTTCAAATTGTCTTATCTTTCTTTCTATTTCAGCAATAATTTTAGGATGCGTAATCACGTTTAGTGTTTTTCTCTTTTGTCTATTTTGAAATATTGTGTCAGCCAATTTTCTTCGATTCAGTGTCCTGTCTCTGTTTAATACCCCCTCTCCGAACTTTTTGACTATCTCTCTTAAGGCTTTTGTGCCAGGCCTGGTCAATTGGTGAGCGATTTCGTCGGCGGCAATGGTTCTCGAACCAAACTTTCTGAATATCCTGAGGACTGTGCTTTTTCCTGACGAAATTCCTCCAGTCAGACCAACAATTAGCATATCCAGATTTCTCCTTAATTTCCCCGTTATAAATTCCACAGAGAAAATTTTAACACAAATTATCTAATGAGGCTTACTTTTCTTCTTTAAAGACCTGGGCAGAAAAAGTATATATTTCCGTATCGTTATCCTTCCACGCATCCTCCGGCAAATGCGCCTTGTCATAACAGAGCCTGTTCAGAAACTCCTCTTTCGACCATCCAGTTTCAGTCGCCACCTGAGGGAGAAATACTCCCTGATGCATTCCTTTCTTTACTATCACACCATGCTTCCCCAGCTCGATTTCATCTGCGCTCTTAATTCTTTCTGGCACTGTCAAAACCGAGATCTCTATTTCAATGTCCTCTAAATCCTGGGGCCTTACAGGTGGAAAGCGAGGGTCAGCCGTGGATGATTCGATCGCCATTTTGGAAACGGCCTTGTAGAGCTCCTCGAGAGGCATAATATACCCGATGCAGCCGCGCAGCATCCCTTTTTTATGTAAGGTTACGAAAACCCCCCTCTTCTCTTTCAACACGGGGTCATCTACATCAAACTCTGGTATCTTGCGAGACCGGATATAATCCTCGATTGTCTTCCTTGCGATACTCAAGAGAATTTTCTGTTGTTTCTTGTTTAACATTTTCCCTCCTTCTTTCACCCCTTCCGATTCGGGAGTCCTCTTCTCTTCTTTCATCCCGGTAATAGCAAAGGCACCATAACCCACTACTTTTTCCTCATCCCCGGTTACATCTCCGGAATTCCCATATTTCAACAGCTTAACATTATTCGCCCCACATGCCTTTCCAGCCAGAAGAGCAGTAAGAACAGCTGCGCTACCGCAGAGCTCTCCCTCTCCACGAGTGAGATGTTTCCTTAAACTATCCAAATCGAAATTTTCTAAGTCACGGATTGTTACTCCGTCAATCAAACATGCTTTTCCATAAGTGTGGTAATGAGACATATCGGTAGAGGCAACTATGAGTATTCTCTTCTTTCCCTTTGAACTCACAATAGCATTGGCTAAAAGCTGACAGAACTCCTGAGAACTGTCATTGAGGACTATAGGCACTATTTTGAAATCTCTTAAGGTTAACTGAAGAAAAGGAAGTTGCACTTCAAGAGAATGTTCATTCTTGTGGGCTTCTTTATCGAAATGAAATGATGGATGTTTTCGTACGATTTCTGTAGCAACTTCAGAATCTACTTCAAGCTTTCCCAGAGGTGTTTGCCACCATCCTTCAGCATAGATAGAGGCCCCTGTGACAGGCACGTAGTGGCTCGGTCCCAAAAGAATTATGGTGTCAAAATCTTCCCCCTCAAGTTGACGGTAAGCGTAGGCTGCCACACGACCCGAGTAGACGTAACCCGCATGAGGCGAAATTAGTGCTATTAAGTTTCCGGGAATTTTTCCCTGGTCAACATTTCCAATAAAACCTTGAACGGTATCTCTTAAGACCTCGGGTGACTTATCATAGAATGAGCCGCTCCAGCGAGCTCGACGAACTTCAGCCTCGCGAGCCTCCACCACGCATTGGGACGAAATACCTAATAATAAAATAACAAGGAAGAGAAAAGTTCTTCTAAAGCTCATTGTCAACTCCTTTCTATTAAAGCTAATAAGCCTCGCTCAAAAGGTGAATGTTACCTATTTTAACCCTCTTTAAACCAGCACTCTTTGCCTCCTCCATGCATTCCTCAGCGTGGCTTCGGGAGGTGGTCGGGAGGTCCGGCATACGGAAATGGGGATAGAAACCTAAAAGAGAATACGGAATTTCAGGGTTTAAAGACACTATAAATCTGGCAATCCTTGAGACTTCAAACCTGTCAACATAACCAGGGACGAGAAGCGTTGAAGCCACAAGAAAAGGTGGTTCCCTCCTCTTCTTAGTATACTCAGCTAAAATAGAGAAGTTTTCCAGTGTTCTCTTGTTTGTAACTCCGCATAGGGCAATGTTTACCTCTTCACTGAAAGCCTTCACATCAAACTTTATACATCCGCCGGATTCGAGAGACAGCTCTGCCATATCCTTTAAGAATTTTGGATTCATACAACCGTTCGTCTCCCAACAGATGTGAACCTTCTTCCTCTGCAAAGCCAGCCGGGAAGTCTCCAAAGCATGGTATATATGGGGAACCGGGTCGCCGCCAAAATAGCAGATGCAATTTGTCCTCCCGTCCACACAGTTGGCTAACTCCTCCGAAGTTACGAAGTTTCCACCTTTCAGAGTTTCGGAATTTGATAAAACAGCCGGGCTTGCCCATCTGATTAACCTTTCAACCTCTTCTCTGTAATGCCAGTTCTGGCAAAAGAGGCAATCGAAAGAACATCCATGATAGAAGACCGCCAGATTCTTATATCCATAACTTTCCCGCTCTCCGCAAACCCATTCAGCCACACAATTGGTGGGCAATGGGTCGTGGTACCAGGTAAGGGCTCCTCTTTCTCCATTTACAAGATGAATTAACTTTCCCAGATAGTTCGTTCTCAAACCACAGTAGCCAAAACTTCCCTCTCTAATCCGGCATTCGTTAAAGCAAATATTGCACTTCACTCCTCCCTTATCCCTGGGAACTGCCTCTGGAAGCAAAAAATCACTTCTTGAAGCCTTGTGGGCTTTCTCTACTAAAGGAAGAGCTTTCTTAAAGTCTTGCCTTATACAATCCACGCATATCCCCAGCATCTTCGTAATTAAACGAGACTCCTTTTTACAAATGAGACATTCCATGGCAATTCCATTATCTTCCTACCATTTTCTTGAATCTTGTGGCATCTTCAAACATATAGATGTTATTAAACATGAAGTATATTTCCTTTTTTTCTTCACATTTTACTTTAAGTTTTTTCAGGTCTCTATCCGTGTAGCGGTATCTGTACCCACCTATTCCATGCAGCCGAAAATATACTAACTCTCCGGAAAGAGCCTCGGCTTTGAACGGGTCAACACAGTGAACCAGTCCTAGTTGAGAACAGAGACTCCTTATCTCCTTCCCCTCCCAGTCTCCCCTTGGCTCCCAGACTAAAATGAGGCCACGCCTTTTGATTTTCCTGAAGAAGTTTTTCATATTCCACTTGTTTTCGATTGTGGGAAGGAAGCTGGGTGGCATTTGAAAAATAACTATTTTCGCTTCAAGAAGCTGAGCTATCTTCTGAGTCTTCTCCCACGCTTCAAAGACTTCATCAGTGGGCTTGAAAAATCCATAGTTTGCCTTCTCTTTATCCGGAATCAAATAGCCCAGTTTCCTATAAGTCGGACTGGATGGCAAATGGGTTATCAGCTGGGGAACCTTCAAAGTAAATTCGAATCCCTTGGGAGCCTCTTCCCTCCACCTGAGAATGGTTTCCAACCTGGGGAACTGGTAGAAGACTTTCTGTATCTCCACAACTTCAAAGTTATCATAGTACTTCTTCCGGGCTACTGCAAAGCCACAACAGCCAACTTTAACCATAAGGATTCCTTACCAAAGCCCTCTGGAATCCCCCGATGAAATCGGGGGTCATTCCTCCCTTTCGGGAGGACTCCAAGACTCTGGACTCCTTGCGATAGCAAGGTCCAATCTTCCTCCCTCTCGGGAGGACTCCATTCTCAATCCCCTTCTTCCAACGTAAAGTCGATAATCGGGTAATTAAGAAAACAGGAATCCATCCAATCTTTTCCGTTCCTTTGGAGATACAAATCGTAACTGGAAAACCAGTATCTCCCCATCTCGGTCACGTGCCGATGTTTTACTGGATTATGATGAATATAGTTAATTCTTGTCCAAAAATCACTTTCGGAACGGATACATCTGTCCCAATATTGATACCATATCTTTCGGCCATTCTTATTTTCAAACCTATTAAGAAGCCGAGAAGAGTTAGCATGAAGATTGTTAACGAAACGACCAAGCTGTTTCCCCAGTGCCACCTTGATTATCATGCGATATTGATGGTCAAGAATAACCCACGCAATTAATTCGAAGGAAAATTTGTCCAGCGCTTTGTGAAGGCATTGGACAAAAATAGACTTCTTCTCTGGGCTATCGAAAAATCTTATGTTCTTAGATGTCTTCGCAGTAATAAAATAGAACTTGTTATCCTGATAGATATGGTGTGGATGGAACTCCCTCATTCTGCTCCTCCTCCCTTTCGGGAGGACTCCAAGACTCTGGACTCCTTGCGATAGCAAGGGTCCAATCTTCCTCCCTCTCGGGAGGACTCCATTCCCCAATTTCACATCCTTATGGGGATGGGCTTTTTACAATATGGACATTTGCCCTGTTCGATTTTCATCGCCACTACGGAGAATCCGTCTCTCTTGACGACCAATTTCCCGCAGTGGTGGCAGTAAGTGTTTTCCCCCGGATGTCCGGGCACATTGCCAATATAGACATAGGAGAGGCCCCGCTGGAGTCCAGTATTCCTGGCCTCTTCCAGCGTTTCTAAGGATGTAAAAGGGAGATGGGATAACCTCAAGTGCGGAACAAATTGCGTCACGTGCCAGGGTGTGTCCTTGCCGAGTTCTTTAAGTATCCAGGAGGCAATCCCTTCTAACTCTTCCTTACTATCATTACACCCCGGAATAATATTGGTTACCACCTCAACCCACGTTCCCCACTTCTTCATTGCCCTTGCAGTGACCTCGAGTATTCCTTTAAAATCGGGAACATTTCCAATCTTTCGATAAGTGCCCTTTGTGAATCCTTTAATGTCTACTCTGAAAGAGTCGAGGTATGGGCCAATTTTATCCAGCGCCTCAGGCGTGATGTAGCCATTAGTAACATAATTTGTGAGCAGCCCTTTCCTCTTTGCCAGTTTGGCGGAATCTAATGTATATTCGAACCAGATTGTTGGTTCATTATAAGTCCAGGAAATTCCCAGACAGTGCCTTTCCTCCGCCAATTTTACAGTATCTTCCGGCGAAAAGTACTCTGCCTGACCTTCATAATCCGCATGGGAAATACTGTAATTCTGGCAACCAGGACAGCGAAAATTGCAGCCAAGCGTGCCTAAGGAAAGCCATTTCGAACCCGGGTAGAAGTGGAAGAGGGGTTTTTTCTCTATCGGGGATATGGCCCAGGTGGACACTCTGCCATAGATGAGACTGTAGAGCTTCCCATCCACATTCTTTCTCGTCCAGCACCACCCGGTTTTTCCTTTATCAATTTTACATCTTCTCTGACAGATGCCACATCTCAGCCTGCCGTCTTTGAGAACCTGGTAAAGAGTTGCTTCTTTCAAAACGCCCTCCCTTTCGGGAGGATTTCTTTCGGGAGGACTCCAAGACTCTGGAGTCCTTGCGAAAGCAAGGTCAAATCTATCCTCCCTTTCGGGAGGACTCCAAAGATTCCCTTTCGGGAGGATTCCACAATATGTCTAAAATATGGAAAAGCCTGCCTTTCTCAACCTTATTACCGAAGTGTCATAGGGGTCACAAATTTCCTCTTCGAGATAGTCTTTATAGCCGACCTCTTTCAATTTTCTTATCATTTCATTTCTTTCTTCTTTGGGCATCAACCGCGAATCACTCATGGAGGCCACCCGAAAGTATATGCCCTCTTTATTCAAACTCTTTACAGCAAGATAGGGCAGTTCATAGAACTCTCTCCTTGCACCAGTCCTCTTCTCAAATCCTTCGGGAGTGCCTGCTTTTAGAGAAACTCTGACATAGATATTTCTATATTTCCTCAAAGCCTTGACATATTCTGGTTCCTTACCAAGAAGAATCCCATTTGTCTCCAAAACAAAGAAGTAGTTAGTATCGTCAACCAGGTCCAGAATTCTAAGCAGATGCTCTTTCCCCAGAGTTGGTTCTCCGCCAGATACGCGTAGTTTCTTAACCCTTGCCTTCTTGGCATTGGAAATGAGGTTCTCGAAAGCCTCTTCAGGACTAAATAATTCTCCATATTTGTGAGGGAAGTCCCGGGAGAATGAAACCCAGCAAAACACACATCTCAAACAGCAGCCCACAAGATACCCGGTAGATATTCCACCATACACTCCCGTGCAGTAGAAATTTGTGTATTTGCGGGATGAACCCTTTAGACATAACTTTTCGGTATCTTTTGCCAGGTCGAGAGGGTCGAAGGGAACGGAATCTTTTGTTATGAAGCTTTGATATTCCATTATATAAATTTGCCTCTATATAAATTTGTTTCCTGCCACTTATCTCTTCCGTTTTTCCACCTCAGGGCCGGTCATGGGAACAAACCGAACAGGAACTACATTCTGGACGGTCACTTTTCCTTCCTTCTTTTCCAGGAGCTTAAGGACCTGTGGAAAATAGGCTTCTCCCACTGGTATGACCATCCTCCCACCTTCTGCAAGTTGGTCAATTAGAGGCTGCGGAATATGGTCGGGCGCGCAGGTAACAATTATTCCATCAAAAGGCGCATACTCCTCCCATCCGAGATACCCATCCCCGCATTTTACCTTCGCATTTCCATAATCCATCTTCCGGAGAAGCTCTTCTGCCTTCTTCGCCAGTGGCTCCAATATCTCGATCGTATAGACTTCCTTAGCCAGTTCAGAAAGTATAGCCGCCTGGTAACCTGAGCCCGTGCCCACTTCCAGCACCTTCTCATCACCTTCTAAGCCCAGGCATTCAGTCATCAAAGCAACAATATATGGTTGGGAGATAGTCTGACCCTCGCCTATGGGAATTGGATAGTCTATATAAGCAAATGGCCTATACTTTTCGGGAACAAAATTGTGTCTGGGAATTTTCTCCATAGCCTTCAGGATCCGCTTATCCTTTATTCCCCTGTCCTCAATCTGCTCAGCCACCATCGCCTTCCTTTTCTTCTCCAGGTTCCCATTATTCACTCTGACCCCTTTTTCTCTCGAGCAAGAATGGGAAACGATCAGAGTAAATAACATCAAGAAAAGAAAGACATTCCTTCTCATTTCAATTTTATCTCCAATTTCTTCCTGCATTCCTCGCAGAAATCTGCTCCTTTTGTATCAGTATCCGAAAGACTGTTAGAAAAATACATAACGCATTTAGGATTTGCGCAATGCCTTAAACCGAAAGTATGCCCCAACTCGTGAACCGATTCCTTAACTGCCCTCTCAAACAAGAGCTCCTCATTCTTACTATTTCCATAAAATTCTTCCCGCAATCGGGTTAGAGAAATCAAAGCCTCCTTTCCACCCAGGTCGGCCTGGCCAAAGATGAAGTTTAACGCGGGAACAAAGATGTCCACATCAAGAACAGCCAGAACCTTTTCCGCATCTCGAGGAATATTTTTCCTTAGTTCTTCCATAATGGGAGTAGCAAAATATTGCTGCCGCTCAGGCCTGTATGCATCTTCGGAAAGTGGTAAACGTTTCCCCATTTCAAATACTGCGTTAAACTTCTTCCGTAAAGCCCAGGAGAGTCTCAAAATAGCCTCTTTCTCAACATCACCAATCGGTATAAGATAAATCTTCATTTCTGCTCCTTTTTCTTTACCTTTCTCCTTGTCCGGTGAACACCCGGCAAATAAGAGCGAAAATAAGAGTACTGGAATTATCCCTAACAGCCGTTTACCCATATTCTATTCTATCCTCGCCGATGGAGTCATAGGAGACAGAAGTGGCTCTTCAATAAGGCTCAGGTACTTGAACGCAAAACTGGGAAAGGCGCCTGATTCCCATTCTGTCCTTGAGACTACCGCATATCGAAATGCCCGTTCATAACTGAACTCATCTATCTTTAACTTAAATTCCAGTCGCTCGGTTTCGCCAGGAGCCAGAGACTCTACCCCTCTCTTATTTTGAGAAATTACCTTAATCCCTTTCTGAGATAGTATGGAAACCTCTATCTTTTTTATCTCAATTGGGCCAAGATTCTTAACCACCACTTTTGCAGAAAACTGCGTGTCAAAAGGGACTTTTCCCGGAATCTCTACCTCGGTGTGGATAGGAATTATCATCCACTCTTCTCGCAGTCGCGAAAAACAGGAAGCACCTGCCATTATCCACTCTTCCGGGGAATACGGACCTCTCCTTCCCCACAACGCCCGGGCTAAGTCATGAGTAAATAGTCCTGAGACCGGTCCATCTCCATAGATATTGTGCATCGCTTTCATTGTGCGCCCGTAGAAATCTTCCGGCCCAGCGGGATTCAGGGTATACTGATGAAGTGGCCAATCGTAATCATCGCCAACAATCAAATTGGCGTCTCTCCTTTTTATGTAGTCTTTCCAGTCATCAATCAAGGAATGTAGTTGTTCCAGATCTGACTCGTAGAGCATTACGGCAATGATGTCAGCTCCAGCGTCATTCATCATTACCACGTCCTGGCCGTGCTGCCAGCCTTTCTCCCAGCTCAGATTAAACATCCACAGGGGCTTGGTAATAGCGGCTTCCTCTTTTATTCTCTTCAATATTAATGCCATCTGTCTTGCTCTCCACCAATTCCACTGGTCTATAAGCGGAATGTCTCTTCCCCTGGTACGCTCCACTATCTTGCCCAGCCATTCCATTCGCTCTCCCTGAGAAAACTTCTCCCATCTTTCTGGAACTTGCACTTCCATCTCTCTAACAAACTCATCCGCTAACTCCAGGCCACTTCCTGCCGCCCGAATATAATCCAATCCTACATAATCGATTTCTTCAATACTGTTTAATCTTTTGATAAAGTTGATTATATCTTCTATTCTCTTCCTATCCCTTATGGAGATGCCACGGGTGGGTAAAGACCTTCCTATGTCATTTCTATAGTCCCATCCATACTCATACTCAGCTCTATATTCTCTGGGACCAATAGTGTGGTAGCACTGGACCCAATAGCCAAAATCGATATCCCTCCTCTCGGCTTCCTTAGCCAGGTCATCAATAAGATCGAGATTTTCAACGTTCCATGGGAAATCGCCAGGCAATTTCTCTTTGTAAGCCGAAGTCTGGCCTGCCATATACCAGAAAGTGTTTGCGCCAGAAAATTCTACCCAGTCCAAAAGCTTTCGCCAGCTACCTACCTCTCCATCAGGGCCTTTCACTGGAATTGTCTTCAATGGACGCATATTTTCCATGGTCATAACACATAGGCCGGGAGACAGCTCTCGTGGGGCACGACGGGTAATCCAGAATCTGCCTCCTCGCAAGCGGACCTTATTTTCCTTTTCAGAAGACACCCAGAGCTTAACCTTATACTCCCCCTCAGGGGCGTTCCAGGGAACCGGCCACTTTCCACTCCAGCGACCATCTCTTTGGTCATATCTTAATTCCACAAACAATCTCTTACCAATCGTGGGAACAGGAGATTTGCCTTTGTACACCAAAGCTTTGAGAGTTCTCTGTTTAAACTCCTGCTTAAAGTGTTTATCCCTTGTCCGAGCGTAGATTTCGACGAAGTCGAAGTGGAAATGGTTTCTTTTCTCTGTTTCAAGGTAGATAATTGGGGGCGGCCAGCGGTGGGCGATTAAGATAGCCGGAAAGACTACGATTGAAAAGAAGAGGAAGAGGAATTTTTTTTGCACTGTTTCTACTTAGAACCTAAGATTTAATTTTCAAACCTGAGCATCCCCTTTTCCCCTCTGGGGAGAGGGATGGGGTGAGGGGTATCTCATTTACTTCCCAGAAGGATGGTTACGGGGCCATCGTTCTGAATGTTAACAAGCATACGGGTTTGAAACTCTCCAGACTTAACTTTTACTCCCTTTGCCTTCACCTTTTCCACAAATTTTTCATATAGACCCTTTGCCATCTCTGGTGGAGCAGCGGAAGTGAAATCTGGCCTCCTTCCCTTTCTACAATCTCCGTATAAAGTAAACTGGGAAACAGCCAGAACTTCTCCTCCTACATCGAGAACTGAAAGGTTCATTCTATCGTTCTCGTCAGGAAAGATACGCAGGTTTGAAATCTTTTCAGCAAGATATTCAGCATCCTCCTCGCCATCCTCTTTTCCCACACCGAGGAGAACCACTAACCCTTTCCCAATTCTGTTCTTTTCTTTCAATTTTTCCATCTCATCCTTTATACTTACGCTCGCTTCGGATACTCTCTGAACAACTGCTTTCAACTTCCCCTCCAGAAAATTATACTTTTTCTATCTCCTCCATTGCCTCATCCACACTTCCGACAGAAACTATACCCTCGATATCCCAGGTATTGATTCCCACTACCTTCTTCCCTGTGCCAAGAGCGAGTCCAATCTCTGATAGAGTACCATACTTTCCGTCCACAGCAATCACCACATCGGCAGTTCGAGTAATTATTGCGTTTCGAGCATAGCTCATTGAAGTGACAATAGGAATATCCACAAAAGGATTGGCCTCACTTTTGTCTTTCCCCGGAAGAATACCTACAGTCAAACCTCCTCCATCCTTCGCTCCCCGGCAGGCTGCCTCCATCACTCCACCTAATCCTCCGCATACAAGAATATGCTTTCGCTGGCCAATTCTCTTTCCCAGCTCATAAGCGACCTTCGCTATTTCGCGGCTGCAAAAATTTCCTCCAATAACCGCAACAATCATTTTCACTCTCCATTATAAAGATAAACTAAACCCAGCCACGAAGTTTCATTGCTTCAACCACCCGTCCAACAGCAACCACATAAGCAGCCTGTCGCATATTTATCCTGTACTTCCTGGAAGCATCTACTGTCGTGTGATAAGCGGTAGTCATCTTCTTGTCCAGACGTTGACGAATCTCTTCTTCTTCCCAATAGCACATATAGAAGTTCTGCACCATTTCAAAATAAGAAACTGTCACCCCGCCAGCGTTGCATAAGAAATCTGGTATTACATGAATGCCCTTCTTGTACAGAATATCATCTGCCTCTGGCGTGGTTGGCCCATTAGCTAACTCGGCGACAATCTTGGCTCTAACGTTCGACGCATTCTCCTCGGTAATGACATTTTCCAGAGCAGCCGGGATTAGTATGTCAACTTCGAGCTCCAGGAGCTCTTCGTTGGAAACAGGCTTAGAGTTGGGGAAATTAATTACCGAACCTGTCTTAGTCTTATGCTCGCGAATCGCTTCCGGGTCAATGCCTTCCTTTTTGAATATGCCTCCCTTACTGTCGCTGACCGCAACTATTTTCGAGCCAAAAAGATTCTTGGCAAGGAATGCTGCGTGGTATCCAGCATTCCCATATCCTTGCACCGCCACAGTTGCTTTTTTAAGGTCTATGCCACACACTTTACCAGCTTCGCGAACAGTGAACATGCCACCGCAGGCTGTCGCATCTCCGCGAGCACAGGAACCACCTAAAGAAAGCGGTTTACCCGTTATCACCCCGAATTGATTCTTTCCCACAATCTTTGAGTATTCGTCCATCATCCAGGCCATAATTTGAGGATTGGTATAAACATCGGGTGCGGGAACATCCCTATCGGGCCCGATAAGTTGCCAGATTTTGCTGATATACGCCCGACTTAAGCGTTCCAGCTCACCCTGGGACATCTCTTTTGGGTTACAAATAATCCCGCCTTTCGCTCCTCCCAGAGGTAAATCGAGAAGAGCGCATTTCCATGTCATCCAGGCTGCCAGTGCCCTGATGGTATCTATCGTTTCCTCAGGATGGAATCTAATTCCTCCCTTGGTTGGACCCCTTGCATCATTGTATTGAACCCTGAATCCCTGGAATACCTTGATAGAACCATCATCCATGCGAACCGGCAATGATACGTGAAGTTCACGCATTGGAACTCGGAGGATTGCAAGCACATTGGGTTCTAAATTTAGAATCTTTCCACACTCGTCCAACTGCCGTTGCGCAACAGCAAACGGGTTAGTTTTTACCATTCCTCACCTCCGCCTACAAATCAGATAACAAAATATAATACTAAACTTTATCAAATCCGTCAAATTAATATTTCGCTAAAGGATGGACCGGTAGGATTAAAAAATTACGGAGGGATGCCGCCGCCTGTCTATTTCGACTCTATTCCCAAAGATTCTGGCCTCGTCTGTTTTCTTCCGTCCAGCTTCAAGCAGTCCAGATATTATCGTCGAGAATTGATACTTTCTTGATGTCTTTTCCTATGCTTACAAAATGAACTTTGCTTCTTTTTTTAAAGGATACTTTCTAATCTCATCTGCTACTTCTTTAGAAATGCCCGGTTTGCCCAATCTGTAATACATATAGTTTTTGTACCCTTCCACCCCGGGGTTGTCACCCCTGTTGGAGTAATCGTATTTTATCTCTTTCATTTTTTATTTCCTCAAGGTTAGTCATGATTAGGTCACCTGGTTTTTGCCTACGCTACTTCGGAGTTTTTCAATATTTTCCACCACGTCTCCACTAAATACAAAATAGCCTGCCACAAGTCTCGTTGCTCCTGCACGGACAACAATAGGCGCTGTCTCGGGATTTATTCCCCCATCTACTTCTATCGGTATATCCAGTCGTCTTTTTGTTATGAGATTCCGAAGTTCCATAATCTTTTTTTCCATTCCTTCCAGATAGAGCTGGCCTCCAAAACCAGGCTCAACGGTCATAACCAGGATTAAATCCATTTCCTGGATGACATCACTTATGGATACAGGGGAGGTCTCGGGACTTAACGCAATCCCGGCCACCATTCCCAATCTCTTTATCTCTCCTACTGTCTTCAAGAAGTCGGAGCAGGCTTCACGATGTATGGAAACGCTATTGAGGCCGGCCCGCTTGAAGTCATTTAGATACCGCTCTGGTTCGTCTATCATTAAATGTGCTTCCAAATGCAGGTTTGTCCTCCTCCTTATAGCCTCAACAACAACAGGGCCGATGGTAATGTTTGGCACGAAGTGGCCGTCCATGACATCCAGATGCAAACTTCTGCAACCAGCCTGCTCCACTTTTTTTATCTCTTCTGCCAGAATGGCAAAGTCGGCCGATAATAGAGACGGTACGATTTCTATATCTTTACACATAATTTCCCGTTCCTCATTCTATTGAATATAAAAGAGACTCAAATGATTTTCCTACTTTCTATTAATAACTTTTCTCGCTGCAGCAACTATATCCACATCTTTAAGATGGTATTTCTCAAGCAGCCCTTCCGGGTCACCAGATTCCCCAAACGTATCATTTACTGCAACCATTTCCAGCGGCGCGGGTGCATTCTTAACCAGAACTTCTGCCACAGCGCTTCCCAAACCTCCATTTATCTGGTGCTCTTCTGCAGTTACTACTGCCCCTGTTTCTTTTGCCGCCTTGATTATTGATTCCACGTCGATAGGCTTTATCGTATGAATATTGATGACCCTTGCCTCAATACCTTCCTCAGAAAGGACATCCGCTGCTTTAAGTGACTCTGATACCATAAGCCCGGTGGCAATTATGGTCAAATCCTTTCCTTCTCTCATAGTGTTTGCCCTGCCGATGATGAATTGGTCAGAATTTTTCGTTACTATGGGGAATGGGACTCTCCCCAGCCTCATATATACAGGACCACACATATCTGCGATAGCCTCTGTTGCTTTCCTTGTTTCTATGGCGTCGACAGGAGAGATAACGACAATATTTGGTAAAACACGAGTGATAGCAAAATCCTCCAAACACTGCGCAGTTGCTCCATCAGGACCAACGGTAATGCCAGCGTGGGAACCGATTACCTTCACATTTCTCTCGTTATAGCAGATAGAAATTCTTAGAATGCAATAGGCCCGGTTGGTAAGAAATACTGCAAATGAGCATGCAAAAGGAATAAGTCCAACCAGACTCAAGCCTACAGCGGTTCCCAAAACATCCTGCTCCGCAATACCCAGATTGAAGAATCTGTCAGGAAATTCTCTTTTGAAATATTCTGCCCGGGTTGAATCTTCTAAGTCGCCCGAAAGGACAACAATTTTCTTATTTTTTCTTCCCAGTTCAACAAGAGCCTCGCCAAAGGCATCCCTCGTCGCTACCATTTGAATCATAACTTGCCCCCTTCTCCCAACTCCCTTAGAGCCAGTGCTAACTCTTCCTTATTCGGTGCTTTACCATGCCATTTTGCACTACCCTCCATAAAAGAAACCCCTTTCCCTTTCACCGTATCGGCTATAATGAAAGTTGGCTTCTCCTTAACCGTATCGAATTCGTCGAGACTAGCGATTAGCTCCCCAAAATTGTGCCCGTCTACTTCTATTACATGCCAGCCAAAATCTCTCCATTTAGCTGCTATGGGCTCTTCGTTTTTTATCTCTGCCACAGGACCGTTTTCCTGCACTTTATTGTAGTCAAGGATGGCGCAGAGATTATCCAGTTTATGATGTCCTGCTGTCATAGCTGCTTCCCAGACCTGACCTTCCTGAATCTCTCCGTCTCCTAAAAGACAATAAATATTGAGATTTACCTTACGAATTCTCGCGCCAAGGGCTATCCCATTTGCCACGGACAATCCCTGACCCAAAGAGCCAGTGGATAGCTCAACCCCTGGCACACCGGTATAAACATGGCCTTGAAGACGACTTCCCAGTTTCCTGAAAGATTTGAGTTCTTCTTTGGGAAAATATCCACAGTTAGCCAGAGTTACATAGAGAGCCGGACTCGCATGTCCCTTAGACATGATGAATCTGTCTCTTAATGGCCAGTTAGGATTGTCGGGCTTATGCCTCATCTTGTAGTAATACAAACTTATCAATATCTCTACACAAGACAAAGACCCTCCCGGATGACCACTACCCGCCTCTGCAACCGTCTCCAAGATTTCTTTTCTGAATTCCCTTGCCCTTTCCTTTAGAGAGCCGATATCTATCTTTTTTCTATTCATTGCGACTCCTTTTCCACTTGTTTACCAAATAAATTACAATGTTGCCTCCTATTTCCTCACAAATCTTCTTCTTTCAGAACTGCCCGAGCATGGCGAACCAGGAAAGTAATCAAAATGATAGCTATTATAAAAATGGCAACTAATACCCATGGAATCCTTCTCTCAGCCAAACCTTTTGTAACGGCGTCAGCACCGATAACATACACCACTGTCGCCGGAATCATGCAAAGCCACGACCAGAATAGATAGGTCTTAAAATGAACCTTTGTAAGTCCGAATCCATAATTCAAAAGGGTGTACGGGAATATGGGGACCAATCTTGTGACTGCCACAATAATTGCACCACGCTTCTCCGTAAGGTCATATAACCTGCGGAATTTTTCCTTATTACTCAGCCATGTTTCAACATCCTCACCGACAAAATACCTTGAGGCAAGAAATGACAGGATTGCTCCTAAAGTCGTCCCCAAGCTAACAACGATTATCCCAAGTACTGAACCAAACATTGAGCCTGCGGCTATGCTCATTGGAAAAATTGGCAAAGCGGCAACTGCTACGATTGCGTATATGAATATGAAAACCACTGGCCCCAGAAAACCTGTTCTTCTTATCCAATCTCGCAATTGACCCAACCTTCCTCCAAGACCGAGGAAGTGACAAAATAATAGCAGCGAAATTATCACCAAGACAAGCAGAACAGCTTTCCATGTAAGTCTTGAATTAGAATTTTTTTCCTTAATCATGTTATCCTTTCCTGGGTTTTTAGATTCTTATCTTTTATCTTTATGAACGATTTTATGACCCCCGGAGGCAATAGAGAGGAATTTCTTCCTTGCTCCAATTCTTTCCCGATAGATACTTCTCGTAGACGAGCCCGTTTCTTAAAGTACTCAGGTCGTATAGGTGAGCGTCAAAACAGGGACGGAAATAAGGCTATTATTGGGGGAGTAGTTGGAATTAACTTTCTAAGTCTTTTTTCATCTTCTCAAATTCTTCTTTCGTAATTTCACCCTTGGCATAGCGTTTCTTTAAAATCTCCATGGGAGTTTCTCTAAATGGACTCTCAAGACCCTTCGATTTTGTAGCCTGCACAATAAGGTATACCGCCACGCCGATTACAATCAGAAATAGTATCCACATTATTATTCCTCCAAATCCAAAATACCCCATATGGCCCCAGGGACCCGTGTACCAGTCATAGTATCCGTGAGCAAAAGCTACATCCGAGAAAGTCAAAAATGCTATAAGAAGCAAAAATATTCTTTTCATTATTTATCTCACCTCCCTATGAAATCGACCATTCCCCCTCCCAAAGCGTTCCCAAAAAGCCCTTGATTTCCCCCACAGCTACCCTACGTTTATTCAAAATTATGTGCCCTGTATTTCATTTACTAAAATTATATTTCATATCCGCATTATCAGTCAACAGGTCATTTCCTCTTTTTCTTGATTTTTCTCCACTAATTATCTTGGCCGCTTTATCGGGGGGCTCCAGCCTATTGGTCGGTCGCCCTTCAGGGTGACGACCCCAGCCTATTGGTCGGTCGCCCTTCAGGGTGACGACCCCAGCCTACTGGTCGGTCGCCCTTCAGGGTGACGGAATCAGCACCGTAAACAGTGCCCGACCAAATAGCTCTATGTATCCGGAATCCTCCCGAAAGGGAGGCTTTCTCCTCTTCTCAGCTCTCTTTAATATAATAGTAGAAGACCAATGTGCCCAACAGGCTTATCACCCCGGCAACAAGAAAGACAGGTCTTATGCCCAGAGCATCCATAACCAAGCCTGCCATTAACGGCGCCGCTATCATACCGATACTCGTCGCCGTGTTGAATAACCCCATCGAAACTCCCATTCCCAATTTTTGACCCACTTCCACTGTTATCGCTGCCACCGCAGGCATCGATGCTGCGCCGCCAAGCCCCATGACCGCGCTTATGATAAATAGCTGCCAAAAATTACGAGCAATTGGTGTCAGTAACAACGCCAGTCCTGCCACGGTTGACCCTATCAGGACTAAGAATAACTTACTATACCTATCTGCCAGTCTGCCAGAAGGACTCTGTAATAAGGCGATAAGAAATATATGAAACGAAATTATTATTCCCACCTGAGACGCATTTATATCTATCTTTGAAGCAAGAATTGGCAGAAACGCCATTATTCCACCTCTCCCTACTGCACTGATAGCGTTATAAAAAAGTAGACCCTTCATAGTATTATTTTTGATGGTTTCTCTAAATGAAACTGGCTGGTCTATCTCCCTCTTGCCCGAATACCTGATATCCGGCAGGAATAGCAAAGTTATCAAAAATGCAATTGCCGCCAATCCTGCCATCGCATAAAATACTGAAGCAATTCCAAATGAATCATTCAGAACACCACCCAAAAAAGGACCGGCACCCGTCCCCAAAAGAAGCGCCAAATTAAATGAACCCATAGCGCTACCTTCTTTTCCCTTTTCAGCAACCTCTCCAATATACGCCATTGCCACGGGAACCACCATCGCTGAGGCAAGTCCGTGTACAAGCCTGATAGCCGTTAGATGGTAAACCTTGCCCGCCAATATATATATAAGGGAAATTAGAGAATATAGCAACAATCCAGAGGTTATAAATCCCTTCCTTCCCCTTTTATCAGAGAGTTTCCCAACTATTGGCATAAAAATTGCGCGGGAGAGTGAAAACCCGGAAAATATTATCCCTAACCATATCCCGGTTGCCCCCAGGCTTTTTGCGTAGATCGGCATAAGGGGAGCAATAATTCCCAACCCGAGCATCGCAGCAAATATCGAAGTAAGTAAAACAGCAAATATTCTTTTTCTCATAAGACCAATGTTACTATTAACCCGTTTTATCTAATCTAAGTACGTTTCTTGCGACCGAAAAGCATCGTAATACCAACAAATACAACAACTATTGGCCAGAGGATCTCCCAGAAACTCCCGGAGATTATTCCCAAATTTTTTAACAAGAATAATACACCTACAACGATTAAAAGAAAGCCAATGTACATACCTCGCTCCTTTCTTAATCAGTTACTACTACTTCTCCCATAGAATGTTTAATCTGTAAAGTCAATTTCGAAGGTGAACTTTCAAAAGTATCAGATTTATACTCAACTTCGGGAGAAAAACCAGATTGACGGCTTTCAAAAATCCTCACATCACCCATAAAGACCTTCGCTTGAATCATAAGTGGCTGTTCCCTATTCGCCTTTATTTTCACACTACCCATTCTAGACAATACCTTTAACACATTGTTACCTTCCGGGATAATCGCATCTCGAATATCAATCTTTGCTTCCCCAAATGCCAGTTCAATCTTCCCGGATTTCAATTCCTTATTTCCGAAATCAAAATCGTAAGAGCCAAACCTACGACTTATTTCTATCTCACCCCCTTCCATCTCCGGCTTTATTTCTTCCTTCCACCTCTGGAACTTACGGCGATATTTCTGAGAAATCCGAATAGATTCTATCCCCAACACAATCAACAGCAACGGCCAGTAAGTCCTTATAATCTCCGACACTCCCACATCCGCCACATTAATATTTCTTAACAGGAACAATAATCCCACCAACAAGATCAAAATGCCCATTATGATTTTCATACTCTAACCCCTCCTCTCCCCTCTGGAAAGAGGACTCCTCGTTATTTTCTCTCTCCCTGTGGGAGAGGATCAAGGTGAGGGGAATACCTCTAACTCTCTAACTATTCAACCTTTTCAACTATATATCTCGCCCTACTATCCGTTGATTCTTTCCTGATTTTTAACTTCAGCCCTTTGAATTTAGCGCCATTCTCATCCACCGCCGGGGCCAGTGAGTCCGCAAGTGATTTAGCACTGATATACATAGTCTTTATCCCCTCTTCTCCTTCCACTCTGACATCCACAACAGGCGCAAATCCCCGAAAGGTGTTAACCACAAATGGCTCACTCACAATCTCCACCACAACTTCATCAACACCAAATCGAATAAACTCTCTCTTTTTCTGTTCCATTCACCCCCCTTTCTAAATTATCAGTTGTAGGGGTTCAATTTATTGAACCCGTTTAATCGCGTTACGATTTATCGGAATCCCTACATTTGGTCTAACATATCTTCTAAACTTATACTCTCTTCACAATAACTCGAATGCGGCCTTATCCGCTCATAATTTCTATCAAATCTCAACCTCGGATGAATCCTCGAAAGAAAAATCTCTACTGGCCTATGATACGCCTTCTTACAAACCACCCTCGTATCCAAGCCAAATTTCTTACACGCCTCCAATACCGGGCAATAATTCCACCACCTCACCATCAATTTCTTATCTGTTTTCTCCATAATCTCCCCATCCCTCGGCACCCCAATCCCCAAATATTCCTCATAAAAAATCCTGTACCCATCCTCCACAGCATCCCCCGTCCTTTCCATCTTATCCAACTTCTCATCCAACCACGCCAACCTCTTCTCAATCACACACCTCTCCAAATACCCCCAAGCCCTCTCCAACCCAATTTCATTACCCATCAATAAGACAACCTGGAACAATTCATCAAACTTGCGTTCCTTATTTTGATATTTCCCAAAAATAATCTGATAATATTTGTCTTCCATACTAAGGAGGGGCTATTAGGAAATCATGTCCTAATCAGGTCGGATGCGGCTATTCTCACGCGACCTCTGCCCTTGCGTAAATTTCTGTGAAGAGGCGGTCCTGAATTGCTAGGATGCCGACAAATTCCTAATTTTACCTTTATATCCACATGTATAAAAGCGGACAAAAAAGAGAAAATGAATAAATCAGCAAAAGCTTTGATTCTTGTTCACGTTCCTTATGATGCTGTCAATATTTTATCTATTTTCTCCTTTCCTTCCTTAAAATATGACATTTTGAAAATATCGGCCCCTCGTAATTCGTCGATAAGTTTTTCAGATTTCAGATCTTTTGGAATGTCCATTTTTCTTATCTCACAATAATCTTTCAGGCCTCTATAGAAATCATTCACTGTACCATCTACAATGGAACCAATCTTCTCATATAGCCTATCGATTGATAGACCAACGCTGGAAGAGTCTATCGTACACTTGTAAATCCATAATAAATGATATGCCAACGATCTCCATTTTTTGTCCTCTGCTTCTGCCTTGATTTTGTTTCCTAGAAAATCTCTGACTTTTAATAGAATTTTCTGAGGGATAAGTATTTGTTTTAGATAATTTCGAATAGATTTTTCATCTCCCTCTCTATGTATTAGATCTATTTCTTCTATAGGAAAAACCGTTTCATAGCGCGCAGAATCGGCAAATATTGTCCCAGGTCTAGCAAATGCAACATTTGGTAAATTTTCCCAATATGCGATATATGCTTGGGCTATATCCTTCATCTTTGCACTTTCTGTGCCTCTTCGAGCCCTTTCGCCACGTCTATAGATATATGTTATTCCAAAATAGTCACTCAGCCAGTCTTTTATACGCTTGTGGAGTATGTCCACTGCTCTAAGGTCTCTATTACTTGTTGGTGTTTGGGTATTTGAAGTCTTCGTAATCTTTGTTGCAAATTCGATGTCAGATTCATCTACTTTAAAGACTTTTGTTAGAACCCACAAGGGCGTGTCTATCGTTGGGTTAGCCTCCAAAAATTTTGTAATAGTACTAATAGTCTGGGCTCCATTCACTACAGTGAAATTATTGAATCGCACTTTTTTCCCTCTGGGTTCAAAATCGGTACATAGACATACAATCCCGTTGTTAAAGACCCAGAACCTATCTCGTTCATTTTCCTCCTCCAATGTTTGTTTTATAGACCAATTCACAGATCCCTTTCGTAAACCTAGAAATTTTCTTATATTGAAAGCAAGGAGTTCTTCTCTGTCTGCATAATCTTTTAATCCTCCAACATCCATTAATCCAACTACAGATTTATTGTCAATACTAATGGGACGGGACCTCCATGATGTTTCTGAGTCTAAACCATATAACTTTTCAAATATTTGAGAGAATTTCTTAAGATCGAATGTTTCAAGATCCATCTCCATTCTATAATTGTTCCTTGTAAGCCACGTTCTTACTCGTCTTCTTACTTGCTTGGCTTGTGTAGAGATTCTTCCATCATCTGTGGCTATAGTCACTATGATTAGTTTCAAGAGTCTTATTTTGATAAGGCTATTCCTCTCAGCAATTAATGCTTCTTGAACATCGGTTAATCCCCTTAAGACATAGTCTATGTCCTCGGAATATTTAAATTGATATATTTTCAGGGACTCGTTTTCTTCGTCGAAATATAAAGCATCTCGGCCTAGATCCCAAGGCCCATCAATTATAGCCGCTTCTGCTTCCTCGGGGCTCAAGTCCTCAATTTCTTCAAGAAACCAATAGCCAAAAGCTTTATCTTTACTTAATTCCCTTTCTCCCGATATCTCTTCAACTTCTCTTTTGATGTCTTCCAATACACTCATTTATCGCCTCCGCTAGTTTCATTACAAACTTTGTGAATTAATATTCTTTTTTGTTGGTGCATCCTCTATAGTTTGTGTATCGCTAAGCTCATGATGTATAGTATTACCCAAAAATTCGACGTCCACAATCATTCTATTCATAATTAGGTATGTTGTCTAAATTCGATGGATCTATCAAGATATCGCTATATCTGAGTTGCCTAAACATCAGTTCCGGCTAGATTTCCGCATTCCTTTGTTTCTGTCAAGGATCTTTGATAATCAATTCGTTTTTTCTAAGCCATAATTGCAAGTGACTTGAACATTGGATAATAATATCTCGTAGGTAGTTTTTAAGACAATCGAAATCTCTATTAACTTGGTCGACTATTCCTATGCGGTTTCTTGCATTGCTCATATATTCCTGTATTCCCTTCTTGCCACCTCTATCATCAATCAAAATCATAGCATTACCCTCGCGATACCAGCGCGGACCTCTTTCTTCTCGAATAGTTCTTGGCCAATAGACTACAACTCCCTCCTCCCCAGAAAAAAGTTTAAGGTCAGGAGGGGTCCAGTAGTGTGTTAAATTAATTCTTATAGTATTAATTTCCTCTATTTGAACGGGTACAGTTAACCTTCCACTCTTATAATAGCCTTTGGAGATATCTCTTTTTAGGTTACCAAAATCATATTTGTATAACTTTTTCAAATCACAGGAATTAGGAGAAAATAATATATAAATTATCCTACTCAAAGAATCCAACGACGAACAGAAATGAAAATATGATTCAGAGATAGCTATGACTAATTTATAATAAGATGGATAATAATGAGGACTTTTTCTCATTTGTTTATTAATTTCTTTGTCATATTTTTTAATCTCTCTAATATTTTGCTCTGCCCCCAAAAGGTGTAACCATATTGTTGAGGCCGATTTACCAAGAATGACAAATTGCTCCTTCATTTTCTCAGGAATACTAAGGCCTTTTGAAGAAATTAGACAGCTGGTATCAATTCCTAATTTTATGGCCAAACGAAAATCATAAAGTTCTTTGATTATTTTTCCTGCCATAACATTAAAGCCGTATTTGAGAATTTTTAGATCCTGCGACCTTCCATAAATACTGCGCCTGAGAGGAATCGAACCTCCACACACGGCTCCGGAGGCCGCTGCTCTATCCATTGAGCTACAGGCGCAAAATTGCTTTTTCCCCCTCACCTTTTTCCTCTCCCGCAAGGGGAGAGGAAAGTCTCAATGTCCTCCTCACCCTCATCCTTTACGGGCATGAAGCCCTACAGTAGAAATTCCAAATTTCAAAATCCAAAATCAAATTGCGGGCATGAAGCCCTACACTACCAAGACTTCTCTTAGGGGAGGTGGAGGGTAAAGAAGATTTGGCCGCCGACGACGAAACCGCCGAGGTCTTGATAACCCAAGTTTGACCAAGAGGGGATATAATTGTAGCCACAAAATAGGACTACGCGAAATGGCCCTTTAAAAAGTTCGATTCCACCGGTACCGCCGACTAAAAGACCGAAGGCACTCTTGTCGTCTTTGAATTCCACCCATCCGGCACTAGTGTCGTGCTCGTATTCTCCGGAAAACTTCTCTTTTGCTCCAGTGAAGCCCGTTTTCAGGGTCAGATTGGGGGAAATGGGGCTTCCTCTAAGTAGTTTCCAGACAACCGTTGATAAGAAAGAGATAACCGTTAGCTTGGTGGATGTCCTGTCCATATTCCAGTTTACGCCCGTTCTGCCACTCAGGTCAGGCCCCTTGACCAGTAGACCCTTCTTGGAATTCCTGGCTGGATAGTTTAAGGGTTCTCCTTCCCTTGAAAAGTATTCCAGTTCGAGACCCCAGAAAAGTCCAGAATCACCTTCAATCCTTCCGCCTATTCCAAAGATCGCTCCTGAACCGTAAATCTCTTTGAGATCGTCGTTCCTGGAGTTGAAATATTCTGTTTTGAGACTTATTAGTTTGGCGGCAAATAGTTTGTTTGGGATTGTGAATGTGGATAGTAAGAAAAGGATTGAAATAAGGAGACTGTTTTTCATTTGGGTGTTTCCATAAGATACCTTGCTTTCGCAAGGACTCCAGATGACCCTGCTTTCGCAGGGACTCCAAAATCTTTGGCGTCATAGACCCCTGCAATACCAAAATTGTTTACGGGCATCAAGCCCTACACTACAAATGAAGCAGAGATTCCCTCTGGGGCTACATTCTTTGACGGGTTCGATAAATCGAACCCCTACAGATTCTTGATTATTTTTTCGGTTTTGGCGAGGGCGCTGTCGAGTTTGTCTACGGACTTGCCGCCGGCCTGGGCCATATCTGGCCTTCCTCCGCCAGAACCATCAACCAATTTCGCTACTTCTCCTATAATTTTTCCGGCATGGTAGCCTTTTTTTACCAGGTCCTCGGTTACTACTGAAAGGAGAGCGACCTTGCCTTCAATCACTGCTCCGAGAATTACTATTCCTGACTTCAATTTGTCTTTTAACTGGTCACCAAAGGCGCGGAGAATACTCCGATTACTGGCTTCCACTTTCGCGGAAACGAGATTTATCTTACCGACCTTTTTTGCCTTATCGGCTAATTTTTGAACGGAAGTGGTAACTGCTCGGCTTCTCAAAGATTCCATCTCTTTTGCCATCTCTCTATTTTCCTTGACCATCTTTTGCAAGCGGTTGATAAGTTCACTCCGGGGAACCTTCAGCAATTCACCTATCCCTTCAACTATCTCTTCCTCTGCCTTGGTATATTCATAGGCTTTCTTGCCAGCGAGGGCTTCTATTCTCCTGACGCCAGCAGCTATACCTGTTTCCGAAATTATTCTGAAAAGTCCTATTTCGCCGGTTGTATGGCAGTGTATTCCTCCACAGAGTTCAAAGCTGAAAGCGTACTCTGGCGCAGATAAGCTTTCTCGAGTGACCATTACTGTCCTGACCTTTTCGCCGTATTTCTCTCCAAAGAATGCGAGAGCGCCCATCTCCTGCGCCTGTCTTAAAGTAGTTTCTGAAGTTAGCACGGGAAGATTTTTCAATATGGCACCATTCACAATTTCTTCAATTCGGCTGATTTCCCTCTTTGTCAGGGGTCTGGAATGCGTATAATCGAATCTCAACCTCTCGGGCGCCACAAAGGAGCCGGACTGCTCAACATGCTTCCCCAGGACCTGGCGCAGCGCTGCCTGCAGGAGGTGAGTGGCGGTGTGGTGCCGGGCTATTTCATCCCTTCTGGAAACATCGACAGAAGCCACCACCACATCACTTGGCTTCACATTGCCTTTTTCCACTTTACAATGATGGACAATCAATCCCTCAACAGGTCTTTTGGTATCGAAGACTTCAATTTTCGCTTCAATCTCTGCTTCTTTTAGCTCTCCGAGCTTTACATCTTTCAATTTTGCGGAAGGCTTCAGTATCTTGCCTGCATCTCCAACCTGTCCCCCTGCTTCTCCATAAAATGGTGTTTCAGCAAGGATAATTTCGACTTCTTCCCCTTCTTTTGCTTCATCCTTCTTCACAATTTTATTTGCTGACTTGTCAAATATCAAAATCGCCCCTATGTGCGTGGTCAACTCGCTAAAATCGTATCCGCGAAACAGAGTTTCGCCTAACTCCTTCTTGATTTCTTCATAAAATCCCATATCTGCCTCCCCGGAACCTTTCCACGCCTCTCTTGCCCGTCTCTTCTGGGTTTCCATCTCCCTCTCAAATCCCGCAAAGTCAAGGGAGAAGTCTCTTTCCTGAGCAATTTCTTTTGTCAAATCTAAAGGGAATCCGTATGTGTCGTAAAGTCTGAAAACCTCTTCTCCGGGAATAATTCTATCTTTTCCTTGAGAGGATAAACTACTAATTAATCCGTCAAGTATTCGCATTCCGGAATCTAACGTTTCCTGAAATTTTTCTTCCTCCATTTTGGTAACATTTGCAATATGCTCGCGCCGCGAGCGGAGAGATGGATATGACTCGCCCATAGTTTCTACAACTTTGCCAGTGAGTTTATACAAGAAGGATTTCTTAACACCCAAAAGGCGTTCCTGTCGCACCATCCGCCGTAGTATTCTTCTCAAGACATATCCTCTCCCCTCGTTGGAAGGCAAAACTCCTTCCGAGATTAAGAAGGTGACTGCCCTTGCGTGGTCGGCTATGATGCGTAAGGACACATCAACTTTCTCGTCATTGCCGTATTGTAGACCGGTCAATTCACAAGTATAATCTATGATAGGCCTTAACAGGTCCGTATCGAAACAGTTACTCTTACCATTGGCAACTTCTGCCAATCTTTCTAACCCCATCCCTGTATCAATATTCTTTTGAGGCAGGGGATTCAAATTGCCGTTCTCATCTTTGTCAAACTGGGTGAAAACGAGATTCCACACCTCAAGCCACCTGTCACAATCGCAGCCAGGAGCACAATCTGGCCTGCCACATCCCACTTCCTCTCCCATATCCATCAGAACTTCCGAGCAGGGCCCGCAGGGGCCTGTAGGCCCCATCTCCCAGAAATTATCTTCTTTTCCCAGCTTGGCTATCCTCTCTTCTGGCAAAAATCTTTTCCATAAATCATAGGCTTCCTCGTCTTCCATGTACACTGAAGCGTAAAGCCTCTCCTGTGGAAGACCCATCTCTCTGGTCAGGAAATCCCATGCCCACTCAATCGCATCCTTTTTAAAATAGTCGCCAAAGGAGAAATTGCCGAGCATCTCAAAGAAGGTCAGATGCCTCGCTGTATTTCCCACTTTTTCAATATCGGTGGTGCGAAAACAGACCTGGGAGGAGGCTGCCCGGCGAAAAGAGAGTTTACCCATGCCCAGGAACATAGTCTTAAACTGCACCATTCCGGCACTGGTGAAAAGAAGGGTCGGGTCTTGAGGAATGAGGCTCATACTGGGGACAATCTTGTGGCCTCTCTCCTGGAAATAGTCTAAGAATTTTTTTCTAATTTCGTCGCTGGTTACCATTTATCTTTTTTCCTATGTTTGTAGCAAGTCAATGTAGGGGCTTAATTTATTGAGCCCGTGTTTTGCGGGTTCGATGAATCGAACCCCTACAAACACGCCATTGCGGGTTCGATGAATCGAACCCCTACAAACACGCCATTGCGGGTTCGATGAATCGAACCCCTACAAACACGCCATTGCGGGTTTGATAAATCGAACCCATACAACAATCTCAGGATTTTTTTATCTGAGGCCATACTTTTTTCAGAGAGTTCAGGAGCGTGGAAACTGTTCCGCGGATTGCTCCCTCTATATCGAAAGACTCATAGGTGTAGGAACTCGCCCAGACGACCAGTCCAGTCTCTACGTCAATCATTCGGGCACTTACTCCCACCTCAGCACCAATCAGGAAGACCTCCGATTTAATCTCTCCATTTTCATCTGTGAGATAGATGGTATCTTTATGTTCGGGAACATATCTGGTCACCGTCCCTGTTACTAGCGCATCCACCCCCGACAATTTTCCTACTTTCTTCACTGTATCGGGATCGAGAAATTTGCCAGCTGCCAGATGTTGTTCTCTTAGCAAGCTCTCCATCCTCTCTCGCTCAATGACATCAATTCCCCTGAATATTAGTTCCCTCACAAATTCATCTGCCACGGCATTTCCAGAATTTATCTCTTCCCCATAACTGGCCAACTCCAGGACCCCGACGCGAGCGATTTTAGTAAAATCGTAACCTTTTTTTATTGCTGCACGGGGAGCACATCCAAGAATTAGAGTCAGAAATAATAAATGAACGATAGAGAATAATATCCAGTTTAGGGTTCTGTTCAATTTCATTCCTTAAGTTCCTCCAGTCTCTTCATATGTTTCCTCACTCTCTCAGCATGCCTGTCTGCAGGGCGAAGAGCGAGAAATTTTTCCCAAGCAGCGATTGCCTCTGCATAACGCATTATCTGCTCATAAGCCATACCTAAAAGGTAATAGGCAATTGCTCTCTCAGGGTTGAGGGCTATTGTTTTCTCAAAGGCTTCTATTGCTTCTCTATACTTTTTCTGATTTAGATTGGTTATGCCGATTCCACAGTAGGCATCAACATATTGAGAATTCACTTTTAGCGCCTGATTGAATTCTTCGATTGCTTTTTGATAATCTCCCTGATTGGCGTAAGTCACACCTTTTTGAAAATGGGCATCTGCCTCAGTTCCGCCTATTAACCTCGAGAAAAAGAGTAAGATAAGGAATATGCTAACAAAACATACTACAATTGTCTTTTTAATCATTTTCACTCCTCAAAATAGATTTTAGCTATCGTTGAAAAGCTCGGATTTGGTAGTCGCTCCGATGAATCGGAGCGACTACCCATACTAGAAAAACATGTGTCAGCTACCATTCTTGAACAATACCTTATAGAGCTGAGAGGAGTTTGTTGAAAGTATCGTCAAGAGTTTCCGGGATAATCTTCGTATCTCCCACGGTATAAATAAAATTAGTATCCCCTCCCCAGCGGGGAATAACATGAATGTGAATATGTGCTTCAACGCCAGCCCCGGCGGTTTTACCCACATTGGCCCCAATGTTGAAACCTTCGGGTTTCAAAGCTTTCTTGAGAACCTGGGTGCACCTCTTAACTAACGCCATCAGCTCCCCCAACTCGCTTTCCTCCAGACTCTCGAAATCGGGAACATGCTGATAGGGAGCAACCATAAGATGGCCACTATTATAAGGAAAAGTATTGAGCATGGCGAAAGCAGTTTTCCCGCGTAGGAGTACGTAATTTTCCTTGTCTTTGTTCTCTTTTATTTTATTACAGAAAATACATCCTTCCTTTTTTCCTAAAATGTACTTTAACCTCCAGGGAGCCCAGAGAATTTTCATTCAACTTTCTCCTTTAATCTCTTCACGAGCCTGGCCACCTTCTGGCCCAGAACTTCACATTCGCTACTGCTTCTCTCATCAGGCGCATAAAGGGCAACAGGTCCATAGTGGTCTCCTCTCGCTTCTCCCTGAACAATCATGCCATGAATAAGAAGTGCCCTCAGAATATCCATAATTGTTGTCTCGTTTCCCCCACCTACCCAATGGCTGGAGGTGAAAGCTGCTCCTACCTTACCCACTAATTGTCCCTGCAATTTCCTGCTTTCCTCAAATAGTTGTTTAATCTGAGAAGCCATTGAACCATAATGGGTTGGCGAGCCTATTATTATTCCATCTGCGTCTTTCAACTCATCAACCTTTACATCTTCAACTTTCTTCACTTCTGCTTCCACCTTCTCTTTTTCTACGCCTCTTGCCACTATCTTTGCCATCTTCTCTGTGTTGCCGGTGCGTGAATAGTAAATAATCAAAACTTTAGGCATAGCTTAGCCTCCATTTTCCTTTTGACGTTATTATATCTAATTCATCGGGGAAATTCAACCTTATTAAAAAACATATTGTAGCCGCACAGCGAACCTTTGCTTCATTTGTAGTGTAGGGCTTTATGCCCGCGATTTTTGATTTTTGATTTGTAGTGTAGGGCTTTATGCCCGTCCCGATAAATCGGGACGCCCATAAAGGGCTACACTACAGTTCCTTTTCTATATAGCCGATACTCGCGGCTGCCACCATACCCAGAACTGCTCCATAGGAAAATGTCAGTATCGGACTATAACTCCATAAGATTCCAGCAAAAACGCTTGCTAACAGCGTGGATATACCTATTGCTGTGTGAAATGTACCCAGGGCTGTTCCTCGTAGATTTTCTTCCACAAAAACTGAAGCGAATGCGCGCTGATTGCCCTCCACGAGCGCAAAAGAGACCCCATAAAGAGCAAATAAAATAATGAAGGATGCGAGTGTTCTCGTGAGTGCAAAGCCTAAGCATGAGATGCCATACACGAAATAGCCAAGCCTCAAAGTTTTCTTTCGGCCAATTCTATCTGAGAGCATCCCTCCGGGTAAGGAAAATAGAGCATAAATGATATTAAACCAGCAATATAGGAGAATAGGAATAGCAATAGCTAGTCTGGAAGAGAAAAGGGGTTGGAAAACATCTCTGGCTCTAAGGATAAAGAACATATAGGTGAAGTTTCCTAAAGCAAAGACGACTGTAACCATGAGGTATGTTCTAAATGACGGAGGAAGGTTTCTCAGGCTTACTCCAAAAGAACTTTCAGCTTTGGCATAGTTCCCAATCGCTGCCTCTTTTACCCAGAGAAAAGGGAGTAGGGCTGAAAAACTAATCAGAGCGGCTATGAGTAAGATGGGTTTAAACTCGAAGTTCAAGAACCAGAAAAGAACAAAGGCTAAAAGGGCCCCAAAAAAGGCGCCAAAAGAATCCATCGCCCGATGAAATCCGAACGCCTTTCCTCTAACCTCCACCGGGGAAGAAGCAGCGATTAAGGCGTCGCGAGGAGCGTCTCTTATGCCTTTCCCCACTCTTTCCAACGGTCTTAAGATTAGAAGTTGCGTCCAGCTGGAAATGAAAGGAAAGAAAAGTTTTGCCACCGAAGAAATGGAGTATCCAAAGAAAGCGAAAGGTTTCCTCTTTCTCACCCGGTCCGACCAGTATCCTGAGAAGACCTTGAGCAATGACGCTACACTGTCTCCGAAGCCACCAATAAGGCCAATAGCCATCCCGGCTCCACCCAGAGAAGCAATAAAAAGCGGAAGGATGGCTAACATCATCTCGCTGGATACATCGGTTAAGAAACTTATTATTCCGAGAAGAAAGATATTAACTCCCAGACCCTTTATAAACTTTCTCATATCAAAGTCTTTTTCAGTTCAGTTTTTATTCGGTATCTTCCCCGTAGTTCTGGAAAAATTTGTCCAGGGTATTCTCTGTAGTTTCTATGGAAAATCCTCGACGAATTAAGAAATCCCTTATTCTCCGGTAGGCTTTCGATTTTTCCAGTTTCTGGTACTGGGGTATCCTCTTTTCAATTGCTCGCCAGGCCAATTCATCCTCGCTTGAGGCGATCTTCCCGAGGCCTTCGGCTAAGGAATCGTCTATTATCCCCTTTTTTATTCCCTTTCTTAAAAGTTCCCGGCGTATTAACATCTTTCCTCGTTTCTCCCCCAGTCTCATCTCCACCCATTCCCTGGCAAAAGCGCGGTCATCCAGATAATGGAGCCGTTCTAATTCTTCGACAACCTCTTTGACGACTTCTCTTTCATATCCTTTTTTGAGGAGTCTCTCTGAGACTTCTTGAAGACTTCGAGCACGATAGGACAAGAGAAGAAAGGCGTAATCGCGAGCTTCCCTGGTCTCTTCCAGGCGAGTGACTCTTCTTATCTCTTCCCGGTCAAGCTCCTGTCCCACCTCCCAGTTCAAGCCGGAAAGCACATCCTTATTTAAATGGAACGCGTACTTCCCGTCGAGAAATATTGAATAGAAATTTTTTCGCCGCTTCTGCTTCTCAATCTTAGTTATTCTCATATTGGCTTATGCTATCATTCCCCCTCACCCTATCTCTCTCCCCAGAGGGGAGAGAGACCGCTTGAGCTCACCCTTAACCTCTTTCCAGAGGGGAGAGGAGGATTCGAGTGTGATGACCTTTCAAATGAGAGATGCTACGATTTCGGCACAAATGACTGCGTCTTCTGTGCAGAAGATTTCAGTAATGTTTCTGTCGAAGAGGACATTGGCCTCAGGACTGAACTCTTCATCGCCTCGCCACAATGTAATAAGTACTGGTATGCCATCAAGTACTTCCAAAATAACGCTCGCATCTGCCTGCTTTATTTCTTTAGCTTTAAAGCGCTCGGTTAATTCAGAAACAAATCCTTCAGCATCTTCTCCATATGTCTTAATTATGGGTTCGAGCACACGCTTCCTGAAAACAGAATAATAAACCTGACCGCCCTCTAATTGTTTAAAGGAAATCCATTCTCCTGTTAGTTGAGGAATGCCTCTTAATTTTCGGGAAAGGTAATGCAGTAGCAAAATACTAATGTTGGTCTTTGCGGGGACATTGGAAGATAGAGACAGAATGGTCTTTCTTTCTAAATCAATACTATATCTATTATCCAAAAAACGAACAATATGATTCTTTTCATGGGTAATATTTTCTAATTCTTCCCATGCTTTTGAGAGTGCAGCATCGTATGTCATGAGCTTTCCCCTCGTGTTTCTCTCCCCAATGGGGATTTTTCGCTCAATTCTTTTTAATTCTTTTGAACTTTTCCAGGAGTTGATTTGCCAGGTCCCAGTGTGTACCTTTCCAGTATACCTTCTGGCAACTTGGACAGTATGAAAATTCCTCCTGCGTCTGAAAGACATAGCTGGGGACTTTATCTCTAACCTTCTCCTTCTCTACTTCCAGAAGAACTTCATTACACACCAGGCATCTTGTAAATATTTCCTCAGGATCTATTCTAATATCAAGCTCGGAAAAGACCTGTTCCAGTTGCTCTTCCAATAAATCGCTATTAATTATAATTAGCTTTATCGCTTTCTTCTTGCTCAATCGGTGGTCCCGGGTTAATATTATCCTTCCCTCTTTGAGGCTTTGATATATCAAATCGCTCTTCTTGTCAGAAACAAAATAGGAGGCATCATAACCCAACAACCTCAGCCACTTGCAAAGCCTGCCAAGCATGAAATCTACCAGGAATTTCATAGATTACCTTTTTATCTATATCTTCACCAGTTCATAATCCCTTGTTCCCATACCTATCTTCTCAGCGTACTTGAGTTGAAAATCCCAATCTGTCCCGGGATAGAGCTGGCGAAATACATCCCTTTTACCTATCTGGTTAACCAAATTTACAGAAGCTTCATCAATTGCTACCGGATCTAAAGAGGCCAAAATGCCAATATCCGGAACAACGGGACCGGCAGAGGTGGCACAGCAGTCGCATAAACGAGTAATGAAATTGAGAAAGTTAATAAATAGAACTCTCTTTCCTTTAAGAACTCCAAAGGCATACTCAATCAGCCTTTCCTGCTCGCTCTTCGTTAAATCGCTCCATTCGATAGAGAGAGCGCCAAAATTGCAATAAAGGATACATTCCCCGCAGCCGATGCATTTGTTACTATCTACATTGACTTTTTCCTGCACTATACTAATAGCTCCCGCGGGACACCACTTAACGCAGACCTCACATCCAGTGCATTTACCTGAGTGTATTTTGGGAACAACGGCTTCGTGTATCTCATATTTGCCAGTGCGAGAAGCACCGCCCATGCCGATATTCTTGAGAGCTCCTCCGAAGCCACCTAATTCATGCCCCTTAAAGTGCGTAACAAAGATTAGCGCATCAGCCTGATAAATAGCGCTGGCAACCTTTATCCTCTGGAAATGTTTCTGGCCAATTTCTACTTCGACAAAGCTATTTCCCCTCAAGCCATCAGCGATTATTATGGGAGCCTGGCAGTTTTCCAAATCAAAACCATGACTTCTGGCAATAGCCAGATGTCTCAAGGCATTAGATCTCTCCCCAACATATATAGTATTGGAGTCGGTTAAAAATGGCTGACCTCCCAGGTCTTTCACTTCTTTCACGACCCGATTGACATATTCTGGCTTAACATATCCCTTATTGCCTTTCTCTCCAAAGTGGAGTTTGACAGCCACCATGCCGTTTCTTGAAACTACTCTGTCTAAACCAGCCAGGAGGAGTAGCTTCTTAAACTTGCGTATAGAGTTAAAATCAATGAAATAGACTTTAGACAACTCCCTTTTCTTTCCTCCAAGTAGGACTTACCCGTAGTGTAGCCCTTTATGGGCGTCCCGATTTATCGGGACGGGCATAAAGCCCTACACTACAAAATTTCGCAGGTAGTGTAGCCCTTCATGGGCGTAATTCTTACAGGGTAGTGTAGCCCTTATTAGAAATTAGAAATTCCAAATTCCAAGTTACGGGCATAAAGCCCTACACTACAAAATTTCGCAGGTAGTGTAGCCCTTTATGGGCGTAATTCTTACAGGGTAGTGTAGCCCTTTATGGGCGTCCCGATTTATCGGGACGGGGACAAGCTCCTACACTACCGGGTAACTAAAGTTCAAATTCGTCAAGATAACCACAATAAGGGTACTGGTGCCAATCCCCAACAAGTCCTCTTCTTACCGGGTTGTTCAATATATACTCCCCAATTTTGCGCACATCCTCATTTTTTCTTAGAATATGGTCATACCATCTTTTCTGCCAGAGATTTCTTTCGACACCGTACTTCCAGGCCACTGTCGTAGACTTACCCTTGAACCGATTAACGAAATCTATTACCGAAGGCGTTTTATCAGGGTAGTGTAGCCCTTTATGGGCGTAATTCTTATGGGCATAAAGCCCTACACTACCAAAATCTTTACGGGCATACGGCTCTACACCACAAAGGAAATGCAAATGTTCTGGCATAAGACAATAGACAAAAACTCTGCATTCAGATTCTTTTCTTTGGTTTTTCAGACATTCTATTATCTCCATATTGAGTTCGTGCTTCAGAAAATACTGTCTCTTGAAATTTGCAATGACGGAAATTGAATACACCCAGCCTGGTTTACAATACAAACCTGAGTCGAGTCGTATTTTCTTCGGTATTTTTCGATTCATTATTTTATGGCTATAAACCCTATACTACCAAAGTCTTTACGGGGACAAGCCCCTACGATATAAATTTCAAAATCCAAATTTCAAATTACGGGCATAAAGCCCTACACTACGAAATTTCGCAGGTAGTGTAGCCCTTTATGGGCGTAATCTTTATGGGGTAGTGTAGCCCTTTATGGGCGTAATTCTTACAGGGTAGTGTAGCCCTTATTAGAAATTAGAAATTCCAAATTCCAAGTTACGGGCATAAAGCCCTACACTACGAAATTTCGCGGGTAGTGTAGCCCTTTATGGGCGTCCCGATTTATCGGGACGGGCATGAAGATCTACACTACTTTACTTTTTTTATTAGTTTCTCAAAATCTCCTTCTGAAATTACAGGAACTCCGAGTTGTTTCGCCTTCTCATATTTTGAGCCAGGACTTTCACCAGCAACAACATACGAAGTCTTGCTGCTCACTGAAGAACTCGCCTTTCCTCCCATACTCTTCACCAATTTTTCAGCCTCTCCCCTGGAGTAGCCCTTTAGCTCCCCTGTAAAGACAAACGTTTTCCCTGTCAATATCTGAGGGCCCTTTTCGACTCTTTCCTGCTCCATCTTGAGCCCTGCCTTCTTAAGTCTATCCATAAGTGCCTTTATCTCTCTTTGTTGAAAGAATTCTCTCACGCTTCCAGCAAGCGCTGGCCCTACTTCTGAAATGCTCTCTAAATCTTCTTCTCTTGCTTCCATTAATGCGTCAAGAGAGCCAAACTCCTCAGATAGAGTTTCCGCTGCCTTCTCTCCTACGTGGCGAATACCTAAAGCGAAAAGGAGCCGAGCCAGAGGCCTTTCTTTACTCTTTTCTATGGCATCCACCAGGTTCTGCGCTCTCTTTTCGGCAAATAATTCCAACTTCAAGAAGTCCTCTTTCTTAAGCGAATAGATATCGGCAAAGTCCTTAACCAGTCCATTCCTCACAAGCTGCTCCACTACCGATTCGCCAAGACCTTCGATGTCCATTGCATTCCTGGAAGCAAAGTGAAAAAGACCTCTCTCCAGTTGAGCCGGACAAGAAGGATTAATACAACGGTACGCAACTTCCTCTTCCTTCTCTTTACTAATCCTCCCTCCACATTCAGGACACTTATCGGGCACTTTAAAAATTTCCATTTTCCCTTTTCTTACAGATTCTACTACCTTGACAATTTTAGGAATAACTTCTCCAGCTCTTTCCACAATAACCCTATCGCCAATTCGGGCATCGAGCCTCTTTATCTCATCAAAATTGTGTAGTGTGGCTCTGCTTATGGTCACCCCTCCGCACTCCACCGGTTCAAGTATGGCCACCGGAGTAATGACTCCAGTTCTACCGACTTGTATAATGATGTCTTTAAGTCTAGTTGTGGCTTGTTGAGCGGGAAATTTATAGGCTATTGCCCAGCGAGGACTCTTCATTGTATAACCCAATCTCTTCTGCTGCACTAGAGAGTTGACTTTTATGACCATCCCGTCAATTTCGTAGCTCAATTTTGCTCTCTTATTTTCCCAATCTCCACAGTAATCAATTACTTCATCAACGTCTTTACACAGCTTAACTTCTGGGTTTACCCTGAGTCCCAGTCTCTTTGCAGATTGTAAAAATTCCCAGTGTGTTTTGTAGACCTTTCCCCCTTCAAGCGTGCCGAAAGAATGGATAAAGCAGTTAAGCCTCCTCTCGGCAGTGAGGCGCGAATCGAGCAGTTTCAGAGAACCAGCGGCGGCATTCCGGGGATTAGCGAAAAGAGTTTCTCCTCTTTTTTCTTTTTCCCGGTTAAGTTTCTCAAAATCTCTCTTTTCCATAAATACCTCTCCCCGAACTTCAATCAAGTCTGGCAACAGTGAACCCTCGGGAGTAAAAAATCTCAATGGTATAGATTTTATAGTCTTGAGGTTCTGAGTAATATCATCTCCTACAACACCATCTCCCCTCGTAGCACCCACAACAAAAACGCCCTTCTCGTATGTCAATGATACACCCACCCCATCGATTTTCAACTCCACAACATACTCTACCTTTTCGTTGGGCAATCCCTTGTGAACTCTCTTGGCCCAATCTTTTGTCTCTTCGGAAGAATAAGTATTATCCAGTGACAGCATGGCAATTCGATGCTTGACCGTCTTGAAACCTTCCAGCGGTCTCTCTCCTACTCTCTGGGTAGGCGAATCGGGGGTAATAAGCTCGGGATATTGTTTCTCCAGCTGCTTTAGTTTCCTTACTAAATCATCATACTCCTTATCTGAAATCTCCGGCTGGTTAAGTACATAATAGCGGTAATCGTGGTGGCGAATTTCTTCTCTCAATTTCTCAGCTTTTCTTTTAGCTTCCTCGAATTTCCCCATAACCTCACTCCTCTAAATTTTTCGTATTGCGGGCTTCCCTTATTTTATCCAGAATTCCATTAACAAACCTTCCCGATTCTTCAGTGGAATACTTTTTTGCCAACTCTACTGCTTCGTTAATTATTACATTTATAGGGATGTCCAGAAGATAGAGGATTTCGAAAGTAGACTGGCGCAGGATATTGCGGTCAATTGAAGCCATGCGGTGTATGTCCCAGTTCCTGGCGTACTTAGCAATCAAGGAATCAATTTGAACCAGATTCTTCAAAGTTCCTTCAACCAAGATTGTGGCGAACTCCAGAACTTTTCTTCCAGATTTATGGTCGTTCCAGAAGGACTGCTGAGCTTCCTCCCATTTCAACTTACAAACATCTACGGCGTACAGAATTTGAAGAGCGTACTCTCTGGATAGACGACGTAGTCCCATCTTTGCCACCATTAAATTCAATAAACAGAGTTCATACTACTATTCCATCACGGATGCTAAATTTACCATTTCAATTGCACTCAACGCTGCGTCGGCACCTTTATTGCCCGCCTTAGTTCCCGCGCGCTCGATGGCTTGTTCCAGATTGTCGGCAGTAATTATCCCGAATAGCGTCGGCACGCCTGTTGCAAGACCGGTCTGGGCTATCCCTTTGGCCACCTCGCTTGCAATATAATCGAAATGGGGCGTATCACCTCTTATCACTGCTCCCAGACATAGTATAGCATCGTACTTCTTACTTAGTGCCATCTTTCTCGCTACGAAAGGAATTTCGAAAGAACCTGGAACCCAAAAAATCTCAATCCTGTCTTCATCAGCGTCGTGTCGCCTCAAAACATCCAGAGCCCCGTCCAGAAGTTTCTGGCTGATGAACTCATTGAACCTGGAAACTACAATCCCAAAATTCTTTCCCTTCGCCAACATCTTTCCCGCATGAACCTTTGCCATTTTTCCCTCCTCTTTTTTATTTTTTACACTTTCCCTTTCTACTCTACTACTAACCATAATTGAAGATAGTCTGTGAAGCGCTCTTGGAATTCCAGCCAGAAATCAAAAATTGTAGGGGCTCAATTTATTGAGCCCGACGTCTCCATCCCCTCACCCTAAGCCCTCTCCCCAAAGGGTAGAGGGAATTATCTTCCCCGTCCCACATTTCATCTCACACTTCTAACATATGGCCTAATTTCTTTTTCTTCACCCGAAGGTACTTCTCATTCACCCTGGTGGGTCTTATTTCCAGAGGAATCCTTCTTGTCACCTTCAATCCATGGCCTTCTATTCCCACAATCTTCCGAGGATTATTGGTTAAAAGAACTATGGTGAAGAGCCCCAAGTCTGCGAGAATTTGAGCGCCAATACCATAATCTCTCAAATCTGGCTTGAAACCTAAGGCTTCGTTAGCTTCTACGGTATCCAAACCCCTATCCTGCAGTTCGTACGCCTTCACCTTGTTAACCAATCCAATTCCCCTTCCCTCTTGGTGCATATACAATATGACCCCTTGACCTCTCCCTTCAATTATCTCCATTGCTCGATGCAACTGGGAACCGCAATCGCAGCGCAGTGAATGCAGGATGTCCCCGGTTAAACAGGAGGAGTGGACTCTCACAAAAACGTTTGTCTTGCCCTTCACCTCTCCCTTCACCAGGGCAAGATGATGCTCACCGTCCAAAAGGGACTGGTAAAGAATTATCTTGAATTCTCCAAATTCCGTAGGCAATCTGGCACTGGCCACGCGCTTCACGAATTTTTCTGTCCCTCGCCGATACTCAATCAAGTCAGCGATGGTTATTATAGCCAACCTGTGTCTTTTAGCGAAGCGGAAAAGTTCGGGCGTCCTGGCCATTCTACCATCCTCATGCATTATTTCACAGATTACACCCGCAGGATATAGCCCAGCCAACTTCGCCAAGTCTACAGCTGCTTCGGTATGACCTGCCCGCACCAGAACCCCTCCTTCACGATAGCGGAGTGGAAAGATATGTCCAGGAGTGCAAAGATGTGAGGGCTTGGTCTTGGGATTAATAACTGCTTTTACTGTAGTCGCCCGGTCGTGAGCCGAAATTCCTGTAGTCGTGCCTTTCTTGGCGTCAACAGAAACTGTGAATGCTGCCTCTCGTAACTCTACCCCATTGGTAACCATCGCTTTAATTCCGAGCTTGTCCAATCTTTCGCCAACAATTGGTAAACATATTAAGCCGCGACCATATTTGGCCATGAAATTTATTGCCTCTGGAGTCACATTGGAGGCTGCCATGACCAGGTCACCCTCATTCTCCCTTTCCTCATCATCAATAACAATGACCATTTTACCTTTTCTTATGTCTTCTATCGCCTCAAGAATTGTATTGAACTTCATAGAAATCCCTTCCTTGAGAGTAACTCTTTGGTTATGCCAGTTTTTTCTTCTCCCTTATTTACTAAACTCTCAACATATTTTGCGAAGATGTCTACTTCAATATTTACCGAATCGTTCACTTTCAGAAAGCCAAAGGTCGTAACCTTCTCCGTATGGGGAATAATGGAGACGGAGAATCCTCTGCCATCTGTCACTCGAACTACAGTCAGACTCACCCCATCTACGCCAATCGAGCCTTTGGGCACGACATATTTCAAAATTTCTGAAGAAGTCGCGATTTCAAAAAGTCTTGCACCTTTCTCTCTCACGATTGCTTTGACCTTTCCCAACCCATCCACATGGCCACTGAGCATATGCCCACCCAGCCGTTCCCCTAATTTCAGGGCCCTCTCTATATTTACCCTGCTTCCAACCTTTAAACCTCCAAGAGTGGTACTCTTAAGCGTCTGGGGAGACAGGTCTGCGGAAAAAATTCCCGAGCGTCTATAATTCTGCCTCTCGGCAACTGTGAGGCAGACACCATTAACGGAAACTGACTCGCCCATTTCTAAATCCTTCCATTCAGTATCTATAGTAATTCTGTTGCCATACTTCTCTATTATTTTTCCCATTTTCTCGATTATTCCAGTAAACATCCTTTCAACCCCTCACCTTGACCCTCTCCCCTAAGGGGAGAGGAAACTTTTTTTTATCCTGACCCTCTCCTCCAAGCGAAGAGGAAACTTTTTTTATCCTGAACCTTTCCCCAGAGGCAGGGGAATTTCAAACATACCCCTCAAAAAGGAAATCCTCGCCAAATCTTCTGACTCTGATATCCTTCAGTTTAATAGCTTTTCCAATCCTATCTACTCCTTCCCCCTCCACTGGAGTAATAGACCTCTCTCCGCCGACAATTTTGGGAGCGATGAAGAAGAGAACCTTATCAACGAGTCCCATCTCCAATGCCGAGGCACTAATTTTACCTCCACCCTCGATGAGGACGGAAGTAATCCCTTTTGCAGCCAACTTCTTCATTAGATACTTTAAATCGAGACCCCTATGAGGATGTGTTTTCCATTTTGGTGTTCGTATCACTTCAACGCCCCTGGCCTCGAGACTCCTTATTCTTTTCTCATCTGCTTCCCTGCGGCTGGCCACTATAGTGGGCGCCCGAGAATTTAGAACCCGGGCATTTAAAGGAATTCTCAGGTGACTGTCAACAACTACCCTGACAGGCTTTTTTCCGGAATGGCTACTCATCAGTCTAGGGTTGTCCCGAAGAACAGTGTTTATTCCTACCAGTATGGCATCCATTTGACTGCGTAGCGTTCTTACATATTTTCGGGAGACCCTGCTTGTAATCCATTTCGAGTCTCCGCTCGGTGTGGCTATTTTCCCGTCGAGAGACATTGCCGATTTTAGAACTACAAAAGGAAGTCTCTGGGTAATATATTTTATGTAGTACTCATTGAGTTTCCTGCACTCCTCTTCCAAGAGTCCCAACTTTACCTTAACCCCTCCCGCTTTCAACTCTCTCAATCCTTTTCCATTTACCAGAGGATTTGGGTCAACCATTCCCACAAAAACTTCTTTAACACCCGCCTTGATGATTGCTTCAGTACACGGAGGGGTTTTGCCATAGTGGCAGCATGGTTCTAAGTTAACATACATTGTGGAGCCTTTGGCTTTCACGCCCGCTTTCCTCAAAGAATTAATCTCGGCATGCGCGCCGCCAAAATGGCGGTGATAGCCTCTGGAGATAATCTCGCCCTTCTTGACCAGAAGACAGCCGACCTGAGGATTGGGGCTTACTTTAAATGAGCCTTTTCTCGCAAGGGCTATCGCCTTCTGCATAAATTGTAATCCACTCTGGGCTTTTGTCCTCATATAAGTAAAAAAAACCCGAAGAAATATTCTTCGGGATATCTGGCCTCTTTTTCGGGAGGAATTTTTCTCTATTATACTAATTTAGATTCTTTGCCAAAATCTTCTCCCATCCGGACTTTGACCGTCGGTACTGTGATTTCAACAGTTCGGCTCCGATGAACATCGGAGCTCGCGGGCTTTCACCGCCGATTGGGAATTTCACCCTATCCCGAAGACTTCGAGTAAAAAATAACAAATTGCGTAAAATTTGTCAAGTAATTTCTATGGATGCCTGCTATCTTCCGTATCCAAGTCTCAGGGCAAGAGCTGCAGGAAGCCCTGCGTTCACGATTTCTTCTTGAGTCCTGGCGATATCGTATTCTATCCTTCTTATTTTGAGACTACTTCTCTGCCCATCGTAGATTCCACAGCTAGCCCTGGGGTCGCCATCCCTTGGTTGGCCAACACTTCCGCAATTTATGAGATACTTATAGGATGGGTTTATTTCCATGACCGTTCCGTCATCGAGTAGAGTTTCCCGGATTCCGAGCGCAGGCGTTGAGTAGAAACAGAGAGGAACATGGGTATGTCCCACAAAACAGATATTCTTGTTTATCCTGGAAAGATTTGCTGAGAAGGTTCTCTCATCAAAGATGTATTCGTTGATAGGGTCTCTGGGGCTTCCGTGGACGAGCATAAAACTACTTTCTTCAATCTCGCAGGCGAGCGCTCTCAGGTAATTCTGGTTATCTTCGGTCAAATGGCGGCCCGTCCATTCCACTGCCTCCAGCGCAACTCGATTGAAGAAACTGGTATCTTCTAACCCAACGGCACCCCGGTCATGATTGCCGGCTACTACCAAGCAATTCCTCAACTGGCGAATAATTTCTGTACATTCATTGGGCCTTGCTCCATATCCAACGATGTCACCGCAACAGATAAATCTCTCTATTTTTTCTACCCGTTTCAAGTAATCCAATACTACATTTAATGCTTCGAGATTGCCATGAATATCAGAAATGATACCATATTTCACGGGATAAATTACCTTCTCAATTTCTATCTGATTAATTTCCAGACAAAATATAATAACCCTGGCAAGCGAGCAATCCGCCACGGCTCCCGGAGCGAGCGGTAGACCCACTCAAAACCTACCCGCCGCAGCCGTCCAGGAACTCTCTTCAACTTTCCAGAAATCATATCCAGGCTGTCGGCAACTACAAGGTGCACATTATGGAAAGCTTTCTCCAATTAGGAATCGGGAATAAGCCATTACACTACCAAAGACCTACGGGCATGAAGCCCTACACTACCAAAGACATTCCGGTAGTGTAGCCCTTTATGGGCGTAATCCTTATGTGAGAGCTATAGTGGGATTTTTAGGCGGGGCTAGGCTTCTGGAATTTCACAGAGATGAGCTTGGAGACACCAAACTCTTCCATGGTGATTCCGTAAAGAACATCAGACATCTCCATGGTTCTCTTGTTGTGGGTTACAACGATGAATTGCGCTTTGTTTACAAATTCTTTCAATAGCCTGGTATACCTCTGTAAGTTGGCATCATCCAGCGCAGCATCCACCTCATCAAGAACACAAAAAGGAGACGGCTTAACCATGAACAGCGCAAATAGAAGTGCAACGGCGCAGAGAGCCTTTTCTCCCCCGGATAAAAGGGATATGCTCTGAAGTCTCTTTCCCGGTGGCTGCGCAACAATATCCACCCCTGTCCCTAATAAATCGGCTTCGTTCGTAAGTACCAGGTCGGCTTCTCCCCCTTCAAATAGTTCGGTAAATATTTTCTGAAAATTCTTCTGAACGTTCGTGAATGTTCTTTTGAAACTTGCACGAGTAGTTGCGTCAATTTTGCTTATAGCTATATGAAGGTCCTCTGATGACTTAATTAAGTCATCCTCCTGACTTTTGAGAAATTTGTAGCGCTGTTCAAGTTTCTCATACTCCTCTGGAGCTGCAAGATTAACCGGCCCCATTGTTTCAATCCTGTGCTTCAACCTTTGTATATCCGCCACATAATCCTCTGAAGTATAAGAAGGAGACCCGGAAACTATCTGGAATGCGTCGTTCAGAGAAAGATTGAATTCTTCTTTTAGCTTTTCGCCAATTTGATTCAGTTCCAGCGATAAGCGGTTACTATTTATACTTTCCTGTGTCAAGGCGGCTTGAACCTTCGACAGTTCACTCTTCTTCTGTTTCAAAATAATTTCTTCTTCCTGCGTATTCTGATTTATTCTTTCTTTCTCTTCCTGCAACCTTTTCAGCTCTGTCTCAAGCTTATTCCTGGATTCAAGAAGAGAAGATACCTCTTCTTCTCGGGAAAGCTTATCTTTTTCTATACCAATTACCTTGCTTTCCATATTGGCCAACGCATCTTTTCTCTGGCCAATCATATTCAACAAGCTTTCTCTTTCACCTTCAAGATGTGACTTTTCAGACCGTAAATTGTGCTCTTTTTCCCCGAGTTGCGTGTTGCGGATCTTCAATTCGATGAGTTTTTCTTTTTCTCTTTTCTCTTGTTCCGCTACAGAATCGTAGTCCTTTTCCAACTCCTTTATCATTTCCTGTACTTCCCGCTCTGACGCCTCGCACGTTTTCAGGTCTCTCGAAAACTGTTCGAACTCGCCTGCACTTCCGGATATATCTTTTTCTATGATACTTTGCTCATCCATGAGAAGCTTAATTTCTGAATCGTACCTTTTCCTGAGCTCCTCTTTCTGCAGAGCTACCTCTGTTAGCTGTGCTATACTAATGTGGGTCTTCTGAGAAAGAGTACTATTTTCCTCCAGCTGATTAGTCAAGTCAGATATTTTCTCTTCTAACTTTGACCTCTGGACAACAGTTCTGTCCAATTCTTCATTTAATCGAGATACTTCTTTCTCCAACTCCTTGGGCTTCTTATCTCTAATTGAAATATTCTCCTCCAATGATTCGCGGCTACCGCCCAAAAGAATACCCGAGGAGCTTAAGATATCTCCTTCTCTTGTTATGTAAACTATCTCCTTGCCATTTTTCCCCAGCTGAAGGTTCCTCGTTTCTAATGGGTCAACCTGGTTAAGGCTATCCACCAGGAAAACGTTGCCCAGGAGGAATTCTATCACTTTCTGATACTTGTTTTTGTATCTCACCTTCTCCACCAGGGGTACTCCTCCAACGTGCTCAGCGGCAACCGGGCCTGGATTTGAAGCAGATAATTCCTTGATAGGAATAAAAGCAAGGTATCCTTTCTTCTCCTTTTTCAGGTACTCTATTACTTGCAGAGCACTCCTGATGTCTTCACAAACAACATATTGCAGACGCTCACCAAGAAGTCTTTCTAAGACTGCCTCATATTCGGCTGGTAAATTGATGAGACTTTCCACGGTCCCATATATCCCGGGAAATCCTCTGGATAATACCTCTTGCACCAAAGCTTCCTTTCGGCCTGACTCTGTTAAGGACTGTAAAAGAGATAATCTAACACTATATTTTTGTTGCAATTCATTGGCCACTTTCACCGCCTCTTTAAGACTGTTCACAAGAGACTCTTTTTCCTTTGTTAACAGTCTTTGCTTTTCTTCTATCTCAGCCAATTTCTCCTTTTCTTTCGCCAGCTCATCTTTTTTCCCAGAAATTTCTGCCTGCAGGATGTCCCTTTCTTCGCATCTACGCTTCTCTTCAGTCTTTAGCTTTTCCTTTCTGGAAGTTAGACTCTTTCTGTCCAACTCTAAACTGATTAACCGATTCCGAGTCTGGGCCGTCCTATTCATCAAATCCACCAGAGATTCTTTTCTCTCCTCGAGGGAACCGCTCAAATGGGCCAGCCGCTCCACGTGTGTCCGAAGAATTTCTTCCCCGGAAGATATCGCTTTGTCGATTTCTTCGACCTCTTTAGCTAATTTATCCTTATCTTTTTCTGTTTGAGAAATTTTCTCATCCAGCAGGGTAATCTTATTATTAAAACTTTCTATCTGTTCCTTAAGCTGAACTCTCTCTCCTTCTATCTCTTCTATCCTTTCTTTTCCAAAAAGGACCCTGTCTTCAAACCGGCTAATTTCGCTGGAGATGGAAAATAATTCCCTCTGCGTTTTCATAAGTTCTTCTTCTTTTTCTTTTAACTGGCGTTGAAGCTCTGAAGTCGAATCCTCTTTTTGTTTACATTCAGTACTTAGCCCCTCGACCCTGAGGGAAAGCGAAGCCAAATTCCCTTCTCCCCGGGTGAACTCCTCCTTCAACTTTTCGTAGCTTCTCAACAGTCGCCTTATTTCCAGAAGCCTGAGTTCTTCTCTATATTTCTGGTACTGGCGCGCTTTTCTTGCCTGGTAGTCGAGTGAATTGATTTGTCTTTTCACTTCCGTCATTATGTCTGACAATCTCATAAGATTCGCCTGTGTGCTCTCCAGCTTCCGAAGCGCTTCTTCTTTTCTCCATTTGTATTTCATTATTCCCGCTACCTCTTCAAAAAGGGTGCGGCGCTCCTCGGGCTTGCTATTCAGGATAAAATTTATCTTCCTATCTTCCATCAAAGAGTATGTGTCCGTGCCCATGCCTGTATCTAAGAATAGCTCAGTTATATCTTTGAGCCGGCAGGGAGACTTGTTGATATAGTATTCGGACTCTCCGGAACGAAATAGGCGGCGGGTAACAGTTACTTCTGTATATTCAATAGGCAGGATATTTTGCGAGTTGTCTAAACTGAGAGAAACTTCAGCTAATCCCAAGGGCTTACGCGTTCGGGAACCATTAAAAATAACATCTTCCATTTTACCAGCGCGAAGCTGCTTGACACTCTGTTCTCCCAGAACCCATCGTATGGCATCAACAATATTGGTCTTTCCACAACCATTGGGGCCAACAATACAGGTAATTCCCGGCTCAAAATCTATAGTAATCTTATCAGCAAAGGACTTAAACCCAAATATTTCCAGCCTCTTAAAATACAATCCAATCTCCAATTATTTTAATGGGGACAGCGACCTTTTTCTCTGAATCTCCAGGAGATAACACGGGTTCGATGAATCGAACCCCTACATTACAAATCCCAAAAGCCAAATTACGGGGACAAGCCCCTACATTACAAATCCCAAATCTCAAAATCCAAATTCCAAAAGCCAAATTACGGGCATAAAGCCCTACACTACTACGATTAATCTGTTACATAAAATATATCAAAATAGCCTTCAATTATCAAGAAAAAAATGAGCGATTTGAATGTGAATAATTAAAGGTAGGTCTGGAATGACTGGTTCATTCCAGAACTTCTGTCAACCTTTTAGTCAAGGCTGGAACGACCTTGAATAGGTCGCCTTCAATACCATAGGTAGCAACTTTGAAGATAGGTGCATTGGGGTCCTTATTAATTGCCACAATAATTTCTGAGGACTGCATCCCCACCAGATGCTGAATGGCTCCAGAAATTCCACAGGCAATATATATTTTGGGACAGACAGTGCGACCTGTCTGGCCTACTTGATGAGAGTAGGGTATCCAGCCAGCATCCACTGCTGCTCGACTGGCACCAACGGCGCCCCCTAAAGAGCGGGCCAATTCTTCAATAATGCGGAAATTTTCAGGAGCCCCGAGCCCGCGTCCTCCCGATACAATGATATCGGCATCGGCAAGCTTCACCGTCTGTGTTATATCTTCAACCATATTTAAAAGTTTTGTCCTTAAGGAAAGAGTTCTGTTCTCTACACTCTCTTTTATGATCTCGCCCTGGCGATTGCCCTGCTTTATTGCCTTCTTAAACACCTTATGTCTGACCGTAGCCATCTGTGGGCGGTGATGCGGGGTGGTAATAGTTGCCATAATGTTACCTCCAAAGGCAGGCCGTGTCTGAAGAAGTTGCCTGCTCTCAACATCAATAGCCAGCTCAGTGCAGTCAGCAGTAAGTCCCGTACCCAGCCTTGCTGCTACACGGGAGGCAAAAGAACGTCCAATGGCTGTAGCGCCCATCAAAACAATCTCAGGCTTCTCCTTCTCGATTAGGCTGGTAAGAACATCAGTATAAGGGTCGTCCTGGAAGTCTCTCAGGATAGAGCCCTCAATTTGATATACTCTATCCGCGCCATAGGCTATGAGCTCTTTTGCTCCCTCATCCATGCCCTGACCCAACAACACGCAGGAAAGTTTCTCTCCTAACCGCTCGGCCAGCTTCCTTCCCTCGCCGAGAAGTTCATAGACAACTCCCTGAATCTTTTCCTTTTTCTGCTCGGAAAAGACCCATACCCCTTTATAGTTGGAAATATCGGGTCGAAGTTTTGCCTCCTCCTTCTCAATCAATATTGCTTGAAAAGAACAGGGCTCAAGGCAAGCTCCGCAAAGATTACATCCTTCTCCAATCACAGCAATTTTCTTGTACTTTGGATGGGGCTTGGCGACTTCTTCCCTCGAGATTATCTTGATTAGCCCGAACGGACAGGCTTTTACACAGAGGGAACAGCCTGTACATTTGTCTTCAACAATCCTGATGCCCAAAAGTTCCTCCTGAAATCAGATTACTTTTGCCTCGCGGAGCTTGTCCACCAATTTCCGCGACTGTTCTTCAGGGTCCCCAAGTATTAACTCTCCGCCCTTTCGCGGGGGTGGAGTAAATATCCTATTGACAATAGTAGGAGAACCGGGTTGCCCAATTCTGTCCCTTTGACAACCAATATCGAAAGCATTCCAGATACTAATCGTCGCCTTTTTCGCGCGCATCATTCCTCGTAAGGAGGGGAGCCTGGGCTCGTTGATTTCCTTAACTACTGTAATCAGGGCAGGAATCCCCAACTCGATTACTTCATATCCCTCTTCCATCATCCTTTCCACTCTTATGTGAGCTTCGTCTATTTCTTCTATTTTCTTTACGTAAGTGACTGCAGGAATCCCCAGTTTTTCTGCAATGCCTGGACCGACCTGTGCTGTGTCTCCATCGATAGCCTGCTTACCACAGATGACTAAGTCAAATTCTCCTATCTTTCTAATTCCGCACGCCACAGTATAGGAAGTGGCCAGGGTATCGCTTCCCGCAAAGGCGGGGTCGGTAAGAAGGACTCCTTCATCGCATCCCATAGATAGGGCTTCTCGAAGAGCCGATTCGGCTTGTGGAGGTCCCATTGAGATTACAGTTACCTTACCCCCCATTCTCTCTTTTAGCCTCAGACCTTCCTCAATGGCATAGCTGTCGAATGGGTTCACAATAGATTCGACGCCCTCGCGGATTAAAGTGTTGGTCCTGGGGTCAATCTTTACTTCTGTTGTTCCCGGTACCTGCTTAATACAGACGATGAAGTTCATTTTCTTATTCTAGCGGCCTCTTTTATTAAAGCTAGCGCTATCTCATTTCTCATAATTTGATTTGTCCCTTCATAAATCTGGGTGATTTTAGCGTCACGCATTCGCTTTTCCATAGGATACTCGCGCATATATCCGTAACCGCCGTAGACCTGAACAGCGTTAGTGGTAACCTTCATAGCTACGTCTGAAGCAAAAAGTTTGCACATAGCTGCTTCCTTGGTGACCCTTGCTTTTGGGTCTCTATCAATCATCCTGGCAGTAGCATAGATTAATGCTCGCGATGCCTCCACTTCAGTTGCCATATCAGCAAGAAGGTGCTGAATTGCCTGAAAAGATGAGATCGACTGTCCGAACTGGACCCTCTCCCTTGAATAATTAATCGCATCATCCAGAGCACCACAAGCAATCCCCAGAGCCTGAGCAGCTACTCCGGGGCGAGAAGCATCGAAAGTTTTCAAAGCAATTACAAATCCCTGTCCTTCTTTACCTAAAAGGTCCTCTTTGGGAACTTTGCATTCGTTAAAAATAAGTTCCCTTGTGGGAGAGCTTCGAATGCCCATCTTCTTCTCCTTCTTCCCAAAGGAAAAACCAGGAGTATCTTTTTTAACAATGAAAGCAGATGCTCCCCGAGAGCCTTTTGTTTTATCCGTCATAGCGATTACTACATAAATTTGCGCTTCTCCCCCATTGGTAATGAAGCATTTTGTACCATTCAGGATATAGCTTTCTCCTTCCCTCCTGGCGGTGGTCTGAATAGCCGAGGCGTCAGAACCGGCACCTGGCTCAGTGAGAGCAAAAGCTGCCACTTTCTTCCCCGCCGCAATATCCGGGAGATACTTCTTCTTCTGTTCTTCGCTACCGAAAAGGAGAATAGGAAAAGTGGCAAGGGCTGTAGCAGCTAATACCAAGGCGATTCCTCCGTCAACTTTGCACAGCTCTTCCACTGCTATGCAAAGTTCAAGCACCCCTCCACCCGTTCCACCATATTCTTCAGGAATATAGACCCCACAAAGGTCTGCCTTAGCCAGTTCCTCCACAATTGGCCAGGGAAATTCTTCAGTCTCATCATAGTGCTCGCGTACCGGCTTTATCTTCTCTTCAGCAATCCTTCTCGCCAATTCACGAAGCATCATCTGTTCTTCGCTAAGAAAATAATCCATATTGCCCTCCAAAAACGCAAGGATTGAAACTGTTTATTGCGTCCTGATCTGTTTTCTATCTCTAATTTTTTTCAATGTTTCTTTAGCTGCTTTTTGTTCGGCATCTTTCTTACTCCATCCCATGCCACGACCAAAAAGCCTCTTTTTTACTCTTACTTCGACTTCAAAAAGTTTCCTGTGGGCCGGACCCGACTCTGTCCTTACCCTATATTCTGGCAAAATCTTATATCTCTTTTGAATCAACTCTTGAAGGCGGCTTTTATAATCCGTTCTCCTTATTCCTTTAAGCGCCGAAATCTGCCCCAGAACAAACTTCTTTACCCTATCCCAATCCTGGTCCTGGTAGATGGCACCAATTATGGCTTCTAAAGCATTACTTAACAGAGATTCTCTCTGACGACCACCTGCTGCTTCTTCTTCTTCACTTATCAAAAGATATTCGCCCAGCGACAACTTCTTGGCCCAAACTACAAGGGAATTTCGGTTTACCAGGCTCGACTTCAACTTGGTCAGCTTCCCTTCGTCATAAGATGGATACTTTTGATAAAGATACTCAGATATCACTAAGTTCAGAACACTATCTCCTAAAAACTCCAGTCTCTCATTATCTTCTGCTATACCGTACATATAAGCATATGATTTATGTGTCAAAGCCCACTGAAGGAGTTCTTTGTTTTTGAAATTTATCTTTAATTTTCTTTCAAGATCTTTCAAGTCCATTTTAAGAAAACACCCATTTCCTTAGCCCAATCCTGAATTCAAAATATCCGGAGTCCTCCGATTTCATCGGAGGTTTATTTATCGTGATTCCTTCCTTTCGGAGGAAATCCAGCCTTTCAGGGAAATACAGCTAATAGCGCCATAGGGATGGTGGAAGATATTATGTTTTTCGTCAATACTTTCTTACTACCAAGGTGGCATTATGGCCGCCAAAGCCTAAAGAGTTGGAGAGGGCTAATCTGATTTTGTTAGGGCGTGCCTTATTGGGGATGTAATCCAAATCACATTCCGGGTCAGGAAATTCATAGTTTATTGTTGGGGGGGTTATCTCTCTCTGTATGCTAAGAATCGTAGCAATTAATTCTACAACTCCCGCTGCTCCCAGAAGGTGCCCGATCATAGACTTATTTGACGAAATGGGAATCTTATACGCCCAGTCGCCGAAGACTTTCTTTATGGCCAGGGTTTCTACCTTATCGTTCAAAGGTGTAGAAGTCCCGTGAGCATTTATGTAGTCGACGTCTTCGGGCTTTACACCACCGTCGGCTACAGCATTAGCCATAGCCTGAGCAGCACTCTGTCCATCAGGAGAGGGAGCAGTAATATGGTAAGCATCATCTGTAGCACCATAACCGATCAGTTCAGCGCGAATAGGAGCTCCACGAGAAAGTGCGTGCTCCAATGATTCTAAAACTACAATTCCGGCCCCTTCTCCCATTACAAAACCATCTCTCTCTTTGTCGAAAGGCCGACTGGCATGTTCAGGGTCCTCGTTTCGAGTGGACAAGGCTTTGGCTGCGCAAAAACCAGCAAGACCAAGGGGAGTAACCGCTGCTTCTGAACCACCTGCGATAATTACATCTGCATCCCCATAGCGGATAAGGCGCAAAGCATCTCCTACGGTATGATTACTGCTAGCACAGGCACTGGATATGGAATAGTTTGGTCCTTGTATATTATAAGCAATGGCAATTTCTCCTGCAGCAATATTGGTAATTAACATAGGTATCATGAAGGGACTTACACGACGAGGGCCCTTTTCCAACAGTGTCTTATGCTCCTGAGCAACGGTGGATATTCCTCCTATGCCAGACCCCACGATAACTCCTACCCTAAATGGGTCTTCCCTCTCCATGTCCAGATTTGCGTCCTCTATAGCCATCTTTGCAGCAGCAAATCCAAGTTGAGTAAAACGGTCCATCTTTCTAATTTTCTTCTTATCAATATATTTTTCTGGCTCAAAATTCTTTACTTCAGCAGCAATTTGGGTTGAGAATTGAGAAGCATCAAAGGATGTGATTCTGCTTACGCCGGTTTTTCCATTAACCAGTGAATTCCAGAAATCATCCAGCCCAATCCCGATGGGAGAAATGACCCCGCAACCCGTAATTACTACTCTCCGGTTCATCCACCCTCCAAAAAATATACCAGAACAAAATAAAATACAAAACCGCTACCATGCTAAGAATTTCATGATGTGTAGCGGTTCTCTTCCAGTTAGCTTAAGATTGAGATTTATGTTTATTGATGTAGTCGATCGCTTTACCAACTGTATCTAATTTTTCTGCTTCTTCGTCTGGAATTTCGATATTAAATTCCTCTTCCAGAGCCATCACAAGTTCTACAGTATCCAACGAATCGGCTCCCAGATCATTAACGAATGAAGCCTCCATAGTCACCTCTTCTGGATCTACACCCAGTTGCTCAACAATGATCTCTTTTACCTTTTCAGCTACTGACATTTTGTTTTTTCACCTCCAAAAAAAGAATTGTGTAAGTAGATGATGCGTCCCGATTTTTAATCGGGAAAACTGTGCCTACAAGAACTTTACATCGCCATACCGCCATCCACTTTAACTACTTCTCCAGTAATATAATCGGCCTCCTCAGATACGAGAAATAGGACTGCACTAGCCACATCTTCTGGTTTCCCTATCTTCCCAAAAGGAATCTGAGAAGACAACCTCTCTTTCACTTCAGCGGGTAATCGCTCGGTCATGCTCGTTTCAATAAATCCAGGTGCCACGGCATTAACATTTATTTGGCGGCTGGCGAGTTCCCTCGCGCATGTCTTCGTTAAGGCGATAAGTCCGCCTTTAGAGGCCGAGTAGTTGGCTTGACCAGCGTTCCCGATTATCCCCACAATTGAAGCGATATTAACAATCTTTCCACACCGCTGCTTCACCATAATGGGTGAAACTGCCTTAATACAATTAAACGCGCCTTTAAGATTGACGTCTAAGACCAAATCCCAATCTTCTTCTTTCATGCGCATTACGAGTGCATCCCGTGTCACTCCAGCATTGTTGACTAATATATCAATTCTGCCAAATTTGTCAAGAGTTTTTTTCACCATTTCTTCAACCGAAGAGAGACTGGACACATCTACCCTCACAGGGAGAGCCTCACTTCCCTTTTGGGAAATCTCTCTGGCAGTAGATTTGGCAATCTCTTCCTCAACATCTGCTATCACCACGTTTGCTCCGGCTAAAGCTAATTTGATGGCAATCGACTTCCCAATTCCCCGTGCCGCCCCTGTTACAATGGCTACCCTACCTTTCAAATCCAAAATCGGTCACCCCCAATCCTACTCCGAAAACTACCCCAGTTACTTCGGCACCCTAAAGGGTGCCCCACCAATATTGGTCGGGCACTGTTTACAGTGCCGTCCTCCGAAAACTATCCCCACAATAAAAATTCCAAATTCCAAAATCCAAATTTCAAATTACGGGGACAAGCCCCTACACTACCGAGCGACTCCGAAAACTATCCCTTCATCCCATCCCTTCTAATTTCTTAATAGTCTCCCGAAGGCTCCCTTCATCTTCCACATTCAATGCAGATGGACCTTTCGCTATTCTACTCAAGAGTCCAGTCAAGACCTTCCCCGGGCCAACCTCAACAAAAACCTCTACACCCCTTGCGAGCATTTCCTTTATGCTGTCTTCCCATAATACAGGACTATCTATCTGGCTAACCAGTGCCTTTCTAATTTCTTCTTGCGAAGTTGCTGCTTTCGCATTGTAGTTTGTAACCACAGGGATAACCGGGTCTCTCAACTCATAATTCTGCAACTCTCTGGCTAAATTCTTCCCGGCTTGAGCCATCAAACTGGAGTGGAAAGCGCCGCTAACTTTTAGAACAACTGTTCTCTTTGCTCCTTTGGCTTTGGCTCTCTCCATAGCCCTCTCGCAAGCTGTCAATTCTCCGGCAATCACTATCTGGGCAGGGGAATTGAAATTCGCGGCTTGGAGTACCTGGTCTCCCTTAACTTCCTCAATAACTTCCTCTAATTTTTCTCTTTCCAGCCCTATGATGGCTACCATAACTCCCGGGTTTTCGCGGGAAGCCATGTGGATAAACTTGGCTCTCATTTGAACTAGCGATAAAGCTTGAGGAAAATCAAAGACCCCGGCGGCAAGTAAAGCTGTATACTCACCCAGACTATGACCCGCTACAATCTGGGGTCTTAGGATTTCCCTGGAACAGGAACTTTCACATTGCTTGAGCACTTCTATGCAGGCGACACTAATGGTAAAGACGGCGGGCTGAGTAATTAAAGTTTGTTGTAATTCCTCTTCGGGACCACAAAAGATTTTTCTTCTGAGGTCATAACCCAGAATCTCATTTGCCCGGTCAATAATCTTCCGCGCCGACCCATACCTTTCGTAAAGTTCTCTGCCCATGCCCACGTATTGTGAACCTTGACCGGGAAAGAGAAAAGCAACTTTTACCATTTAATCACACAGGAGCCCCAAGTGAATCCGGCACCAAATGCAACCAGTTCTATAATATCCCCTTTTCTTATTCTGCCCTGGCGATTCGCCTCATCCAGAGCAATAGCAACAGTGGCCGCTGAAGTATTTGCACATCTCTCAATATTTACGAAAATCTTCTCCAGAGGTATAGATAATCTCCTTGCTAATGCCTTAATTATCCTGATATTTGCCTGATGCGGTATCAAGAGATCCACATCATTTTTATTCAGCCCCGCCTTTTCCAGTCCCCGTTTCACAGCGCTCGCCATTTCTGGTATAGCGATTCTGAAAGTCTCATTTCCTCTCATCTTCAGGTAATGTAATCTCTTCTTAACCGTTGTCAACGTTGCCGGGAGTCTCGAGCCGCCAGCTGGCATATTCAACAAGTCGCCGTACTGGCCATTTGCGCCTAAATAACACGAGAGGATTCCTGAGTCGCCTTTCTCCTTTCTCAAAACTACTGCTCCTGCACCATCCCCCAGAAGCACACAGGTATTCCTATCCTTCCAATCAGTAATTTTAGAAAGAGTCTCGGTGGCAATGACAAGGGCTGTTTTATATGTTTCGTTCTGCAAAAATTGCTGGGCAGTAGAAAGAGAGTAAATGAAGCCAGTACAGGCCGCATTTAAATCAAAAACAGCAGCATTTTTAATCCCTAATTTACTCTGTATTATGCATGCTGTTGCCGGGAAAAACATATCCGGAGTAATTGTTGCCACAATAACCAAATCTATGTCTTCAACTTTTGCATTAGCGGCTTCCAGCGCTCTCTGGGCAGCCTTAATCCCCAAATCTGAGGCAGCCTCTTTATCAGAACATATCCTTCTCTGTCTGATTCCGGTACGACTTACAATCCACTCATCGGTTGTATCCACTATTTTCTCAAGATCCTTATTGGTTAAGACTTTTTCTGGCAGATATGAGCCGGTTCCAATTATGCGAATCATCACTTTTTCCTAATTCCTATAAGCTTTCTTTGATTTGTTGATTAATCTTCTTTTCCACAAATTCCCCTGCCACCCGGATGGCATTTGAAATTGCCTTAGCATTGGAACTGCCATGGCAAATTATGGAACATCCGTCCACGCCCAAAAGGGGTGCCCCTCCGTATTCAGCATAGTCAATTTTCTTCTTGATGTCCCGGAAAGCGCCTTTAAACAATATAAGTGCCATTTTTCGCATAGGGTACTTGAGAATCTCATCTCTGAACAGATTTACAAATTCTTCGGCTATACCCTCGCCAAATTTCAGAAGAATATTGCCCACAAATCCATCACAGACGATAACATTAGCTTTTCCTTTAAGAATATCTCTTCCCTCTATGTTGCCCACAAAATTCAATCCGCTCTGCCGCAAGAGACGATGAGCCTCCACAGTCACCTCATCCCCCTTGACTTCTTCTGCTCCAATACTTAACAGCCCGATGCGGGGAGCCTCTTTCTTCATAATTGTTTTCATATAGATGTTACCCATGACAGCGAACTGCAGCAAGTCTTTTGCCGTGGAGTTGACGTTTGCACCAACATCGAGAATAACACACGGACCTCCTAAGGTAGGTATTAATATGGCAATAGCAGGCCTGTCAACCTTTGGCAATCTACCCAGAACCATCAATGCCGCTGCCATGACTGCACCCGAGTTCCCTGCAGAAACCATAGCATCAGCCATACCTTCTTTTATTAATTGGGTAGCAATCATAATGGAGGAATCTTTCTTCTGACGACAGGCTATCGCAGGTGACTCGTCCATGCCAATGACCTCTGAGCAATGGTGAATTGAAAAGGGTAAAGATGAAATTCGATACCTTTTCACCTCTTCTCTTAGGTGAACTTCATTCCCCACCAGAATTATCTCGTAACTGCTTTTCTTAGCAGCTTGAATAGCTCCTTCCACCACCACTCTTGGAGCAAAGTCGCCACCCATAGCGTCCACAGCAATTCGCATAGATAAGACTCCTATTTAGCTTTTCCCTTTTCTTTTCCTTTCCTCTTCTATCTCTTTTTTCGTTTTCATTATCTTCACGTCATTGTAGTAGCCGCAATTGAAACAAGCAAAATGGGGAAGTTTAAATTCCTTGCATATCGGGCAAACAGATAGAGTAGGGTTGTATAGTTTCCAGTTTGCTCTCCGCTTATTCCGCCTGGAAACAGAATGTCTTCTTTTGGGATTAGGCATAAACTACTCCTCCATAATATCGCCAAAATAGTCCAAGAATGCTTCCATAATGGTAGCTGCAGGTCCGACAACTCCAAACAGGCATCGGACTCCTTCGGAGCTTCAGCCTGCGAAAGCATGGTAACAAATAAAGGCGCTCCGATTTAATCGGAGCGGTTAGGGTTTTCTACAAATAATCTAAAATATTACAAGTTAAAACGAGAATTGTCAAGAAAAAATCTCAAGGATTCTAAGAAAGGTCGTTTTTCGAGGGTTTCATGACCCGCTTTTGGAGCCTTCCATCAAATATTGATGGATTGCTCTGGCGCTCCTCCTACCAGAAGCCATAGCGGAAATCACAGTGGCAGCGCCGCTCACAATGTCTCCCCCAGCCCAAACAGCCTCCTTAGAGGTTTTCCCGGTGGTTTCGTCTGCAATGATATAACTCCATCTGTTTAATTTCAAATCCGGAGTAGCGGATGGAAGCAAAGGATTGGCACCGGCCCCAATGGCCATTACCACCACATCAACCTCTATGGTGAATTCTGAACCTCTAATAGGTACGGGACGCTGGCGCCCAGACTCATCAGGCTCTCCCAGTTCCATCCTTATAGATTCAATTCCCATAACCCAACCTTCACTGTTGCCAAGAATCTGGACCGGGTTGGTCAAAAAATTGAATTCGACTCCCTCATCTCTGGCATTTTCGACCTCTTCTACCCGAGCGGGCATTTCCTTTCGCGAACGGCGATAAATGTTGGATACCCGTTCGGCTCCCAACCTCAGGGCTGTCCGCGAGGCATCCATTGCCACATTTCCGCCTCCTATTACCGCAACTCGTCTGCCAATCTTTATGGGAGTGTCATACTCTGGAAACAGGTACGCCTTCATCAGATTAGTTCTGGTCAAAAATTCGTTGGCTGAGTAGACACCATTGAGGTTTTCACCGGGAATGTCCATAAACTTGGGTAAACCAGCCCCGATTCCAATAAAAATACCGTCGTAACCCTGGCAGAACAGTTCATCCAGCGTATAAATCTTGCCAATTACATAGCCAGTTTTTACTTCCACGCCAAGCGAACGAATATATTCTATCTCCCATCTCACAATAGCTTTGGGTAAACGGAATTCTGGAATCCCATAAACCAGAACGCCCCCGGGTGTATGCAGTGCTTCGAAAATGGTCACCTTATGTCCCAACCTGGCTAAATCGCCAGCGCAGGATAAGCCGGCAGGGCCGGAGCCAATGACCGCCACGCATTTTCCAGTTGAGGGAGGCAGCCGTGGCTTTTCCGGATTGCCTTTCTGGAGCTCCCAATCGGCAGCAAAGCGTTCCAGCCGTCCAATGGCAACCGGTTCATACTTTTTACCTAAAGTACAGGCCTTTTCGCAAAGTCCCTCCTGGGGACATACTCTTCCGCACATTGCCGGCAAGAGATTCTTCTCCTTAATCTTCCGTATGGCTCCCTGGTAATCCCTGTCAATAATCCTGGCAATAAACCCTGGAATATCGATTTCCACAGGGCAGGCGCTTATGCAGGGAGCCTTCTTACATTGAAGACACCTCCCGGCTTCTTGTTGAGCCTGTTCTTCCGAATAGCCCAAAGCCACCTCATCGAAATTGGTCACTCTCTCTTCAGGGGCCTGGCGGGGCATCTCTACTTTCTTAGGAATAATTTTCATTTGACCTTACCATGTTCAGAGACCGAATCATAGCTCTTGGAAGCTTTCTTCTCTTCTTCTAAATAGATTCTTTGACGGCTAAGAAGTTGGTCAAAATCTACTTGGTGACCATCAAAATCTGGGCCGTCCACACAAACAAACCTTGTCTTACCTCCTACCGAAACTCTGCAAGCGCCACACATTCCAGTAGCATCTACCATTATGGGATTGAGACTGACCATAGTCCTCAATTTATAAGGTTTAGTAACCTCACAAACAGCACGCATCATAAGTGTCGGCCCCACTGCAAACACTAGACCTATCTCTCTTCCTCCCTTGACTATCCTCTGTAATTCATCGGATACAAAACCTTTCTGGCCGTAGGAACCATCGTCAGTAGTGACGTAGAGTTCATCCGAGACCGATTTTATCTTTTTCTCCCAAATTACCAGTTCCTTGGTGCGCGCACCTATAATCGATATAACCCTGTTTCCAATTTGTCTAAAACCGCGAGCCACGGGGTAGACGGGCGCTATTCCCACGCCGCCACCTGCGCACACTACCGTCCCCATGCTTTCCATATGAGTGGGGATACCTAAGGGCCCAATAACATCGGTGAGCGTATCGCCTGAATTCAGCCTTCCTAACCGGTAGGTAGTTTGCCCTGCTTCCTGGACCACAATAGTGATGGTTCCCTTATCTCTGTCGTAGTCTGCAATAGTCAAAGGAATCCTCTCCCCTCTCTCGTCAATCCTCACTACCACGAATTGTCCAGGCTGTGCTTTTCTGGCAATCTCAGGACAAGATATCATAAATTCTTTTACATCTGGAGCCGGGTTTTGTTTATTTAGGATCTTGTACATTATTTTTTGTATATTTTCTCTTCCCAATGGTAGATTTCTTTTTCGGAAAAGAAGAATTTGACCTCCTTTTCTGCTGATTTAACCGAATCTGCTGCGTGGACGACATTGTGGCGGTTATCTTGAGCGTAAAGCCTTCTCAGGGTCCCCTCCTTTGCTTCCTGAGGGTCTGTATTGCCTGCAATGTCTCGAATCTTTTGAATTGCGTTTTCTCCCTCCAGAACCATAACTAAACAAGGATTTGATGACATAAAATTTACTAAAGGTTCATAAAATTCTTTGCCTTTATGTTCTTGATAAAACTCCTCTGCTTTTTCTCGTGTAAGAAAGACCATCTTACAGGCAACGATTTTGAAACCTTGTTCCTCAAATGTGGTAATGACTCTTCCTGCTATTTTTTTAGAGAGTGCGTCTGGCTTAATAATTACCGCTGTGCGTTCCAAGATTTTCTCCCTTCATAACTTCAGAGTGTCGTTGGTAAATCGGTGTAATAGTTCTTAAAAATCTGTGTAATCAGACATCTCTGGGGCTTTTTTCAAAGAGTCTCATTTCAAATTCTTGATAATTGCTTTAGCCATCTCAGAAGTTGTAGCAGTTCCGCCAAGGTCGTAAGTAACTATCTCTCCTTTGGCAAGTACCTGAGCCACAGCCTTCTCCAACCTATCCGCCTTCTCTACCTCTCCCAGATACCTTAGCATCAATACTCCTGAGAGAATCATGGCGGTGGGATTTACTTTGTTCATTCCCTTATACTTCGGCGCGCTGCCATGGGTGGCCTCAAATACAGCAATTCCTTCACCAATATTTCCTCCGGGAGCTAAGCCCAGCCCTCCCACCAATCCTGCACATAAGTCCGAGACTATATCCCCGTAAAGATTGGGCAGGACGAGAACATCGTAAAGTCCTGGTTTCTGGACCAATTGCATGCACATATTGTCCACGATCTTATCCTCAGATTGAAGGTCTGGATAGTCGCGCGAAAGATTTTGAAACACTTCCACAAAGATTCCATCAGAATACTTCATTATATTGGCTTTATGCACAGCGGTGACCTTTTTCCTGTTATTCTTCCTGGCATAGTCAAATGCGAAACGAATAATTCTCTCCGAAGCGTGCCGGGAAATTGGCTTGATACTTATTCCAGAATCATCGGAAATCTTCACATTTCTGGAACTCTGAATAAATTTAATGAGTTCGCTGGTCTCAGGCTTTCCCCCCTCAAACTCTATTCCTGAATATACATCTTCAGTATTCTCTCTCACCACTACTAAATCGACCCCTTTATATCGGGAACTCACACCGGGATATGACTTACAAGGACGGACGCAAGCGAAAAGGTCGAGTTGTTGGCGGAGGGCAACATTAACACTGCGAAACCCTATTCCTACGGGAGTGGTGACAGGACCCTTCAAAGCAAATCTATTCCTCTTTATCGAATCAATTACCTGGTCAGGCAAAGGCGTTCCATATTTATCCATAACCTCTGCTCCGGCATCAACTCGCTCCCATTCTATCTTCGCTCCTGTGGCCTCAATACACTTTCGAGCAGATTCCACCACTTCCGGCCCAACACCATCACCAGGAATCAGAGTAACTCTATACATGATTGCCCCCCTATAAAAGATACCAAATGACAAAATCCAAATCACAAAATCCAAATTTCAAATTTCTAACCTCTAATTACGGGCATAAAGCCCTACACTACCAAAGAAATGCCAAATGACAAAGTCCAAATGACAAATTACGGGCATAAAGAAATGGGACTTACAATTTAAAGCCACCGTGTTTCTGGATATGTTCCACCAGGCCGCCATCGCGCAAAATGTTAACCATCACCTGTGGAAGCGGACGGAAATTTAGCACTATTCCCTTTTTCTTACTCCTTATTGTACCATTTTCCAAATCAATTTCGAGTTCATCTCCTCCAGCAATTTTCTCCGTTTCGCATTCCAGAACGGGCAGTCCAATATTTATTGCATTGCGAAAGAATATTCTGGCGAAAGACCCGGCTAAGACCGCCCCCACTCCACAAATTTTAATTATTGCAGGGGCATGCTCGCGGGATGACCCCAGACCGAAATTTTTCCCTGCCACAATAAAATCTCCTGGCTTTACTTTCTTTATGAATTCGGGGTCGGCATCTTCCAGTGTATGCTTAGCTAACTCTGGCAAATTGTTTCTCAAATGGAAAAATCTCCCCGGGGCGATCAAATCCGTACTAATGTTGTCTCCAAACTTGTGCACTTTTCCTTTAAGAATCATATCTGCTCCTTCTTAGATTATTTCTCTGGGGTCGCTAATTTTTCCGTTCACCGCCGTCCAGGCAGCTGTAGCCGGGGAAGAAAGATATATCTCAGAATCGGGGTTACCCATTCTGCCTCGAAAATTCCGATTTCCCGTGGAAAGGCACTTTTCGTTATCGGCCAAAATCCCCCCCTGTATCCCCACGCAAGGTCCGCAGCCAGCATTTAAGATGGTAGCTCCAGCCTCAATAAGTACCTCAAAAATCCCTTCCTTAACCGCCTGGAGGTAGACCTTGCGGGAGGCTGGTGCAACGATTAGCCTTGTTCCAGGAGCACACTTTCGGCCTTTCAATACCTTTGCCGCAACACGCAAATCCTCTATTCTCCCATTAGTGCAGGTGCCGATAAAGACCTGGTGAATTCTAATATCCTCAACTTTTATTTCAGAAATTGGTTTAACATTATCCGGGGTCTCAGGATAGGCAACCATTGGCTCCAATTTTGAAGCGTCAACTTCAAAAATTCTCTCGTATTTTGCGTCCTTATCTGCCTTAATTTCTTTATATTTATTTTCCCTCCCCATCCTTTTAAGGTATGCTCTGGTCAAGCCATCCGAGCCAACAAGTCCAGCCTTGGCTCCTGTTTCCACAGCCATATTACAAAGAGTGAGCCTTTCCGAAACTGACATCTTTTCTACCGTCTCTCCGGCAAATTCCAAAGCCCTGTAGGTCGCTCCATCAGCTCCAAGCATACCAACGATTTTTAGAATCAAATCCTTGGCATAGACCCCTTTGGGAAAAACTCCTTCAACATTAATCATGAAAGTCTCAGGAACTTTAAGCCAGGTCTTTCCCGAAAATATCGCTACAGCTACATCCGTGGAGCCCATTCCGGTAGCAAAGGCAGCCAGGGCTCCAGATGTGCAGGTGTGAGAATCGGCACCAATAACAATGTCACCCGGATTCACAAAGCTCTCCACCAGTATTTGATGAGAAATTCCTTCGCTTATTTCCGAGAGATTTGCTCCGGTTTGCCTTGCGAAATCTCGTAACTCATTCTGAACATTGGAAAGTTCTTTGCGGGGAGGAGGAACCGCGTGGTCGAGGAAGACAAATGTCTTCTCTGGGGCAAAAACCTGGTAGTCAACCCCTTTCCCTGAACCACCAAAAGCCCCACCACTTTTCAGTTTTCTTAACTGCTTAATAGTCAGGGGCCCTGTACCATCCTGCATCATACAGAGGTCTACCGGGACAACCACAATATCCCCTGCAGTTACCTCTTTTCCCAGGTGAGAAGCGATTATTTTTTCAGAGATAGTTTTACCCATAGTCAACCCTCAAAATCAACAAGCGATTTTTCATATACGGCCTCTATCCTTCTCAACATGTGAGCTAAATCAAAAGTAGGATAGACCATTTTCTCGCCTGCTCTACCCATTTTCTGAGCCAAATCCCGATTTCTAATCAACATGATTACCCTCTCAGTTAGTTTTTCTATATTGTGAGGCTCGACCAAAAATCCATTTACACCATCAATAATTGCCTCCTTAGCGCCATCTACATCTGTGGCCACAATCGGCTTCCTGGAAGCCATAGCCTCAGCAAAAACGACGGGGAGACCCTCCCAGAGGGAAGTGAGTACCAAAACATCAATAATCTGCATAATCTCCGGGACATCACGCCGCCAGCCAGTCAAAATAACCTTTTCTCTTAGTTTAAACCTCCCGATCAATGCCTCCACCTGGGGCCTCAACTCCCCATCTCCTACCAAAATAAACTTTGCCTTGGGTAGAGACTGGGTGACACGATGAGCAAGAAATATGAAATCTTGAGGAGCCTTTTGCGGTTTGAAACAGGCAATCATTGCTACAACCGGGCTTCCAGAATCAATTCCAAATTCTCTCTTTTTTTCCTCAAGATTAATTTCTACTTCAGAAAACGCTTTAAGATTAGTTGCACAATGTATTACTTCATATTGGCTTTCTTTCCCAATCCTATTAGCCAAGCCTTTTTTCGCGTTTTCGAAGGAGACTACGATTAACTTGTCAGTAATCCAGGCAGTTACCCTCTCCATCCAGACAAAAGCTTTTCTTGTCCACCATTTCTGATAATCGTTAAACCCAAAGCCATGGTATGTGTGGAATATCTTAGGCACACCGGCTAAATGTGCCGCCCACCGGCCAATAATTCCTGCCTTCGAAGAATGGGTATGAACCAAGTCAACCCCTTCTGATTTTAACAGCCTCCATATTTTTATCAAGCAAATTGCATCTTTTATGGGATTCACCGCCCGAATCAGTTCGGGAAAAAAGAATGACCTTATCCTGGGATTATTCTTGACTTCACCATCCAGAATTCCCCCGCAACCGGAGACCAGAATAGGGGCATATCTGTTTCGGTTAAGGTTTTCGGTAGTGTAAATGGCAATCTCCTGAGCCCCTCCAAGCTCCAACTTTGTAATAATTGTCGCTACCTTGTGCTTTCTCATCTACCTATCCATTATACCTTTAATCCACTCCACCTCTTGTCTCAAGCCTTCTCTTAAATCAAATCTGGGACTATATCCTAACATCTTCTTTGCCTTTCCTATGTCCGCCCAGGTAGCGTCCATTTCTCCTTTCCTCTTTTCTATATATCTAATTCGGGCCTTTTTTTCAACTATTTCCTCCAATAATTTAATCGCTCCACTTACAGAAATATAGCTTCCCCCACCAATGTTAAAAATTTCGCCTGGAAAACTTTTTTCTATCACTAATAAATTAGCATTTACAGCATCGTCAATATAGGTGAAATCACGAGTCTGGTTTCCATCCCCGTAGATGGTAATCTCCTCTCCTTTCAATATTGCTCTAATAAACTTGTGAAAAGCCATATCAGGCCTCTGGCGCGGCCCGTAGACAGTAAAATACCTTAAGGACACAATAGGAACTCCGAAACTTTTCCAATATGAATAACACAAATTTTCACAGGCCAGCTTGGACACACCGTAGGGAGAGATTGGTGAAAGCCGTCTCTCTTCCCTCATCGGTAACTCACAGTCTCCATAAACGGACGAAGATGAAGCAAGAATAAACGATTTTATGGAGACTTTCTTTGCCGCTTCCAGTATTCTCTGCGTAGCCAGAATATTGTTATTTACGTATGTCTCAAAGCGGCTACCCCAGCTGGCCAGAACTCCTGGCTGGGCAGCATGGTGGAAGATATAATCGACCCCTTCCAGCGACTTGTCTAAATCTATACTTAAGAGGTCTTCCCTCATAAGAGTAAAGCCCTCCGAACTCAAAAGAACTTGCATGTTGGCTTCCTTGATTCTCCGGTCGTAATAATCTGTGAAAGAGTCTATTCCCATAACCTCAAAGCCTGACCGGACTAACCTCCCTGCCAGGTGCGAACCGATAAATCCGGCGCAGCCAGTAACCAAACAGCGCATTTCTGTCTCCCGATATATACTGGGTGACCGACGTTTCCTGGTCGGCCACTCTTTAGAGTGCCAGAACGCGAAGCTTCGCTTCGCTACTCCTTGTCACCCTGAAAGGCGACCCACCAATTAGGTCGGGCTCTGTTTACAGTGCCACACGCGAAGCTTCGCTTCGCTACTCCTTGTCACCCTG
>Ga0315314_1000187_pt1 | contig 81028 bp, 64 predicted proteins | sample TDP9_MG_FD_203631 | JGI IMG/M metagenome (GOLD analysis project Ga0315314, IMG submission 203631) | Freshwater sediment microbial communities from Lake Towuti, South Sulawesi, Indonesia - TDP9 | ecosystem: Environmental > Aquatic > Freshwater > Lake > Sediment | place: Indonesia: South Sulawesi...
ATGGCAGTGCGATTGTAACGAATGATAATCCTAATGCAGCCCAGATAGAAGAGTGGACAGAATGGAATATCGACCTGCAGTCATTTGCAGGCCAGGGCGTGAACCTTGCCAATGTTGATACGCTCGCCCTTGGATTAGGCAATAAGAAAACTCCGCGGGTCGGTGGCTCTGGTACGATGTATTTTGACGATATTCGTTTGTATCCGCCGGCTCCATAACCAGAAGCACCGGAAGCCATAAGTGGCAATTGCTCGTTTGCTTTGACAGACGATAGTGGAATGGCTTATTATCGATTCGGGGCTTATGCCGAACGATTTGGTATAGGCCCCATTTTCTCGGAGCAATATTAAAGCCGTAAGTCAGACCAGCTCAGGATTTTCTGTAGGACGGTTCTGAGATATGTTTTATCGCTCTACAATGGCCAAACTCAAGCCAAAGGGTATCTGTGGTAGGGTCATAGGATTTTAACGCAAATTGGAATGAAAAGAAGGGCTCTATCCACCACTTTGGCTTTTTCTTCTTGCCTTCTCAAAAATATTGTCTAACTTCAGACCGTGACTTGTTCATTGATATCAACTTTGGTTGGGAATTTGTGATGAATCCCTAAGAATATGCCACATGCACACTGCTAAGTATGCTCAAATACTACCTGGAATACCCGAAGCGCATTTATTGAACTTGCCTTCCAAACATTAGGTCGTACAATATTGTATGTGAGGATATATCGGAATGATGAAAATATCTGGTCAAACTTACTCCGGCCCGTTGCCGCCTCTGACCGTTAAGCAGGCATCGATTCGTGACGAACTTGTGTGCGACGTAGGGAAACTCGCCAGCGACATTGGAGAACGGAATATCTGGTCTTACCAAAACCTTGATGCTGCTGCTGATTTAATTGAAGCTTCGCTGACTTGCGGAGACTACAAGGTCAACCGGCAGAATTTCTTTGTGGAAGGCAAGACTTGTTCGAATATCGAAACCGAGATTGCAGGAACGGAAAGGGCTAATGAGATAGTAGTCATTGGTGCCCATTATGACACTGTGTTCGATAGCTCTGGCGCCGATGACAACAGCTCAGGTGTCGCAGCAGTCCTTGCTCTTGCCCGTCAGTTTGCCAGCCAAAGGCCTGCTCGAACATTGCGGTTTGTTCTGTTTGCAAATGAAGAACCACCTTTTTTCCAAACCAATAAGATGGGCAGCTTGATTTATGCCAAAAGCTGCAGGAAAAGAAACGATAATATAGTTGCCATGCTTTGTCTTGAGAGCATCGGTTATTACTCTGAGCAACCAAACAGTCAAGAATACCCCTTTCCTTACAACTACATATATCCCTCAACCGGCAATTTCATTGGCTTTGTGAGTAACCTTTCATCACGTAAGCTTCTGCACACAGTTATTGCCTCATTTCGCCGGAATTGTAAGTTTCCCTCCCAGGGGGGAGCTGCTCCGGGATTAGTCCCTGGTGTTGCCTGGTCGGATCACTGGTCTTTCTGGCAGCAAGGCTATCCTGCGGTAATGATAACTGACACAGCTCCATTCCGTTATCCTTACTATCACAGACCTGAAGATACGGCCGATAGAATCCGCTACGATCACCTAACACGGGTCGTTTCTGGGCTTCAGGCAACCATTGCCGAAATTATCGGACCGGTAACAAGTGATTAAGGCGTTGGAGCATTGAAAATTTGGGGATTAACGACAATCAGACACCCTATGAAAAGCTCAAAGTCGAATATTAAAATCCTTGTTGCCGCATTTCTTTGAGGCATCCCGTTACGACATATCAACCAACGGTCATTGAATCCGCGTATGCCGTTTGCAGGTGCTTGTTAAGAAATGCTTTATGCTTGTGGAACAAAGACTTATGAAGCTGGCCGAGACGTAACCGAGAGCCGACCGAGCGCCAGACGGGCGCATCTGTTCCAAATTCTGTTGCAAATCGCAGGCTCAGGTTAATCCACGGTTGCGCATATTTCCTTCGTACATATGCAGGATGTCATCGCCCATAAGCAGTGGAAAGCTGATGCGCTCCTGGCACACCTGCATTATCTGGCGAGAACTGTAAGTCCAGCGACAGTAAGCGTATCACAGCAGGGCCACTATCATACAGGGATTATAGGGAAAATAGCCGCGTTCTTCTTGTTCGCACTTTGTGCTATTTGACGGGAATCGCACGCGACTGGACTGGGCCGGGCAGGTGCGTCGTTTATTGGAAGAGGATTACCCTGATGCCCAGAAGGTGGTCTTGGCGATGGATAACCTGAATACCCACGGCACGGCTTCCTTGTACGAGGGGTTTGAGCCGGCGGCGACTCGTCGTCCGGCCCAGCGGCTGGCGATTCACCACAGCCGACGCCCGGATCAAACTAAAGAGGTTATATCCATAAATTCAACTGTGACAGCCCACTATTTATAGTAAGGATAGCCCTACGGAACAACTGGCAAGGTTAAGAATCCACAACAAGATTTTTGGTACTACCTCATTAAATTGTATAAAACTTTGGCCTTATTGAACGATTCAAGGCCATTTTGAAGAGTTGTAATCATTCAATTTCCGGAATATTAGAGGAATGTTCAATTAACAGAATAATCAAAACGCCTTTTTAATACTGATAATGCGGATTTCTTTACCAAAATATGATGTGTTATTACCAAATTTCTATTGCGGGGCGTTTTGTCTATAGGCGCCCAGCCCCTTCGAGGAACCCGCTTTTCAATACTAATACTAACAGCGGGGTTTAATGGCCTTTTTTGCAGAATCATCAGGCAATAGGATTGATTGAGGCATGTGCGGCAGTATTTTCAGACTGAAAAATTTAAAGCGGCCAAGATGTAAAGGTCGATATTATCGGATGAAATATATAATCTCTGGTTTTTTTGGTCTGAAATGAAGACCGAATCGTGTATTTTCACGAGGATGTAAGAAAATGCATTGGCAAGACTCTTAAGATTTCCCTTTTGTTGGTTGCCTTCGGGATGATAGCGGAAATAGGATTTCGAACAGAAGAAATAGCTACGAAAAGGGCGATTTATCTGGAATTGATTTGGCCGGCCATGGTGGCATTAGAGACTGAAGCCAAGGATTCTGTCAAGCAAGCTGAGGCTGATAACAGAAGCGATAAGTGGCCTAGTCGCGGCAGAAAACGCACGGTCATCTTGGATATTCCTGCTGAAAGTGAAGTTCATCCGCCGACCTGGGAGGAGGTGGCGCGGAAATGCATAGAAGTATATCGGGAAGTAATCGCGAAACGCAAGAATTGTCCGAGGAGACGATGAAATAAGAACTGGTATGGCAGCATGGGCGCTATGATACTGTGAAGGAGATTGAACTTTTTGGTACTACCCCATTAAAGTTGTATAAAACTTTGGCCTTATCGAATAATTCAAGGCTATTTCGAAGAATTTAATCTTTAATTTCCATAATATTGGAGATGTTCAATCAACAGAATAATTAAAAAGCCGTTTTAATACTGATAATGCGGATTTATTTACCAATATCATAAGGTAGTATCAACTTTTTAGATTAGAAAAAAACAAAAAAAGGACAAACTATGCGGATCGCGATACTGTCTTGGGAGTCACTTCATTCTGTCGCTGTTGGAGGCGTTGCTGTTCATGTGAGCGAATTGGCTGCTGCTCTGGCAAGAAAAGGCCATCAGGTGCACATTTTCACTCGGCGAATGGATGGTCAGCGATGCCACGATCACATAGATGGCGTCCACTACCATCAGTGCATATACCTGCCGCATAATGATTTTGTGGACGATGTCAACAATATGTGTCGAGCCTTTGTTGACCGCGTTTTTGAGGTCGAAGACTTTATTGGCCGTTTCGACATAGTTCATGCGCATGACTGGCTTTCGGCCAATGCCATGATTTGGATCAAGCAGGGACGCAAACACAATTGTATTTTGACTATCCATGCAACCGAGTATGCTCGGTGTGGCAACGCTTTTCCGCCCGGGCGATCAGCTCGTATCAGAGACCAAGAGCGTGCCGGGACTTACTGGGCTGATCGGGTCATCGCGGTCTCACAGGCAACCAAAAACGAATTAATGTGGATGTACGAGCTGCCCGCCTGGAAGATATCGGTGGTTTACAACGGAGTGAACCCTTCTCGCTTCGACTTAGTTGCCGATCCCGGACAGGACAAAAGACAATACGAGATCGCTCCGTTGGATCCCACGGTCCTATTCTGTGGCCGACTGGTATGGCAAAAAGGTCCTGATCTTCTGGTGGAGGCTATACCTTCGGTGCTCAGGTTTTGTCCTAACGCAAAGTTTATCTTTGTCGGCGATGGAGAGATGCGCTCTGGATTGGAGGCACGGGCACAGAAACTTGGGATCGCCCGATCAACGCGATTTCTCGGCCGCTGTGATGGTAATGAGCTTATACATTTATTCAAGCTGGCAGATGTAGTCTGCGTACCGAGCCGGAACGAACCGTTTGGGATAGTTGTACTCGAGGCCTGGAGTGCTTGCGAACCTGTAGTTGTGACTCAAGTCGGTGGCCCGAGCGAGTATGTCCGGCACGAAGTGGATGGCTTGAAAATAGAGGCAAATCCCAATTCCATAGCTTGGGGCTTATGTACGATTTTTTCGGATTTTGAGCGAGCCCGCTGGATGGGTCGTAATGGCAGAAAGGCTGTGGAAGAGTGCTTCACATGGGACACAATCGTGGAAAAGACGCTTGCCGTCTATAAAGAGGTCTGCCCAGTCTTGACACCAGATTCTGGATACTCGCTACTCGCAGAGAATCAAGAACCCGGAATCGAGCAAGCTCCTCTCGATGAGCTCTTTACAAACCTCAGATTAGAGGTTAACCACAATGGAGATGGCACCAGACACTTACTTGACTCCTATATGGAGCGCCTCATGCAAATTGGGCTTCAACCGCAACGGGACAACGGCAGCATAATCTTAAAAGGCAGGTTCAGGACCTTGTTAGCTGCCCTCGAACGGTGCCATGAACAGATGCACAAAACGGGATTAGGCCGTGTTGCCTGCTCACTCCAGCTCGAAACGTCAATTCCTTCAGATGAAGGTTCCGCCAGCAGCGCTACAACCGCCCAGATACTGCAGATGTGTCGTGAAGATATGTGCAGAAAGCTGCGAGGTCGTAGAAAACCACCAAGAGCCAAAATCATAGGTTACAGTAGGTATATTCACTGCAAGGATGCAAACAGCGAAATGCGCAAAAACTCGGAAGGATAAAGCTGTCGGCAGCTTTTGTCTCGTATTGCATGGGCACATGCCTTATGTGCTCCATCATGGAATGTGGCCGCACGGTGAGGACTGGTTATATGAAGCTGCGGCCGAGTGTTACCTGCCGCTGCTGGCTCTCATCGATGAATGTCAACGTCTTGACTGCAATCCGCAATTTGCGATTAGCCTGACGCCTGTGTTGCTTGAACAGCTCGCCCACGAGAACTTCAGGTCTGGATTTGAAAAATATCTCCAGGAGCAGGTGAAAAGGGCGCGAGCGGATAAAGCAGACTTCAAGCGTCAAGACCAGAAGCACCAGGCTTACCTTGCCGAGCGGTGGGAACTCTTCTTCACCCACCTAGCGGAACAATTCGACCGAATTGAAGGTAATATCCCAAAGGCATTTGCAGAGCAGGCGGACCGCCGTCTTATCGAGATATTCACTTCCAGTGCGACACACGCATATTTGCCGCTGTTGCTTGAGGACTCATGCGTGCGGGCGCAAGTTCGTGCGGGGATAAGCAGTTCACAACGTATTCTTGGATTGCGCCCCACGGGGGTATGGTTACCGGAAGGGGCGTATCGACCTGGTGGTTCGTGGAGCCCGCCAATTCCGTGGGGTGCCGGGAACAATCGCCTCGGGATTGACCAGATTGTCGCAGACGAAAACCTTTCACATTTCTTTGTCGAAGACCACTTGCTGAAGAAATTTGAAATTCAGAATTCCAGATTGGCAGTTTCTCCTACGATGGCGGTACGCGAGCCGTTTTGGGTCAGTAATAATGGGAATAATGGCAGATTGCTTGCAGCCTTCGCCCGTGATCCTGAAATCTGCAAACAGGTTTGGTGTGGATTTGTAGGCTACCCTGCTGATGGTATATACTTGGAGTTTCATAAGAGGCACGGCCCGCGGCGGGGACTGCGCTATTGGAAGATTACCGACCGCCGGTCCGGCCTCGACGGCAAGCAGTTGTACTACCCAGACGATGTCGCTGGAAAAATTTATGAACATGCCAGACATTTCTGCTACCAAGTCAAGAGGCGACTGACCGAATATTACCAGCGGACGGGCCACAGCGGAGTCGTAGTGGCCTGTTTTGATGCTGAACTTTTTGGCCATTGGTGGTTCGAGGGACCCCGCTTTCTACATGATGTGCTGCTTACCCTTAACGCCGATCCGGAGGTGGAGTTATGCACACCAGAGGCATATCTGGAAAAATACCAACCTCAGAACAGCGTGTCGCTATCAGAGGGCTCTTGGGGTGAGGGTGGCGACCACCGTGTCTGGGCTAATGAGAAGGTTGACTGGATGTGGCGCGTAGAGTATCAGTGTGAGACTCTTTTTGGCAAGCTGACCTATCATCTGCCTTGGCGGAAGCATTGCGCGCTTCGCAAAATCCTGGAAAAAGCCGGTCGGGAACTGCTGCTGCTGCAAGCCAGCGACTGGCCCTTTGCGGTCTCACGTTGTCAAGCTGACGATTATGGTATTAAGAGGTTCATGGGGCATGTAGCACGGTTCGAATGCCTTACCGATATTGCGGAGAACTTGGCTGTTGATTCCCATTACCTCGACAGCCTCAACAAAGTGCAAAGGTTCGACTTGCGGGATCCCGACGTACATGATGTCATTTTCCCCCAGATTGATTTGAATTGGTGGAATATGTGAGGGCTGCTGGCAATGAGAATTGGGATGTTTGCATGGGAAAGTCTGCATTCGGTTGCTGTCGGTGGCGTAGCGGTCCATGTAACAGAACTGGCTGCGGCCCTGCAGCGCCGCGGTCATGAAGTGCACGTCTTTGCTCGCATGGGCGAGGGACAAACACCCTATGCACTTATCGACGGCGTCCATTATCATCGCTGTCCCATTGACCTGAATCCAGATTTCATTACCGAAATGAACAATATGTGTAACAGCTTTGTTTATTTTATGGCCCAGACCGAGGCTTATCAGAACGCACGTTTTGACATAGTGCACGGGCACGACTGGCTGTGTGCCAAAGGAATCGTTCAGGCTAAGAATGACCGAGGCAGGCGGATCGTGATGACTTTTCATTCCTCTGAATACGGCCGGTGCGGGAATAATCATTATCGTGGGCAAGCAGAACGTGTCTGTTCCATCGAAGCTGAAGGTGCCTACTGCGCCGATCGTGTTATTGCGGTTTCAGGAGCCTTGGCTGAGGAAATCAAGCGGCAGTACAATATACCTGATTGGAAACTTCGGGTTGTACACAACGGGATAAACTGCCGCCGCTTCGATGGCTACATTGATCCGGCGATCTGCCGCAGAACCTACGGAATTGGTCCGCTCGACCCGATGGTGCTGTTCGTGGGAAGGATGACAACACAAAAAGGCCCTGACCTTCTGCTCGAAGCCGTCCCGTCTATTCTGCGCAGACGCGGTGATGCCAAAGTCGTATTCGTGGGTGACGGATACCTCAAGTCTCGTCTGCAAGGGCGGGTCCACCAGATAGGCGTCGCTCATGCGGTTCGGTTTCTGGGCGCGATGGGTCAGAATGGGGACCTCGTTAATCTATTTAAGAGTACTGATGTTGTCTGTGTCCCGAGTCGAAATGAGCCTTTCGGGATTACCGTGCTCGAAGCATGGGCAGCCGGAAAACCGGTTGTAGCCACGCAGAGGGGCGGTCCACGGGAGCTGATATCCCATGGACAGGATGGCTACCTTATCTATGATAATCCAGGGTCAATCTGCTGGGGGGTCGGCGAAATCTTCAACAATTTCGATCACGCACGGTGGATGGGCCGGAACGGCCGGACAAAAGCCGCTTACGGCTTTAGCTGGGACACAATTGCTGAGCGTACCGAGAACGTTTACCGAGAATTGCTTGCTTAATTGGTCTGGGGTTTGTGTTTATGGATGTAAATCAGGTAGCTGCACGACTGAAAGATTTGGCCCGGAACTTTTATTGGGGCTGGCACCCAGAGGTGGTTGCGGTGTTTCGCGACCTTGATCCGGAGTTGTGGCGGGCGGTCAACCACAATCCCACCATGTTTCTTTCCCGGCTGGCAAAGAACGTGTTGGAGCAGAAAGGTGCGGAACCGGCCCCGGTGACTCGTTTGACCCGCGCCCTTGAGCAAGTGCGCCGTTACCTGGAAACAGAAGATACCCGGGGATTCTGGCAAGCCGGCCCTCTCGGCGTCAACCCAGTGGCTTATTTTTCAGCCGAGTTCGGGCTTCACGAGTCCCTTCCAATTTATTCAGGAGGACTGGGTATATTGGCTGGGGACCACTTAAAGGCTGCGTCGGACTTGGCTGTTCCAATGGTTGGTGTCGGCCTCTACTATGCCAAGGGCTACTTCGACCAGACCGTAGATGTAGTCGGATGCCAACACGAACGTTATCTTAACGTCGATATCCGTGAGCTGCCCCTGGAGCCCATTGCAGACGAATATGGACACCACGTTTGCGTAACTGTACAGATGGACTCTGGTGACATTCAGGTCAGAGCCTGGGGCACGGGTGTAGGCCGCAATCGCCTCGTTCTGCTCGATACAAACGTTGACGGCAACTCCGAGCAGAGCAGGACTCTTACTACAGCTCTGTACAGTGGAGACGATGATGTGCGCATCCGGCAGCAGGTCATTCTGGGAGTGGGCGGACTACGAGTACTTGCCGCATTGGGCATTCGTCCAGGTGTTGTTCATCTAAATGAGGGACACACGGCCTTTGCAGTTCTGGAGCTGACAAGATATCTGATGGAACGGGACGGCCAGACGTTCAAAAACATGCGAGAAATAGCCGCCGCGCAGACTATCTTTACTGTGCATACGCCAATGGAGGCCGCGGTCGATCGCTACAAACCAGAGCTTGTAGAACGAGTGTTGGAACCGCTACGCCAGCAATTGAAAATCTCCAAATATGACTTGTTAGCCTTAGGTCGGGTCGATCCCAGAGATGAACGGGAACCATTTTGCCCGACGGTTCTTGGGCTGAAGATGTCACGGTGGCGCAACGGTGTGTCCGCATTGCATGCCCGCGTCAGTCAAGCTATGTGGCGCAAGGTCTGGCCAGAACTACCGGAAGAAAGGGTCCCGATAGGCTTTATCACAAACGGTGTGCATGTTGCAACTTGGCTAGCCCAACAGATGGATGAGCTTTATAGCCGATACCTTGGGAAAGATTGGCAGGAAAAATTGGACGACCCCCGCACCTGGAAGAAAATAACCGAGATCGATGATGCAGAATTCTGGAAGACAGGCCAGTTCCTCCGAAACCACTTGATTGAGTATGTCCGGCGTAATGCTTTTGCTCAGGCGCAAGCCAGAAAGGAGTCTGAAGAGATTTGCAAGGCAGCACAAAGCTGTCTTAACCCGTCTGTTCTTACTATCGGATTTGCTCGTCGTTTTGCAACGTACAAGCGTGGCGATTTTCTACTGCGTGATTTGAACTGGTTGGACCATATCGTGAACGACCGCGAGCGACCGGTGCAAATCATCATTGCAGGCAAGGCCCATCCGAGGGATGAACCGGCTAAGAAAATCCTTCAACAAGTCTTCCGGGTCACTCGCGACCGACGGTTCCTCGGTCGTATCGTCTTTCTCGAAAACTACGATATCAACGTCAGCAGGCATTTGGTGCAAGGAGTTGATTTGTGGTTGAATATCCCTCGCCGACCCTTGGAAGCGTGCGGTACCAGCGGCCAGAAAGTGGCCCTTAACGGAGGCCTGAACCTCTCAGTTCTTGACGGCTGGTGGGCAGAGGCTTACGATGGTATGAATGGCTTTGCCATAGGTTATGGAAGCGAACATTCCAACTGGGAACGCCAAGACCACTTGGATACGCAATCCTTCCATGAAGTCATGGAAAACAAGGTGATTCCGCTATTTTATGAGCGCGGCACGGACGGCATTTCCCATGGGTGGGTTGCGATGCAAAAGCGTTCCCTGCGAACACTTGCATGGCGATATAACGCACGCCGGATGCTGTTGGACTACATGATGAGTTATTATTTACCTGCAGCCGGTGGCGTGACCGCGTCCCTGCCGGTCGGTAGTCCCTACCTGACTACAGTATGATTGAAAGGGGGTCTCGCGGAAAAAGGCAACGTAATGACGCTTTCAGCAATTCCGGAATATATCGATGGTCTTCCGAATATATGTGGAGCGGAAGAACTCGTGACTAAGGCGCGTGCGGGTAGCGGGCCATTCTACTTGCCGGAAAGCGGCATCGACTTTGCTAACATAGACAGTGCTTTTGCGATAGCCCTTCATATGCACCAACCTTTGATTCCCGCTGGTGGAGACAATCTGCAGACCGCCAGCGTAATCAGCAACCTGAAGTACATGATGGATCACCCCGAAATGGGGGACAACCACAACGCCCGTGTTTTCCACTGGTGCTATAAGCGAATGGGCAGATTCATCCCACTGTTAGCCCAGGAAGGTAAGCAGCCCCGCGTGATGTTGGATTATTCCGGTTGTCTGCTTCATGGCCTCCTGCAAATGGGATTGGGTGATGTGATTGAGAGCTTAAGAACAATCACGTGTGAGCCGGCATATCGCTCGTGTGTTGAGTGGCTGGGGTCACCCTGGGGTCATCCGGTAGCGCCCTCCACACCGGTGCAGGATTACCGACTGCATGTACGAGCGTGGCAACATTTCTTCGCTGCGCTTTTCGGCTTCGAGGCGCTAGGCCGAGTCCGGGGTTTTTCCCCAAGTGAAATGGCCCTGCCCAATGATCCTGATGTGTGCTATGAGTTCGTAAAGACCCTCAAGGACTGTGGCTATCGCTGGGTCTTGGTACAGGAGCATACGGTGGAGAGGGTCGAGGATGGCGGCCCAATAACTCAACCTTACATCCCTCATAGGTTGGTGGCGAAAAATTCGCACGGTCAAGTTCTTACTATCACTGCCATTATTAAAACTCAGGGTAGTGACACGAAGCTGGTTGGTCAAATGCAGCCTTACTATGAGGCCAAGAACCTTTCTCGCAGAGAATTATCCGAGAAATCTATCCCCCCGATAGTGGCCCAAATCGCTGATGGTGAGAACGGCGGTGTCATGATGAATGAATTCCCCCCTAAATATCTTGATGTCATGGCCGAAGCCTCAGGCAGTAAGACACCCCCAGCGAATATAACTGAGTACTTGGAATACCTCGAAGGCATCGGTATTACACAGCACGACTTTCCTGCTATTCAGCCTGTCATGCAGGGGCGGATTTGGGACAGGTTCGTAGATGGAGCCGGACCGGAGGCCTTGAGCGTGGTAATTGAAAACCTGAAAAAGGAGGACCAGCGCTTCCACATAGAAGGTGGTAGCTGGACCAGCAACATCTCCTGGGTCCGGGGCTATGAACACATACTTGGGCCGATGCAATCAGCTAGCGCGCTCTTCGCCAAAAAGGTCCTCTCTCAACGCGTCACCACATCAGATCCACATTATCGCAACGCGTTGTTTCACCTGATGGTTTCTCAGACGAGTTGCTTTCGCTATTGGGGTGGAGGTATTTGGACGGACTATGGCAGTGAATTATGCCGGCGCACGATAGAAATTCTGAATAATAATTTTTGACAGAGGTTTCGACGGCATATTCCGTGCCGAAGTTGGAATCTCTAATGGAAAATATTGAGATAGGCAGTGCTTTGTGGTCCGTTTCGAGAAGATGTGGCCTGAAGCCTTTGGGAAAGGCTTCCACTTTATCGGATAATACTGGAAAGAAAGGGGAAATCCAACAATGGAGCGATATGTCTGTGTTCATGGCCACTTTTACCAACCACCAAGGGAGAATCCGTGGCTGGAAGATATTGAAATACAGGATTCAGCCTCACCATACCATGATTGGAACGAGAGAATTACAGAAGAGTGTTACAGGCGAAATGCGGCATCTCGCATTCTCGACTCCGACAAAAGGATTATAGATATAGTCAACAACTACTCGAAGATGAGTTTCGATTTTGGTCCGACTCTGCTATCTTGGCTTGAAAGACATGCACCTGACGTTTATGAGAGTGTGATTGAAGCTGACAAGAAGAGCCGAAGTCTTTTCTCTGGCCACGGTGCGGCCATTGCACAGGCATACAATCACATCATCATGCCCCTGGCCAACACGCGAGACAAACACACCCAGGTAATTTGGGCAATACGCGATTTCGAGTCCCGCTTTGCTCGAACGCCGGAAGGCATGTGGCTACCGGAAACCGCCGTAGATTTGGAGACGCTGGAAATACTTGCCCAGCAGCAAATCAAGTTTACTATACTGGCCCCACATCAGGCGCGTCGGATACGTAGGCTCGGAGAAACACAGTGGATTGATGTTGACCGCGACAAATTAAATACCACCAGGCCATACCTCTGCCGACTTGCTTCCGGACGGAGTATAAACTTGTTTTTCTACCATGGTTCGGCAGCCTTGGATGTGGCTGGGGGACGTGTCCTGACAAATGGTGAAGTGTTTGCCAAGAGACTTACCGGGGTGATAACGGATGACGGCGAGCCAGCCCGGCTTGCCCATATAGCAACAGATGGCGAAACATACGGCCATCACTACCGCTACACCGATATGGCGCTGGCTTACTGTCTTCACTTCCTGGAATCCAACAAGCTGGCAAAAATAACAGTCTATGGCGAGTATCTGGAAAGGTATCCCCCGACGTACGAAGTTGAAATCCACGAAAACACCTCATGGAGCTGCTCTCACGGCATTGAAAGATGGAGGGCTGACTGTGGCTGCCATTACGGCGAATATCGTTCAGGTGCTCAACAGTGGCGAGCGCCCCTTCGCAATGCTATGGACTGGCTTCGTGACCAACTTGCTCCCCTTTATGAAAGGAAGATGGTACGGTATGGGCGTGACCCTTGGCAGGTCAGAAACGAGTACATAACAGTTGTCAACAACCGGTCCATCGAGAACATGGAGAATTTCATCTTGAAGATGACCGGAAAGGAGCTTTCCTATGATGAAAAGGTGGAGTTCCTCAAGCTGCTTGAGATGGAAAGAAACGCTATGCTGATGTACACAAGCTGTGGGTGGTTCTTCGACGATATCTGCGGGATAGAGGCGCTTCAGATAATGCAATACGCCGCCCGGGCAATTCAGTTGGCGAAGGAGACCGACAACAAGGACTTCGAGCCCGGATTCAAAAACATTCTTGGAAAAGCGACCACCAATGTGAAAGAATTTTCCAACGGCAGAGAAGCCTACGACGCTCGTGTGAAATCCAGCAACGTTGACCTCAACAGGGTTGGCGCACACTTGGCAGTCAGCTCTGTTTTTGAAGAACAGCCAAAAGATAAGGTGGAAATCTATTCCTATACTGCGGATGTCGAGTCATACGACCGTATAGACGCGGGAATTCAATCGCTTGTCACCGGAAGGGCGACCGTGCAGTCTAATATTCTTCTTGAGAGACATGCTATTGACTTCGCAGTGTTGCATTTTGGCGATCAGAATCTGTTCGGGGCTGTCAATGCCCGAATGCCCGATGAGGTCTTCTCGGTTATGCGGCAAAACATGGAGACGGCTTTTTATAAGGGTGATACTACCGAGGTTATGCGCCTGATGAGTATCTCTTTTGCCGGAAATACTTATTCACTCTGGCATTTGTTCAAGGACCAACAACGACGCATTTTGTATGAACTGCTTGCGCCAACTTGGCAACAGATTGCAGCCTCTTTCCAGCAAATCTACCAGCATAACTACACAATCATGCAGATAATGAGAGGGATGAACATGCCATTGCCCAAGGCCCTATCTGCTCCCGCCGAGTTCATATTGAATCAGGAAATTTGCCAGAAATTACGGGATGATAAGCCTGACCTTGCAAGGCTGAAGAGACTTGCGGATGAAGTTGCCAGACTTTCACTACAACTCGATGAAGCCACCATAAGGTTTGAAGCAACTCGTAAGATAAACCGTCTCATGGACGGGCTGGAAGGCTCACCTGACGATGTTAGTCTGCTCGAGATAATAGAAGCCACTTTGGGAATCCTATCGGCTATGGGTTTGCACCTTGATCTGCAGAAGGCTCAGAACGTTTTCTTTTCTATTAGCAGCCAGAGGTATCCTAATATGAACAAGCAAGCTGATTCAGGCGATGAACATGCCAAAAAGTGGGTCCACCATTTCAAGAATCTGGCACGCTACCTTGATGTATGCGTGCAGTAGCCGCGTTCGGGCCTGCCCTCTGCGTCTTGCGAGGCAAGTCGGGGCAGGGGGTCCGCAAGGGGATAGTTCATGATAAAGCAAAGGGCAAGCGGAATACTACTCCATGTCACTTCATTACCTTCGAAATACGGCATTGGTGACCTCGGCCCCGAAGCGTATAAGTTTGCCGATTTTCTCGCCGATGCTAAGCAACGTTACTGGCAGGTGCTGCCATTGGGCCCAACAAGTGCAAAAAGTGGATGCTCCCCCTATGATTGTCTATCGGCTTTTGCCGGAAACACCCTTTTAATCAGCCCCGAATTGTTGTATGAGCAGGGACTCCTGACTAAAAAAGACTTGCAAGATAACCCTCTTTTTCCTGAGTCTCGTGTTGATTACCCCATGGCAATTTCTCATAAGACAAAGTTGCTGAACATAGCTTACGGTCGTTTCAGGTCCAAGCCGAGAAGTCGTGTTTATGAGCAGTTTTGTTCGGAAAACAAGTTGTGGTTGGATGATTTTGCTATGTTTGTTGCGCTACGCTATCATTTCTATCCGAGGTTATGGTGCAACTGGCCAATCGAACTGCGGGACAAAAAGCGACAGGCCCTTACACCCCTGAAAGCTCAACTGAGGGACAGCATAAACCGAGAGAAGGTTTTGCAGTATTTGTTCTTTAAGCAGTGGCGTTCCTTGAGGGATTACTGCAACCAGCTTAACATTCGGATAATTGGAGACATTCCCATCTATATCGCCTACGACAGTGCGGATGTCTGGGCACATCCTGAGATATTCAAGTTAACAAGGACAAAAACCCCGAAGTTTGTTGGAGGTGTTCCGCCTGACCGTTTCAGCCGAACCGGCCAGTTATGGGGCAATCCCGTTTATGATTGGCAGGCTCTGAAGGAAAAAGGCTATTGGTGGTGGATTTGGCGAGTGAAATATAATCTATCCTTGTTTGATATGGCTCGCATCGACCACTTCAGGGGTTTCATTGCCTACTGGCAGGTTCCTGCGAGGTCCAAGACAGCGAAGAATGGCCGATGGGTAAAAGTACCCCATGAAGATTTCTTCGATACATTGTTCGAACATTGCCCGCCATCGTCGATTATAGTGGAAGATTTGGGGTATATCACGCCGGATGTGAATGCATCTATTGCACGGTTCCGGTTGTCTTCCACGAAGGTGCTTCAATTTGCCTTTGAAGGTGATTCTACTGAGAACACGCACTACCCTCACAACCACGCAAGGAATTGTGTGGTCTATACTGGTACACACGATAATAACACGGCAAGAGGATGGTTTGGTAAAGAAGCAACATACTTACAGAAGAATAGGCTCTTTGGATATCTTGGACGCAAAGTTCCCTCCGCTCAAATACATTGGGCCTTCATACAATTAGCAATGAGTTCCGTCGCAAAAATCGCGGTTATCCCGATGCAAGATGTTTTGGGCTTGGCAGAGCAAGCTCGCATGAACAAGCCGGGTACCGCTATTGGTAATTGGAGCTGGCGGTTATACCGCGGTCAGATGACACTCTCAACTGCCAGGAAGCTGGCGAAGCTGACAGAGATTTATGGCAGAGCGTGAGTCCTGCGCGTCTAATCCCTCTTTATTTAACCCATTCAGGATAAGGTTTCGCGCCGTCTCGCCAGCCCGGCATTTCTGCCGGGTCTTTCAGTAGGGCTGCATGAAATGACTCATTCTCTTTGGCATCGGCAGTTCCTTGGGAGACGTACAAGCACAATTCTACTTTCTCTTATCCTTGTCCTTTCCTACAGACTTTTTGAACCTATAACTCTTGCCATTTATCGTGAAGATGTGACAATGATGCGTAAGGCAATCCAGCAAGGCAGCGGTCATTCGTTCGCCCTGAAAGACCTGGAACAAAAATTCGGCTTCTGTCCGGCTGAAGGTTAGATAGCCAAGATGTTCGCTGTTGTAATAGCAGTTGGAGTAGCAAGGTACAAGTTTATGTAACTTTAACTGTCAAGAATTCTTTCAACCTTTCCTTGGTCCACATCCATCACATACTGAATTCCACTGACTTCTGTTGCTTCATGCGTCAAGGCTGCAATGTCGTCCCTGGCTATATGTTCGAGGGTGAATTTGCGACTACCAGCCATTAGCTGGCGTAAGCCTTGGGCAAGGCGCTCGTAGTAAGTGTAAAGCCCGAGGGCACCGGTCGGGAGCTTTTCAAATTCCTTGTCGCCCAGTTCTTTGCGGAGGGTGCTCGCGGTTACAAATATTTCATCTTTAGAACTGCCGAAACGTTCAACGTACACCGGAACCTGGAGTTCATCAATCGTGCGTCCAATTGTTTTGCCTACCATCGCTGCGGCTATTGGGGCTCGAGCCATTCCAATCAGCTTTACAAATGGTGCGCCAAGGGCAAGTCCTTTGAAGATTTGGTCTTCAAAGGCAAAGCCCCCAGCTAAGGCCAGTGCGGGCAGATACTGGCCTTTGTCGGCGATGCGTTTTGCATACTGATACAAAAGAGAGTGCAAGTACACAGGAGGGATGCCCCACTCATTCATCATCCGCCAGGGGCTCATCCCTGTGCCGCCGCCCGCGCCATCGACGGTCAGGAGGTCGATTTTGTACCGCGAGGCAAACAAGACCGCCCTTGCGAGGTCTGCCGGACGATAAGCACCCGTCTTGAGAAAGATGTATTTGGCGCCGGCGTTTCGCAGCTCCTCCACCCGAGCGGCAAATGACTCCTCTGTTACCATTCCCACCCTCGAGTGTCTTTCAAACTCTTTGAAAGCACCTTGTTCAAAGGCCTTGATAACAATCGGGTCGGTCGGGTCCGGCAAGACCACATAACCACGCTCATACAACAGTTGGGCCTTTTTGAGCTCAGTTATTTTCACTTCCCCGCCGATATCCTTTGCACCCTGGCCCCACTTTAGCTCCACACATTCAACTCCGAGCTTCTCGATGGCATATTCCTGTGTCCCTAATCGTGTATCCTCAACATTAGCCTGCACGATGATAGCGCCGTAGCCGTCTCTTTGGTGGTCCTGGTAGAGCTTCACACGGCGTTTGAGGTCGGCTGTATCGACTACTCGGCCGTTCTTGATAACAGATTCCGGGTCCATTCCGACAACGTTCTCACCAATGGTCAGGCCGGTTCCAGCAATAGCAGACCCGATAGCCAGACCTTCCCAGTTGTTCCTGGCAACGTTTGTTGAACCGACTCCTGCAATCTGCCACGGATAGTGGAACTTTATACCGTTATCATGACCAAAAGAAACCTCCAGATTGACGGCAGGGAAGATGGCCTTGTCGCTGTCGGCCTCTATACCATAAGCGCCAACCGCGGTCCCCATAATGTTAAAATGCGAATAGTCCACTGGATAAGTTTTTTCTGCTGCGGTTGTTACCATGCCGAAAGGCTGGGGATAAATCACTTCGTGACCTCTGTAAGCACTCTTGCCTATCTCACACATACCGATACAGCCGTCCACACATGTAACGCACATGCCTGAAGCCGGCACAACCGAACCTTCGGTTCTGTTCTTTGTTAGCGTTGCAGCCGAAGCATTTATCTTTGAAAGTGTAAGTGACATTTTATCTGGCTCCTTTCTATGAAAACAAAAGTCGGAAGTCAGAAGTCAGATTTTTCTGTCTTCTGTTTTCTGTCTTCTGTCTTCTGTTCTCTGGATTCTATCTCGCAAGCTACGCACGGACTCATGTAGCACATCATATCACCAAACTGCTCTTTCTCGATGCAGGGCGGGGTAAGATTTGCACAACCTCCGCAAATTGCCTTTTCCGGCTCATTGTATGTACATCGAAGCTGGCAGGCCGGGCACACATATATGCAGCCGCCACACAACCGGCAAACATCCGACTTAATATCGAATGGCGTGCCGATACTTCTTCTCTCACCGCGCCCTCTAAAACCGATAGCTTTGGCCATCATCTGCTCTTCACACATACGGACGCATAATCCACATAGGATACAATCTTCGTATTCTTGCTTGAAACGCTGCCGGCGTATTCCGTGCGCAGATGCAATGTCCTGGATTATCTTGGATTGGGGACAGGATGCTACAAGCAGCTCCAGTATCATTCTACGTGCCCTCAGCACGCGCTGTGATGCTGTACGCACGATGAGTCCTTCTTCGGCTGGGTAAGTGCACGAGGATACCAATTTTGCTTTGGGTCCTTCTCCAATCTCCACCACACAGAGACGGCAGGCCCCATAAGGTGATAATCCGTCGATATGGCACAGAGTCGGGATAGGGAAGCCCAGGAATCTTGCAGCCTCCAGCAGGGTGCTGCCTTTCTCGACTGATACATTCAAACCGTTTATTTTCAATGTAATCATGCCGATTTTTCCTCGTGTATGGGCAATCCCGTGTGGTTGTCCTGAGGGCGGGCACACAGGCCTGCCTCTACGCATTCGGCCTCTTGCCTTTCAGGACGCTGCGTAAATTCCAAATCGCACCTGCGACACCTGCGGGCTTCACGGACTGCCTGTTCAACAGACAATGACATCTCCACTTCCGCAAAGCTCTTCTTCCTCGATTTGGCGTTGAGTGTTGCGGGTTCTACTCTTTCCGCATCTTCAAGCTCTTCATCACTGACCACGGCGGGCTCTATGAAGACCGAAGGCAGTTTTACCTTAGGCGGCTCAACAAGCTCTTTGCCGTGAAGATAGCGGTCTATAACTCCCGCCGCCTTTCTTCCCGCGGCAATGGCATTAACAACAGTATTTGGCCCTGTCACCAGGTCGCCCCCGGCGAACACACCCTTACGATTGGTGCAAAGAGTTTTCGCATCAACCCGTAATCTGCCACCTTTATCAAGCTCCAGGCCCATAGAAGCAAGACAATCACTGTCCGGGCGTTCGCCGATAGCTACTATCAATGTGTCCAGGGCAATAGTGAACTCAGTACCAGGTATTGGGACAGGTTTGCGTCTGCCGCTTGAGTCGATATCACCGAGCTTGTTTCTGATGCACTGGATATCGGCCAGGCATCCATCTTTCGCATCTATTCTTACCGGCTCTACAAATGTTTCTACTCTCACTCCCTCCGCCTGGGCAGCTCTTATGTAACGAATGCTTGTAGGCGAGACCAGCGTTTCGAGCCTTATACCTTCCTCCAGCGCTGCTTCGACCTCTTCGGCATAAGCGGGCATCTCCTGGGCGGTACGGCGATAGAGCAGTGTTACACTTTTGACTTTTTTCTGACGAATAGCCACTCTTGCAGCGTCCACGGCGGAATTACCGCCGCCAACGATACCCACGTGCCCTTTAGCCATCTCCTCGCCCCTCAGATTAAAGGCCTTAAGGAATTGCATTGACGGATAAACCCCTCGAGTGTCTTCCCCTTCAAGCCCCAGCCGCCAGCTTTTGTCCGCCCCAATTGCAAGGAAAACAGCCTCGAAGCCGTCCCGGAACAATTCGTCGATGGTTATGTCCCGACCCAGGATGGTTCCGCACCTGAGGGTGATGTTTTCATCAAGGAGCGTTTTTATCTCTTTACGTGTAACATCCGGGGGGAGGCGATAAGCCGGAATACAGCTAATGAGCATTCCGCCCGGCTCTTGTGCAGCATCGACGACCGTAACTTTGTAACCGAGAAGAGAAAGATAATAAGCGGCCGAGAGGCCCGCAGGGCCTGCACCTACGACTGCTATTCTGTGAACATCCTTGCCCCGGCGGGCGGTTCTAACGGGTTTATAAACCGATTGGTCAACACGGTCTGTTATAAATCTCTTCATCGCCCGGATAGCAATAGCTTGGCCTCCGCCAGCAGCAATGTTGCACCTGTTTTCGCACTCACGACCACAAACACGAGCACAAACCGACGGGAATGGATTGGAATCCCTGATAATTTTATAGGCTTCTTCGTATTCACCCTTTTCAATCAGGGCAACATAACGCCAGACCTCCGTGCCTAAAGGGCAAGCGGCCTGGCAGGGTGCGCCCACCAAATCTCTGCACACGAAAGCATTGCACTTTTTATCAATCACGTGCCGATGATATTCATCGCGGAAGTAACGCAGAGTACTCAGAACAGGATTCGGCGCCGTCTGCCCCAGGCCGCACATCGTTGTATCCTTCACCACCTCCGCTAATTCTTTCAGAAGGTCTAAGTGTTCAAGTGTCCCTTTGCCTTTTGAGATATCATCGAGGAGCTCGTACATTCGTTGTGTGCCTTTTCGGCAGGTAAAACACTTGCCGCAGGATTCATCCTTCAGGAAATTCATAAAATATTTGGCGACATCCACCATACAGGTATTGTCATCCATAACAATCATTCCGCCTGAACCCATAATCGAGCCGGCCTCGGTCAGGCTTTCGTAATCAATGGGCAAATCAAACATATCGGATGGAATGCATCCCCCGGACGGCCCACCCGTCTGCACGGCTTTTATCTTAGCCTTGCCTACCGAGCCTCCGCCAATATCATAGACGATTTTCTTGATAGTTATTCCCATTGGCACCTCGACAAGGCCTGTATTCTTGATTTTGCCGACGAGGCTGAATATCTTTGTGCCGCTATTGCTCTGGGTACCTATATTCGCAAACTTCCTGGCTTCGAGTTTGAAGATAAGCGGGATGTTCGCCCAGGTCTCAACGTTGTTAATTGCTGTGGGTTTGCCGTCAATTCCTTTGTGCACCGGGAACGGCGGCCGCTGGCGCGGCTCACCCATCTTCCCTTCGATAGAGCGTATGAGCGCAGTCTCTTCACCGCACACAAACGCGCCGGCTCCCTTGACCAGCTTGATATCATAAGAGAAGCCGGTTCCGAGAATATTCTCTCCCAAAATGCCGAGCTGCCTTGCTTGTTTCAGGGCGATATTCAAATGCTTGACAGCAATCGGGTATTCATTGCGTACATAGACTATGCCTTCTGTCGCCCCTGTCCCATAAGCACCAATTATCATCCCTTCGATGATGCTGTGTGGATTTCCTTCGAGCACACTGCGGTCCATATAAGCACCGGGGTCACCCTCATCGGCATTGCACACAAGGAACTTACCCCGGCTGCTCGGCTGTTTTGCCAGCAGCTCCCATTTCAATCCTGTCGGAAAGCCGCCCCCGCCGCGGCCGCGCAATCCGGAACGCTTAACCTGCTCTACTACCCATGCTGCGTTTTGTTTCGATAAGACCTTTTCGAGAGCAACATAACCCTCTCGAGCGATGTAGTCATATATACGAATAGGGTCTATCTTCTGATTCAGGCCCAGGATACTGCGTTGCTGGTTTTTAAAAAACGGAATATCATCCCGACTGTAGTACCTTTGGCCAGTATGGGGGTCCTGATACAGCAGGTCTTCGACATATTCATCCGAAAGCAACGCTTCGATAATCCTCGGGATGTCGTCAAATTTTACCTGCGCATAAAATGCCTGCTGTGGTTCAGTGAGAATAAAGGGGCCCATTTCGCAGAAACCGTGGCACCCGGTAATACGAAGGGACATTTTGCCAACCAGGCGTTTTTCAATAATGTATCTTTTTGTAACTCGAATGATATCGTTTGAGCCGCTTGCCTGACAGGCTGTTCCTGCGCAAATAACTATGCGCGGCTTGTTTTCATCACAGGCATCAAAAAGCACTCTCCGCAGTTCTTTTAGCTCGTTTATAGAAGATAATCTTAACACTTTGTTGCCTCTTGGAAGCATCACCCCTTTTGGGGTGATTCGCTTTTACCCGCGTAAGCAGGTGTCAAACAACGGGTTTCAATTGTCATTATCTTAGTTAAACTAAATCCAACAGATGGTTCTTACAACCGCGGCGCGAGCATATTTGCACTATACCCCCGCCGTCCACGAGCATCGGCACCATCGGCGCAGCACACACCGGACAATCCAAGGTGCTGGGAAATTCCACACCACAATGCGGGCAAAAAAAGTTCACTACCGAGTCTGTGGGAACGTCAAACTCCGAAGCGAAATTGTAACTACCGTACAGGCAAGAAAGTCTAAGCCAACCTTGCTTGTGGTCAGAGGATATGGTTACTCGTATTGATGGTTGACCGTCGATGAAAAAGGTCTCGTCTTTCAGGCTATGATTACAATGGGGGCAATTTACATTGATGGGAAAGATTCGTTTATCCTCTTCTATCGGGCGTTTGCCGAATCCGTTTCCGGCATTATCCAACAATTGCCTCACCTTTGATTTTCTAACTTTCGAGAAGTAATGGCCGTCGATAACAACAACCGGTCCGAGTGCACAGGCCCCCAGACAGTTCACAGTTTCCAGTGTAAATTCCTTATCCGCAGTTGTCTGGCCTGCTTTGATTCCCAATTGACGCTCAAACTCTTCGACAACCCGCGGCGCACCTCGAACGTGGCAGGCCGTACCAAGACACGCACAGATGAGATGCTTACCTCGAGGTGTCAAACTGAACGAGCGATAGAATGTTGCAACGCTATATACATCGACAAGAGGGCGGCCTATCTCGTTGCTCACTATTCTTAGTAATTCTTCAGGGAGGTAGCCATATTCAGTCTGAATTTCTTCAAGAATGGCAATAAGTCTGCCTTTGTCCTCAGTATGCTTTTCCAAGATTCTTAAGATGTCTGTCGAAATCACTTATTGGGGTCCCTTTCATTTGTGTAAATATTGGCTTTATTTGATAGTGTAGTGTTTTATCTCATTCTATCGGTACTCCTCACAATGCCAGACGCCCCCTTCGGGCTTTGGAAAGGCACAGGTTTGACGACCCTCACAATCGCTGCAAAGTCCAATGAATCCCGCCCGTCGTCCACAGGATGCCTTGTGGTAAAGACGGGAGGGGATAAATTCGGTTGAATCTTTCTCCTCAGCAGAAGAGTCTATCGCTAAAGGTCGCTCTTCTTCGGGAGGAATTATCGAAACTTTGGTTTCAATCTCGAAATCCTCACAGTAAAAGGCCGGTTTGGCAGGGTCTCGCGGAAATGTGCAGGACGAAGCATTCCTGCAACTCATACAGAGCCCAAAGTATCTCATATTTTCCGGCATATCTTATTCCTTACTCTGCGCTTCGTGATAATATAAGAGCGAGCAAAAATCGTACCACCTGTTGAATAAAGGGAAAATACCACCATTGACGCTTGATTTGAGAGGTGGTGCAACGTGCGAATTTTACGCCTAAAAGGATGAAATAAAGGATTTTGATGAAATTGATTTTTTCGATGCGATTAGGTTTATTATGCTGTTGTAGATGCTGACAAAGGGCACAAAAGCGGGGAAATTTGAACCACCGGAGAGAAATTACCCGGCAGTAATAATTCACGGTAGTGACTGCTCAGCCTTTTTGAGCTTTTCACGCAGGGTCTTGCGGTCGATGCCGAGAATCTCTGCTGCCCGGGTTTTGTTGCCGTCAACACTTGCCAGAACATTAGTGATGTGTTCGCTTTCCACCTCGGCAAGAGTTCGGTCGAACCCTGTTTTCCGAAGTGCGGAAAAACGCATCAGAGAAGGTAGGTCTGGAACCTCTATAAGGTCTCCATCAGTCATTACCACAAGGCGCTGAATTACGTTCTCTAATTCTCTTACGTTTCCCGGCCAATTATAACCCCGGAGACTTTGCATAGCTTCATCGGAAAATCGTGGGGGAGTCTTACCTGATTCGGCTGCAAACTTAGTGAGAAAATGATGAGCCAGTAATAAGATGTCGTCTCCTCTTTCCCTTAAAGGTGGGATAACAATCGTAATGACATTAAGCCGATAAAATAAATCTTCTCGGAAGAGCCCTTTATCAAATAAGCCCTGCAGGTCCTTGTTAGTTGCAGCCAGAATTCTCACATCGACTTTTCGCGTTCGGTTGGAGCCGACCATACAAACTTCCTTATCCTGCAGCACACGGAGCAGTTTGACCTGCATCGCCAGACTCATATCACTGATTTCATCAAGAAAAATCGTGCCGCCGTCTGCAGCATGAAAGAATCCCGCACGTGATTCTGTCGCTCCGGTAAAGGCACCCTTTACATGTCCAAACAATTCGCTTTCAAGCAAACCTTCCGGAATACCTCCACAGTTAACGGGCACAAAAGGGGCTGAGGACCGGACGCTGCTATAATGAATAGCTCTGGCCGCAAGCTCCTTGCCTGTACCACTTTCTCCGGTAATCAGCACGGTGGCTGACGCAGATGAAGCTTTACCTATAGCTATGAAAACCTTGCGCATTCCTTCGGAGCAGCCGATAAGACCTTTATGTGCAGGAACTACTTGGTCTGGTTTAGCAAGTTCGGTCTTGTGCATCCTTGCTTTATCCAGCACACGCTGAACGGCAGATAAAAGCTCGGTGTCCGTGAAAGGTTTGGCCAAAAATTCCTCGGCCCCGGTTTTGATTGCCTCTACCGCTCCCTCAATCGACGGGTAGCCTGTTATCATCATAACCTCGGTACCTTTGAAATTTTCGCGAATATGACGTACCAGGTCCATTCCGCTGATGTTAGGCATCTTAAGGTCGGTTATAACCAGGTCCAATCGTGTCTGCTCAAGAATTTCAATTGCTTCAGAGACGCCTGGCGCCGTAAAAACCTGATAGCCCGATGCTGTCAAATTTCGCTGTAGAACTTCCAATGTATTTGGAGAATCATCTACTATCAAAATGCGTTCTTTCACGGGGGAGGACGACATATCAAGCAATTTCCTCTTTATTCTTCGATTCTGCCGCCGGTAATTGAATTTCAAACCGAGTGCCACAGCCGGGTTTACTATCAACTTTAATCGAACCGCCGTGGCCGGTAACAATTCCATATACAACAGGCAAACCCAATCCCGTTCCATGACCGACATCCTTTGTCGTGAAGAACGGGACAAATATTTTATCAAGAACGTCTTTGCTCATACCAGTGCCGGTATCTTCAACACTAAGATAAACGTTATGGTCACAGAATCGTGTCTGGACCGTTATCCTGCCTGCCCCCGGCATTGACTGCAAGGCATTCACAAGCAGATTAACAAGAAGCTGGTTTAATTGCCCCGGGTCGGCTATAATTTCAGGCAGGTCCGCTGAAAGCTTGCGAACAAGTTCTATACCTTCCTTGGTACACCGGGCTTCGAAAAAATAAAGTCCGTCTTCCACTATCTGATTGAGATTAACGTGTGTCTTGTGAGGTGGTGCCTGTCGGGCAAAAACCAGAAGCTTCTGGATAATCTCCCGTGCATGTAAAGAAGCTGTTTCGATTTTTCCAATGTCGTGCTCGGCTAAGGCCGGAAGCCCCGGACACTTTTTTGCCAACTGCGCAAAGCCAAGAATATTTCCCAGCGGCTCATTTAGTTCATGAGCTACACCCGCGGCAAGCATCCCGATTGTCGCAAGCCTATCGGCATGCAGAAGCTGATTATGAAGTTTCAGCTTGTCTTCCTCGGCCTGTTTTCGTTCGATAACTAACGCTATCTGCCTGGCTACAGCGTCAATTAGATTGCGCTCTTCCTTGAGAAATGGGCCCTCATCAAGCTCGGGCTTTTCCTCAACATAAACCAGCTCAACAACACCTCTTGGCACACCCCCCACAATAATCTCAGCCGTCTGCTTCCGGGGGCAATCATGGAAACCTTGGGTAATGTATGAAACTCCATCCAGGATTATTCTCGCGACAGCGGCTTCGGGGTACTGCCAGGCAGGAGGGAGGAGTTCCACAATGCGTTGGATAATTTCTTCCAATGACAGACCCGGCTGTCTGGCTATCTGAGCCATCCCGTAAAGACATGTTAGCTCTTTCACTCGCTCAGTCAAAGCCGCTTTTGCGGAGTATGATAACTGGTCATCTACCATCAGTATCCCCACGTGTTAAGAAGAACGACAAGGTAAGGTTTTTTCTTGATTTATCTTATTCAGCCATTATACCGGCACTTCTAAAGAACTGTCAAGATTGGCGTTTTTCGTAGGGACAATATGAATATTTGGACAGCACGAGGGCGATTATCCCTATTCCCGCTCCTGCCAGGCCATATTCCTGGTCGTCGCCGAACCAATCGGCACATCTACTACCTTATCAACTTTCCCGCGAACAACCTTCCCGAGCGTCTCCTTCGTCGTCCAAACAGGCTCAACCACAAGTTCCGGCACACTGAACGTCCGCAAACATCTTTCGTAATAACCGGGGTCCTTCTGCGGCAGCACAAACGGCTTGCTCGCAGCTCCATTGACATCAACATAACTGAAATACGTCCGCGTAAATGACCCGTGCATCTTCTTACTGCTGAATGCGATCCACCTGCCATTACTCGACCAACTGTGCCAAGACTCACTCGCTTCACTGTTCACATCAAGCTTCCTGTACACGAACTTTCCATCCGCTCGTCCGCTTCCAAGATCAATCATATAAAGATCACTGCTCGGCTGATACGCCGGGAAGCAACTGTAATCACACATACAGAACAACAACCACCGCCCATCAGGACTGATTCGCGGTTCCAGCGAGCTCTTCCCGCTTTCCTCCGCAGAAACAACCACTTCTGGCTCTCCCCACTTATCCTGCTCCACATCATAGCTTATTCGCATCAGGTCATACTTCACTGCCTCGACCATCTCCTGCGTTATCTCTTCCATCTTACTCGTTGGCCACTTTATCGGCGCGCTGCAGTAATACAAATACTTCCCATCACTCGACCAGGCAGGATACGTCTCGAGCCTGTCCTTTTTCGACAAGTGCTCACACTGCTTCACTTTCCCACTCTCAACATCATAATATGCCAGCTCCGAATCAATATCAATCACCTCACGATACTCATCCTTTCTCGCATAATGGAACAATTGATAAACCTTGTTCATCGAATAAACCGCGATATTCCCATTCGGGTGCCAGGACGTATATCCGAACTTCGTCCCTATTTTATTCACCTCACCATCATTTACAATCAACTCGCTGCTGCCATATTTTTCGCTCCGCAGCCCGAACAACATTTTGTCCGTTTTATTATTGCAGAATGCGTGACAGTTCAAACACTCACCTTTGAAATAACTATTATCCAGCACAACAGATTCCGCGTAACTGCCAAGCTCACGCTGATAAATTCCAACATCACGCCATGTCCTGTAGCCCGGGTGAATCTTTCGGTACACCAGATGCCCATCTATCTCCTCACTCGCAATCGTATTACGAATCGCATCATACCGCAGCCATTTCCCGTCCTTACCCTTGCAGAATACATCAATCTCCAGCTTCCCGCCCTTATTCTGCTCAAGCAAACTGTTCCATTGCCCCTGGCCTATCACAATGTTACCTGTCCTGCTAAACAGCTTGATTTCGCCACCCTTACCACTTCTGATTCTCACGTAATAAAGCTCACCCTTCTCACGCACTGCAAAATTCATCGCCGCAATATTCGGCGGTATCACAATCGAACTGTAATCCGGGCATATCCGCGCCTCGCGACCAACCTGCGCAAAATCAACGATATCCTCGCTAATATCACGTTCAAGGAACACGCTGATACCTGCGCCGAACACAACAACGATAATTACCGGTATTGTATATATATACTTTTTGCTCATTATTGTTCCGGAATGCCATAAAAGTAATAATACATATATGTATTCTTGAATTTACCTGCCAGCTCACTTTGTGCCGCATTTTTTGTTCTGTATCGTACCGTCGCGGCCATAAACTCATCGAACCGCTGCTTCGTTTCAGCTCTTATCTTCAACTTCTTCAACGATATCTTTTTCTCATTATGTTTATTGTTCAGCAATATCGCTTCTTCAAACGCTACAGGTATCTTCTCATAATCATACTCTTCCATCCTGCCGGCAACCTCCACAACATTACACATCTCTCCATGCAGCATATATAAGGCCAAAAGGTATTCGAATGCCATTTTGTTCTTCTTGCCGTTCTCGATCTGCGCCTTCAACTGCATCTCAGGTGTCGCCAGGAATCGCCCATCTTCCTCCTTCGGTATCAACGACCGCAACCTTTGTATCTCATTATCACCTCTCAGTTCCGGATCATCCTCAAGCTTCGCCAGGTATTCCTCCGCCCACTCGCCAAAGAACAACCGTTTCTGAAGTGCTCCCAGGTACACCCTTGCCGTCTGATTCTTGCCGGAAATCATATTCACCAACGCAAGCTTCTTCAGGATAAAAGGATTATCCCCGAACACCACCATACTCTCTGTCAACACCTCATCCGCCTGCCCGACCAATCCAAGATTGATATAAAGGTCATACTTATGCCAGTAGGACTTGGTAAACGCATCGTGTGAAAGCATTAATCCATCCGGGTGCTGCAGGTAATGAAACATCTCATCCCCGAACCTGCCCAGGTGATACAACGCCTGGTTCCGAGCCTGTATCGACAGTAATTGTCTCGGCTGCTTATCCGCTAATTCCAGTACCTTCTCCCAGTTACTCTCTCCCCGGCAATATTCAATCTCATACATTGTTTTCAATTGGTCATTCACAAAATAATATGCCCCACCACCTGCAACACCCAGTAAAACTACGGTATATGCGACCCACTTAATAAGGCCGCCATAACTGTCACTTTCAGCAGGCCACATCTTCTGCCTGGACTTCTTCTTATCCTTCTTACTCTTCCTCTTGCTGCTTCTGGTTTCACGTTCACTTTCCTTCAAAAATCCCATCAACAACAAGCATGCCGGCATACATCCATACATCCCGTATAACCATGGGACCATCCTGTTCAAAAGGTCATATTTTGTTATCTGCCACGACCACGGCATCAAATCGCTGTATGCCCCGATATGGCTGACTGCGAATCCATAAACTCCAATCAACAAGGGAACCGCTGCTCCGGACAACAGGCATCCGACTCCCGCAATTGCCCGCTTTTTAACTGCAAGCTCGTATATCCCGCACATTGCAATAAACAGCAAACTGCCCGCCGCCGCAAGGTAATACGCGATGACCATCAACACGACAAACCATACCAGTGATGTCTGCCATTTTTTACTATTGACCGTTATATACAGATTGAATAATCCGAGCACAACCAGCATCGCCATCGTCGTCTCAAAATGATACACATAGCTCGTGTAGAAGAACAGAATCACGATTCCTGGCACATACCTCATCCATCCAAACCACTTCCCACCGCATTTCTCGACTATCCTGTCGATACATAACGCTATCCCCCACGCCTGCAATACAACAATTATAGGCCCGATCCACCGGAACATGAAAAACTGCGTCAGGAATACCGATACATATCTGACCGAACCGCCCGGCAGCGATAATGTCTCAAATAAATACGACCATTCACACGGAAACCCCGATATACCCGCCGTTGCTCCCGTTACATAATATAGCAGTCGCAGGTCAATATACACGCTCAGGAAAAAGTAAAACGGCAGGAAAAAAATCATACTGCGTAACTTGCTGCCATTCCACCAGACTGTCCTTTCAGAATTCATACTTCTTTTTCCTATGTCCTCCTATGTCCTGCTCAAAAACTCATAGTCCCCTATTTACAAATGTTGACACACAATCGCCAGTTCTTGTGAAACCACTGGAAATAATACCATATCGGCGTTCTATGAATAGCTCAAAGTGAAATCATAAAATCCCTGTTGCCACAAATTTTTTTGAAAAATCCTTGTTACGATATGTCAGCCAACGTTCGCAGCTTATGCGATGGGCATTTTTGACCCGGCAGAAATGCCGGGGCAGATGATTAGCCGTCCAGTTGTAGTATGTTTGTAAGCTTCAACTCGGCAAAGTGGGGGGGGCCATTCGGGGGGGTGGTCTATGGGCTGCTCAGTGCGCTACTGGTTGGCTGGTTGGACTGGCCTACGACACTTGGCAACAACGGAGTTATTATGAAGTGACTAATGCACTCATTCTTTCTGACCGTTTAGCTTTTGCCTCATCAACCGACTGGCTTTGAATTTAACTACTCTCTTGGCTGGAAAATGAAATTGTTCCATAGTTTTCGAATTTTGGGATACCCTCGCTGCACGTGTAACAATCTCAAAAACTCCAAAATCGTGAAACTCTAAGCGGTTACGATTGGCAAGTTCGGAGTCAATCTCGTCAAGAAAATTCTGAATTGTAGCATTAACCAACACATGCTTAGCCTGAGTACTTTCAGCAATTCAGTCAACAAGTTCCTTCTTTGTGATTGTTGACATAGGCTACCTCCAGAATGATTTGTTATGACGGCTGTAACACTCAAACGAGTACTTAAAATAGTCTAATGGGCAAGGCCTTTCCAATCAAATACTTTGGTATTTTCTCTATAGCAAGGTCTTTTGTCGCACTATCACCTCGGTATAAAGCCACCCTGTTAGCACCCACTACAGTAACATTGGCATCCGGTTGTTCGGCAAGCCAACCATCTATCCGGCATTTCTGCCGGACTGCGGCTCATTGATAGCGTGTAAGGCCATTGTCTTATAAATCAGCCTTCTCGAGAAATTCGGTCACCTGCCGAGTTAATTCCATTTGTTCGTCTTCGCCCAGGGAAACTCCGCTTTCCAGCATTCCTATGTATTTATCAATACTTGGCTCTTCTTCCCTTAGCTGGGCTATCTTGGCATTCTGCTCTCTGATATGTTCATCCAGGTCTCCGAAAGCCGAACCTATATTGAACTTTCTTGCCAAAAAAGAGAATGTGGTCTTGATTGCTTGAAAATCGTCACAAGCCGCGAGGTAAAATGGTACCTCTGTCCAAAGACTCACACCAGGGATGCCTCTTCTCTTGGCTATCCACAGGAGATAGCTACTGATAGCTGGTGACCCCTTCCAATTCATGTCTTCGAGCCCAAGACCCCGGAACTCACTTTGAAACTTTTGTTGATTGAAAACTGCCAATATTCTTCGCGGGCCGGTGTGAGCAATTGGAGAAATTGTCCCATTGACAGTATAAAGTTCTTTTGTCTTACAGTAGTGTTCAACCAGGTCTAAAAGAACGTTCAAGAATTTGTACCGCTCAAATTGGGGCTCATCACCCTTAAAGACCAGCAAGTTATTCGTTTCACTACAATAGAATCTGCACTCTGGAAATTGAGCCGTGTCGTTCTCAATCGCCACTCCTCCAAAGGAGAAAAAGTCCGTGGGCTCAATTTCACAAAAACTCCTGGCTTTTATCTTTCTGTTTAAGTACTCAATCACCTTCGGGCCTAAATTGCCAGCATCGGCTCGCCATCCAACGATTAGCGATGGATTTTCAAACTTGGGTTGCTCAGAGAATTTAAAGATGTCTTTCATCCTTCTGGCCTCCTTGGTCAAAGAGCTCGTCAATATGGTCCATTATCTTCTTCTGCTCTTCCTCCGTTATCGGTCCGGCTTCAGTTCGCTCGGTATCCCGCAATCTCTCAATTTCGTCCGCCACCTCAGGCGGCACTCCTTCCGAACTGTAGAGGGCCTCTAAGAATTGCTCGATATTTCTCTCTACGGTTTTGGCCAGTTCATCCATTCCACTTAAGTCCAGGTCAATACCCAAAATCTTGGCGAGAAGCCCAAGAACCGATCTTGAGCCTTTTGGATAGGGCCAGGGGGCTGCCTGGAGATAATATGGTATTTCGCCCATTACACAGATAGCTTCCAATCCCCTTTTCTTGGCGACACCCAACAGCAGTCCATTCAAGCCGCTGATAAAACCTTGCCCCTTTCCTCCTCCCATTGTTGACATTAAGATGGTATTTTCATATTGCTTCACTTCTTCGATCAGGCTCTTACTATTGGGCACTGCCCAAACCTTCGATTTCGAGGTGTGGTGGATTTGAGCCACAGCCGCTCCGGAAGTATAGACTCTTCGGCAGTCAAATCTCTCCGCGACATCCAGAACTAAATTGGCCATTTCGTAGGCCTTTTGCCCTACCGCATACTGTGTTCTTCCTTCACTCGGCTGCTGTTCTCCAACGAAGAATATCAGGTCCTGATTTTTGATTCGCTGGAAGTAAAACTTGCTGCTGGGAAACTGTAAGTCTTTTAAAAGACCCTTTTCTATCAAGACTTTTCGAGGAGCGAAGAAATCCCAGGCTTCAATTTCTGCGAATTCTTCAGCCCTTAGCACTCCTCGCAAAGTGTCTATGGCGGTTATCCCGATGTTCCCAATTCCTGGCCAACCGCAAAACATAATCGAATTCTCAAGTTTAGGTTCTTTGTAAAGTTCTATTCCCAATGTCCCATCCCTCTCAAATTCTCTATATAATGTTGCTCTCCACAAATTCAAAACAAAAGGCTTCTGTGGAATACCAACTCTATTAAATAATGAGTTACGCTCATTATTTTCTTGCAATCTCCTCCGTTTCGGTTAATATCTAAACAACGTATAAATCTGCCAAAATCACTCATTTTGCAGTAGTCTTAGAGGTTAACATAAACATCCTTGGCTTACACACCGAAACGCTCATTCTTTTCAACTTATAAAACGCACAAAATTTGTCAACGCTCTTTCGTATGTGCCCTAATATCCCAATCTGCCCCATGTAGCCTTCTGCATCTTTTGCACATCAGCCAGGCCCTCATCGGTAGTAGGCGCATATTGATGCGGCGGGTTTGCCATTTTGCCAACCTTTAGCGTCTCTGCTCCTCTATACTTCCAGTAATCGCTGTGGCCGTCAGCGAAAGATACGTTCGTGCCGTCACCATGTCGGACAAACGGTGGGTCCCACCATTGGGGAATAACGTAATGAATAGCGTAACTATCCGGAGTTATACGGCCTTCGTCAAGAAAAACGAGTCTATGTGCCGGAGCGGGGACGGTAATCTCTGTTCTCCTCTTAACCATCAAAACCGTGTTGCCCACTCTCACCCCTTTGTTACCAATATAAGTTCCTTCTGCATCGAAACAACCATTCATACCGTAAGCTGTGGAGTACGTGCGCATCTCTCCACGAATACCGGTTGGGCAGCGGTAAAGCTTTTCGTTTTTGCAGTATGTAAATAGCGCTCCGAGCCGGATAGCTTGTATTTGTATGTCCTGCAGTCGTTGTTCTCCCATCATGTAATTACTGGCGCAATCGTTGCCTACCCAATAGCGCTCGCCCTTATGAGGACCAGATGTGGGCACGGGCGCAGCGGGGGCGGCGGAAGGTGCCCAATAGGCCTCGCCGTTAACGAGATTGTCATCGTTCTCATCGGCATACATAATCCATGTAAGGGTCAGTTGCTTAAGATTGCTAAGGCAAGCCGCACGTTTGCCCTGTTCCCTGGCCCGATTCAATGCCGGCATCAATACCGCCATCAATACCGCGATGATAGCAATTACCACCAAAAGTTCTATTAACGTAAAACCCCTTTGCTTATACATAATAGTACTCCTTCTGTATCTGCCCGTTATTTTAGTTGTAACCGTTCACGAATACGTAAACTTGGCTCTTCCCAACATACGTTGATGGTGGGTCTATATGCAGCAGACATCAGATTAGACCCTTTCATCACCCTTACCTCCGGATAAGTCCCTATATTGTTTATTCTTTCATGAGCCATTTGGCTAAAAAACATCCTACTTTGAATAATTCCCTCCTTGTTAAAGAGCTCTTGATAATGTTATCAACAATGCTTGTTGCTGTCAAGCTTTCATATCTTGGCATTTCCAGTGGCACGGTATTTGGCCTTTTGGCCTTGACAAAGTAAATCAGCCTGAAGGTTCTCGGAGCTCTGCGGTAAAGTATCTCATAAGCATAGCTGTAAGAAACTATCTCAAAACACAATTTGTCATTCTGAGCACAGCGAAGAATCTCTTATTTCTGCTGGCCAGACCCACCTCTGCGGCAGGGGCAGGGCCAGGCCCTTTGCTTCGCTCAGGGTGGCGGTTTTGAGATAGTATCTAATTAGTTTCTACTTCAAATACTATGTTTGTACAGTGATATTCATTAGATGCACCTCTCATCACGCTTGGCCCGGGATGGGTACAACGTTTTCCTTGGGGATTTCGACCGTGCCTTTTTCAAAGTCCTCGGCTGTTGGCCTTAATGTGAGGTTGTAATGAGCGGATTTAATGCTTGAGTCCTCCATAATTTCTTTCCAGGATACCTGCTGACCGGTATATGCGGAGATGCGACCCATAACAGCCGCAGCGGTGGACTCAGCAACAGCCCTCGCCTGGTTAATAGGTTTACCCTTATTGACATAGTAAAGCGTGTCGATTTGCTCTTGAATGTGACTGCCCGGTCCTTGAGGCAAATCGGCAGGAATCGGTGATTGCTTGGGCTTTGAGTAGTTGCTGCCGTTCGTTCGGCCCTTTTCATAGACAAAGTCGTGCCCGGTCCAGTTCCAGCAGCCGTTGACCTGGCGGCACATCGAGTGGATATGCACACCTTCACCGTAGTCGTAGTCCACACTGAAAAAGTCATACATATCGCCGGCGGGTCGTCGGGCCCGACCGCCGAACCCCACCGCGCTGACAGGTGGCCGACCACAAAACCAGTTCGCGATATCTATGTTATGCACATGCTGTTCGACGAGATGGTCGCCCGACAGCGCAATCCAGTTCTGCCACGTCCGCACCAGGTCGTCAGCCGTCTGCGGATGAATAGGTTCTGACCAGAACATATGACCGATACAGAACGAGATGCGACCCGCATAAAGTCTGCCAAGTGCCTTCTCGATGGCAACGGCCTGGTGGGTATTGATGAAGTTCCAGTCATGGCGCATCTCTGTACCGGAAGTGATGACAAGACCTTTCTTTTCTGCTTCCTCGCCGGCTGCAATAACTCGCCGACAGCCGGGAGGGTCAACAGCAACGGGTTTCTCAATGAAGACATGCTTGCCGGCTTTGACGGCGGCCTCAAGGTGAAGTGGCCGAAACAGCGGGGCCGTCGCCATCAGGACAATCTGGGCGTCGGTTTCCAGCAAGGCCTGATAGCAGGCGGGACCGCCGAAGCAACGTTCGGGCGGCACGTTCAGCTCTTTTCCTGCTCGAAGTGCCCGCTCCTTGAAGTAGTCGGCTGTAGCAACGACCTGAACGTTGAGGCCAAGAATCTTGCCGGCTTCGAGAGCATCGGCAGCGGCGCCGCGACCACGGCCACCACAGCCGAGTAGTCCCATTTTGAAGGTTTTGCCCTGTCCTTTGGCGGTCGTTCCAAGGCCCGCCCTGAGCCCGGTCGAGGGGATGGTTGAGGCGCTTAAAGCAGCACCTGTGCTCAATGCGGTTCGTACGAAATCACGTCGCGATAATTTTGTTGGCTTTTTCATAGGATATGTCCTTTAAATAAGGTTACCTAATTCATTCCAGGTTCCCCGGCAGAAATGCCGGACCAGTAAAAATGAGATAAATTTTAAAAGTTCTGTTAGTGTAAACCCCGTTAGGAATGCCGCGCGCCCGTCCCGGCATTTCTGCCGGACCGGGTTGAATTCGATTGATTTTTAATGAGGTAAATCCTGCTCTGTTAGAGAATTTTTTTCTAACGGGGCCCCCGGCAAAAATGCCGGGCTTTGGCGAGCAGGTATCTTAATTTCTAACGGGATAAAGCTGTATCGTTTGCTCATTTCAGTTCCGCTTCTCTTTCAAAAAGCTTCTTCAAACCACCCCCGTCATTGCCGCGTAGCGGCAATGCCGGGTCAACAGACATGATGTGTCTCGTGTTGGTATGCTTGTCTGTCGTATTTATAACAGAAACGGTCAGGGTAAAGCAAGCTGATAGAGGAAAAATTTCTGAACTAATCTGCCCCCGTCATTGACGCGGAGCGACAATGCCGGGCAAGGAGCTTCATCGAATGGGCCGAAGGGCCAATTCTCTAATCTCTAATCAACTTCCCTTTCGTCACTCTGCTGGCTGGGTCATACGTGTAGGTAATCGTGTCCCAATTTGTCGGGTCCGGGGGTGGTGAGCCTGACCACTCCGGCAGAAATGCCGGACCGAGCCGTCATCGTCACCGTCCTCGTATTCGCTGTCCTTGATATAACGCCATTTCAACGTGTGGCTGCCTGAGCTGCTGATATTATATTGCTTCTGCTGCCAGTCCACCCATCCGTCAATCTGGGCTTTAAGCACACTATCAATATAGAACTCCAGATAGTCACCCTGTTCAGAATAGACCTTCCACCAGAACGTCAACATACCTTCCCCTTCCACCGTGGTTTGAAGCCAGGATTCCTCGTAGTTACCGGGGGATCCGCTCCTGGCAGAGTCACCACCATAATAGCCAGACAGGGTATTTGCCTCCCACTCACCATCACCGCCGGTGATGAAACTAAGGTTACAGTCCAAAGCTTCGGCAAAGGGAGAATTGACTGACACATCTCGACCGGCTGAGGCAACCATCTGCCAGCATATTAGGAATATCAGCTTTTGGAAGTATGTCCGTCAATTTCTTGGCGTTTATTATTAGCATTGTGCAGGCTTGGCGGATTGCAGCAAGAGGAGGCGTTAAGTTTGCTATGGTCAAACATAGACTGGGAAGCCCGGTGTATGGAAGTGATGATGGAGAAAACAGGCCGTCGGCAAGTTGTTCCGATTGAGACAGAACTATATAGCCTTTTGCTCGTCCGGCATTTCTGCCGGATTCAGTGGCTTCGGAACGCCAGCCCGTCATTGACTGAAAGGCAATGCCGGGGCGTTAAGAAAAAAGCGGGCGAAGGGATTCGAACCCTCGACGTCCAGCTTGGGAAGCTGACATTCTACCACTGAATTACGCCCGCAAACAACTTATCCGGCATTTCTGCCGGACAAGCAACCTCCCGGCATTGCCGCGGAGCGGCAATGACGGGCCAGCCTGTATAAATTATACCTTCGGCTGAATATTTTTCCAGTCCGTCATTGCCGACCAGCGGCAATGCCCGGATTATCGTTTGATTTATTTTCCTTTTCAGGCAAAGAAGACGTCCTATAATCCGGCAGAAATGCCGGACCGACTCAAGCGGTCGATTGTATAAGTCGATAAAAGAAAAGATAGTTGTTGTGCATGCCCGGCATTGTCGCTCCGCGTCAATGACGGGGTGCGCTTGTTGGCAACAGATAGACAGATATCGGCACCAAAAAATGAAAAGGGGTTTTTCACTTGTTGAGCTGATAATAGTAGTTGCTGTCCTCGGAATTATGGCAGCTATCGTTGTGCCTCAATTTCAGTCCCAGTCAACACTGGCCAAGGAATCTGTGGCCAAGGAAAGTCTGCGCATATTACGAAGTGCGATTGAGCTGTACACAGCCCAACACGGTGGTATCCCGCCGGGCTATACAAACAATGACCCGCAAACTTCGCCAAGCAGCGCGAACTTTTATTATCAACTCACGGTCGAGAGGCGTTATATGTCAAAAATGCCTGAGAACCCTTTCAATAACCGCCAAAACATCTGGATGATTGAAAACGGCGGAACATTTCCTCAAAACCCAACCTGTAACTACGGCTGGGTATATCAGGCTGCGACAAAAACAATCAGACTCGATTGGCAGGGAGTGGATAAAGACGGAATTCGCTACTTTGACTTCTGAAAATCAATTTGTAACGGTATATCAGTTTGTTATATTTTCCCCTGATACAAGATAAAGCAGAAAAAAAGTCTATTTTGATTCTGTAACCTTTCGGAAAATTAAGGTCTCCCCGTCATTGCCGCGGTGCGGCAATGCCGGGTCAACAGGGAGCTTATAATTCGGATATTTCTTCGTATCTATAATGTACTCTGGAAAACTGAATCGGTCGGCCCACCACAATTGTCCATCACTGGAAACCAGACCAACAAAAAAATCCCAGGTTTGACCTTGCACGACATTATCGCCGAGTTCGACACGAAAATATTTTATCGCAATCTCAACAATTAGTTCGCGTTTGGCCTGTGAGTATTGAACTGCCCACCGGCCCGGCTCGAACAGCCCTTTACCACCTAATATCATGTTCGTGGTGGTTACCTGCCCGGGCTTCATTCTCACCCTGCCGAGACTGACTACTGCTGAGGAAATTGTCCCATCCGGTTCAAAGACAAATTCCCAGCCACCTTTATCTGCTATCCATCTGCCGACAAGAAAAGCAGGGAATCGTCCATCGCCGTCAATAGTTACTTCGATGCCATTTCTATTCCAGCCGGAACTCCGGCAGCTACCAAGCAGAAAACAGGGGAAACCACAAATCAATAACAACAATAATTTTTTCATAAGTCAAAGCCCGTTTATAAATATTAAGAAACCTCAACACGAGCTGCAAGATAAAAAAAGAGGCAAGTCTGAAGACTCGCCTCTTTGCAAACCAACTTATTGGCCCTGGCCAAGGCTAACCATCTTATTTGCTACTACGCAGAAACAGACCGCCAAGACCAAACAGTATAATGGTCCTCGGCTCATGAACAATAGCTATAACTACTGAATCGACCGGGGCCTGTACTCCGAGTCAAGGAACAGCAAAATTATTGCAGTATCACCCCAGACACCACTTGAGTAATTCATCGTAAACTGCGGTCCGACGGCAACAGCGGGAATATCTGCTGAGCTCATTGCTACTGTAAGCTAATAACCGACACCCCAGCCAGCCGGAAGCATCTTTGCTTATAACGCTGATTACCGATGTTACTACAACTTTTCTGAGTCCACGTTACGGACAGTCCGGAGCCGGAGCATCGGTGAGCTGCCAGTTTGCAATCAGGATATTCAGGTCATTGGTCGAAACGCGATACTTGTTCTTACCTTGAGGCAGGTGGTCGAAGTCGGCACATATCTGGTTGCCGGTCAGCGATTCCAGCGGTTTATTCCAGGCTTCAATCAGAATGTTCAGGTCGTTGGTTGATACCCAGTATTTTTTTTCACCCTGAGACTGACCATCCGCGTCACCGTGGCACTGTCTGGGATTAATACTGGCGCACCAGCATTCGGGCTTACCGACAGCAACCCATTCGTCCATTTGCGAACCGGTATAGGACTGTGGCGCGCCAATTGTAACCTGATAATTAGTTGCGCCTGTCAAATCCACGGCTGCTTCTGAAGCATCTTCGAGCACGACATTGCCCCGGGTTGCATTGGTGGTAACAGTCAGTAAGCACGTTTCGCTGCATCTAACCGTGCAAAGTCTTCCCTGCTTGGGTGGAGCTTTTGTGTCATAGAGTGAGCCCATCTCGATGGTGATACCACTTGTGCCCAGGCCACCCAGTGCACCCGGGTCATTACCGTCAGCCACGGGTGTATAACCGTCTATGCCCCAGTTGCTGACTTCGCCGGTAACAGGGTCAACGGTAATGTACCGGCTGAAATTGCCCGGGAAAATGCCATAGCCGTTGTTATCGTCCCCCACGTTGAAGTCACCGATGGCCTCAATAATGCCGGCGTCAACCGTGATGTCCAGGGCAAACGCTCTGACCAGCTCGGCATCATCCGACGAATAGTCGATGGCAACTACTCCTTCGCCCAGGTCGGTGGCAGTGATGGTAACGGTAGCCCACACCGGTGTAGCAAGCATTGCTGCTGCCAGAGCAAAAAAAATCTCCCGTAAGGGATACTGCGCATTTCTCATAATATAACTCCTTTCTTCTCGTCTGCACAGAGCCATACGCTCTGCACTCTTGGTTTTGTTTCCTGCTGCAAAAAAAGCACGCTTGTTCATTATGACACTTAGCACATTTGAATCATTGAACAAGGCGCTCCGACCGGCAGGAGCAGCCGAAAGCACATACAACTCTTAACTTTAAACATCCTCCTTTCTCGCTGATTAGCGAAATATATGTCCTACAATTTTACAGGTTTTTATTGGTGAAGATTATGTGTATCCTAACACAAGTTTTTATGTATTTCAAGAAAAATTTGCAAAAAAGCGGAAAATTAGGCCTGGAAATCCATTGTCTGCTTTATCTTAGTCTTTCCGGCCAAGCGGCGAAAATCGCATAAAAAAAATAAAGTACCCACGGTGCTGTTGGCGAAAATTAAGTGGAAAACACCGCAGGTTTGTGCAAGAATCAAAGGATGTAAAAGAACGAAAAAAATGAGAATTTGAGTTCCGCCCGTAACTGACCCGATATAACAGATGTTGCTATTATGTTCAAGTTTCTAAAGGGACGACTGATAATTGTAAGACTATGCCTGCTGGCGGCTACTTTAGTCCTGGTTGGCATCGGGATAGCTACTATTTATTCCGTTGGCCACCCTGCAGAGCCTAGCTCGGCCACCGAGATAGGTAACCTGGGCAATCTCTGGAAAAAGCAGGTCGTGTTCGCCATGGTCGCCATATTCGGTTTTATAGTAGTAAACACGGTCAATTACAGACGCTTTGGAGCGGCAAGCTATTGGCTATATGCTTTTATACTGCTGCTTTTGGGTGTATTGTTGATTAGCAGGTATGTTGTAAGTTTACCCTTCGTTCCCGAAATCAATGGCACACACAGATGGATTAAATTCACAATAGCCGGCCGGGACCTGCCGGCCCTGCAGCCCTCCGAATTTTGCAAACTCGTGTATGTCCTTGCCCTGGCCTGGTATCTCCGCTACCGCAGCAATTACGACAATCTCAGCTCCCTCATCGGCCCTTTTGTTTTGACCCTCCTGCCAATGGTTCTTATACTCCTTGAGCCGAACCTGGGTACTGTGATGCTAATGATGCCAATCTTGTTCATAATGCTCTTTGTAGCCGGGGCAAAGGTTAAGCATTTGCTGATTATAGTACTTATGGCGCTTCTGGTAAGTCCGCTGCTGTGGTACAAGATGAAGGCTTATCAACGAACCAGAATAAGCAGCGTGCTGCTGCAAAGTGAGTGGGTTCGTGAGAAAGCCGAGCAATACCCTGTCCTCGGCAATATCCTTGTCGGCAGAAATTTCAGTACAAATCAGTGGAAAAACGGCTGGGGCTATCATTTGGTCCGTTCTAAGTATGCCATCGCCTCGGGCGGAATAAATCACGGCACAGGTTATGGTTTTCGCTCCGGGCCGTTTATCAAATATAACTTTCTGCCCGAACGGCACAACGATTTTATATTTGCTGTTATCGCCCACCAATGGGGTTTCTGGGGCTGCCTGGGTTTGCTTACGCTTTATGTTATTATTGTCGGCTGTGGGCTGGAAATAGCATCGCACAATACCAATCCATTCGGCAAATTGTTAGCCGTCGGTATTATCGCAATGTTTATCGTTGAGGTTATCATCAATGTCAGTATGACCGTAGGACTGATGCCCATCACAGGCTTGACTTTGCCACTGGTAAGCTACGGCGGCTCAAGCCTGCTGGTTAGTATGGCTTCTATAGGTTTATTAAATAACATCGGACGGTGCAGACCTTTCAGCGTGGCACCAAAGGCGTAGCTTGTGAAAAATGCCTAAAGTTACATATAACTTTGGCTCACTTTAGGCACTCTGGATTATTGAAATGCAAGATACAAAATGATAAAAGGCTTCAGACAAATAGCTTCCCTTACAGCAATCAGCAGAGTATTTGGAATGGTACGGGATATAGCATTCGCCCATTTTTTTGGGGCTGGCTGGTTGATGACGGCCTGGACGGTGGGCTTTAAAATTCCTAATCTTGCCCGAAGACTCTTTGGCGAAGGAGCGGCTTCTGCATCTTTTATACCTGTATATAGCGAAGAGCTTCATAACAATCCCCAGCGGGCAAAACTCTTGGCTAACACGTCGGTTACCGTTTTATTCGTAATTCTTGCGGCAATCGTCCTTATCGGCGAAGGGGTGGTCTGGAGCTATTACAGCTTTTTCGAGACCAGAGCCGGCCCTCGACTCGGACTGCTGTTGTGCTCTATTATGCTGCCGTATATGATATTTGTTTGTATTGTGGCAATTCTGGCCGGAATCCTCAATGTCCATAGACATTTTGCCGCGCCTGCCGCGGCGCCCATCGTGCTGAATATATTTATTATTGGAAGCATTTTATTTACTGGCTGGGTGCTTAAAATAAGGCCTGTACAGCAGGTCTTTTTCGTAGCCGTTTCGGTTCTCTTGGCAGGACTTGTACAGATAGCAATGCAGATTCCTTCTCTTCGTGCCAGCGGAGTTTCAATCAGACCGGCGTGGGATATTCATTCAGAGCCTTTTAAAAGAACCATCATTATGATGGGTCCTATGGTTCTCGGCCTTACTGCTACGCAGTTAAACACGCTCGGAGACGATATTATTGCGCTTTGCTTTATGAATGAACGCGGCGACCCTCTCGGTTATGGCGCACCTTCCTATCTGTACTACGCCCAGCGGCTTTACCAATTTCCTTTAGGTGTATTGGGGATATCCCTGGCGACAGCTATTTTCCCTGTTATGAGCTCAGACGCAGCCAGAAAAGATTTAGAAGCACTTACCAAAACAATCGCACGCGGAATCAAGGCCGCTGTATTCGTTGCAATTCCGGCAACTGCAGGTGTCTTTTTGGTAGCCAGGCCTTTAATCTCGGCTATATTTGAGCACGGCAATTTCAAAAGCACGGACACGCCAATAGTAGCATTAACACTGTCGTTTTATGCTTTGGGGCTGTGTGGTTATTTTTCACAGCAGGTTACAACACGGGCATTTTATTCTATGCAGGATTCAATGACACCTGCACGAAGTGCTTTGTATGCAGTCGTTGCCAATATTATACTGAATCTGACTCTTATCTGGTTCCTTGGAACAGCAGGATTGGCTGCAGCGACAGCGGCGTGCTCTTACCTGCAGGTCATAGTCCTTGTCAGAGTGCTTCGGAGAAAATTAGGGCCTTTTAGTGGAGGAATATTTGATGGATTGCCCGTTACCCTGATGAAAACACTTGCAGCAACAGCCCTTATGTGTCTGGCCGGGGCAGCAATTATGATTTTGATGAAGAATTTGCCTGATGGCAGGTCCTTTGATGCCCTCAGACTGGCCGTGGTGGTGCCGTCTGCGGCGGGGGTGTATGTACTGGCCGCAAAATTCCTGCATATCGAGATGCTTTCTCTATTCACCGGCGGTCCGGCATAACTGCCGGATTTGTCGTTATATCTAAAGCAAAATTGGCAATTGTCCGAAGTATATTAATACACGCTGTTTTGCTTCGCTCGCACCTGCGGTAACGCACGTGCAGGCGTAAATAGAAGTAACGGGCACGTTTTTTCTGTTTATGGAGAAACAAATGCACAAGAGAGCGTCTTTTTTAGACTTCGGCCAGCTCAGTCGAGTCATTTTTTTGGCGCTTCTTTTCTTTTTTTGTTTTCCTGGTCTTCTTAGCCAGAGCTGCTTGGGCGGATTAAGCCTCCCTATATCCCTATGCCCCATTACGTTTAAGGTTGTCGATGCTCTGCCGCAAGGCATCCTGCGGAGTATCGACGCTCGCACTGGAAACTCGAAGCTCGGGCTTCCAGCCTCCAGTTTCGATACCAGCTTCGACAACGACAAACCAGATTCATCAAGTCCCGTCTTCGACAGGCGGGATTCGTCGTCTGTCAGCCAAAAGTTTTATGAAATAGCTTACGAGCTGACTTCCGTCGGCTCGGTCGAGCCGGCAATGGTTTTCTTAACCGCTGCGATGAAGCTCGACAGCAACGCCAGGGATGCTCGTTCCTTATTGATTAAGCTTGCCTGTCGAGACCCGGCGCAGCCTTCCTTCTTGTCTTCACAGCAAAACAGGGGAGGCGGTCTGGTGTATAATTTACTTATGGATTATGTAGATGAGGCCGCTGACGTTGAGGTTGCTAAAAAGGCGGTCGTTTATTTACTGGCTCACCTGAACACCCGTGAGCAGCGGGAGAAGCTCCTCGAACAGATGTTGGGGACTCTGGGCGGTAAGAACGTTGTTCTCGGTTCCGAGCTGTCCACGTTGCTCGGTCTGTTGAAGGCCGAAAAAGCGGATTTGGAAGCTGCTGAATTTTACCTTATGCAGGCCTACAAAAGGAACAGATACAATAAGCTGGCCTTTGAAAAGCTGGTGGAACTTAAGCCCGAGCGGATTGGGCCGGCAATATATCTCGAACGCTTAAGATTGGCATTGCGTGAGAATCCATCGGATATCGAAGCTGCACTTGCCTTCGCTCAGAACGCCGAACAGTTTCAACTTTACCAGACAGCCGCTGCTGCTTATGAATACTGTGCCGATTTGTTTGCTTATCTTTATCCATCCGCAGCTCTTCCTGCCCGCATTTATCTGCCGTGGGCGATTAGCAGCTACAACACGCAGTCTGCCACAGGCTGGTCCAAATGCCTCGAAATTGCCCGGCGTATCCAGCAGGACGGTCGATTTGACCTTCGCATAGAGGCCATAGCCGGCAAGGCGGCGACGAAAATCGGTAACAGTGAGCTGGCAACCCAGATATTCCAGGCTGCTGAAAAAAAAGCCCAACAGCTACTTATGCAAGCCCCGAAAGCAGGGGCGGTTCGCGAACCACCCTTACGCTCTTCAGAGTTCTTGGATAGCAGCGATTCAGAACAAGTCAGTACCAGCCAGCTTGCCTGGTTTTATTGTTTTGTTTTGCCGTTTCCGGACAAAGCATTAGAGTGGGCTAACAGAGCCTACGAAACTGAAGGTAGTTCGCCAGCGGCAGGCGCTATTTTGGCTTATGCGCTTATGATGAATAATCAAACGGAATTGGCCAAGCCCATTATCGATACCCTGTACTCAAAGAGCCTCGGCTCACGAGGTTTTAGTGCGGGGCAAATCGCAGATTTGGCGCTTGCTCAGATTCAACTGGCGGATGAACAAAAGGATTCGGCAATCGAGACTCTCAAGGCCGCAATCATCAAAGACCCCGGGTCGTTTGAAGCCGAACGTGCCAAAGAAATTCTTGCCCAACAGGGCGAAAAATATATCCCGCCGATTGACCCTGAGACCATTTTAACTATGTTGGAGAGTGTCTTTGGGTCCGCTCGCGGCGGACTTGTTCCCGAATTTACTCCCCCTGAGAAGATATTCTCGGCCCAGCTTAAAATTCAGGGCGATGAGTTTCCATACGGCAGTGAATTCAGCGGCACTGTTGAACTGATAAATAACTGTAGCCAGCCTTTTGTAATCAGCGATGATGCCTTATTTAAGGGCAATATCAGGATAGACGCCGATGTTAGTGGAGACCTTAACAGAACGATACCGAACTTGGTCTCTACAAAAATTCGGACGGCCTTACTTATCGAGCCAGGCCGAAGTATCCTCATTCCTCTGCGGCTTATTACCGGCGAACTTAGAAAGACGCTCCTTACCTATCCCCAGGCATCTTTGGATATAGAATTTACGCTCTATCTCGACCCTGTAACCACTATTCTCCAAAAAGAGGGCAAGATTACCAACAGACTCACTTACATTGAGCCGACCAGGGTGCGTATAAAACGGCCCGGCATCGAACTTACGGGTAAATATATAAGAGGCCAGTTTAATTTAATCTCAACAGGCTCCGCCAGCCAAAAAATCAAAGCCGCTCAGCTTTTCACCGGACTTTTGATGGAACAAAAGATGTTAAATCGTAAACCGCCTTACAGATATATGTATGCCGATTGGATGGAGCCTTTGTTGAGGTCCGCACTGTTACATGAATCCGGACTGTTGCATAAGTCTGCCAACGGCCAGTGGGTCGTTAAGGTGCACACTATGGCCCAGATGATTTCATTGCCGCTGGATTACGAGCTGATAAGTGCGGTGGCAAAAAATCTGAACGATACTAATTGGCCGGTTCGTATGATGGCTGTTTATCTGCTGAGCATAAACGCCGACCACAGCTTCGATAAGGTCCTGGACTGGATGGCAAAAAATGACTCAAACGAGCTTGTTCGCGATATGGCGGCTGCCCTGGGCAGATAGTTAATTGGTTAATTGATGAGTAGTTAATTGGCAAATGCTGGGTGTCAGGCTATCAGGATAAATGCACACCATAAATTCGTCTTTTCCTGATTCCCTGATATGCAGATATCCTGCAACATGATACCCTGATATCCTGGTAACCTAATGACCCCACTCACCATCTTACTGCCCTGTAAAATTTACTTAAAAATAATTTGTAATATCATTATAATTTTGTAACATTCCGTATTCTATATTAGGAAACTAAGGTTTTACATGAGTTTAATAGGTAGTAAGTTTTGAGGTTTTTTGAAAGCGTTGTGTAAATGCCGGCTAAAGTAGATGAGCAGAAGTGCACTGGTTGTGAAACTTGTGTAGCAGAGTGCCCAAGCGAGGCTATAAGCATGGCTGCCGACAAGGCATCCGTTGACATCGAAGCCTGCGTTGATTGCGGGGTTTGTGTTGATGCCTGTCCTGAGGAAGCTATCACTATGGAATAAATCCGGTTGGCCCCATCGTCTAGGTAGGTCTAGGACACCGGGTTTTCAACCCGGCAACAGGGGTTCGAATCCCCTTGGGGCTATTTTGTGATTCATCGTTCATAATTAGTTTCTTGTAGCTCACAGTTACACTTTGTGTATATAAAGAAGCCTTGGGATGTTTTACGATGGATTTACTTTATCAAGAATCGCAGCAATAACAGCTTTTATCGTTTTTTCGTATAGCTTCCAGTACCAAGTTTCCAATGATTTTTCGTTTGGTGAATCCACCTTGCCGTCGCTGGCTTGCTTTCTGCTGTCAAGGTCGGCCTGAACGCATCTTCTAACACGAACCAATATCTCATCCCAGGTTAAATCTTTCGTATTCTGAACATTGCACCTTCGCGTAAGCTCATCTTCTAATGCAATCAAATCATCTTTACCATATTTGTCCAAATCCCATTTATCCTTACCGCCCATAAACGTCTGAAGCAGTAACATTTCGTAGTCTGATAACCGATGTCGTCTGCCAAAATTAGGCGGTTTGCTGGATAGCCAATATACCTTATATCCGTACTTGAATGGCTGCGTGGGATAACAGATTTGTGCATGTCCCTTCTCGACCATTATTTTATCGAATTCAGGACTGAAAAAATCCATTTGCTGTTTAAGCGATGTTTTTGGTGGTTGGTTTTCCGATTTGGTTTTTTGCTCGCGTTTCATAACCACCTTTCGTTTTGACTCAGACAGGACAGCGCGAAAGGTGAGATGAGCTTAAAAAACTCGCCATTCCTGCCTGAGTCTCGTTTGCCGGAGCGACCGGCAGTAACAAATAAAGAAACCAAATTCAATTTTAACCTAACACAAATGGGCCAGGAATTCAAGCATTCTCTCTTTACAGCCATTCCCGGCGGGCTTATCATAACTTTCAAAAGCAAGAAGGAAAACTAAATCTCCCTTATTGCTCGGCTTGGGTGCGGTGATTTTGAGAAGAAAACGCTAAAGATTTGACGGCTACATAATGGTAACTGTTTACGTCCTTCAGGGAAAAGACAAACGGTACGTCGGTATAACCAATAATTTAATTCGGCGATTAGCCGAACACAGGTCAGGACACACCAAAAGTGCACAAATCATCGGCCAATTTAAGCTTCTACATACGGAAGAATTTCCCGATTACAACTCTGCGCGAAAAAGAGAAAAGTTTTTGAAGAGCGGGCAAGGCAGAGAGTTTCTTAATAGTTTGTAAGCTAGCAACAGGGCCCGCCTACGGCGGGTAAAGCAAGCCCCGGAAGGGGCTTGTTCGCCGGAGGCGAATTCGAATCCGCCTCCGGCGGATAAATCCCCTTGGGGCTATTCGTCAAGAGCCGAAATTCTGAGTCCTCCGGCGGCTTCGGCTCTTAAACTCGCATACCGGATACGACCGCCTCAAATACCATAGTATCGTCAACGACTCCTTGCACGCTTGTTGTAACATGGGTGGTGTTTTTGCGGTGCTTGTATTTTGTAATAAGCCCGAGCAGATATAATCTTTGTCCAGGCTTGACAGTGGAGCGGAACTTCGCTTCATCAATCCCTGCGAAACCGACAAATCCCTCCTCCTCATAAATCTGCTTTAGAAAAAAGCTTGACATTTGAGCCGCTGCTTCAATCATTATTACCCCGGGCATTAAAGGCCGACCCGGGATGTGGCCGCGAGCCCAGAATTCGTCATCTCTTACATCCTTATAGCCCAAAATCTGGCGTTTTTCCTTATCATACCAAAGGATGCCGTCGAGCTGCTGCATCTCAAACCGCTGCGGATTTACTTTGCCAATCGCTTCTTTGTCAAAAACAGGAGCGGCTGTAAGGTCTATTTGCGATAAATCAAACAGTAAGGGAGGGGGCATTATTGTCCTCGAAAAAAACACTCTGCGCAATCGTATTGCGTCTTGTCCGGCATCTGTTCGTACGCAATACTTCAATACGTACCACGCGCAATACACTGGGCACAACTGAACAAGCGTAAAAAGGCTTGGGGTGGTTTACTGAGCTGACCTGATTTCGAGAACGCGGTTGCGAACAACTTGAGCAGCCTGTTTGATTTTCTGCATTTGCTTGCGGACTCGGGTCCCTGCTGCTTTATTTCCACCTTCGGCTTTGTTAATATCAGCTTCAATTTCAGTAACCAGCACTTTCAGGTCTTCATACTCTTGCATCAAATATTACTCCACATCGAGGGTTAAAACTGCCATTTTTGGATTAAAATCGCTCAAAACTTAACGGTGCAGAACCATTTTGTCAAAGAAAAATGCCTTTTTTTGTAAAAAAATCAATATTTATTTTTACTCATTTTGACGGTTTTTTTATCATTCCTTCGGCAATCCCTTCGACACTTCGACTGCACTCAGGGCTACGACTAATTTAGGGCAGGCTCTGGGCCTTAGCGAAGCCGAGGATACCTCCAGGCTGAGGCGCCGGACTGTTAAACCGTTAGTTTTTTGGTTAATTCTGCGATTCTCTTACCACGGCGCCGACACTGCTGCTTAACCCTCTGGTCGGGCTTGCCAATGGAAACCGGCCCATAATGGTCGCCGTTCGGGTCGCCCTGGACCACCATACCGCTGATAAGCATCGCCTCTATTATGCCCATAATTGTGGTTTCGTTGCCGCCGCCGATATTTGCTGCACTGGTGAACGCCGCCCCTACTTTGCCGTCGAGCTGGCCGTGTCTGCCTACCAAATCATCTATCAACTGCTTGACCGGTGCCGCCATCTGACCATAGTATGTTGGAGAGCCGATTGCTATCGCATCATAGCTGAACACGTCATCGGCTTTTACATCACTGATGGACTTGCATTCGGTCGGCAAATCAGCCTCATTCATAGCCTTGGCTATTATTTGGGCCATCTCTTTTGTATTACCCGTTCTTGAGTAATAGATAACTATTCCCTTTGCCATTTTTAGTCCTTTCTATATCCATCTAAAATGCCAGGGGTCGAGATTGCGACGGCCTGCTCCGCAGGCCTCGCAATGACGAGTGGATATACTTTAGTCATTACGCAGCCGCGGGCTTCGCAATGACAATTTAATTTGCCTTTTTCTTTAGCGGGATTATCACAGGCTCATCAGCGCAGGTATGCAAGTTTATCCGGCAGAGGGACGTTGTTGCCGAGATTATCCTCGCCATATCCGGAATCCGCTAAGAGCTTGATGTCAGCCAGGACTCGCTTGTCCCCGATAAATGTTGCAGTCAGGTTAGCGTCCACATCTATCTTACCCATTGCCAGCAGCCGGGCCATTTCGTCAGTAACCTTCTCCAGCAGTGTTCCTTCCTTTTCTTCGGTTTGCTCGTCCGGCAACTGTAGAGGTTGTTCGTACAGGATTAGTTTGCCTCCCCCAGCCAAAGAGAGTACGACATTTCGAACGATGGTGTTTATGTCGTTCTGGCCCGCCTGTTCCCGGACGAGCTTAAGACGGACGATTTCTGCAGCCAGCCATCGTCGTTTTTGCGCATTTATCTTTTCGTTGGCGCGGAACAAATCGAGGGGTGAGCAGGCATTGTAAGTCTCTCCATTTAACTGCATCTTGACTTCGCTTCCGTAGTGGAGCACAAGCTTGGAAATCAGCGTGGCTGGGCGGACATGGAAGCCCCGATATGGAGGAACGGGCACCTCAATTTGGCCGACCTCTGCGTAACGCCTGAGCATTCTATGGCATAGATGCTCCGCACAGTCAATATACAAACTGATGTGAGTAACCGAATAGTTCATCAGGATAGCCAGCAGCTCCTCGGCTTTTATCAGCGGCTCAAACCGGGTCGGTGAATCACATAGCTCTTTATTCACGTGCCGTTCGTAATAGTGAGCGAACAATGTGGCTGTTTTCAGCAGATGAAAGACAACGCTTATATGGCCTCGTAGAACAGGCAGGTCTGTATCCAGCTTTTCTGCTTCGGTGCCTGAAACGTATGTATCGTACAGTGACTGGAGGTTGTGGAAACGAAGCTCGAGACTTCGCAGCTTTTCTTCACTGATTGAATTCAGGACGTATGAAGCGTATTCTTCAGGTTTAGCCCGGCTGGCAGCACGAACATCTTTACTTTCAGCGGCCAGGTTCAAAAAGGCGGTGGCGAGTAAAGTTACTGTCTCTGCGACCGTTTCTATCCTGCGTGTCCCGCAGTCGTGGGGTAGTCGGCCGGGAGGGAGCTCTTCAGTATAAGATTTTTTACGCAAGGTTCGCGACGGAACCGTGAGGCCAAGCTGACCGGCCCTGACCACCATTTGCTTTGCCGCCCGCGATAGCACTCCGCCGGTAAACTCAAGCGCGTCTTCCGTGGCCTTGACGAAATCCCGCTCAATTGGCAAGAGCCGATATGCGGGCAATGCGTGTTGAATGTGGAGCAGCTCGTAACTTACGTCGGAAAAAAGCTTAATCGCCGCTATTAGTGACCTGAACGAGCACCACCGGCAGCTATTGCGTGCATCGTAGGCGTCAAGAAGCTCCTCAAGCTGCATAGATTGCGAAAACAATTGGCCCAGAAAGGGGCGTATCATAATTTTATCGCTCGTTTTGCACTGCGATAGATAGCGGGCAAGGCCGAGCAATGTTCGGGCACGTCTTGTTATCAGCTTCTGAAAATCCTTATGAGCGATTGTTGCCGAAACCATATTATTTTTGTTCGCCCTTTTCCTTTAAGGGAATTATCTCCGGCTCTGCGAACCCTTCGGGTATCTTAAACTCGAAGACCTTACTGTCTATTTTTTTATTGATATCCGGCTTGATAAAATTTATCTGATACATATCCTCTTCGGTCGTGACGGCAACTACTTTTGCTGGCAGGCCTAATTTCTTATCAATCCAAAAGTCGATATATATATAATCATCCTTATAAACCGAATTCGGCTTGACTTTCAAATGTACTTGAATAAAATCTTCCGGCTCGGGCTTTTTTTCCTCGACCAATGTTACCTCAAACTGTTTTTTCATATCTTCTATCTTGGTAAAGCCGACCATCGGAAAATTCCTGCTGGCCAAATCAAAAACATCCGTCGGCTTATTCGGGTCACGCGCCTCGGTTAATTGATAATACTTAACTGACTCGATTTCGTAGTCGATATGCACAATCCATGTGCCTTTGAATTGGTAGCTGGGACGAGTAATACAGGCGCCGTCGAGCACGATATATTGCTCGATGTATTTCTCTTCTTCCTCATCTTCTTGTTTAAGCGTTTGAAAATTTAGTCTCAGCTTCGATTTCTTGCCAAGCTTTTCATAATACAAAACACCTTTCCGCAGCGTTTCTGATTCGAGCAACGGCTGAATGAACCTGTATTCAATCTGTGCCTGGTAAGATGTAAGCTCCTGGGCTTTCTTATTCAACTGGTTTAAGACCGTATCTACCTTATTAACATTTTCTTTTGCCGGCTGCTCTGTGTCTGAACTTTTCGGGCTATCGGAAGCCCAATTCGCCACGGGCGGACTCATCGTCCATAACAGGATAATGGCCGCTTCGATAATTATTTTTTTATTCATTTTTTCAATTTCCTATTCTTTTAAGCGTTATTTTTAATACCAACAATTTCAAGTATCCGGCTGATGTCCTGAATACAGAAATCCGCATGTTCAGCGAATTTGTCGGCCTCATTGTGATTGGCCAGAAGCACTGCAACGGCACCTGCCGCTTTTGCACAGAGTAAATCAAAGAGATAATCGCCCACCAGCACAGTTTCCTCCGGCGTCACGCCGAATTGCTCGCATATTCGCAACACCCCGAAGGCATCGGGCTTGACCGGCCCATCTTCTCGCCCAATAACAGCATCGAATTTCAGCTTGTGCTTGCGGGCGATGGCATAGGCATTGCCCCGCCTGTTACGCGTCAACACCCCGATATGAATCCCTGCTGCACGAAGCGCCGAAAGTGTCTGCTTCGCATTGGCGTTAAGTTTGGATTCTGTTACCGCTTTTTGCTCATGATAATGAATAATCTTCTCCGCATCTCGGCGCTGTTGGGCAGTCATCTTTTCCATCGACTCCAGGATAGGCCCGGAATCTCTGGCTAAACCTATTTCTTCCCGAATGGCGTCAAAGTCAAAATAAGGCTGGGTTATTGTGCCGTCCAAATCAAATATCACAGCTTTAATCGACATCGCGTTATAGTACTTAAAGTGAGCTAAAGTTAAAAGAATGAATAATGAATATCGAATAAGGAATATCGAACTTTGAAGTTTGCTATTCATCCCGTCCCGTTTTTGCCGAAAGGCGTCCTTATCAAGACTGCGGACGATGGGCAGGATTCAGCATTCGACTTTCGATATTTATTTTTCAAACTTTAGTCGTTTTTCATGCTTTGCGGTTTCTTACGTAGTAATTCAATAAAATATCGGCCAGCCTGGCCCAAAATTTTACCCTTACGGATAATTATTCCGGTCGGCCTGACGAATTGTTCGTTGGAAAAGCCAATCGCCTTTATTGTTCCGCTGCCCAGCTCCTGAAGTATTGCCGTTTGAGGCAAAATGCTTACGCCCGAGTTTATCTCCACCGCCCGTTTAACTGTTTCGATGTTATCGAATTCCATCACCGGCCGGACAACAATATTATAACGCTCCAGAATATTGTCTATCCATGCCCGCGTAGGAACACCTTTCTCAAAGGCGATGAATCTTTCAAACTGCAATTTGTGAATATCGACCTGCGATTCGTGTGACAACGGATGTTTCGGGCTGCAGACCAGGACCAGCGGTTCCTCCTCAAAGTCATACACATCGAGTCTTTTGTCTCTTTTAGGAACAGCTACAAGACCGATATCCACTTCGCCGGCTAAAACCAGCTCATAAATTCTGCTTGCGCTAAAGTATTCAATATGGACATTTACGTTTGGATAGCTGACCATAAATTTCTTAATGTAGTCAGGCAGGATATGCATCCCGATGCTGAAAATCGCAGCCACATTTATTCTGCTCACGGAGGATTTTTGCAGGGCGCTCAGCTCATTTTTTAGTTGTTCGTGTCTGTCAAGCATATCTTTCGAGGCCTGATAAAGTAACTGGCCTGCCTTGGTAAGTTCAATAGGCCTTTTCTTGCGGTTAATCAACTGGCACTTGTGTGCCAGTTCCAGTTGCGCAAGCTGTTGCGAGACCGCGGATTGACTTAGAAGATGTTTTTCAGCGGTTCTTGAGAAGCTCTGTAAATCTGCTAAATCGCAGAAAACCTTTAACATCTCTATGTGCATTATAAGCTGCCCTAATAGTTTGTATTACTATAATATCTTTTGCTATGCCGAACAAAATATTATTATATATTATATCTGTTTGTTTGCTGTCGGCAACATAATTGTGTGGTTTTATTATTAGTTTAACTTATTGTAGTAGTTGTAAAAATAAAAAAGTTGAGATTTTCAAAGGAGATTAGCCAGATGGCAAAAGAGGCTGTTATTCAGAGCGTTTACGAGCAGGTTCTCAAACGTAATCCCGGCGAGGTGGAATTCCACCAGGCGGTAAAGGAGGTTCTCGACTGTTTAGGACCTGTGCTGGAAAAACACCCCGAGTATGTTGATGCCAAAATCCTGGATAGGATTGTCGAGCCGGAAAGACAGATTATATTCAGGGTACCCTGGCAGGATGATAAAGGCAATATCCATATTAACCGTGGATTCCGCTTTGAGTTCAACAGCGCACTCGGCCCATATAAGGGCGGCCTTAGATTCCATCCGACCGTTACTGCGAGTATCCTGAAGTTCCTCGGATTCGAGCAGGTCTTCAAGAATTCTCTTACTACTCTGCCAATGGGCGGAGGTAAAGGCGGCTCAGATTTTGACCCCAAAGGCAAGAGCGACAATGAGGTTATGCGGTTCTGCCAGAGCTTTATGACCGAGCTTTTCCGCTATATCGGCCCCGACACCGACATACCGGCAGGGGACATCGGCGTCGGTGGTCGCGAAATCGGCTTTATGTTCGGCCAATACAAACGTCTTTGCAACGAGTTTACCGGTGTTTTCACCGGCAAAGGACTCAACTGGGGCGGCTCACTCATTCGTCCCGAGGCCACCGGCTACGGTTGTGTGTACTTTTCCCAGGAAATGCTGAAGACCCGCAACGATGCCTTTGAGGGCAAGGTCTGTACCATCTCCGGGTCCGGAAACGCAGCCCAGTACACTGTAGAAAAACTCAACCAGCTCGGTGCAAAGGTTGTCAGCCTTTCGGACTCCAACGGTACAATCTATGACCCGGACGGTATTGACGATGAAAAACTCGCCTTTGTTCTGGACCTGAAGAACGTACGGCGCGGGCGTATCAGAGAATACGCCCAGAAGTACGGCGTCGAATATCTTGATGGCAGACGACCCTGGGGCATTAAGTGCGACTGCGCCTTCCCATGTGCAACGCAGAATGAGATTGACGGCGAGGATGCGAAAACACTGCTCGAGAACGGCTGCACGCTCGTCGCAGAGGGAGCCAATATGCCGAGCACACCCGAGGCTATTGACCAGTACCTTGATAAAAAGATACTGTACGGTCCCGCCAAGGCCGCAAACGCAGGTGGCGTTGCCACCTCCGGTTTGGAGATGTCGCAAAACTCTATGCGGCTTTCCTGGACACGCGAAGAGGTTGACCGGCGACTGCAAAACATTATGGTCGCCATCCATAATCAGTGCTTTGAGGCCGCCCAGGAGTATGGTCAGCCGGGTAACCTGCTAATGGGGGCAAACGTTGCAGGCTTTATCAAAGTCGCCGACGCCATGCTCGACCAGGGCCTTGTATAAAAAGACCAGGCCATAAATGATAAAAGGGCGCTTGCTGGGGTAAGTGCCCTTTTTTATTGTGCGATTCCAAATACGCTGTTACAATTCAATGCGATGGAAAAAGAAGTGGATATTGATAAAGTTGTTCGCCAGCATCTTGAGATGGAGCAGTTTTTTTCCGGCTTTGCTCTCAAGGGTAAAGCCGGAGCACCCGAACCCTGCCCGGCGGAGACCGGACGGGCTGAACCACAACAGCAAAAGGACAATTATGTCCCCACCGACAGGTATCCTCCGCAAGGAGTCCCGCGGACTGTGGAGAGCAAAGCCCGCACTGAGCCTTGTCGAAGTGTCGGGGGAATGGCCGACGCCGAGAAAACCGCCGAGCTTGAAAAAGTCGCTGAGGAGGTTCACCAATGCCGCAAGTGCGAACTGGGGTCGCTGCGGACCAACGCAGTCCCCGGCGAGGGCAATCCGAACGCCCGTATAATGTTCGTCGGCGAAGGACCAGGAGCCGACGAAGATGCACAAGGCAGACCCTTTGTCGGAAGGGCAGGCCAACTGTTGGATAAGGTAATCTCAGCAATGGGCCTAAAGCGGAGCGAAGTCTTTATAGGCAACATCCTGAAGTGTCGTCCGCCGGAGAATCGCGACCCTCGCGCCGATGAGATAATAAGCTGCCTGCCCTATCTTCAAAGACAGATTGAGGTAATAAATCCTGAAATCATCGTGGCTCTGGGTGCCCACGCAGCCAGGACGCTGCTAAACACCACCAAGTCAATCGGCCAACTGCGCGGCCAATTCCTCGAATACTATAGCGGCATCGGCAGACCGCCCATCAAGCTTATGGCTACCTATCATACAGCCTATCTGCTGCGGAACTATTCCCAGGAAAACCGCAGAAGGGTCTGGGAGGATATGAAAAAGGTTCTCACCGAGCTCGGCCTGCCAATCCCGGAACAGTCGAAGGGATGATTTCGCCCATTTTGGGCTGTTTTTTTGTAACGGAAAAGACTTCGGTGCGTCTATAATATAGCTAACAAAGGGACAGGTACGAAAAAATGATATTTGCTCAGAACGCCAAATTCAGATTCGTCAGTTCATTTATCACTATTCTGCTCTTTTTAGGGATGGGGGTTTTCCTCTGCGATGCACAGGAAGCTGACAAGCAAAGTTCGGCCCTGGGTGAAATAAAGATTCAGGGCAAATATATCGAGCGGCTGGTTCTGCGGCGAAGGGACGGCCACATAGAAAGATTTGACCAGCCTGCCGAGGCTATAAAACTACCTGTGGGAGAATATCTGCTGGAGGCGCATCTGAAAGGCGGATACTTATGCCGTTTCCTGAGTCGTGATAGAAGAGTAACAGTCGCCCAGGATAAGCCGGTGGTGTTAAAATTTGGCGCTCCTCTCAAACAGACGGTTAAAGCTCAACGCCGGGGAAGGATTTTGGCACTCAATTATGAATTGCTCGGTGTGGGCGGCGAAATGTATGTCAGCGCAAACAGGAGCAAACCGCCGACTTTTACCGTTTACAAGGGGGACAAAGAAATTGCCTCGGGCAAATTCGAGTTTGGCTGAGGCAGCACCTGCTCGTACTCGTGGCGAGTACCTTTAACTGCCTTCGGCGAATTGAAGATTGTTCCTTCTGCGGACATCGGTGAGCTGGGCCCAAAAGAAGGAACTGCGGCTGTTTATAACTGGAGGTGGTATTACTCAGCGCCAGGGTTGCTTTTGTGGCTGGTTTTGATTCTTGTACTTGTGTTACCTAAGTCAAATCATAATCGCCAGGCGATGCTTATCATTGTGCCGCTTGTGTTTGTGAACCTGTTGTGGTTACTGTTCAAGAAGCTCTCAGGTATGTCTTCCTCGGATGCACAGCAGTTTGACATATTGTTTCAGTCTATGGCTATCGGAATTGCTGTGCTATGGTTGATAGCACCTAAGTTCGGAGGCTCCAACGGTTTTGTTCGATTCTGTATGTCTGTTGGTATTTTAGCTGTAGTTGCAGGCTTAGGCACTTTATCCTATTACACCGGATTTTCTGGTGAGACGGCTGTCTGTTTAGTCTTGCTTGTTTTTATGAGTATTGTACTGCTTTTGGCACTGACTGTAGCTGGCTGGTTATGTAAAAGACGGTACCTTCCTGTTCGCTATATGCTGTGGCTGGGTTTGTGCACTCTGTTCGGTAGTGTAGCAGCTATGCTTGGATTTTTTATTGTCGGTACGTTGTTTATTTTCCCGGGGCAAGTGAAACTTGTGTCTATGATCTTTGAGGTTGCCGGAGTGGGATTGGCTTTGGGTACGTGTCTTTACGTGCTCAATCTGCCTTATATGATTTTGGCGTTTTATAGCCCTTTTTTCCGTGAGCGATTTTTTGCATGCCTGAATCTAAAATCAATAAAAAACCTGTAACTTTTTCCTGAAATCCACGTCTATATTTACATAGCAATTACGAACAACGGGCTGTTGCTTTAGCTGAGATGAAAGCACCAATCGCATCTGCACAAGTAGCAAATGCAAGAATAAAGGTCATCAGTGACATCGTGCATAAAAACGCGTCTTCCGCCGGGTGTGTCGTGAGCGGCATAGTTCATTCTACGCTGCGAATCGTAGTAGGCATACCAGCTATAGGCGGACAACCATTCATAATCTTCGTCGTCAACTTTTGCGTTCAGGATTTTCAAATGCACTTTTCAGCGTTTGGGTTTCCTCAAATATGCTGCCCAGAGTTAAGGCGCCGGGGCCACACCGGATGCATTCGAGGCAGCGATTACACCGCAAGTCATTAGGGCTTTCCTCCGGCTTTATCCCATATTCACAAAATTTATGGCATTGCTCGCAGTCGGTGCATTTGTCGGCATTGAACCGCAGGAAAAAAACTGAGACACGATTGAAAAGCGAGAATATCGCACCAAGCGGACACAGTATCCTGCACCAGGGTCTTTTCATAAAGAAAATAGCTATTAGAAATAATCCGAGGATAGTCAGCTTCAGTGTGTTCGGCCAGGCAATCTGTTGGCCTGCAATCGCCTGGCTGGTTATATTGGGCACCGCCGCTTCGAGTGCTCCTGCCGGACAAACCCGGCAGATAAAAAGCGGATGCTCTTCTGCGAAGAGGTAGGGAATAGCCAGCACGGTGCCAATCAGCACTACGTAACGCAAACACCCGACCCATTTAGGCAGGTCAAACTTCGGCGTTGGAGCTTTGGCGACGAGGTCCTGCAAGAGGCCGAAGGGGCAGACCCACCCGCAAATAAGCGAGCCGAATAAAGCGCCGACCGCGATTAATAGGCCGACCGCCATAAACGGGAAGATATGCAGTGCACCGAATTGTGCGATGACACCGATAGGACAGGCGAAAGTTGACAGCGGACAGGCATAACAATGAAAAACAGGTGAGCATATAGTGTGCAAACGCAGGCCCAAGGGGTCCAGCCAAACCAGCAGGAATGCAGATTGTACCCACATTCGCCAGCCGGGAAGTTTTGAAGCGGGATTGCTTAATTTGGTTTTTTCGACCATGGGCGCCATAGTCTGGTTTTCAACTGCTTCAGGTAGGGCAGGCTTCGGGTGCTTTGCCTGTGTATGTTTGCTTAATCTTGCCCGACTCGTCTCGCTTCACGCCGCCTACTGAAACCTCTTTAATAAGAGCAGGTTCCGATGTGGCAATTGGGGGGTAACCGTCTTCCTGCTGAGGTAAAACGTCCGTAGAATGAAAGAACGCGCCATAGGTAAGCAAAACCACTCCGAGTAGAATCAACAGGCTGAAAATTATGATTTTTGTTTTTTTTGTCAGCATCAGAACCACACCTATCAACAAAATGTTTTTAACTTTAATCCACTTCAATCACAAAAGAGTCTGAATTATTCAGATTAAGCTCTTTTTGGAGATATTCAATAGTTCAAACATTTAAAGCTGTACTACGGCACAGTTATCATAAATAAACATATTATGGACAGGAATATTGAGATTTATGAATAAGTTTCTAATATTTTCTTCATTTCGGTAAGGTATAAACTCAGGTGCACAATCAATTAACAATTGAGGGTTGTCTAATTCATTGGTTGCTTGTTTCCATACTTTAGAAAATTTTTTTGTCGCCATCTTTTCTTTTTTGGGCAAAAACATCTGCGCTTTTATTAAGATTAAAAAGGCACTAAAAAACCCAATGTTGGCCTCATTCTTAATAGCGCTAATGAACCTTATTGGACTATCAAGAGATAGCCTCATCATCTCGTACATCCGCCTAAAACGGTGTAAGCCTCTATCTGTAATCAAACCGGTATACCTTAACAGTTTTTCCACTTTAGGGTGGTATTTATAAAAAGCAACAAATACTTTTCCGGAATCATCCGTTACGCGAAGGGCTTCATTTATTATCAATTTGATTTGTTCTTCATCGTCTAAAAAATCGACCACACCTGTTGTTATAATGGATGTCTTATAGCTCTTATCTGCAAACGGCATATTTTTAGCGTTTGCTTGGATGAGATTTAACCCTCTTCTCTTTTTAGCATACATAATCATATTTGGCTCCAAATCTACTCCATCGACTTTAACCCCTTTCTTTCGCAATTGCTCAACTAATAATCCCTGTCCAGCGCCTATAATCAATATAGGATCTCTAATAGCAATCGTGAGTTTATCTATAGCTTCTAAGTCTAGAAAATTGTCTTCTTCATAAGACCAATAGCGAGACCAAATTTTCCAATAGTTTGCCAATTCTGTCATCTGTGATTTCTCATTTATGCCTGCTTATCTACGCTGCTACCCCTCATTTCTGATAGAATATCAAAGAAGTGTTTTTAATTTTCCTTCGCTTCACTTTTTATATCGGCCAAGTACAAGCAAATAGTTTTGCTTTAGTTCGCCGCTGTAATAAATGGCGGAGGCGAATGGGAATCGAACCCACCCGGGACCTTAACAGCCCCGCACTGGTTTTGAAGACCAGGGGCACCACCAGGCACCAGTCACCTCCGCAAAGGCTTTGTTTATTATTTTAGTGAATATCATAATATAAAATCCGTTTCGTTCGGTCAATGAGCAGTTGGCTCGAACTTTGCTTTTATTTATTGACCGCGCTAAAAAATACAGATTGGCTTTGTTTGGGTTTGTTTTGTTCGAGCCTGAGGGCGGTTTCATTTTCATAAGCCTTTGTGGCAAATAGGCTTTCGTTCATTTTGGGCTTTCGGAAATTGGCTTTGTTTTGCATGATTAGGTCGTAATTAACCACCGAGCAGTAATTGATATTCGGATTCTTCATCGGCGGCGTTGGGGTGTTCGAGCTTTCGGATAAGGCGCAGTCTTTGAAGCTCGAGGAGCGTTTTGTACAGGCTGTGCTCCATCCGACGTTCGTACATCAGGAGGCGGTCGAGCACCCTTGCATTTGAGAAGTCCTTTATGGCTAAACGACCAAGAGCCAAATCGGGAGCCGAGGTGGACGGAGTGCCCTGCGAGTGGTCGTGGCCTTTGAAAAACAGCGATTGGGTGAGTTTGGTTAGTGGGCTGGAGGTATTATCTGCGTTCATCGCGTCGATGGCCTGGTTCTGGATGCGTACTGCCCGTTTGAGCCGCCATGAGAGACTGATAATGCGTTCGGCTAACATAGATTCCATAGGGCTGGCCGGTACAAGCTCGCCCAGCATACGGTCGCGGTAGAGGTCAAAGTCGGCCTGGCTTTCTGAGCTGATTACGGCCTGACGGGCCAAAAGGCCGTGTTTTACGGCGTTTTGTGAGACGGCGGACTTGCCTTCGAGGGTGCGGGGGCCGGTCGATTTTCGGGCGTTACGACGGTTGGCGAGGATTTGAGCTTCGGTAGCCATGAGGAACTCCTCCAGATTTATTGACTATTGATTGTTGACTATTGTCTATTAACTATGAAACGTTATGATTTTATCTTATTAGTTAGATATATATTATACAATATTAAAAGTTAAACGTCAAGTGAATTTTTATATTATTTGGAATTCGTTTTTTGAACCGTTGGCTGGCAACAACTGAACGAGCGGGGCGAATAAAGAGGATGTGAAGAATCGCGCCCAGAATAGAGCTATACTTTACCTTGAAAAAAGAGGATATATACAGAAACAGTATCTGACTCCTTTAATTTTTCACATTTTTAGAAAACATGCTCTAAAACATTCATTATAGACAACAAAGGCTGAATTATATGAATTAATTAAATTATTTTACAAAATATACAAAAATTACTTTGACAAATATAGCTATAACATTTATTGTTGTTCTTGATACGTAATATAAGAACTCATAGAAACGAAAGGGTAAAAAATGGTTTCTCATAAATGGCTTAATATCACAGAGGCGGCTGACTATCTCAGAGTAACAGAGGCATTTCTTCAGGAAGAGTTGAAAAGCGGAAAGATTCCATATAGTGAGTTCGGCAACCAAAAGCTGTTAAATACCGACCAGCTTGATAAATTTCTTTTCAGCATACAGGATGTATCATTTCCTGAAAAAGATATAGTAAAACCGCCAGGAAATGATGTTCAGGATTTCATGCAAAAGGCTTGTATGCTATGGGATGATGGAGAGAATTTCACTGCAAATTTACGAACCAAAGGTGTTAGTTGCCAGTTTAGAGGTGAGCCAAGGTTATGGGTTTTTAAGAAAAAATTTCATGTACCGGGGGAGGATAAAGGGAATGATTTGCACGAGCTGATTAGAAAAGCTTTAACAAAGTACTTTCCTCAAGTGACGGGCAAAGCAACCGTCCACATAAACAGAAGTGGTTTCTCGTGGCAAAAGTTCGAGAGTTTCCTTAGGGATGTGAAGGAAATCTGCAATAAAGCCTATATCAAAGAGGAACTGACAACGGACGCTTCACATGCTAAGGCTCCTCAAGAGAGTGATCTCTTAGGGATCTATAATAAATGTGTACGCTTGTGGGAAAAGCCCCCGGATTTCACTATCGTATATGGGACTCGTGGTTGCAGCGCAAGATATAAGAACGGATCAAGATTGTGGTTTTTTCCCAACTACATAAGAATACCAACAGAGTCGCAGAACAACTTGCTTTTTGAAGAGACCATTGCTCTCAAAGAAGAGTGCTTCCCTAATCTGAGGACAAAAACAAAAATATCATTTAACAAACTTAGGATTGATTGGCCTGAAATAGAAGCTTTCATCGAAAAGGTGAAAGCGCATTGTGATGACAGAGGTGTGTAATGTTGAAATGGACGCATGCGAACAAATTCAGCGAAGAGAACTTAGATTAACAGTTAAATCTGGATTAACAAGATAATAAAACAGAGGTTGATTATGAAGCTTATATGGAAACGCGACACAGAAATCAGTACAAGGTTTGACCTTGTGCTTGTGAATACTAAAAATGTTAATGTTAAGATGATAACGAAATTACTTGAGAATGTAGAAGCTTATGACCCGGTTGTGAAACAAGATTTTGACGCAAAAGCTTCTAAATTATTCAGAAAATGGCTTGGTTCTCCGAGTCAAACGTTAAAAGAGCATGCTTATGCCTCAGTAAGTAATTGGTTTATGAGCGAAGGGCCAAGGTATAAAGACAAGAGGAGAGCATTTGCTGCCGAGAGGTTATGGGAAGCTTTATTTTGTGCCAAACCAAGCCAAAGATTAACAAATCCAGGAAGTAAAAAGATAAAACCAGAGCGTTTTTCGACTTGGTGGTCAAAACAAAAGAAATGTCAACTACAATAGATAATGTAATCCTACTATAAAAGTGGCAGTGTCTATATTTACAGGCGGAACACCGAGGTCCTTACATATTTTCCTTGCAAGAACATCTACAACTTCGTTGTGCCTCGGGACGGCCGACCTCTTGTTTAACAATGGATTATTATACCACCAGGAATGTTTTGCCCCCTTCTCTGATAAATTCACAGCCTTGAGAGCGAAGATGCCGGAGTAGTTCCTTCCTTTTCATATCGCTATTTGCTCTTCACGAAAATCCGTCCCCACAGCGGATAGAACATCCTGCCGATTGAATTCCAGGGCTTCTTTAAGTGTTACCTTAAGAGTTTCCAGTAACTGCTCATGTGTCCGTTCCTGGCAGTTTACACCGGGCACTTCTTCAATCCAACCGAGCCACCAGCCATTTTCCTGCTTGGTCACAGCCGTATATGCTCTGTTCATAATCGCACCATCGACTTCCATCTATTTCCAAAATACGCCCCCGCTATCTGCGATACATCTTAAAACAACAGACCGCAGAAGTCAAGAAACTAATCTTGTAGAAGTAACGGTGGGGCAAGCCCCACCCTACGATTTCTGTTATGAAATAAGCCGTATATCTGCTTATAGGCTTTTTAAGACCAAAATTATTCTCGAATTATACGTGTTAAGAGTTCTTGTGTTGCTCGTAAAAGACCATCGCCGGGGAGCCGGCGAAGCTGATACCCATCCAGGCGGCCTCATCAATTTCATTCTGGGCAAAGCCCTTTTCTTTTGCCTTTTTAAGGTGCATTTTAAGGCACGGCTCGCAGCGCATAGCGACCGACAACGCAATAGAGATAGCTTGCTTCGTATAGGCGTCCAGGCAGTGGGGTGAACTTGCAGAGCCGAGAAAATCGATAAATTTAGCTTTAATCTGAGCGATATCAGAATCTTTACTAATTTTCTGCCCAGTAGAGGTTACAGCGTCTGCGCAGCAGGGGACTTCCTCGGCTTGCGGCTCAGTTGAAGAAGGTTCTTGAGATTGCTGCTTCGTCGGTGCCGGTTTTACGGCGGGTTCGGTGGATTTCGGCGAAGGAATTTTTCGGCTGCCATCGGTTTTTATTTGAACAAGTCCGGAACCTTTTCCAAGCACTCTGCCAATAACCGTAGCATCTCTTACACCTTCACTATGTAAGGCTTTCAGAAAATCATCGACGTTACTATCTGCAATTGCAATCAGCAGACCGCCGGAGGTCTGGGCATCATAGCATATATCAACCATTTCCTGCGGCAGTGACTCGGCAGCGATTATGCGCTGGCCGCAGGATTCTCTGTTTCGCTCGATAGCTCCGGGCAATATCCCTGCTGCGGCATATTCGAGCACGCCTGGAAATAATGGAATATGGTCCCAGACTATTTCGACATCGACGCCGCTCGACAAAGCCATTTCGGCCAGATGACCACAGAGAGAAAAACCTGTAACGTCAGTGCAGGCGTGTGCGCCAAACTTGACCATTAACTGCGAAGCATTTTTGTTAAGTGCTGTCATCGATTCTGTTGCTGCTTCGACACTTCTCTCATTAGCTCTACCGATTTGAGCAGCAAAGGCCACGATGCCTGTTCCGAGCGGTTTGGTCAGGACGAGGACATCGCCCTTTCGTGCACCGGCGTTCGTTACTATCTTGTCCTTGTCTATAATGCCTGTTACAGCGAAGCCTGCTTTGATTTCGCTGTCGTTAATGCTGTGGCCGCCGATAATAGCCGTGCCTGCCTCGTTCATTTTGTCGATGCCGCCGCAGAGAATCTCTCTCATTACTTTGTCGGGGACCTTGCGAACAGGAAATCCGAGCACCGAAACGGCGGTCATAGGTGTGCCGCCCATAGCATAAACGTCACTTACGGAATTGGCTGCCGCCACCAGCCCGAAGGTATAAGGGTCGTCCACCGAGGGTGTAAACACATCCACGGTCTGAACCAGTGCGGTGCCATCGCCCATATCGTATATGCCGGCATCGTCTCCAGCCGGCACGCCGACCAGCACACGAGGGTCATTGACAGCAGGCAGGTCTTTGAGGGCCTGCTTTAAAAAGGCCTGGTCTATTTTGGAGGCACAGCCGGCATTTTCCACGAGCTTGGTCAATTGAACCTGAGCTGTGGGGGCGTCGAGCCGTTCACCGGCACACAGACATATATCTTTTTCTTTGAAGATGTCACAGGGACAGGGCTTCTTGGGGTCACAAATGCAGTGCCCGAGCTTTATAGAACGCTGCATAACCCGTTTTCGTCTTTCCATATTTATCATAGTAATATCCTCAATAAATAATTACGTCCGGGCTTTGTTAAATCGGTCGGATGCGAGGATTGCCGCTCCAAGCGCACCGGTCATCTGGGGGTCGGGTGATACGGTAATATTTTGTCCGAGAGCAGACTGCAAGGCTGTGTCCATACCTGGGACCATTGCCACACCTCCGGTGAAAATAACAGGTGATTCAATATTGCGAGCGGCCATTGCGACGATACGGCTGGCAATTGCCGCCTGAATTCCTGCTGCAATATCTTCTTTTGGCTTGCCGTCGGCGAGCAGGCCGGTGATTTCGGTCTCCGCAAAGACAACGCACATACTGCTTATCGCAGCGGGGCTGCGGCTTTTGGCGGCCATCCAGCCGAGAGACTCAAGCTCGATGCCGAGACGCTGGGCGACGACTTCGAGAAAACGACCTGTTCCTGCCGCGCAGCGGTCGTTCATAGCGAAATCACGCACCTTCCCGTTTGTGTCCAATCGGATAAGCTTACTGTCCTGGCCGCCAATGTCAATAACCGTCATTGCCTTCGGGACAAGCTGACGCACCCCCACGGCGTGAGCGGTAATTTCGGTTATCGTCGTATCAGCGATACTGACTGCGTTTCTTCCATAGCCTGTTGCCACGATTTTAGCTACATTTTTTTTGCTAATACCGCTGTCATTTAAAACGCTTTCAAAAAGTTCCGATGCGAGCTTATCCTGCTCGACGCCCTGGTCCGCCAGTCCTTTTGCTATAATCTGCAGCTTCTCACTATCTATCAGAACTACTTTTATAGTCCTTGAGCCGGCATCTATTCCCGCATAAATCATTTTTTTCTCCGAGCTTTTATTGTTTCTACGAGGGCTTCCAGCCTGGTGCGCACCGTCGGACGCATCGAGTCAATCACGGGCGGCACTTCAATCTCCAGTACAGGAATATTAAACTTGTCCTGAACGATTTCGCTGATAACCCGGCCTTCCAGCGCACAGTGACTTGCGCCCGGGATTCGCGATATGAGGACCGCTTCGGAGCCGAACCTGCAAATATCGGCACATATACGCTGCGCCCGCTGGACCGATGAACCGACCATAGGGTCGGCCAGTGCCATACGTGCTAAAGCTTCGACTGGAGGCAGTTTTTCCGGAATTTCATCGAGGGCGTGGGTGAAAAGATATTCGGTGCCGCAGATTCTGCCGTCGCAATCCTCAAGCAGATTCATCACATACAAATCCGCCACGGGATTGACCCAGAAGATTTTAGCCGCCTCGGCGTCAAGAACGCCAACGCCCGCCTGCACACGTGCTTTCACCTCGGACAGTAACTCTTTCAGCACCTCGATAGTCTCCTGACGGTCGGAACAAAAATGTATCGCCAACATTTCTGCGATAAGCATTTCAAGGGCCGGGATAGGACACAGTTCGGCGGTAAAAGCAAGACGTCGAAGCTCGGCCAGATACCTGCGGACCTGATTTGCTTTTTTGATTCCGGCGGAAAGTTTTTTCTCATCTAACTGTTCGCCTGCTAATTCTTCCAGAGCGGTTTTGACTCGTTCAAGCTCCGATTTAACGAATTCGACCTGGTCCTTTGGGACAGAGAAACCGCCCGGCAGATTCACCGCCACTTCGTCCGGCTCGGCTTTGCGTCGATGAGGAATCTCCCACCATAAAATCGGATGCCCAAGACTGTTCAGCCGCTGGGCTATGGCGGAAAAGTCATCGCAGGTTGCTCCGACGCTGCAGATTAACCTGTCCGGGATAGGGAAATGTGCACCGGTAACAAAAGCGCCTAACATCGCACGCACCGGACAAAACGATTCATCGATACCGAGTGAGTCGGCGATGCTTAACAGGCCGGCACCGAGCTCCATCACGCAGGGAATCCACCAGGCGCCATCCGGGTAGAAGGCCACCAAGTTGTCGAAGGAATAGGCCATCACCGGCACAGTGCCCAAATCCTTCATTGTGCCGACGAGCTTTTTTCCCTTTACCCTGGCATCGTGCAGGCGGTCTTCCTCGGTGAGCAGGAAGTTCCACAACCTCAGTGCTGCCGCAGAATTGTCATAGCGGAGTTTTAAAAGGCGTTGGTTGCCGTCCTCGAGATGCCGGCTGAGCGGCCCGCCATAATCCGGCTGGCCTATCCCTGCCTGCTGCAATCGTTCGTATTGTATATCCCATTCTTCAAGTGTAATTCGTTTTGGCACATTGCTCACTGCAGCATCTCCAGAAATGCACGGATTCGATTTGCCGCTCTGTGCAGGCGTGTTTCGTTGTCGCCGGCTGTGTCGATGTCGAGGACGGGCAGGTCGGTCCAGTCCTTCAGCCGCTGAAGCTCGGCGTGCCACATATCGCACCATACGTAACGGTGGAAAATAATCCCACGTACATTTCTTTCGTTAAGCCTGCGTTTGAGCCATTTATAAAGCTCGCTGTTCGGCCTGCGGGAGGCATCCTGGATACCGCCGAAATATGCATTGGCCAATTCCATCAACGGCTCTTCGTGGAGCCGTCGGCGGTCGAACGGCGGACACATTCCACGCTCGCCGGTTTCAGTAGCATCCAGCACTATACGTCCGCCAGCCTGCTCGGCTATGTCGAATATGTCAAAGTCCTGCCTCATCAGCGGCCCGCCAACAATCGCCAGCGGCACACCTTCGATTAGCAAATCAAGTCCGGTGGTATTTTTGGGTATTTCAGGCGGTCCATCACGGCCAAATGCCGCAATTGTTTCTGCGTGTTGTCTGGCGGGTAAATATCCGCCTGCGGCAAGAATAGATGTTCGAGCAGTGTCATACTTGAGCATTATCTCTGCAAGAACATCGTCTGATGGTGATTTGCCGCCTAAGCCGATGAGGAATCTGCCGAGCCGTTTAAGCTCGTCAATATACAACCTCTGCACGCCGAGGCTTTGCCAGGTGTTCGGGACATTCATAAGAAAAACCGGAATATCACACTGAAGAATATCGGAGGCTCGACGCATCTGGTCGCATACCGTTGTTATCACCACTCCAGCGGCTTGTTTATCCATTGTTACCTCATTGATAAAGCTCTGAACGTAAGGGCAAACACCTTCGGCTCGACCAAGCGGGCCGGTTTCATCTGCTGCCTGTGGTATCACCCTGCTCGGCATCAAATGGTGCGCCGCAATCCACTCAGCGGGCACATAAGGGCAGGTGTAGATAATTGTTTTCATCAGTTACCTTAGTTGGATTCGTCGGCTTTTTGGCGGACTGTTTCGAATAATGCTTCAACCCTCAACGCAATACGTGCCGAATCTGACGGTGAGTAATCCGTTTCAATCCTGAGATACGGAATGCCGAGCTTTTCCTCGGCCAGCTTTTTAACAAGGTACGATTCGACATCGTATGTCAGACAAGCCTGCCAGATAAGGTCAATAATACACTGCGGCCGGTATTCGGCAGCCAGGTTACGAAGTATTTCGAGCCGCCGGTCATTTTTTGTCATTACCGAGCAGGGCAGGCGCAAATATTTTTCGGCTAAAGCAACGATTGGGTCCTGTGCTGTTTCGTCAACGTCCTCCAAAACGGGCTTAAGACCTGTGCAGTTGTCCATACATACTACAAGCCCTCCATTGGACTCGATAATATCAAGGACTCGTTCGGCTCCGTGTACCAGCGGGACGCCCGTCATTAGCACCCGAACATTCGAATTCGTGCGAGAATCAGCCTTCTGATTGTTAAATAGCTCAATGGCTTCAGCGTACTGGCAAAGGTCGGCGTTGATGCCGGAGATGCTGCTTTTAAACTCCAGCAGTTGTCTGCCCGTCAGTGGAGGTGATTGGGATTTCATAAGTGCCGCTAATTCGCGCCGCAACTGCCGTTCGCGATTCATAATTCTGATTGCTTGTATAATTTTCTCATCCGTAACTTCGGTGCCGAAATGCTCTTGAAGCTTAGCCCTGAGCTTGCGCAGCTCACTTATCCAATGGGTCATTGCATCGCTGTCCGCGGGTTTTTGAGGCAGCTCTAGCACATACATCGGCCTTGTTTGGCCCATCAGCTCGTACATTTTCTTTTTGCCGTCGCAGGTTGTCTCAGCCACAATTAAATCAGCCATTTCGAGGAAGGGATTTGCCTTTTGGCGATGGTAGCCGTATGTTGATTTAATCAATGGGCACAGATTTGCGGGCAGGTCTTCTTCGGCTGGGCGAATCATTTCTGCCGAGCCGCCGCACAGACATACCGGCACTGCATCTGCGGCCATAATCAGCTCCCGCGGTGTAAATTCACACATAATGCCGACTATGTGTTTGCCTTTAGCTTTGGCGCTGTTGGCGTATTCGTAACAGTTCTGTATCATTTTTCCGAACCAGGCTAAAGGCCTGTTCTCAGGCTCTTTTTTCGCCGAGCTTTTGGAGGTGCACTGCGGCTGGGGGGGATTGCACGGGTCGGTGACATCTATTTGTGGCTTTTTTTTATCAAAGCATTTTCCCATTTTAGTCCTCAAATCTCAGGGCGTCGGTTACTTTTTCTTTCGGGCGACAAACAGACCCTGTGCAATTTTGCCAGCGTGTGCCAGCCCCTGCATAAAAGTCATTTCCGCACCCATCGACTGCATTAGCTCGCTGTCAAAGCCGATGATTTTCAGGGCATCATACGTCAATTGCATATTAAGCATATCGAGGTACAAATCTACGTACGGCCCGAACCTGCCGGTATCCTCCGCTTTAATAACCTCGCAGTCGCTCGTCTCTAACAAATCGCTGTAGCCTTCAATGTCCTGCACATTTGGAAATTTCATAAAAGTCATAAAACGTTCCGCTTCTGCTTCGGAAAGCCCTGTCTTTCCTTCAATCCAGTCAGTAAAGGCGATGATTCCCTCAGGTTTTACTATACGGGCTGCTTCTGCAATCAATTTTTCCTTATCAACGACATAGCACCAGGCATCCTCTCCCCAGACGAAGTCTGCACTTTCATCTGCAAGCCCGCTGTCACAGACATCGGCAAGGGTGAACTCTATTTTGTCAGATAGTCCCTCCTGCTTGCAATGACTGCGTCCTTGTTTGACGACCTTTTGGGTGGCGTCAACGCCGTGCATTTTAGCCACATCTCGAAAACGTACTAAAAAGCGCATCCCTGCACCGTTGCAGCAGCAGAAGTCAACGCCCTTCATACCTGAGCGAATGCCGGCTTTTTCGGCAAGGTCCATTGATGAAACGAAACCGCCGATATGAATTTGCTCACCCATTATCAGCTCCCAGAGCTGGCCTTCGGGACCGCTATAAACCGCTTGAACTTCCTTCAGGCCGATATTATCCATAGTCTTCATAATAGTTCTCCCTAAAATTCATATTTTAATTGAATTGCCCATACATTATCCTCGCGGTGGTTGAGCACATTACCGAAATTGGCGTAGCCTCCTGCAATCGTCAGATTGTCGTTGATTACATAGCCCAGACAAATGTCCCACCAGTCGTTTTCCACTTTAACCAGGTTACCGTACGTACCACATAGGCTGGGTTTCTGCCGATACTCACTTGCCACTAACAACCTGTCTGTCAGGAAGTAGATAATGCTACCCTCGAAGGTGGTTCGCCGTTTACCGGCAAAGCCAAGCAGTCCTGTATGTATGCCGTCGCTATTACGCAAGCCTGCTGATACGATAAGCGGGTTAGGCAGCCAGTCAGCTATTGTCTTGGTTGCTACGGCGGTGAACTCCGTTCCAAAATCGTGGTCGGCACCAAGCGAATGACAAAGCCCACCTGTTTGCTTGTTAATGCTATCCAGACCGTCGTTCCACTTGAAATGAGCGCCTAAGGTTACTGCCGGCATATAGGTACGTTCAAAGCCGCCTTCCTCGATTACCATCAACCGTGTGTTGAAATTATGCACAAGCACGTGGTTGTCAACATATAGGCCTTCAGCGGCCATAACATCATCCGGCCAGTCCCCCAGTCCTATACGTTCCAGTGCGTAGCCAAGCTCTACCTTACCCAAAATATTTTCTGTTACCGCAAACGATTCAAAATCCTTCTCTCCTATCGCTGCAAAGCTCGTTGAAAAGCTGGGTAGCCCGAACACCTGGCCCTCTTCGGGCGGATTTGCCAGATAAGCAGTACTGGTAATAAACACGCCGCTGTTGCCTTCGACGTTGTGCGTCGGCAAAGGCGGCCCCGCACTTACCATACCAGACAAACATACTGTAAATGCCAGCAAAGCGACCAACGCTTTTTTTGTTACTGGTAACTTTTTCATCGTAAATACTCCCTTAAAGAATCTTTTCTTCCGTTACTTTTTCCTAAATACTTCTGATTTTCATCTTTCTTCCATATTCTTTTCCTCCTATTGACACCACCTTGTTTTTATTCCAATAAAAAAGGCGGGCAAGAGAGATTTTCTCGTTACCCGCCGGTGCTCGCTACTCGATTTCTTTTACTCTATCAAGTGCCAGGTTTCCTCCTGTATTGTTTCAAACGGTCCGAGGTCGAAATCCACCTTTACCTGGTACTTGCCTTTGAAATCATCTGGCACTCGCCACGAGTACCGGCAGGTGCCGCCTCAGCCATACTCGAATCTGCCTTCGGCAAGGACGTTTCCCGCCTCATCTAAGATTTTGGCCTTCGGCGCAGGAACTGCCTGATTGTTCTTTCTTACGACATTCTGGTATTGCTCTCCTGCCTGACCGATAACGGCGAAATTTATCGATACGTTCGAACCGCTTTTGCCAACACCTGGTTTGATGAAAAATGGCGGGCCCAATTTCAGAACAGTCGTGTCATTGTCGTTCACCTTGATTGTTGAGAGCTTTCCCCAGGGGCCGCTGCTGTCAATCTGCCAGGTGTTACCGCCCTGTTCTATTGATATGCTTAATCGCTGGGGCTGGTGCACTCGTGCGCTTACTTTAGCCGGCTCTGCTGCTGAGCTAATCGTTGCCGTACCGAAAAAACCGCCTGCAAGCTGCAATCTGGCGACGGCGCCGCTGGCATCAATTTTTATTTGGCCTTTACTCGATGAACTGGAAAACAATATCAGAACCAGAACCGCCGCTGCTATAACAGCAACAGAAATCCATAAATTTATTTTTTTCATAGCATTATTTCCTCTTTGGCACTTTTCATATCAAATTTACTTAATATTATATATTAGCAGACAAAAATGCCAGTAAAAAAGACCGGACAGGAGCGTTCCATATCTTTTTTATTCCATTACGTGCCAAGTCTCCTGCTGTTTTGTTTCAAACGGCCCGAGGTCAACGTCCACCTTCACCTGGTATTGGCCCTTGAAATTTCTTGGTGCTCGCCACGAGTACCGGCAGGTGCCGCCTCAGCCATATTTGAATGCGCCGGTGGCAAGAACCTTGCCGGCCTTATCGACGATGTTAAAGCGAGGGGGAGGCTGCCATTGTTCGTTTTTTTTGACGCCGCCGACGTATTTTTCTCCGGCCTGCCCTTCCACAACAAGGCCGATAGAAACCTCAGTGCCCTCGGTTTGCACATCGGTTTTGACCACGAGGGGCGGTCCGGATTTTGAACCGCTACCTTTGAAGCGGGACAGAGGCTGACCCTTGGCCAGGTCGAGGACCCATTTATCCCCGTTTTCATCGGTTATAGATAGAGAGGAAAGCCCGAGTTGTTGCCTGGGTGAAACTGAAGATAAGCGGCAGCTTCGAAATGACACCGCGGCGGCCACGAACAACACCGCCGCCACTGACAGAATCAGGACGATTTTGGTTTTTTGAGAGAAATTTCGATAGTCATCAGAGAACTTCGATATTACAGCCGAGATAATTTCTTTCATATAGACCAATCCTGCCTGGAAGACGAGCTTGCCGGACCACCTTAATCGATTAGATTTTCACAATAACCTGTCAAAAAATGTATAGGATTTTAAGCATTATAATAACTTCGGATTAATAAATAAAAATGTATTTTTTCTTTTTTCATTCTATCCAGGGACTAATAGAGTTATAATAGATGTACGTAATTAAAGCAATAGGCAGTGCAGGAAGATTCCGTCCGCAATTTTGAGACGGAATTGTCGGAAATTTTGTGTGAGCGCACCTTCGAGACATCAATAATAGAACGGCGTGGCAAAGTTATTGAAAGAGGCTTCAGCAATGCAGTTGCGAAAAATATTAGCGTTTACACTGATAGAGTTACTGGTAGTTATTTCTATTATATCGATGCTAATGGCCATATTGCTGCCTTCCTTAAGCAGAGCTCGTGAGCAGGCCCGAAGAGCAGCGTGTATGGCCAATTTACGGTCGATTGGTCAGGGGTTATTTCTTTACGCCCACGATAATGACGGCAGACTCGTTCCGGGTGATTGGAGAGTATCGTGGGATGTATGGGGCCAGGTAGTGGAGTATCCCCAGGGCTGTCGAGTCCCCCCGGTCTTTGAATCCAGGCAGGTTAACTTAGGACATCTTCTGGCCTCGAATATACTGCCGGTGCCCGGCAACGATGACCATGTGTTTTTCTGTCCTTCCGGTCGTGCTCCCGATGGCAGCCGGTGTTATGAGGGTTTTAAGCAGGCCTGGGGCAGGGATGACCTCGTCAGCCCAATAAGCTATATGTTTAATAACGCCCTCGACGGTTTCGATGGCTATGTTCAGGATGGTCAGTTAGCCGTTCTGTCGCACAAGAACAAGATAAATTTTCTTCGAGGAGATGGCAGTGTCAGCGCTTTCAATGTCAAGCCGCTGGTTTTTGACGCGGGCCTTGGGCCAGAGCTGCTGCAGGAAGTATCGCTCAGATACGGCGTGTGCTTTCCTACTATTATGCTGCATAAATGGCTTGTAAGTGGTCAGGTTAACGTAAATGAAGCAAAGGGGTATCTGAATAACCCACAGGGCTGGGCCGATAGCAACTGCACGCTGGTGAATGATGCCACGTGCAGGGCAGTTTCAAAACCGATACTTCTGGCAAGTGTCAGCAATGAATCTTTGGTCTGCGATGTAGTAGGTGTTTGGGGTTCTGCGCCCCCCTCTGGGTGATGATGGACAACCGGCGGTCGTGGCGACCGCCTCTCAGAAGCCATCATAAAAATAGCTCAAAGCCAAATCTAAAACATGCGCATTTTCGGGTTTTTGCACTGTTGAAAACGTGAACTGTCATTCTAAGCTACGCACCAATTGTATCCACGTCGAGAGGCTTCAGCCCGGAAAATTAAGAACTCTTTTAAGTACGGACAATTGGTACGGGGTAAGCAAATCTCTTGCTTTTTTCCTTTTAATAAAGTAAAAGTAAATTTTTATTAATCATCTTAACGTTTTTTTGCAGAACACAAGGTAACTTATGGAAAAGCAGAATGAGTCCGGCAGAAATGCCGGACTGCGAAAACTGCCCTCAGTCGATGCCCTCTTAAAAGACCCTGAGCTGGATAGTTATATAGCAAAGGTAGGCAGGAAAGTAGTAACTGATTCAATCCGCAGGACTGTTGACGAAACTCGAGAGCTTCTTATTAGCAAGACAGTCCAAGAGATGGATGAAAGTACAATCCAGCAAAAAATCATAGCTGATACCAGGCATCGCTTAGAAGCAATGATGCGCCCGTATTATCGAAGAGTCATCAATGCAACGGGCATCATTTTACATACCGGGCTTGGTCGTGCGGTCCTTCCTTCGCAGGCGCTGCAACAAATTCAGGATGAGCTGTCGGGATATTCGCTGCTCCAGGTGGATACCGAGACCGGCAAACGCTCAAAGCGAGACGGGTGCATCGAGCAGCTCCTGCGGCAGTTGACCGGTGCCGAGGCGGCCACTGTTGTTAATAACAACGCTGCCGCTACTGCTATTGTATTGAATACCGTTGCGAACGGTAAAGAGGTCATAGTTTCCCGCGGCCAGCTCGTTGAAATCGGCGGCTCGTTCCGCCTGCCGGAGGTTATGGCTTTTAGCGGTGCAAAACTCGTAGAGGTCGGCACCACCAACAAAACGCACCCGCGGGACTACGTTAATGCGGTTACCGAAAATACCGCAGCGATTCTGCGCGTGCACCCGAGCAATTACAAGATTCAGGGATTTTCGTCGGAGGTGCCGCTCGATGAGCTTGTTGAGATAGCGCATTCACATAAGCTGATTATGATTGACGACGTCGGTGCAGGTGCGCTTATCGACTTTTCACAATTCGGATTTGAGCCTGAGCCGACTCTGCCCGAGTCAATCAGCAAAGGGGCTGACATTGTTACTTCGAGCGCCGACAAGCTGATAGGTGCATCTCAGGGAGGAATCATTCTCGGCAGGGCCAAACTAATAGATGCCATACGCAAGAATCAGTTTGCCAGAATCGTCCGTGTCGGAAAACTCACTCTTGCAGCACTGGAGGCGACATTGAAACTCTTCCTTGATGAATCAACGGCTCTTAGCCAGGTTCCTACGTTGCGAATGCTCAGGCGGGATAATTCTGAAGTTGCTAAACAAGCCAAGCGTCTGGCTTGGCAGCTTGGCAAGGGCATTTCCGATTCCACTATCACAACTATCGCGGGCTTTTCGCAGATGGGCAGCGGTTCCCTGCCGGTGCAAAATCTGGCAACGACACTGGTAGCCATACGCCCGGAGAGAATTAGTGCGGAGTTACTTGCCAGACGGCTTCGCCAATACGGCACTCCGATTTTTACCCGCATCCAGAACGACCAGGTCCTTATCGACCCCCGCACTCTTCTTAGCGGGGAGGATAAGATAGTTATTAAAGCGCTGTTCGAGATTCTCGGTTAGAAAAAGAGCAAATGGGTATATCACAAAAGAATATCACGCTTGGCACCGCCGGCCACATTGACCACGGCAAAACAGCCCTGATAAAATGTCTTACCGGGTGCGATATGGACCATCTCAAGGCCGAAAAGGAACGCGGAATGACAATCGACCTCGGATTTGCACCGTGCACAGTTTCCGGCCTGGAAGTTGGCATTGTTGATGTTCCCGGCCATGAGAACTTTATAAAAACGATGGTCGCCGGCGCAAGCGGTATCGATGGCACTATCTTTGTTATTGCCGCTGATGACGGCGTGATGCCGCAAACGCGTGAGCATCTCGACATACTCACTTTGCTTGGTGTCAAATACGGCATTGTGGCTTTGACGAAGGTAGATTGCGTTGACCAGCAGCGAGTGCAGAACGTTACCGCCGAGATTAAGGATTTTTTTGTCGGCACGTTTTTGGAAGATGCCCCGATTCTCCCTGTTTCCAGCATAACAGGCGAGGGCTTTGATGCCTTTTACGAAGCTCTGAAAAAGCTCGTCGATATTATCAAACCGAAGAAAACGGATGGTGTATTTCGACTGCCGGTTGAGCGGACTTTCTCTGTCAAAGGCTACGGCACGGTGGTTACCGGCATTCCGGTTGCAGGCTCAGTTAAGATTGGCGAGCAGGTGGTCATTTTTCCAAATGGAACAAAAGGCCGAATAAAAGCCATACAGGTCTATAAACGAGACAGCGAGATTGCTATGGTCGGCCAGTGCGCCGCGCTCAATGTCCCTCAGTGGGACTACAAGAGCATCGAACGCGGCAATGTGGTTACGCTCGGCGAATATTTCTCACCCCAGCAGTTGTATCTATGTAAACTTAACCTTCTTACTCATATAAAGTCCGCCCTTAAAAACGGAACTAAGATAAAATTTCATACCGGCACTTCCGAAATTATCGCCACGGTATTTTTGCTGAATAGTAGCAGCATCTCTGCCGGAAGGGGGTGTCTCGTTCAGGTCAGATTAGATGAGGCCGTCGTGGCGGCCCCCGGCGACCGTTTTATTTTACGGACTCTTTCACCTGTCCAGACAATCGGCGGCGGAATGATTGTCGAATCACTACCAAAGAAGCTGAAACGAAATCACCCTCAGGCAATCCAGGATGCTCAAGACCGTGCTCGTGCCGTGCTTGTCGAGAAGGATTTTGCAGAGTACTGTGTAAAGACCGCAAAAGATTTTGCTATTACTGAAACTGAAATTTCAATCCGTACCAAGATTCCGCCTGAGCCGCTCAAAGCAATCCTTGCCGAGCTTATTCAGCAGACTAAGGTGATTGATTTGGGCTCGAAGCTCTATATACACACGGACACGGCTGATAACGTTCAGCAAAAACTGCTTAAAATTGTCAATGACTTTCACAGCAGCAATCCCGAAAGCCCCGGATTGACAATCGAGCAGCTTTGTGAGGCGTCCCACGCAGTGTCCCTTCCGGGACAGCTACAAAAGGAAGTGTTCGACGGCATTCTCAGGCTGCTAATCTCGCAAGGAAAACTCATCGAAAGAAAACATTGTCTGGCTTTGCCGGAACATCGCGCGACGTTCAGTGAAGACGAGCAAAAACTTCTTCAAATTATCGAATCACTTTTCAGAAACCGAACCTTTAATCCCCCTGAGTCTGAAGAAATTGCTGAACATACCACAGCAACTCCGGAAAAGGTGAAGAAAATTCTGCGAATACTAATCGAGCAGGAACGTCTTGTCCGTGTTGACAACAATCTGCTTTTTCACAGCGAGGCAGTTGAGCAAGCTCGCCAAATTTTAATCTCGTTCATCAATAAAGAAGGCCGATTGGAAAGTGTAAAGTTCAAGTATCTTCTTGACACAACGAGGAAGTTCGCCATCCCATTGCTCGATTATTTTGACCGCATCGGCGTAACGCGGCGCGTTGGCTATACCCGCTACTTAAAAACCCCCACAATTGACTGACTGGCTTATAACTGATAGAATTAAAGTGTTGGAAGTTTTGTTTGGCGTTTTTGGAGAGCTAAGAAATGCGTTTCGGGAAGATATCTGCAACACTGCTGGGTATAGCTGCTGCCACATTTATTGCACTTATTATACTTCAGCCGGGGTGAGGCAATCCTATCGCTGCCCTTGGAGGGTTGCTAATAATCCTTTCAATCCTCACTGCCTTGATATTCGGCATCGTGGGAATTGTTTTTGACCGTCGAAAATTGCTTACAATCGTCGCCACCACCATTGCCGGCGGCTTCGTGCTCTTTTATCTGGGTATGATAGGTATCAGCATAATGTGCCGTTGAGCATGCCGTCAAACACAAATGGCACACTCAGCGCAGGTGCACAACCCGGTTTCCCAGCACCCGATTTATTTGTAAGCCCCTTTGGAAATCCTATAATGGGCAAAACTGGTGTGAAGAACAAGTACCACCAAAGGGGGAAAACTTCTAACGGGGCAAGCATCGGGAAAGCACTGCCGGAAAATAATTTCTCACCTCAAAGCCGATGATATAACAATTCACTGGAAATTTTTGGCTATTTTTAGTAGGATATACTTTTAGTGATTCAAAAACATCGGTAAGGCAGGAGGTGGAAGGTGCTCAGGTCTATGAAAGGCTCGTTGTTTAAGCTGATATTAACTATATCTTTAGCCGGCCCAGCGTTGGCTGTCTGTCCAACTGGCGACCTAAACGGTGACTGCAAAGTAAATTTCCTGGACGTCCGGGTTTTCGCCGAGCAGTGGCTGTCCGCAGGACTCCTTACGGAGGAGCCTTCGGACACCCGCTCGGATGCAAATTGTGCCGACCTGGATGGTGTCGATGGTGTAAATATGTCAGATTTTGCTCTGCTGACCAAGCACTGGCACGAGATGGGTAACCCATTAGTAATCAACGAGATAATGGCGTCCAATAGCAGTTGTATCCAAGACCCGCAGGGCGAATATGACGACTGGATTGAAATCTATAACGCCGGGAATTATGCCGTTAATGTAGCCGGCATGTACCTGACCGATGACCTGGCTGTTCCTGCTAAGTGGCGTATTCTTGGTAATTATCGGGCCGAAACTATCATCCCTCCGGGCGGTTATCTGTTGATATGGGCCGACAATGACACCACCGACGCCGGGCTCCATACGAATTTCAAGCTCGATGCGAACGGCGAGGAAATTGCCTTGTTCGACATCGACGGCAGCACTCTGATTGATAATATCGCCTTTGGCGACCAGACTGCCAATATCTCGTACGGTCGCTATCCAGATGCTACTAATAATTTGCGTTTTCTTGCGGTCGCAACGCCGCGAGCGAAAAATGACGGTGCGTATTTAGGCGAGGTGGATGCCCCGAAGTTCAGCCACAAGCGTGGTTTTTATACTACGCCTTTCTCTGTTACGCTCGCCACCGAAACTAAGAATGCCATCATATACTATACCCTCGACGGCAGTGAGCCGTATCAAGTTTCTGCACGTGGAAAACCCAGTGGTTCAGTCTATACCGCCCCTATTACTATTAACAAAACTACCTGTTTGCGGGCCAAGGCAATCAAGCCGGGCTGGAAGCCATCAGATATTAAGACCAATACATATATAATGAACGCCAGCGAAGCCATCAGGTCGCTGCCGGTGATTTCACTCGTTGGCGATGAAGGGAAAACTTTTTATGAACCGGATGGCGTAATGGCCATCGTGGGCGGGAGCTACGGAAGTGACGGACAATGGGTCGCCAGCGGCACAAACAGTTACAATAACCCGATACACCGCGGAATGGCGTACGAGCGTCCCGTCTCGTTTGAGCTGATTAAACCTGAAGATAACTCGGGCTTTCAGATTGATTGTGGAATTCGTGTCCACGGAAGTGAATATATACGCCCACGTTATCGGCGTAGTGATGGTCTGTGGACCGGCGACGACAAATTCAGTTTCAGGCTTTACTTCCGTGACAGATATGGCAGCAGCTGGCTTGAGTATCCACTGTTCCCTTTCGAGGTCGAACGTTTCAAGAGCATCGTTCTTCGCGGAGGCCACAATGATAGAGTCAATCCCTTCATCAAGGACGAGCTAATCAGACGCCTACACATAGATATGGGCAATGTGGACAGCGGCGGTACAATGGCCAACCTCTTCATCAACGGGCAGTACAAAGGTTATTTCAATCCCTGCGAACACGTCAAGGATGCGTTCTGCCAGCAATGGTACAAAAGCGACAAGGACTGGGACGTAATGACAATGAGCGGGATACGCGATGGCGATGCTGTGGCCTGGAACGACTTGCTCAATTACGCTCGCAACAATGACCTCTCCAATGATACACATTATCAGCACGTTAGCAAACGCCTCGATATTCCGGCATTTGCCGACTATCTTATCCTGGAGCTTTGGTCTGGTAATTGGGATTGGCCGCAAAACAACTGGGCTGCTGCCAGCGAACGCTCGGAGGAGGGGATGTGGAGATTTTTCATCTGGGATGCAGAAGGCGGGATGTTTCCGGATAGACTAAATACCGTTTATTTTGACAGGCTTAACACCCAGGATAATGCTAACGGTTATTTTTATCGCGCGCTCAAGGTCAACAACGACTTCAGAGGAGTTTTTGCAGACCGTATTTACAAACATTTCTACAACAATGGTGCACTGACAGAGGCTAACATAAGTAACCGCTTTTTCGAGCTTCGCGAGCAGATGTCGGGTGTCATCTCCGATATGGATACTTATGTTATCAGCACGTGGGTGCCGAATCGGCTTGACATCTTTTTGGAAGCCTGCATTCAGGAAGGTATGTTTACCTCTCCCGGCCCGACATTCGAAATAAACGACCAGTACAAGCATGGTGGAGCGATTTCAGCCGGTGACACTCTGACAATGACAAGCAAAGGCAGATTTCAAAGCGTCTATTATACCCTCGACGGCTCCGACCCGCGTCTGGGAGGCCTACCACAACAGGATACAAGCACCACTACCCTTGTAGCCGAAAGTAACGCTAAGCGAGTGCTCGTTCCAATAAGCCCCATCAGCGACGACTGGAAGGGCGGGCAGTCCTTCAACGACTCAGCTTGGCCTGCCTGCGTCGGAAGGCCAGGCGGAGTCGGATACGAAAGGGGTTCGGGTTACAAAAACCTCATCACGCTCGATGTGGGAAACCAGATGTTTAGAAAAAATGCCACCTGCTATATACGTATCCCGTTTGCACTTAGCACCGGCATGGGTGACTTCAATTTTATGACGCTGAAGGTTCGCTACGATGATGGCTTTGTCGCCTACATCAATGGCATCGAGGTCGCCAGACGCAATTTCACCGGCACGCCGAGCTGGAACTCCAGAGCCGACACTGAACACCCTCAATCAGAAGCCGTCAACTTCGAGAACATCGACATTTCCGCTTTTCTTAACGATTTACGTCGAGGTGACAATTTGCTGGCCATTCACGGCCTGAACTACTCGACTACCAGCTCTGA
>Ga0315314_1000188_pt1 | contig 80777 bp, 74 predicted proteins | sample TDP9_MG_FD_203631 | JGI IMG/M metagenome (GOLD analysis project Ga0315314, IMG submission 203631) | Freshwater sediment microbial communities from Lake Towuti, South Sulawesi, Indonesia - TDP9 | ecosystem: Environmental > Aquatic > Freshwater > Lake > Sediment | place: Indonesia: South Sulawesi...
GAAGGCTGCAACTCGCCTTCATGAAGTCGGAATCGCTAGTAATCGTGAATCAGCACGTCACGGTGAATACGTTCCCGGGCCTTGTACACACCGCCCGTCACACCACGAAAGTCAATTGTACTAGAAGTTGCTGAGTTAACTCCGATCTTTGATTGGAGAAACAGGCACCCAAGGTATGGTTGGCGATTGGGGTGAAGTCGTAACAAGGTAGCCGTACCGGAAGGTGCGGCTGGATCACCTCCTTTCTAAGGAGAAAGTTTCAGGGTCTTTGGCTTGGGGCTCCTATTTATTTTTTAATAAGTGATGAGGGGAGGCTAAAGGTCTCACTTATATTATAATATAAGGTCCATGTTGGCTATATAACTTCTTTGGTTGATGTTGAAAAGGGCCTTTAGCTCAGTAGGTTAGAGCGCTATCCTGATAAGATAGAGGTGTCTGGTTCGAACCCAGAAAGGCCCACCAAAAAGGCAGGGCTAAGTGAGAATTCGCTTTGCATATCTGCCTTTTTTGTGGGCTTAGGTAAGGTCACAGGACAGGAAATATTCGGTATATTAATTCGGGGAATTAGCTCAGTTGGGAGAGCGCCTCGCTTGCACCGAGGAGGTCACCGGTTCAAGTCCGGTATTCTCCACCAGATAAATCGAGATAATTAGAAAGATATACCGTGTAAGTGGGGCAGGATTTATCACTTACACTTCGTATCTCATATTTTGGTTATTTGCTCTTTGACAAATAAAGGGTACCCCCCTGATAAGATCGGGGGTGGATCCCAACATATCGCCGAGCAAAATCAAATGGTATGGTCAAGTTACTAAGGGCGCATAGCGAATGCCTTGGCACCAGAAGCCGATGAAGGACGTGGTTAACTGCGATAATCCCCGGTGAGGAGTAAACATCCTTTGACCCGGGGGTTTCCGAATCGGGAAACCGCTCCGACTAATAATCGGAGACTCCGATTTGAATAAATAGAATCGGAGAGGCAACGAGGGGAAGTGAAACATCTCAGTACCCTCAGGAAAAGAAAGAGAATTCGATTTCCTGAGTAGTGGCGAGCGAAACGGAAACAGCCTAAACCGCATTGTACGTGATAGGACGTACTCGTTGTACAAGCGGGGTAGAGGGGCTTAGCCGTCCTGTTGTACGTGACGGAGAGAAGTTACCAAAGCATGTCTTAGTCGAATAGTCCTGGAAAAGGTTAACCGTAGAAGGTGACAGTCCTGTAGACGAAAAGATGTGCACTTCTTTGACTAAGTTCCCGAGTACCGCGGGACACGAGGAATCCCGTGGGAATCTGGCCGGACCACCGGCTAAGGCTAAATACTCTCTGGTGACCGATAGTGAACTAGTACCGTGAGGGAAAGGTGAAAAGGACCCGGGAACGGGAGTGAAATAGAACCTGAAACTGTGTGCCTACAAGCAATTCGAGCCCTATGTCAGATGGATGGCTTTTAGGCTAAGACTTCAGACTTTTTAAGGTTCTAACCTTAACGAAGTTTGTCGTCCGATGACTATTAGCCTATATCTGAAACGGGTGAGAGTGTGCCTTTTGCAGAATGAACCGGCGAGTTATTTAGCGCAGCAAGGTTAATTCCTTTAAATCGGAAGGAGCCGTAGCGAAAGCGAGTCTTAAAATGGCGATAAGTTGCACTAAATAGACCCGAAGCCAAGTGATCTATCCATGGACAGGGTGAAGCCTCGATAAAACGGGGTGGAGGCCCGAACTGTTTGATGTTGAAAAATCACTAGATGAGCTGTGGATAGGGGTGAAAGGCTAATCTAACTTGGTGATAGCTGGTTCTCCCCGAAATAGTTTTGGGGCTAGCCTTGTAACTGAAGCGATGGGGGTAGAGCACTGGATAGAGTAGGGGCCTTTCCGGGCTTCCAAATCTAACCAAACTCCGAATACCATCGTGGTCCCGATTTATCGGGACAAATTACAGGAGTCAGACTGTGAGGGATAAGCTTCATAGTCGAGAGGGGAAGAGCCCAGACCATCCGTTAAGGTCCCTAATATGGACTAAGTGGTAAAGGATGTAAGACTACTCAGACAGCCAGGAAGTTGGCTCAGAAGCAGCCATCCTTTAAAGAGTGCGTAACAGCTCACTGGTTAAGTGGTCTTGCGCCGACAATCTCCGGGGCTAAGTCCATAACCGAAACGGTGGATACGTTGTTCCGCCAAGGCGGAACGGCGCATGGTAGGGGAGCGTTCCGTGGTAGGACAAAGGCAGACCGTGAGGACTGCTGGACCAAACGGAAGTGATTATGCCGGTATAAGTAGCGAAAATCCCGATGAGAAATCGGGACGCCGAAAGTCTAAGGTTTCCTTGAGTAAAGTTAATCTGCTCAGGGTTAGTCGGTCCTAAGTTGAGGCTGAAAAGCGTAGACGATGGGCAGTCCGTTAATATTCGGACACTGCCAGATTGGCGCTAAAAACTGTGAGGCGACGCAGAGGGGTAGACCATCTCTGAGGTGGAATTCAGAGTTCAAGCCCCCCGATCTTATCGGGGGGCATGAGGTTCCGATGAAAATCGGAGGAACTGGTTCAACCGTACTGCCAGGAAAAGCCTTTCAGTGAGTCACTCTGGCATCCGTACCGCAAACCGACACAGGTAGACGGGGTGAGAATCCTAAGGCGCTCGAGAGAACTCTCGTTAAGTAACTCGGCAAACTAACCCCGTAACTTCGGAAAAAGGGGTGCTCCGATAGCCCGCAAGGGTATATATCGGAGTCGCAGAGAAATGGCCCCCGCGACTGTTTAACAAAAACACAGGACTCTGCTAACTCGCAAGAGGATGTATAGGGTCTGACGCCTGCCCGGTGCTGGAAGGTTAAGGGGAGAGGTTATCCCCCCGACTCGTCGGGGGGGGAAGCCTTAAACCGAAGCCCCAGCAAACGGCGGCCGTAACTATAACGGTGATAAGTCATCACTTAACATTAAGTGAAGTAGCTACCTGACTATGGCCGTTATAAAATCTGGCTATATGCTGGAACCACTGAGTATACCATGGTACCGAGGAGGTGACAATCTATGGTTGCAGTCAACCAGCAGGAAAGGTCATCTATCACAGAGCAGCATAAGTATTTCCTAGCAGGCTTCATTGAAGGGGAGGGGAGCTTCTGTGTATCTGTCAAAAAACACGCTGCTTCTAGATTTGGATATTTAATTGACCCAGAATTTTTTATCTATCAGCATGTGAAGGGTGAAAAAATTCTGAAGATAGCCAAACAAATTTTTGGCACAGGTAGAATATATCCAAAGCCAGGAAACAGAGATGTTTTGGTGTTTGCGATAGACAATAGAAGAAGCATAAGAGAGAAAGTAATCCCTTTTCTGGATAGATATTTGATTGAAACTGCTAAGCTTGACGAATATATGCTGTTTAAAACAATAGTTAGTTCTTTAGAGAATAAAGAACATTCGACCAAAGAGGGTCTAATAAGAATTGTGAAGCTTGCCTATGGTGTAAAAGGCAAGGGTAAAGCAAGGAAAAGACCTCTCAAGGCAGTGATAGATGAAATCCTCAGAGACTGTACGCCAGACTCTTGATATTGATGTTGTCATTAGAAGATACAGTCCGATCTTCAGGGCGACGTGAAGTTAACACAAATGCCTAAGGTAGCGAAATTCCTTGTCGGGTAAGTTCCGACCCGCACGAATGGCGTAACGATAGGGGCGCTGTCTCAACGAGAGACTCGGCGAAATTGTGATCCCGGTGAAGACGCCGGGTACCCGCAACGGGACGGAAAGACCCCGGGACCTTTACTGTAGCTTAATATTGGATCGTGGAGCAATTTGTAGAGGATAGGTGGGAGACTGTGAAGTTCCGACGCTAGTCGGAATGGAGTCAACCTTGGAATACCACCCTTGTTGTTCTGTGGTCCTAACCCGCGGCCGTGAATCCGGCCGGGGAACAGTGTTAGGTGGGCAGTTTAACTGGGGCGGTTGCCTCCTAAAGAGTAACGGAGGCGTCCAAAGGTTTCCTCAGCGTGAATAGAAATCACGTGTCGAGTGCAAAGGCATAAGGGAGCTTAACTGTGACCCAGACATGGGGAGCAGGTGCGAAAGCAGGGCTTAGTGATCCGGCGGTTTAATGTGGAATTGCCGTCGCTCAACGGATAAAAGGTACCCCGGGGATAACAGGCTTATCTCCCCCGAGAGTTCACATCGACGGGGAGGTTTGGCACCTCGATGTCGGCTCATCGCATCCTCCTGCTGAAGTAGGTGGGAAGGGTTTGTCTGTTCGCCAATTAAAGCGGTACGTGAGCTGGGTTCAGTACGTCGTGAGACAGTACGGTCCCTATCTGTTGCGGGCGCAGGATATCTGAGAGGGGCTGACCCTAGTACGAGAGGACCGGGTTGGACGAACCTCTGGTGTACCAGTTGTTCTGCCAAGAGCATTGCTGGGTAGCTATGTTCGGATGAGATAAACGCTGAAGGCATCTAAGCGTGAAGCTCGCCTCAAGATTAGATATCCCTCCCGATTAATAATCGGGACTGAAGACCCCTTGGAGACCACGAGGTTGATAGGCCAGAGGTGTAAGCTCAGTAATGGGTTTAGCTTACTGGTACTAATCGGTCGTGAGACTTGACCATACTATTTGATTTTACTAAAGGCTTAGAAGAGCGAGAGTAATAACTTTTAAGCCGGCTTTATTTTCCCCTGGCGATTATGGCGGAGGTGAAACACCTGTTCCCATCCCGAACACAGAAGTTAAGCCCTCCAGCGCTGATGGTACTGTACTGGTAACGGTATGGAAGAGTAAGGCATCGCCAGGGTTTTTTGTTATACGGTGGTTGGGCACCCTTTAGAGTGCCATCTGGTCGGGCACCGTTTACGGTGCCACTTTCCGTCACCCTGCCCCGTCCCGAGACCGGGACGGGATCGGGAAAGGGCGACCGACCAGTGCACTCGTCACCCTTAAGAGCAATGTACCGTGTGGATAGAAGGGATTCTTGGCATAAGGAGAAAATATGCGAATAGGGCTAATTTTTGTTTTGAGCCTGGGATTAGTTTGTGGCGCCTCTTCCTTTGCCCTGGCAACAGAAGTGATGCCCTGGGTGACAGCCACCAGTATTGGGGGGTTCAATGTGGAAGTTTACTATGCGAATTCAAAACAGAACCTTAAACTGGAGATAACTGGCCACGAAGTGCCTTATGACCATTTTTCACAGAAGGTAAATATGAAATGCACTTTTAGGCCAATGCTGGGGCTGGAAATTTATGGTTTGGCAGGAGTAATAGGTTCCCAATTGAAATATGGAAACGTATCTTACAAGGGGGCAACAGATGGCGTGGTGTATGGTGGTGGAATAAGGTATGTCCTCTTAGGAGATATTGTTATCCTACCAGCAATATCTTTTGAATTGGGGCTCAATCATTCCTCGTCTTGCCTAACGGAAGAAAATGGCACCCCAATCGAATTCCGATTAGGCACTACGGAATTGCAAGGAAGCGTGATGGCAAGCAAGAAAATAGGAATACTATCGCCTTATGGCGGAGTTAAATTATTTCATAATTGGGTGAGTTGGGAGGATAAGGTAGGGGATGATAAGGGACGGGGAAGGAGTGGCGACATCAGTCCTTTTTTAGGCGCAAAAATATCACTTAATCGTCTCTTTTCAATAAAAGGCGAAATTAGCTTTGCGGACGAAACTACTTATGCTGGCGGCCTGAACTTGAGTTTAGGAATCTGAAAACAGAAGTCGGATTGAATAGACACTGCCAAGGAACCCACTTTTTAACAGGGTTCCTTTTTTATTTTTTTCAAAGTAGTAGCTACACAGGGGATTTTTGTCTTGACACTCAAATTAATTTATCATAAAATAAAATCTAATTTGACCAAATCTACACGAGGAGAATGTTATGAATAAGTATAAAACGGAAGACCTGAGAAATATTTCTATAGTGGGTAGTGGGTCGACAGGTAAAACCCAATTGGCCGAGGCAATCTTATTTTCGGCGAAGGCTACAGACCGATTAGGAAAGGTAGATTCTGGCAATACGATTTGCGATTATAACCCGGATGAGATTGAAAGGAAAATCTCTATCAATTCGGCGATTGCTTTCTGCGAATGGAAGGATAAGAAAATCAATATAATCGATACTCCGGGGTATACCGATTTTGTCGGTGAAGTAATAGCAGCCATTTCCGTAGTGGAAACTTGCATTCTTAACGTTTGCGCTGTCAACGGCGTAGAAGTGGGAACGGAAAAGAGCTGGGAATACATTCGGAAAAATGAAAAACCGGCTGTAATATTTATTAACCGCATGGATAAAGAGAATGCTAATTTCGATAAAGTGCTGGAAAGCTTGAAGGGGAAATTGACCTCCAATATCGCGCCAATATCTATCCCCATTGGTTCTGGCAACGAGTTTCGAGGGGTAATAGACCTTTTGACCGGTAAGGCTATGATTGAAGGAAAGGAAGCGGAAATACCCGCAGGGATGGTGGCAAAAGCCAAGGAATACGGAGAAAAACTGGTCGAGGTAGTCGCTTCATCGGAGGATGTGCTCATAGAAAAATATCTGGAGGGCCAGGAATTAAGCCAGGAAGAGAAGAAGAGAGCCCTCAAGAAAGGAATTACCGAGCACAAAATCGTGCCCGTTCTTTGTGGTTCGGGACTGGAGAATGTTGGCATCCTGCAACTTTTGGACTTTCTGGTTGAATATGCACCTTGGCCTATGGAAATAGAGGGAGAGGTCAGGACTGACCCGAATGGGCCTTTTTCAGCATTGGTGTTTAAGACTTTTTCTGAACCACACCTGGGAATAATAAACTATTTAAGGATATATTCAGGCAGGATATCAACCGGGTCGGATGTGATTAATAACACCAAAAATTCCTCTGAGAGATTGGGGCAAATTGCCTTTCCCCGCGGTAAAATGCGTATCGAGGTGAAGGAGGCAGAAGCAGGAGACATTATTGCCGTAGTTAAGTTGAAAGATACTGGGACGAACGAGGTGCTCTGCGATCCCAAAAATAGGGCCTCCCTTCCTGGGATAGACTTTCCGGAGCCAGTTGTGGAGATGGCCGTTTATCCCAAGTCGAAAGGGGAAGAGGAAAAGATAGCCAACGCCCTGTCTACGGCCATACGCGAAGATTGTACTTTGAAGTTTGAGATGAATAAGGAAACCAAAGAAATGATTTTGTCCGGAATGGGTAGTCTCCAATTGGAAATTATGTCCAGAAGAGTGAAGGCTAGATACGGCGTGGAGCTGGAATTAAGGAGGCCCAGGATTGCTTATAAGGAGACCATTCGTGCTACTGCCGAGGTTCAGGGGAAATATAAGAGGCAGTCCGGTGGCCGTGGTCAGTATGGCGACTGCTGGATTAGAACCGAGCCTTTGGAAAGAGGCAAAGGGCTTGAATTTGTTAATAAGATTTTCGGTGGAGCAATTCCCAGTCAATATATTCCCGCCGTGGAGAAAGGGGTCAGGCAATCTATGGAGAGGGGAGTAGTCGCTGGTTATCCTGTGGTGGATATCAGAGTGACTCTTTATGATGGTAGCTTCCACGAAGTCGACTCCTCAAATCTAGCTTTTGAAATCGCTGGTAGCATGGCGCTGAGGAAAGGTGTGGAGCAGGCACAGCCTTTTATTTTGGAACCAATTATGGAAGTGGAAGTCATTGTGCCTGAAGAGTTCATGGGGAGCGTAATGGGAGATCTAAATAGCCGACGAGGGAGAGTTTTGGGCATGAGCCGTGAGGGGAAAAAACAGGTGATAAAAGCGTTAGTTCCGCAGGGAGAACTTTTCAATTATTCTACGGACTTGCGCTCATTGACCAAGGGGAGTGGAGAACATAAGATGAAATTTTCCCATTATGACGAGGTACCACCAAATATTAGTCAACCCTTGATTGATGCTTACCAGAAGGCAAAGGAAGAAGGAAGATAATTCACCTGCCCGGAATGGCTCCTCAGTTTGAAAGATAGGTCTGCCTCTGGTAAATGTCGAGGCTCCCTTGTCAAAGCTCCGTGGAGGAAAGAACGTTGTTGGCTCTATCTACTGCCTGGAATGCAAAAAGACATGAAAGCGGAAGAAGCATAGTCCAGGAAATTTTGGAAATGGGATTTTCAGCGATAGAATTGAATCCGGAAATAACTGAACAGATGCTTGACGAGATATCAATTCTTTGCGAAAAAGGAAAAATCAAAATTGTCTCTTTACACAACTTCTGTCCCAAACTTACTCATGTCCCGAAAGGTCGTTCTCTTATGGGTGCCTATTTGCTGTCCTCACCCGATGGTGAGGAGAGGAAGAAGGCTGTTGAGCTTACCAAGAGGACCGTTGACTTTGCTCATCTTCTGGATGCGGAGGCTGTGATTATTCATGCAGGAGAGGTGGAAATAGAAAGTCGAGCGAAAGAGATTTTCGACTTTAGCACTCAGGGAAATCTAGCCCTGAGTAAGAAATTGATATCCGAGGTACTGAATCACCGAGAGAAGGCAAAAGCTAAGTATTTTTCAAATACGCTAAAGAGTTTGGAGGAAATCAGTAATTATTCGCAGAGATTCAATGTAAAGTTGGGAATCGAGAATAGACTTTTCCATCACGAGATTCCGAGTTTCGAGGAGATAGGGTCAATCTTGGAACATTTTCCAGGCAGGCACGTTTATTATTGGCACGATACAGGTCACGCCAGGGTTGCTGAGAAATTGGGGCTAGTGAACTCAGATGAAAGTTTTTTAAAAGAGTATTCTTATAAATTGCTGGGGATTCATTTCCATGATATAATTGGCTTTTCCGACCATCTGAGTCCCGGAAACGGTGAAATAGACTTCAAAAGAATTAGTTCCTATTTAAGACAACATACTATTAAGGTACTCGAACCTCATGAAACTTCCTTGCGGGAAGACGTCATCAGTTCTCGAACATACCTTCAAGATTTGGGAATAGCGTAGTTAATGCCTGCTACTTATATAGCTATTTATCTACTTTTGAAAGATGATTTATCGCGCATTTTATCTTTACAAAGTTCGATATTTATGATAAAATAAAATATAGTTAGAGATGTTTTTCTTGGCTATAGATTATGTGAAGGAGGTATCTCAAGAAATGTCCGGACATTCCAAGTGGGCTGGAATAAAACATAAAAAAGCAATTGTGGATGCCAAAAGAGGCCAGATTTTCAGTAAGCTTATCAGGGAAATTACTGTGGCGGCAAAACAAGGAGGAGGCGACCCCGCTGGTAATCCTCGTTTAAGAGTTGCCATTGATAAAGCCAAGGCTGTAAATATGCCCCAGGATAATATCAAGAAGGCGATTCAGCGTGGTACTGGGGAATTGCCAGGCGTAACTTATGAAGAAGTATTTTACGAAGGTTATGGTCCGGGAGGAGTTGCGGTCTTGGTAGAAGTAACCACTGACAACAAGAACCGTGTTACGGCAGAGGTAAGAAAAGCATTCTCCCGACACGGGGGAAATCTGGGAGACGCTGGCTGTGTGGGCTGGATGTTTAACAAGAAGGGATATATTTCTATAGATAAGAGTAAAATAAAAGAAGAAGAACTGATAGAAATAGCCCTGGAGTCTGGCGCTGAAGACGTGAAGGCGGATGATGAGGACTTTTTCGAGGTAATCACTCAACCGCAGGATTTTGAAAAAGTGAAGAAGTCATTGCAGGCAAGAAATATCGCGATAAATTCTGCAGAGATAACTATGCTACCACAGACCTACATTAAACTTGACGGAATCAAGGCTGAGCAGATGCTGAGACTTATGGACGAACTGGATAATAATGATGATGTTCAGAATGTATATGCCAACTTCGACATACCGAAGCTCATAATGGAAAAGGTGACTTGAGTGTCGTAAGGTGAGTTTGAGGGGATGAATGTGGTTGTTTTGGGAATTGACCCGGGAACGGCTACTCTGGGCTGGGGAATCATAAAGAGGACAGAAGAGGTAGCTTATAAAGTTGAAGCATATGGGTGCATAAGAACTGACAAAAGCGATCTCTTCTCAAGGAGGTTAGAGGAGATACATAAGAAGCTTGGTAAAATAATTAAAAAATACCGACCAGATATTGCTGCCATCGAGCAGCTTTTTTTTGCCAAAAATATAAAGACAGCAATAAGCGTAGGCGAGGCCAGAGGAGTTGCCATTCTGGCAGCAGTGGAGGCAAATCTGGCTGTAGCTGAGTATACTCCTCTCCAGGTTAAACAATCTCTGATAGGCTACGGACGGGCGGAAAAAAAACAGATGCAAAAGATGCTAAAGGTACTACTAAGACTGAAAGATATACCCAGCCCCGACGATGCAGCAGATGCCCTGGCTGTGGCTCTTTGCCACCTTAATTCTCAGAGGATGAGTGAACTGGGAAAGCGAGAGCAGGCGCGAAACTCCAATTCAATTTGCTAATTAGTGGGAACTAAGAATGTTCGATTTTTTACGAGGAACATTGGAAGACAAGGAAACTGACCGCATTGTTGTCGAAGCACAAGGGGTGGGTTATAGGATTTCCATTCCTCTCTCCACTTATGAAAAGTTGCCACCCCAGGGCGCAGAAGTAAAGATTTACACCTGGATGTCAGCATCCATGTACGGCCAGGGGAGCGCGCTGTATGGGTTCCTGACTCCGGAAGAGAGGGAAGTTTTTCTCATCCTGCGGTCAATTTCCAAGATAGGAGCTAAGGGCGCTTTGGAGATTCTCTCCAAAATTTCCAAATCTTTCCCAGATTTCAGAAAAGCGGTAATGGTGAAGGACGTCCAAGCTTTGACTGGGATTTTTGGCTTGACCAAAAAGACTGCCGAGAAGTTAATCTTAGGTTTAAAAGATAAGATAGAAGTTTTGTCGTTTGCGGGAAGGGAGCGATTTGCTATTGGAAACGAACAGGAAATTGCCGATGCCATAAGCGGGTTGGTGGCTTTGGGATACAAAGTATCGCAGGCGAAACAGGCAGTAAACTCTGTATGTGAGACCGTAGACAAGGATGCCCGAGCTGAAGAAATAATCAAGCAGGCATTAAGATATTTATGAACTCTGTATGTCTGTAATTAGAGAGGCCAATGGAAGAGAGGATTACGACACCCACTGTAAAAAATGAAGAAGAGAGAAGGTTCGATTATACACTGAGGCCCAGGACATTGGAAGAGTTCGTGGGCCAAACGAAGTTAAAGGAAAATCTTAAGATTTTTTTTGCAGCGGCAAAAAAGAGAAGAGAAGCTCTTGACCACTGCCTTTTCTATAGCCCTCCGGGACTGGGAAAGACCACCCTTGCGTACATAATTGCTAATGAATTGAACGTCAATATAAAGATAACTTCCGGTCCTATTCTGGAACGGGTGGGCGATTTGGCGGCTCTTCTGACAGACCTTTCTGACGGGGATGTTTTTTTTATTGACGAAATTCATCGACTCAACCGCGTGGTCGAAGAAGCGTTATATCCAGCGATGGAAGAGTATAACTTGGATATAATAATCGGCCAGGGTCCCAGCGCCAGAAACATTAAACTTGAGCTTCCCCGTTTTACCTTAGTTGGTGCAACTACCAGGGCAGGGTCCTTAACATCGCCTCTGAGGGAGAGATTTGGCATTGTAGCCCGTCTAAACTTCTACGCAGACAGTGAATTGGAACAGATAGTTTTCCGTTCAGCGAGAATTCTAGATATTGGTGTGGACCCGGGCGGAGCCAGAGAGATTGCCCACAGGAGCCGTGCCACGCCCAGAGTAGCTAATCGCCTTCTAAAGAGAGTGCGTGACTACGCTGAGGTCAAAGGGGGCGGTAGAATCACGGAGAAGATTGCTAAGGAAGCTCTGGAGATGTTTGAGGTAGATGGAGTGGGACTGGATAATATGGACCGAAAAATATTAACTACGATCGTGGAAAAATTTTCAGGAGGGCCGGTAGGTTTAGAGACAATAGGAGTGGCTGTAGGAGAAGAGACAGAAACCATAAGCGATGTTTACGAACCTTTCCTGATTCAATCCGGATTTCTGGAACGCACGCCCCGGGGGAGAGTAGCCACAAAGTTAGCCTATGAGCATTTAGGGCTAGCCAAAGATTTCCCTAAAGAACAAAAAGAACTATTTTGAAAAAAAGGGGTCAGAGTCATTTTTTGGCTTTGATTTTCGAGGATTCTCTGCAAACTATCTTTTAAAGGTAAGTAGTGGTAGAGCGAGCACATAAGAGCAGCTTTCCCCGTCGCACAAAGCGTGCTCTGTAAGAGTTGGACCCTGAATTTAATTACATGCATATGAAGTTCAATGTAAAAGCCTGTATATCAAGACAGGCTTTATTTAAATTATTAGGAAAAAAAGAGAATTCTTGATAGACTTCTTTCTGGAAGAGAGACATAGATGAAACTTTTGCTACATGTTTGTTGCGCAGGTTGTGCGTGTTATCCATTAAAAAAGTTGCGTGAAGGACAAGATTTGGAAATAACCGGCTTCTGGTATAATCCTAACATCCACCCCTATAGCGAGTATCAGAATAGGATAATGGCATTAGGTTATTTTTCCCAAAAGGAAAATCTACCGATGGTCTGGAAAGATGAATATGCGTTAGAGGAGTGGCTGGAAGCAACCAGGGGCAAATCTGATTTGACCAGCTTTCCTCGGAACAAGGAGACGAGTCTTGGCTACTGGACGAAAGAGAAAAGATGCGAACGGTGTTATGAATTGAGGTTGAAAAAGTTGGCAAAGGAGGCAAAAGAGAAAGGCTACGACTACTTTTCCACAACACTCTTTTATAGCAAATTTCAGAACCACGAGTTAGTAAAAAAGATTTGCCAAAAACTTACAAAGCAACATGACGTAAATTTCTACTATTTCGATTTCCGCATTGGCTGGAAAGAAGGCATAGAGATTTCCAAGAAGATGGGCCTTTATCGACAGCACTATTGCGGATGTATTTTTAGCGAAAAGGAAAAGTATTTTCTTAATTCAGAATAGAGTGCAAAATAAATGAATATTTTAGGAAGGATTCTTATCATTTTCGGAATAGTTTTAGTATTGGTGGGGTTGATTCTAAGTAGCGGAATCAAAATTCCCTATCTTGGCAAATTACCCGGGGACATTTGTATAAAGAGACCAAATTTTACTTTCTATTTTCCCTTAACCACCTGCATTCTTTTGAGCGCAATTCTGTCCTTAATCTTCTGGATTCTGGGGAGAAAGTAGATGCAAACGGTAATTAGACTCTTTTCCAGGTCGATATTTTTGATTTTACCCGTCCTTTTGCCCTCTTTGTCCTTGGCCGGAGGGCGTTTGCCCGAAACAATTATTCGCATAGGGATTTTAGAAGATGTTTATTCAGTCAATATTGGTGCGGATGCTGATTTTGAAGCCATTGATTTAGGAACTGCGGAACACTTTAGGCTAGAGGGTAGTAATATATACTTAGTCTTACCCACACCCCAAGGAATAAAAGTCGGAGAGAAGATATTTGGCCCATCAGTTCGGTTCAATTCCTGCTCTGATGGCGAGATGCTCAGGGTGAATGGTCGAAGGTACCGGGATGCGATAAAAGTTTCATTGGGTAGTAAAGGGAATTTAAATGTAATAAATGAACTGGGAGTAGAAGGATACCTTTATGGCGTAATGACCCGGGAGGTATCTCCTGAATGGTCTATGGAAGCTCTCAAGGCCCAGGCGGTAGTTTCCCGAACCTACGTCATGAAAAATTTGGGAAAGCACGATAAACAGGGCTTTGACCTTTCGGCTACGATAACTTCCCAGGTATACGGTGGAGTGGAAGCAGAAGACGACCGCACCTCGAAAGCAGTCGACCTGACGCAGGGAGAGGTGATTACCTATAAGGGAGACCCTATAAAGAGTTTCTTCCACAGTAATTGTGGAGGACACACAGAAGATGTGTCCAATGCCTGGGAAGGTGAAGAGGAACTTCCTTATTTGAAAGGAAGGCCCTGTCCTTTTTGTAAAGAATCCTACCAGTACTACTGGGAGGAAATTATAAGGAAAGACATCATTGAGGAGAATCTAAATAAGAACGGACACAATGTGGAGGACATCAAAAAAATTAGAGTTTTGGATAGAAATTCCTCTGGTAGAGTAACTTATTTAGGGGTCTATCATAATCGAGGTCGCCTCAAAATTAGAGCGAGCAATTTCAGGATGGCCATGGGACCGAACCTCATCAGGAGCACGCTGTTCGCAATGGAACAGATGGGAAATAGAATAAAGTTCTACGGCCGGGGATGGGGACATGGAGTAGGCATGTGCCAATGGGGTGCTAAGGGAATGGCTGAAAAGGGAGCCAATTATCGACAGATTTTGCAATACTATTATCCCCAAACTAAAATTGAGAAATGGGAAGATTGATAGAACTCCACAATTATGATTATTATTTGCCTCCCGAGCTTATTGCTGAGAAGCCCGCTAAGCCCAGAGATTGCTGTCGGCTTATGGTGCTATCCAGAATAACAGGCCGGATAGAACATAAAAGGTTCATTGACATAGTGGGGTTGATTAAGCCTGGCGATTTGCTGGTAGTTAATGATACCAAGGTAATAAGAGCCAGGCTCCTGGGAAGGAAGAAGGATAGCGGAGGAAAAGTAGAGTGTCTACTTTTGAGGCGGTTGCCCAAGCAGGAAAAAATAAGCGCTAATCTCTCTCCAGAAAGCAGAGATTTCAAAGAGGTTTGGGAGGCAATAGTCAGGCCAGCAAAAAGAATAAGAGAAGGGAGCGAGGTCCTATTCTGGAAGGATAGTTGGAGAGAATTATCTTCTCCAAGAAACCCTTGTTTGCTTGGTAAGGTCTTATCCAGACAAGAAGGAAAATTCATCTTCGGATTCGACTTCAAAGGAACCCTCAAGGAAAACCTTGAAAAAGTGGGCGAAGTCCCACTCCCACCTTACATTAGAAGAAATTCTTACCATAAATTTAGACTTCAAGACAGGATATGGTACCAGACCATATATGCGAAAAAAGAAGGAGCAGTAGCAGCTCCCACGGCAGGGCTCCACTTCACGAAAAGGCTGTTGGACAGAATCGAAGCCAAAGGGGCCAAGATTGCAGCCCTGACTCTACATGTAAACTGGGGAACTTTTAGGCCAGTGAGAGAGCCTGAAATTACCAGGCATAGACTCGACGCCGAATACTTTGAATTAAACGGAGCGACTGCCAGAGCAGTTAATGAGGCTATGGAAAATGGAAACCGAATCATTGCAGTGGGAACCACCACGGTGCGAGTCTTGGAATCGTGCTGTCTGGAGAGAAAACAGGCATCAATTTCTGCCAAGTCAGGAAAGAAGGTCATAGTAAAATCTAAAAGGGGTTGGACAGAACTATTTATTTATCCTGGCCATGAATTTAAGGTAATAGATGGGCTGATTACTAACTTCCACTTACCCCGGTCTACTCTTCTGATGCTGGTGGCAGCATTTGCTGGAAAGAAGAAGGTTCTCCAGGCTTATGAAGAAGCCATAAGAGAGAAATACCAGTTCTACAGTTACGGCGATGCCATGTTAATAATTTGAACTTCCTGAATTTAGAAGCCCCGTTAGAATCGTTGTTAGAAGTTCTCTGGGGTGAATTCCTAACGGGGTGAAGGGCTACGCCATGCCAAACTTTGGAAAAGATAGGGATGGATGTGTTAATCAGTTTTGGCTGTGGAAAGATGTCCTCCCCCTGACGAAAAGGAGGGCATTTGTGTGGTTGGTTTACGCGAGGTGCAAGAATCCCCGAAAGTTAAAACTTTCTTGAAGCAGGCTGATGATAATTTCATGGCTATTGGCTACAAGTAACATGGCTTCAGGCATGCTAACTTGGTGGCAAATATCGCTCGTAATGTCTTGAAGCACCTTGGATATTCGGACAGAGAAAGCGAGCTCTCTGGCATAGCAGGGTATCTACATGATATAGGGAACGCTATAGGAAGGAATGGACACGCACAATCAGGGGCACTCTTGTCTTTGCAGATACTGAGCCAAATGGGAATGGCTTTAGAAGAGGTCTCTCGGATTATTAGGGCAGTTGGAGGACACGAAGATAAAGAGGTGAATCCAGACAGTGCAATAACAGCAGCTGTAATCCTGGGAGACAAGACAGACGTCCATTTCACCCGAGTCCGCAGTTTTTCGGGGAAATCTCAACAGCTATCTACTTTCACCACTCATGACCGGGTCAATTTAGCCTGCCAGAGGGCATTTCTCAATGTGGATGGGGACGCGGGTAGGATCTCCCTTGAGTTAACTATAGACACAACGATATGCTCAGTAATGGAATACTTTGAGATTTTTCTTTCTCGAGTGCTCTTCTGTCAAAGAGCAGCCAAGTACCTTGGACATAATTTTGTTTTGTTCATAAACAAGGTGAAATTCCTATAAGATACTGATGAAAAATTGCTTTGAAGTATTGAAGAGGTGTAAGAATAAGAATGCCAGAGCAGGTAGAATCGTAACAGCTCACGGGATAGTAAATACTCCTGTCTTTATTCCTGTGGGAACTCAAGGCACAGTAAAGACCCTCTCACCGAAGGAACTGGAAGAGGCAGGAGTGGAAATAGTTCTCAGCAATACTTACTATCTTTTTCTGAGGCCCGGGGTGGAGATAATAGAGAAAGCTGGTGGGCTGCATAAATTTATGGGTTGGGATAGGCCAATTATTACCGATAGCGGAGGGTATCAAGTTTTCAGTCTTGCTGACTTGAGGAAGATAACTCAGGAAGGGGTTGAGTTCCAGTCACACATAGATGGTGCCAGGCATTTCCTTTCTCCGGAGAAAATTATTGAAATTCAGGTTAGTTTAGGCTCCGACATCATAATGTGTTTTGATGAATGTACTCCCTATCCCTGTGAAAGGGATTATGCCCAGCAGTCTATGGAATTGACATTGGAATGGGCCAGAAGGTGCAGGAAAGAATTTGACGAGCGAACCTCATCGCCAAATCCGCAATGTCTTTTTGGCATCGTTCAGGGAGGAATGCATAAGGACTTGAGGAAGAGGAGTGCTGAGGAGACGATGGGAATTGGATTTGAAGGTTACGCAATAGGCGGATTGAGCGTGGGGGAATCCCAGGATTTAAGAAACGAAGTTCTGGAATTCACAACGCCGCTACTTCCAGAAAATAGGCCGCGATATTTAATGGGAGTTGGGCAGCCCCGGGAAATATGGGAGGCAGTGGAGAAAGGCATCGATATGTTCGATTGTGCCATGCCTACCAGAAATGCTCGTAACGGTCAGGTTCTCACTTCTACGGGAAAGGTAGTAATCAAAAATGCTCAATACAAAGACGATTTTGGGCCTCTTGACCCGGAATGCCAATGTTACACCTGTCGCCACTTCTCCCGGGCCTATCTTTGCCATCTCTTTCGGGCGGGGGAGATCTTGGCATTGCGATTAAACACTTTACATAATATTCATTATATGGTAAAATTATTTGAACAAATTCGCCAGGCAATTGAAGAAGATCGCTATGACCAGGCGAAAAGAGAATTTTTGAGAAAGTGGCATAACGAAAGCTCGTAACGGAGAATGCATGGTTCGTAAATAAGGAAGCTCTTGGAAACCATCTATTAACTGCGAACTGACAGTTAGAAAATTAAAGATACGGAGGCAGCTAATGGACCTTGCTTATGCCTTAGGCCAACGTCCAGCGGGAGCTGGAGAGACACCCAGAGGGGGTGCAATTGGGGGATTATTGCCTTTAATTCTGATCTTTTTTGTTTTCTATTTTCTTCTGATCCGTCCTCAACAGAGGAAAGTTAGAGAGCACCAGAAGCTTCTCAACGCGTTAAAGAAAGGGGATGAGGTTATTACTTCCGGTGGAATCTATGGGACAATAACTGCAATAAAAGGTGATGTTGTTGATTTGAAAATTGCTGAAGGCATGAAGGTGATGCTTTCCAAAAGCGCAATCGCCACAGTTATAAAATCCCCCGCTACTTCCAATCAGGAAAAAGATACGGAATGAGTAAAGTGACAATTAAAGAAGTTAAACAGCATCCTCGAGTAATTGCGTTTCTTGGTGCAGCAGACCAGTACATGGACGCAGTAGGCTATACAGAACATGGGCAGCGCCACGCCAACCTGGTCTCCAATATCGCCCATAATATCTTAACTCACCTGGAGCACCAACAGCGTATGCCAGAGTTGGCTGCAATTGCCGGTTACCTCCACGACATTGGAAATATGGTTTCAAGGACAGCCCACGAGCAGTGCGGAGCTCTTTTAGCTATTGAAATTTTAGAAACTCTGGGAATGGAAAGTGACGAAATTGCTCTTATCGCCGGAGCGATTGGGAACCATGAGGAGGAAACAGGCGACCCAATCAATGGCATTGCTGCAGCCGTTATTCTAGCCGACAAGTCGGATGTTCATCAATCGAGAGTGCGGCCCAACTTAAAGATGTTCGATATTCACGACCGTGTAAATTATGCATCTAAGAAGTCATTTTTAAGAGTAAATAACGCGAAAAAAGTAATTACATTGGAACTTACCATTGACACCGGAATTTCTCAAGTGATGGAGTACTTCGAGATATTTCTGACAAGAATGATAATGTGCCGCCGGGCAGCAAAATTTCTAGAATGTAACTTTGAACTGATTATTAATAACACTAAACTGCTATAAATTGGGAATCACCTGTGTTAGGTTTCTGGAAAGTGCAAAATTCTATGTTTTATGTACGGGTCGGATTCATCCGACCCGTGGGTTTGATAAATCAAACCCCTACAAAAGAAAAGGATACTTTTTATGAGCTCTCTGTGTAAGAGGAGATGTTTATGACCAAATCAATCCAATGGAAAGCAATCATTACATCTTTAATCCTCATGCTGGCACTGGCATATTTATATCCGACATACAAGTGGTATAGTAAATCCCCCGAGGAAAGAACGAAGCTCGAGGATAAGAAAGATAAAATTGTGGGCAAAATCCTAAAGTTGGGCCTGGACCTAAGGGGAGGAATGCATCTGGTTCTGGAGGTGGACCTAAGTAAACTTCCGGAAGGTACTCCCTCCAGCGATGCTATGGAGAGGGCATTAGAAATTATCCGTAATCGCGTAGACCAATTTGGCGTGGCCGAACCGGTAATTGTCCGCCAGGGGGACAGGTGGATCGTTGTTGAATTACCGGGAGTAAAAGACCCCGAAAGGGCAGTTGAGCTTATTGGAAAGACGGCACTACTTGAATTCAGGTTGGTCAACGATAAAGTGAAAATAGGCGATGTTTTGAATTCTGAGGGACAAGTTGATTCCAAAAAAATTCTCCCTGGCTATGAAGTCCTGCCGGGCAGGGGAGATACATTATTCTTGCTGAAAAAGGAACCAGAGATTACTGGAGCAGCATTAACAAACGCCCATGTAAAGATAGGGGGCGATTATAACCTGCCTTATGTAGCCGTTGATTTTAATAAGGATGGCGCCAAGAAATTTGCCAGGATAACAGAGGTTAACATTGAGCGAAACCTGGCCATTGTTCTCGACGGGCGAGTTCAGTCAGCCCCTGTAATCAAAAGTAAGATCCCTGACGGCCATGCTGTAATTGAGGGGAACTTCACTATGGAGGAAGCCAAGAACTTAGCCATCGTGTTGAGGGCAGGCGCTCTCCCCGCGCCCGTTAACATTATAGAGAATAGAACCGTAGGTCCCACTCTGGGAAGGGACTCAGTTCGTACTGGGCTTTTAGCAGCTGCAATTGGTCTTATTTGCTCGATATGTTTTATGGCAATCTACTACAGGTTATCTGGTCTGGTTGCCAGTTTAGCCCTCGTACTAAATCTGATTATACTTTTGGGAACGATGGCTTATCTTCACGCAACCTTAACTATGCCTGGCATTGCCGGTATCATCTTAAGCGTCGCTATGTCAGTAGATGCCAATGTTTTGATTTTTGAGAGGGTCAAAGAAGAGTTAAGAGCAGGCAAGACGGTCAGAGTAGCGATCGATTTTGGATACCAGAAGGCATTTGGAACCATTCTCGACTCTAATGTAACTACGTTAATAGCAGCAGCTTTCCTATTTCAATTTGGTACAGGTCCGGTAAAAGGCTTTGCCGTGACCCTCTTTTGGGGCATAATAATTAGCATGTTTACCGCTATAGTAGTTACACGTATGGTTTTCGACACGGTCTTAGCTACCAGAAAAGTAGAGAAACTAAGCATATAGGTCAGAAAGGGTGAAACATGGAACTTTTCGGTAAGACGAACTTTAAGTTTATCGAGATGAGAAAGACGGCTTTTATCATTTCAGGACTTATGATCTTAGTCTCTGGTTATGCCATCTTTCACAAGGGAGTAAATCTGGGAATCGACTTCACTGGCGGGACAGTCGTGCAGATAAATTTCTCGCAGGAAATCGCTGAAAGAGAAATAAGGGATACGCTAATCAGCCACGAACTGTCAGGAGCCAGTATTCAGAAACTTCCCAATACCAATATACTGATAATCAGGATTAGAAGAGAGAACCTCGGGCCTTTTGAGATTGCTCAAAAGCTGGCTTCCATTTTCAAAGAAGAGTTTCCTCAAAACCAATTCACCATTGAGCGAAACGAGGTAGTAGGCCCTGTGATCGGCGAATATCTGAAAAAGCGGGGCATAAAGGCTTTCTTATTCGCCTTCCTGGGCATTATTATCTATGTTGGCTGGCGCTTTGTAGGTGGCATTTGGGGCCTTGCTGGAGTAGCAGCCTTAGTTCACGATGTGTTTATCACTTTTGGAATATTAACGATATTGGGAAAAGAGATTACTCTTCAGATTGTTGCTGCCCTCCTGACATTAGCCGGGTATTCCATAAATGATACCATCGTTGTCTACGACAGGATAAGGGAAGGTATCAAACTCCACTATAAGAAGCCTTTGGCTGAAATAATAGACCTGAGTATTAACGAGACACTATCCCGCACTATAATGACTGGCGTGACCACTCTATTGGCGCTATTAGCGATTCTATTTTTTGGTGGCCCTGTTATTCGTGATTTTTCTTTTACAATCTTTATAGGAATGTTTATCGGGACATATTCATCAATATTTGTAGCCAGCCCGCTCGTCTATCAATGGAAGATGAAAAGGAGCAAATAAGCAATGTAATGAGGAAGAGAATAGCAGACTTTTATTTAGCCTGCCTAAGCAACGAAAGAGGGAAAGTGCCTTCTCTTTTTCGTTCTTTATTTTTTATCCTATCTCAATTCTACTTTTTGGCTATCGAGGTCCGGTGGCTCATCTATAGACTTAAACTCGCCCCCCAGACCAGGATGGCTTGCACTGTAATCAGTGTAGGTAACATTACCTGGGGTGGGACGGGAAAGACCCCGGCTGTAACTATAATTGCTAATCGACTCCGAGAAGTAGGAAAGAGAGTTACTGTCTTATCGCGAGGATACGGGAGGAAGAAGAAAGATAGGAAAAGTGATATACTGGTAGTATGCAATGGAAAGAAGTTACTTGCTTCTTCCGACGAAGCCGGAGATGAGCCTTATCTCCTCTCAAAAACTCTGGCCGGTATTCCCATTATTGTGGGGAAGAATAGAATAAAAAGCGGAAAATATGCAATAGATAGATTTGGTACCCAGGTGCTGGTTTTGGACGACGGCTTTCAATACTGGCCTTTGAAGAGGGACCTGGACATTGTAACCCTGGATTGTTCAAATCCTTACGGTAATGGCTACTTGATTCCTCGAGGCTCATTGAGAGAGCCTATCTCACACCTATCCAGAGCGGACATATTTCTTCTGACAAGGACGGATCTTGTTTCCAGGAATGATTTGGATAGTCTAATTGGCGAATTAGAAACACTGAATCCCAACTGCGTAATCCTGGAAAGCATTCATTCTCCCAGATATCTGAAAAGCGCTTTCTCTGGGGAGAAGAAAGGTTTAGATTTTGTCAACGGTAAAAAAGTGGTTGCTTTTTCGAGTATTGGCAATCCTTACTCCTTTGAGAAGACATTAGAAGGGCTGGGTGCAAAAATTGTCAAAAATTTTCGATTTCCTGACCACCACAATTATGTTCGAAGCGACCTCAGGAAAATAGAAGCCACATGCAAAACTGACATTGAGGGACCGGAGGCAATAGCAGTCACCACTGAGAAGGACGGGGTGCGGCTGGAGACGGTTGTCTCTCCAGAGGCAGATAGGCATCTCTGGGAAATCTGGATATTGAAAGTGGAACTGGAGATTGTTCAGGGCAAAGAGAAATGGTTGGAAAAAATAGAATCCTATTTATGATCCTTGCCTTCATTACCATTTTCTACGCTGTCTCAATGCAGTGCTTTGCCAATTTTGAATGGCGCAAAATAGATAACAGAGCTTTTAGAGCAGGAGAAAAATTGACCTATACAGTTAAGTGGAAAGGGGTGGCAGGAGGCACTTCTGTAATGGAAGTGAAGAAGATTGCGAAGATTTCTGGCAGGGATGCTTATTACGCCACCCTCTATACTCGCTCCTCCAAATTTTTGGATACGTTTTACAAGATTAGAGACCGCCTGGAATCCTATATTGACAAAGACGGCATATTCACCTGGAAGCAGAAAAAAAAGTTAAGGGGAGGTAGATATCGCTCTGATAAAGAAACAATCTACGACCAGGAAAAACATCAGGCCTTGTATGAAGGTAAGAAGATTGATATCCCTTTTTACGTCCAGGATTCCCTATCCTCTGTCTATTACCTGAGGACGCAGCAACTCAGGAAGGGAGACTCATTAATTATGGATGCTAACGATGACGGCAAGAACTATTTGGTGGAAGTGGAAGTCAGCGACATTGAAAAGGTCACTACTCCCTGGGGAGAATTTGAAGCGCTCAAGGCCGAGATAGTGTGGAAGCGCCAGGGAAACGCTCAAGAGGATAGATCTCAGATTTGGTTCAGCAATGATGAAAAGAAGATCCCGGTAAAAATGGAAAAGCAGAGCAGGATGGGAAAGATTACTATGCTTCTACAGAAAGCGATATTCTAATGGGAAGAACCTCTGAGAGTAAAATTAAGAAGTTCGATTTGTGCTGGGCTTTTTACCATGTTCTTTTGGTTTTCTTCTTTTTTATCTTCTGGCCATTCTTCATTCAGAAGATAAGAAAAGGACTCAAGGAAAGATTAGGTTTCTTGAATGAGACTCGGATAATAAAAGATGGAAACCTGATCTGGGCTCATGCCGCTTCAGTGGGCGAAGTAGTCGCCGTGGGAAATTTAATAAGGGCTTTTAAAAACAAGTGGACTGATTACAGTTTTATTATTTCAACATTAACCAGCACCGGTCAAGTTGTGGCGAAAAAGCTAATTCCGCATGCTCGGTCATTTATCTATTTTCCCCTTGACTTCCAAGGCATCGTGGGAAGAGTTCTCGATATCATCAAACCAAAACTGATCATAATAGCTGAGACAGAACTCTGGCCGAATTTTATAAAAGAGGCAAAGAAAAGAGCAATTCCCATAATGGTGGCTAACGGAAGGATTTCTATGAGCTCTTTTAGAAAATATAAGATGGCCAAATTCTTCATGAAAAGGGTTCTGGAAAATATTGACTTATTTGTTATGCAGAGCCAAATAGATGCGGAGCGAATAGTTTCCTTAGGTGCTGATATCTCTAAGGTGACTGTAACAGGGAATTTAAAATTTGATATGGGAGCTGACATTTTTCTTCATCCAGCAAATTCGGAGATGGAAAGAAATAAGGTAATTTTTGTTGCCGGTAGCACACATAGAGGAGAAGAAGAGATAATAGCCGAGACTTACGGAGAGATTAAAAAGTTATATTCTCACATAGTTCTAATCCTCGCACCCCGCCACCCGCAAAGAGTGAGCGAGGTAGAAAGGTTATTAAGCAGCAGAAATTTCAAATTCGCCAGAAGGACAAACCTCTCTTCCCCATTTGAAGCCAATTCTCTAAATGGTATCATTCTTCTGGACACCATTGGCGAACTGGTTCGCTTTTATGCTCTGGCGAAAATCATCTTTGTGGGTGGAAGCTTGGTCCCTGCCGGAGGGCACAACATCCTTGAGCCAGCCAGTCTGGGCAAGGGGGTATTGTTCGGTCCCTACATGGATAATTTTGAAGAGATAGCTCAAGTCTTTATTTCCAGGGGAGCGGGAAAGTTGGTATCCAATAAAGAAGAGCTGTACGAGAGTATCCTTCATTTATTGTCACACCCCCAGGAGTTGGATAAAATGGGAAGGGCTGCTTTGGAAATAGTTGAGGCTCATAAGGGGGTTGCCGAGAAGACTGCCATATTGGCAAGAAGTTTGCTCGCCCATAATTATGCAAAAGGAGAAGCATTGGGGTAACTGCGCATCAACATAAGAGTTCGACTTAGCGTGGCCATTTGCGTCGAGGCTAAAATTTAATTCTAAATGGTAGAGGATCATTGAAATGAAGAAGAGGAAGAAGAAAAGTAAATTCAAGAAAGAATTCGAGAAAAATGCATCCTGGGTTACATTCTCAATTATGCGTCTTTTGTTTACCTTTCTGCCGGAAAAGGCTTTTCCGGCTATTGTCCGCTATCTGGAGGTGATTTCTCGGCCATTTACCAGGAAGTGGCGAAGAATAGCACTGGAAAACCTTAATTTAAGTTTAGGGAAAGAAAAAAGTAAGGGAGAAATTGACTACATTTACCGCGCTTGCCTTCGAGAAGTAGCCCAGTCTTTTTGTGAATTGATTTCCGCAATGGTTTCGCTTTTTAGTAACCCCTCGGTCCTCAGTCGCTTAAAAGAAAAGTTTGTCTTGGAAGGAGAAGGAAATCTAAAGCAGGCTCTATCCAGGGGAAAGGGTGTAATAGGGCTCTGTGCACACTTTGGGAATTTCACATTGATGGGGTCAGGACTTACTTCCCGCGGATATCCATATGCGTTAATCGTTCGACCGGCGGATGAATCCAGAGTAGAAACGTACTTCCAGAAGTGGAGAGACAGATTAGGCTATGACTCGATACCTGCCCTGCCTAGGTCTACAGCAGTGCGCAGGTCTCTCATGGCTCTTCGACAAAACAAGATACTTGCTCTTTTTGCCGACCAGAACAAGGCAAAAGGTGGAGTATTTGTCGATTTTTTTGGCCGTCCAGCAGGAACTGTTATTGGGCCTGCGGTCATGGCCTTGAGAACTGGTGCGCCCGTAATTCCTATATTCAATGTGCGCCAGGGAGGAAACAAGCAAAAAGTTATTATAGGTAGGCCTGTCGAATTTGAGATATCGGGTGATGAAGAAAAGGACGTTGTATCCATTACGGCCAAGATTACCAAAGTTATAGAGGAGTTTGTCCAGAAGTATCCCACCCATTGGTGGTGGTTTCACAACAGGTGGAAGGCTAAGCCAAAGAAAAAGGAAGAAGCAGAAACGCCAGAATCTTCGAGTCCATTCCTTTAAAATCTTGTAGGGGCGATTCCGATATATCAGGATGGTCGCCCGATTGATGGGGGCGAAGGTGGGATATATCGAAAGGGATAAAACAGCCAAGATTTTAGTCAAGGGCGTGAATTGGATTGGGGATTCAATATCTATGACCCCTGCTTTATCGGCCCTAAGAAAAGGATTTTCAAAGGCTCATATAAGCCTTTTGATTAGTCTTCGCGTGAGGGAAGTTTTTGATGGCAACCCCGATTTAGACGAACTAATTATTTATGATGAGAAGGGCAAAGAGAAAACTTTGACGGGGAAGCTTAGGTTTATTGAATCCTTAAGAAATAGAAATTTTGACATAGGCATAGTTATGCAACCACGTTCCTATCAAGCCGCTCTTTTCGTTTATTTGAGTGGAATTCCAGTTCGAATTGGCTATAGTCATTCCCTGAGAAACTTCCTACTAACCAAAAGGTTAAACTTTCCCAAGAAGCCTATTCACGACATAGATATGTTCTTAAACATTGTCCTTTCTCTGGGAGTGAGCCCGGGAAGGAAAGAGCCCTATTTGCCCTTCAGCCCAGAAGCCGACGAGTGGGCCGAAAAGTTTCTGAAAAAGAGTGGAGTTAAGCCAGGAGAGTTACTGATTGGTGTCAATCCTGGAGCATTTAAGCAATCAAAGAGGTGGCCAGAGGCGAGATATGCCCAACTATGCGACATGCTAATCAAAGAATTCAGGGCAAAAGTCATAATTTTTCAGGGGCCGGATGATGATAAAATTGTAGAGCGGGTAGCAACTTTGATGGGAGAAAAAGCCATAATAGCGAAAACAAGTATTAAAGAACTGGCTGCTGCTTGCCGCAGGTGCGAGCTATTTGTTGGCAATGATACCGGCCCTACGCATGTGGCTACTGCCAGCGGTACTCCGGTAATTGCTCTATTTGGCCCTGCAGATCCTGAACGCAGCCGTCCCTGGGGGAGGGAGAGTGTGGTCATAAAGAAGGACCTGCCGTGTAGCCCCTGTGCGAAGATAACTTGCAAGGAACTAAACTGTATGAAGTCAATCAGCGTGGAGGAAGTCCTCCAGGCCGTTAAGCTGCAGCTGGAGAGAATGAAGAAGTTAGATAAGGAGCGCCCTGCGACAATAGAGGATAGGAAAAACATTGGACGGGAAAATTCCACCAGGATTTGAGAAAGTAGTCATAGGCAAAACTACTTTATTGATAAGAAATAGGTATAAAGACCTAATACTGAGTCAAGGAAATATCTTCCTAAGAAAGATAAGAGAAGGAGGAGTGTCTCCAGGACTTGTTTCACCCAGTGGTAGGAGCCCAATTCTCTCAGTTCCAATTAGAGGTTCCAATGAGAGAATGATCATCAAGCATTATGAACACGGAGGATTACTTCGTAAGATCACCAGAGATGTCTTCTTTGGAAATTCAAGGCCTTTTCGAGAACTGGCTGTCCTTGAAGCTGCGTCCCTGAGAGGCCTTCGGGTTCCCGAAGTGATCGCGACGAGGGTCTCAAGGATTTTTGGTCCAGTTTATAAGGCAGAAATAGCCTACAGGGAGATTCCTGATAGCGCGAATTTGTTGGAATACCTGAACAGGGTAAATCAGAGACCTGCGACGGAGAAAACAGTCCTGAAAAGACAGATAATTAACTCCTTGGCAGAAACGATTAAGAAAATGCATAGCTCGGGAATATACCATGCAGACCTAAATGTCAGGAATGTTTTAATCCAGAATATCGGAAAAAAAATTCAAGTCTACCTCCTTGATTTCGATTGTTCCAGGATTAAGGAGAGTCTCACTCTCAGAGACAGGCTCAACAATCTGGCTCGTTTCAACAGGTCTTGCGAAAAATGGCGGGCGCCCATAACTAACACTGACAAACTGAGATTCTTTCTCTCCTATTCTAAAGGAGATAGATTAATAGAGTCAAATCCCAGAAAATATATTCGCAAATGCTCACGTTTGCACTGGAGACACAGAATATACTGGAAATTTTTCGGATAATGCCGTCATTCTGGTCGGGCACCCTTTAGGGTGCCGCCAAAAGGAGTTAACGAATTGAAAGATAGTTTGTTCATCACTAAGGAATTTTTTGACGCCAAGAAGCTTCGCACTCTCGAGGGCGCAAATCAAAACTCATCCCCCGATAAATTGGGGTCGTGGGACAGTGATTTGCTGGGGAGAAAAGAAGTCCGTCCTCCTTTTTTGGCTGAAATTCCAAAAGTTCTTAACAAACTATCTTTCAAATCGTAGCGGAATGTAGACACAATTTTCCCGATTGAAAATGGGGAAGCAGAATGTAACGGCAGAGATAGGATGGGAGATAAATGAGCAGACTTTCTGTAGTCATCATCACATATAATGAAGAAGAAAATGTCAAAAGTTGTCTGGAAAGCGTGAACTGGTCAGATGAGATTATAGTTGTTGACTCTTTCAGTAGCGATAAGACTGTAGAGATTGCTAAAGGATACACCACTAAAGTATTTCAAAACAGATGGACAAATTTTTCCCAGCAAAAGAATTTGGCTTTGGAAAAAGCAAACAATGAATGGGTACTAAATATAGATGCTGATGAGAAGGTGACACCAGAATTGAAAGAGGAGATCTTGGCAATTGTCAATTCTCAGTTCCCAACCTTCGAGGGTTACTACATACCCAGAAAAAATCATTATCTGGGAAGATGGATCAGACATTGCGGGTGGTATCCAGATTACCAGTTAAGGTTGTTTCGAAGGGATAGGGGAAAGTTTAGCAATCGCCTCGTACACGAGTCAGTCGCAGTAGAAGGCACGAAAGGCTATCTAAAAGCGTGCCTGGACCACTATTCGTACAGAGATCTATCCGACCATTTGACTCACATAGATATGTTCACTACGTTAGCTGCTACACAGATGTTTAGAGATGGTAAGAGAGCAAGATTCTTTGATTTACTATTTCGACCGTTTACTAAGTTCATAAACATGTACTTAATCAAAAGAGGTTATCTGGACGGGGTTTATGGGTTTATCGTTTCAGTTATGGGCAGTTTCTATCTATTTACTAAGTATTTGAAGCTCTGGGAACTATCAAAGAGGAGATTCCGTTGAAAATTGCCGCTATACTGCCACATCTGGAAGTTTTCGGAGGAGTGAGAAGGTATATTGAGATAGGGAACAATTTCGTAAAAAGAGCCCACTCCTTTAGAATATACCACTCAGATGGCAGCCGTCCAACTTGGCTGGAGTTTCTTGGTGAGACAAGACCCGTAGAACGGGTAACTTTGGAAGAGAATGACATTGCGATATGTAGCGACTACTCAGTGCTTCATTACTTAGAGAGAGCGAATGCGAAAAAGAAAATTTTCTATTGTGTTCTCGAGCATAGGAATAATCGAAAAGCATGTGCCAATAGGAATTTTCTCATAATGGGAAATTCTACCGGAATATGCGAGGTGGTAAGGCGAAAATACGGGAGAGAATGTATTAAGGCAATTGGCGGGATAAATCCGGAATTATTCCACCCCGTGAAAACGAAAAAGGACAACCACCAAATAAGAATCCTCTGTTACGGGAGGTTGTACAAGAAGAGGAAAGGTATAGATAAAGTGGTCAGGGCAGTTGAGCTATTGAGTAAAAGCTACTCTTCTTTAAGGCTTTTCCTATTCGACACACCCGTTGGCGATCCTAGGGTCGATGCCCGTCAGATGCTCCAAACCAAGATTCCAGTTACATTTTTCACCGCTCTACCTCAGGGAAAGATGGCAGACCTCTACTCTCAAGCAGATATTTTTGTTAGCGCTGAGAAGCGAGCCGGATGGAGCAACCCTTGTGCCGAAGCCATGGCGTGCAAAGTTCCAGTAGTCTGTTCTGCTTCAGGGACTAAAGATTTTGCCAGGGACGGGGATACTGCCCTCGTCTTTCGTTTTAGATATCCCCTTCTAATTGCAAAGAAAATAAGAAGATTAATTGAGGATAGAGATCTAAGAGAAGAGATAGCAGAAAGAGGCTACAATAAGATTCAAGAATATACGTGGTCAAATCTCGTGGAGAAGTTAGAGAAACAATTTATGGGCTTCCTGAAGTGAAAAGGGGCAGGTGCTTTTTTAGCGTCGCCATTTTGGCTACTGTCTGGAGTGGAAAAGGTACGCAGTCCCTATTCTTGGAAGGGATAATGAGAGTTTGTTTTTTCGGCGGTTACAATCCCAATTATATACGTAATGTAATTATTAAGGAGGGGCTGGCAAAAAGTGGCGTGGAAGTAGTGGAATGCCATGCAAAGTCAAAATTCAAATTCTGGCTCAGATACCCGATGCTGTTGTCTAAGCATCTTAGAATGTTACCTGTGAAGTACGACTTAATTTTTGTTCCTGCATTCCGGCACAAGGATATGCCTCTGGCTAGGCTGATTGGGCTATTGACCAATAAGCCCGTAGTTTTCGATCCACTAGTTTCAAGGTATGAAACCAAAGTTCTTGACCAGAAGAGAGTGACACCATATTCCCTCCAGGCAAGATACAATTTCGAGATAGACAAATTATCCTTTAGACTCGCCGATATGATTCTGGTTGATACCTCGGCGCATGCGGACTACTATGCGAGGGAATTCGGAATAGATAGAATCAAATTTAGGCGAATCCCGGTGGGAGTGGCGGATGAGCCATTTTCTCTATTCAAAACCAGGGGGCAAGAAAAGCGTAGAGAACAAAGCAATTTTCTGGTTCAATTTTATGGTTCATTCCTTCCTTTGCAAGGAATAGAGTATATTGTGCAAGCGGCCAGAATAGTGCAAGACAAGGATAAGACCATTCGTTTTGAATTGATAGGTTCAGGACAGACTTTTCCTATGATTAAAGAGTTGGTCGAGGATTTGGGATTAGAAAATATGATTTTACGAAACTGGGTCCCTTTCAATGAGTTACCGGAGGTGGTTTCTGGTGCAGATATCTGCCTGGGAATATTCGGAAATACGGAGAAAGCGTTAAGGGTAGTTCCCAATAAAGTCTTTCAGTGCTTATCTTTGAAGAAGGCTGTAATTACTGGAAGAACTCCGGCTATTCTCGAATATTTCGTTGATGGGGAGAACATTTTTCTCTGCGAGCCAGCGAATGCTGACTCTTTAGCAGAAACGATAATGATATTAAAGGATAACGAAGAATTGCGAAAAAAAATTGCTGAGAATGGATATAGATTAATTCAAGAAAACTTTACCTCGGCAGTAATTGGCAGGCAACTGAAAGAAATTTTGATTAAGACTTTGGGCTAAAAGATTGAATACTATATTGCATATTGATTCAGCAAAAACCTGGAGAGGCGGTCAGCAACAGGTTCTATATCTTGCAGAAAGACTAAAAGACTACGATAATTTAATTGCCTGTCCTCCTCAAGGCTCCCTGGCAGAGAAAGCGAAAGCTATGGGCCTGAAAGTTTTGCCAGTTGACATGTATGGGGAGTGGGACCTAATCGCAGTATGTAGATTGAAAAAGATAATAAGAGATAACTCTATTGAAATAGTTCATCTCCACTCTCCCCATGCACACTCATTGGGCCTTCTGGCAGCAAGAAGTGCCGGGAATTGCAAGGTCGTTCTTTCCCGCAGAGTGGATTTTCACATCAGGAGGAATATATTGAGTCGCCTGAAGTATTCAAAAGTTGACAGGATAATAGCAATTTCCGAGAGGGTTAAGAAGGTCTTAGTGGCTGATGGTTTACCCGGGGAAAAAATTGATGTTATTTACAGCGGAGTAGATTTGAAAAAATTTCAGAACGTAAAAGGAAACTATCTTATTGCTGAATTAGGACTGAATAGGCATAAATTACGCGTAGGTAATATTGCCGCTCTTGCATGGCATAAAGACCACACGACTCTTATTGAGGCCGCGAGAATTGTCGTAGATAAATTCCCCGGGGTAATCTTTCTAATAGTCGGAGAAGGCTCTCTCCGTAGAGAGATAGAGATCCTGATTAGAAAATTTGATTTACAGGAAAAGGTGAAATTACTCGGATTTCGTCAGGATATTCCGGCAATTCTTTCCATTCTCGACCTTTTTGTGCTTTCTTCCAGCTGGGAAGGATTAGGCACTTCCCTCCTCGATGCTTTTGCTTCTAAACTTCCTGTGGTGGCCACTAATGTGGGAGGAATCCCGGAGATTGTCAGAGATGGAGTAAATGGGATTCTGGTTCCTCCCGGGAATCCAGGTGCTTTAGCTGGAGCCATTATTTGCCTTCTGAAAAATAGAGACCTTGCACGTCAGATGGCGGAAGAAGGTTTTCGACTGGTAAGGGAAAAGTTCAGTATAGAGAAAATGGTTGAAGAGACAAGAAAAATCTACGACCGCTTAGTAACATAGAACTTTATGCCCGTGACAGTCACGGGGGATGTCCAATGAATATTTTTCACTACTATCCAAAGGTGTTGCCTGTAAAAAAGTACGGAGGGACCCAGAGGATAGCCGTCAATCTAATGAATGTACAAGTGAAGATGGGACACAGGGTATATCTCCTCAGCCTGACTGGCACGAATTTACCATTCTTAAATGTGACGACAGTAAAAAGGCCAGTGCAAAATTTTGAAGCCTATGTTCCTGACAACATAGATATTATTCAGTTGTATAGTACTCCACAGGACGTTCCGCGCAAACCCTACTTAGTCAGGATTGGAGGAAATGGTAAGCCCGGGGAAAAATTTCTACCCAATACAGTATTCGTGAGTAGAAACCATGCTATTCGCCATGGGAGCACACATTATATTTACAGCGGCATTAGTGTTGATGATTTCATTTACAGAGAGAAAAAGGAAGACTATTTTCTTTTTCTGGCAAAGGTTTCCTGGAAAGTAAAAAATGTGGACTTAGCCATAAGGTTGGCGAAGGTGATGGGATTCAAACTTATCGTTGCAGGGGGCTGGGGGCTCTCCTTTAGGAGGAACATCAAATTTGTGGGAGAGGTAGACGATAGAGCGAAAGCCGCTCTTTTAGCAGGCGCAAAAGCTCTCATTTTTCCCACAAACTGGGAGGAGCCGATTGGTAACGTGACGCTTGAAGCATTAGCTTCAGGGACACCTGTAATTACCACCAATAAAGGAGCAATGCCCGAAGTGATCACTCCCGATGTCGGCTTTCGCTGTGACACCTTTCGGGAATTCGAAGAAGCTATAAACAGAATCGAGGAAATCAGTCCAAGGAAATGCAGAGAGCGAGTGGAAAGCAATTTTACAGCTGAAATCATGGCAGATAAGTATACAAATGCATATCAAAAAATAATTCAAACGGGCAGCCTGTAAACAATTAGTTCCGTCCTCGTTGCTGTAATTATGTGGCTGTAACGACTTTAGATATTAAGGAAAAAAGTTGAAGGTAAGCGGATTTACTTTTGTGAAAGATGCTATTAAATTTTCGTTTCCTGTGATGGAGTCTATTAAATCTATACTACCCATCTGTGATGAATTTATAGTAAATGTAGGCAAGTCGGATGACGGCACTCTCGACCTCATCAGTTCCATCAGGAATGGAAAAATTGAGATAATCGAATCTGAATGGGATGTGAACTTAAAGTATAGAGGCCGGATTCTGGCACAGCAGACAGATATTGCCCTGGCAAAATGCAGGGGCGATTGGTGTTTCTATTTACAAGCTGACGAGGTGGTCCACGAGCGAGACCTGGGAAAGATATTGAAACGTATGGAAGAAGAACTTCCCCATGAAGGGGTTGAAGGGCTCATATTTAACTGGATACATTTCTACGGAGATTACTCAACTTTTATAAATTCATACCACTGGTATCAACGCGAAGTGAGGATAATCAGGAACTTTCGAGGCATATCTTCCTGGAGCAGTGCCCAGGGTTTCAGGCACAACGGAAGGAAATTGTGGGTAAAAGATACTGGCGCTCATATTTTCCACTATGGCTGGGTGCGGCCTCCGGAAATAATGGCAGCAAAGAAACGCTATCACGACTCCCTGCACCACGGGAAGGACTGGAAGAAGGAATATAAGAGTGTAGAATACGACTATCTCAAACACATCGACCCGGCGATGCTGAAGAAATACAGAGAGAGCCATCCCGGCGTAATGCAAGAAAGAATCAAGGGGTGGCAGGGAGAATTAGATATTTCAAAGCGTACCCACCAACTGACCTCCAAAGACATAAGAAATAGAATCTCGGATTTCATTGCCAGGAAGACAGGGTGGAAAATTGGAGAGTATAAAAATTTTGTTCTCATAAAATAGGTAGGGGGCGGACTTGCTCACCCTACCGGAGTCCTCCCGAAAGGGAGGTCTTGAGGTAGTCGCTCCGATTCATCGGAGTGTCTGGAAGCAAAAGAAAAGTTAGTTTGCTCCTCGCAAACCAGCTTTTCTTGAGAAGCTATGTGCTTAAGCAGATAGTCCGGTACGATGGCACTCTGTGACCACTCCATAGAAAGGAGGAGTATTTTGGCAGAGACATTGGGAAGTTTAGTTGACAAATTGACGATTAAGAACATCAGACTCAACAATTTGAGAAAAGCAAAAAGGAAGAGCCGAAATAAGATAGATATAGTTCAAGCTCAGCGCGAAGATCTAATCGGGGAAATGAATGAATTTTTGGCTCAGGCACTGAAGGGAAAAGTAAAGTTGAAAGATGAAAAGGTAAAGCTCTATAAACAGGCGGGGCAAAAAAGGAAGGTTTCTGGAACATTGGGAGCCCTGGTAGATGGCTTGTCTCAGACAAACGTTCAACTCTGGCATCTTGAAGACGAAGCTAGAAGGTCCGATGTGAACGATGCCTATATTGGAAGGATTAAGAAAAAGATAGACATTGCCAACCAAATTCGGAACGACCTCATTGACCGAATTGATGAGTTACTAGAAAGGAAAATTAAGAAGTGGAGATGATATCCCAGGAATTCCGAAGGATACTGATTATCAGATTGAGCGGGATAGGCGACGTCGTGCAAACCCTTCCCCTTCTGGTAGCTTTGAGAAAGAGATATCCCCATGCATATATTGCCTGGCTGGTTCAGAAAAGGGCGGAAGAGGTTCTACTTGGACATCCCTACCTCAATGAAGTGATTGCCTTTGAGAGGGATAGGTGGGTTAGTAGACTGTGGCCACTTATGAAGAAATTAAGGCAGAGAAGATTCGACCTTGTGGTAGACTCACATGGGCAGCTACGCAGTGGTCTTTTCGCCTACATAACAGGCGCAAAGGTGAGACTCGGCTTCAGCCCTAAGAACGGCAGGGAATTCAATTCAATGTTTATTAACTTTAAAGCTCCTCCATTTCCTGAAGACCGGCACGCAGTGGAAAGATACCTTGCGCTAGCCACTGTTCTCGGAGCTGAAACGGAAACGAAAGAATTTCTAATTCAGATTGGAGAATCAGAAAAGGAATACGTGGAGCATTTTTTGAAGGAGAAAGGAATAGAGACGGGAAAGATTCTCATTGCTTTAAATCCCGGGTCAAGATGGAAGAGCAAGATTTGGCCCAGCAAGAACTACGCCCATCTGGCAGACGTTCTCATAAAAGAATTCAAAGCGAAAATAATACTACTCTGGGGTCCTGGCGAAGAAAATCTAATCGCATCCATAAACAGTTCGATGGAGGAGAAACCCATTATTGCTCCCAGGACAAGTCTCAAGGAGTTAGCTTCTCTCATCTCCAGGTGCACACTGTTCATAGGGAGTGATAGTGCGCCTCTCCATATTGCTTCAGCACTATCCATTCCGTCAATCGGACTTTATGGCCCTACCGACCCAAAGAGGAATGGCCCCTATGGTTCAGGGAATGTCGCAATCAAGAAAGACCTGGCTACACTCTCTTGCCTCAGAAAAGGTTGCAGGAAGTGCAAGCACCAGGACTGCATGGAACTTATAACAGTTGAAGAAGTTGTAAACACGGCAGAAAATAAGATGAAGGAATTAGGAATTGCAGGAAGTGGTAAATGGACGTAGAAACGTACAGAAAGACTAGATATGAGGGTATAGACCAGAAAATAGTTGACAACAGAGAACGGAAGATACTGCAGAAAATTTTTGGGCATATAGATGGAAAGGATATCTTTGTATTAGATGTTCCCTGCGGCTATGGACGCTTTTCTGATTTGCTCCTGAAAAGAAGTCTCAATTTGACCAGTATAGACATCTCTTTTGCTATGGTCCGGGCTGCTAAGGAATATTCTCCTTCCCAGAGTTCCCGTCACCGCTTCCTGGTAGGAGATATAGAGCATCTACCTTTAAAGGATAATTCTTTCGATTGTGTTGTAACTATAAGGTTATTCCAGCACATTCTTCAGCCGGGTAGGCGATTACAGATTCTAAGAGAACTCCATAGAGTGACAAAAGAAATCGTGATACTCTCATTTTATCGCTATAATATCTTACATAGCATTGAGAGGTGGGCAAAATGTCGGATTAAGAATGTCAACAAAAGAATAAGCATGTTGCCCCTCCGGAGTTTTGCTAAAGAATTTAATTCGGCTGGATTTAAGATGTTGAATCTATTCCCGGTGATAAGGCATTTTCATGCTCATAATATCGTTGCATTACAAAGGGTTGAATGATAAAATTATATTAGCAATTATTTGAATTATATGCTAAAATAATTAATTATTTTGTTGGGAACATTCCCTTAATGGTAAGAGAGTATCTAATACAATACGAGCAACATTTCAATTCTTGGTGAGAAATGAAAATTGTCGGTGTCATTCCAGCTCGCTACGATTCGAAGCGGCTTCCGGGTAAGGTCTTAGTTGACGTGCTGGGTAAGCCCTTAATTCAGAGAGTATACGAGCAAGCAAGGAAGGCAGAACTTCTGGACGACATCTTGGTAGCCACAGACAACCAGAAAATTTTTGAAGTAGTTCAAATTTTTGGGGGCAAGGCAATAATGACCTCTTTTGACTGCAAGAGTGGTACCGACAGATTGGCCGAGGTAGCCAGAAGTTTAGATGCAGATATCTTCCTGAACATTCAAGGCGATGAACCTCTGATTTCTCCAGAAATCATATCAGAAGTAGCGCGGGCAATGGTTGAGGATAGTGCAATCGATATAGCCACAGTGGCGAGAAAAATAAGCACACAAAAGGAGCTTAATAACCCCAATGTGGTTAAAGTAGTAATAGATAATAATGGATTTGCTCTCTACTTTTCCCGTGGGCAAATTCCCTATGTCAGGGGTTCTACAGACTTGAAAAATGTCAATTTGGTCTATTATAAACATATTGGCCTCTATGCTTACAAAAGAGACTTTCTTCTACACTTTGCCCAGATGGAGCAAGGCCTTCTGGAGAAAATAGAGGATTTGGAGCAACTGAGGGTTTTGGAGAATGGGTACAAGATAAAAGTAGTGATTACGGAGTATGACTCCATTGGCGTGGACACCCGAGAAGACCTGAAAAAAGTGAGAAAGATGCTAAAAAGTTCCACATAAATGATAACCTTTGTGGAAGAGGTGACAGTCGCATAGGGGCGACTCTTGTGGTTGGCCGGTTAATAGACGCCGATTTTTACATGGACTGATTCACAAAAGATAGTTTTTCATCGCTTAGGAATTCTTTAACGCCAAAAAACTTCGGACTCTGGAAGGCGCAAATCGAAACTCCTCACCCCCGACCTGTCGGGGGTTCGTCAGACAGCGATTTGCTTCCTGGGCGAAATAGCTGTCCTCGTTTTTTGGCTAAAATTCCTGAAGCGCTTCAAAAACTATCTTTTGTTCGGATTTTAGGGGAAGAAGTGACAGCCGCGCAGAGGCCGACCTTGGTCGCCCGGTTAAAGCACTGGTCGGACAGGACTCCAAATCCCGATGGAAGCGTCGGACTCCTTCGGAGTTGATTCACATAAGGAGGTCTTGTGAGCATTGACAGAGAGCTATTAGACATTTTGGCATGTCCCAAATGCAAGGGCAACGTCCATCTAAACGAGGAAGAAGATGGGATAATTTGTGACAGCTGTAAGCTAAAATATCCTATCAGAGACGATATTCCCATTATGTTGATTGACGAAGCCATTCCAATAGAATAATTTGGATTTTGGAATTTGAGATTTATATTGTAGGGTTTTATGCCAGGAATTTGGGATTTGGAATTTGGGATTTGGAATGTAGGGTTTATGCCCCTAAGGAGTTTTTGGGGAATTTAAATGGTGAATGTAGTGAAGATTGGCGATATTCAAATCGGCGGCAACACTCCTCTGGTTCTTATTGCCGGTCCTTGCGTTATTGAATCGGAGGAGAATATTAGAAGAACAGCAAAAGAATTAAAAGAGATTACTAGGGAAATAGATATGTCTTTTATTCTGAAGTGTTCCTACGATAAAGCCAACCGTACTTCCATTAAATCCTATAGGGGCCCAGGGGTAGAGAGAGGGTTGGAAATTTTGCGGGAAGTGAAAGTTAAATTTGATGTTCCATTACTAGTCGATGTTCATCGAATAGAAGAAGTTGAATCGGTCAGCAAGGTAGCCGATATCTTACAGGTCCCGGCGTTCTTATGCCGGCAGACTGATCTGGTCATATCTATGGCCAGGACAGGAAAGCCAATAAATGTAAAGAAGGGGCAATTCCTCGCCCCCTGGGATATGAAGAATGTGATAGAAAAGATAGAATCCGTTGGGAACAAAAAGATTCTCTTGACAGAAAGAGGGAGTTGCTTTGGTTACAATAATTTAGTTGTGGATATGAAGTCTTTACCTATAATGAGGTCTTTCGGTTATCCTGTAATTTTCGACGCCACCCACAGTGTTCAAAAACCGGGAGCAAAAGGAACTGCCACTGGTGGAGAGAGAGAATACGTCCCATTCCTGGCTCAGGCAGCAGTGGCAACTGGTATAGACGGACTTTTTTTGGAGGTTCATCCTGAGCCAGAAAAAGCTCTGAGCGATGGTCCAAACATGGTGAGGTTGGACCAGGTAAAAGAACTACTGAGAAAACTATTAAGGATAGATAAGATAGTAAAGACAATCTGAATAGTAGTTCACATTAATTATCAGCCGGATTTATGAACTATGAGTTAGGTCTGAGACCTTGGAGGCATATATGCGTTGTCCTAAATGCGGGTATGTCAACCAGGAAGATGCCAAATCCTGCGTAAAATGTAAGGCAGACCTCAGAAATATCCTGATAGAAGGTCCAACCTGGAAATGGCATCTGAAAGTTCTGGCAATCATCTATGCCATTTTGGGTGTTGCTTATATTTTGTTACGCATATTTTTGAAAGATTAGTTTACTGTCTCGCTTGGAGGAAGGGCTGGGTCGAGGGAGAATTTAAGGCCTGGCTCCTGATTATTTTCCATTATGGATGCTTTACCTGTATATAATAACGGAGGGTCTTTTGGGAAGCATTGAAGAAGCGAAAAGAGTACTGAAGATTGAAGCTAAGGCTATAAGGAATCTTATCCCTGCTATTGGCCATAATTTCGAGAAGGCAGTTGAAATGGTAGCTTCCTGTAAGGGAAAGATTGTGGTTATGGGCATGGGAAAATCGGGATTAATTGGGAAAAAGATTGCGGCTACTTTGGCCTCTACGGGCACTCCCGCATTTTTCTTACATCCAGCGGAAGGGATTCTTGGCGACGTGGGGATGATGACTGAAGGAGATTTAGTCCTGGCAATCTCGTATAGCGGTGAGACTGAAGAAATTGAGAAACTGTTGCCGCTGATAAGGAAAATGAATTTAAAGTTAATAGCTATAACTGGCGCACTTAAATCGAAATTGGCAAAAGAGAGCGACCTGGTTATTAATGTGAAAGTGGAAGAGGAAGCCTGTCCTTACAATATCGTTCCCACTGCAAGTACAACAGCGATGTTAGCTACGGGTGATGCTTTGGCAATATCTCTGTTGAAGAGAAAGAAATTCAAAAAAGAGGACTTTGCTCGTCTCCATCCGGGCGGAACCCTTGGCAAAAGGCTACTTCTCAAGGTCAGGGACATAATGAGAAAGGGCAGAGATAATCCTATTATCCATCAGGAAAAGACCGTGAGAGAAGCACTATTGATAATGACTAAAACGCGCTTGGGAGCAACGAGTGTCGTTGATAGTTCCGGTAAATTGGTGGGATTTTTTACTGACGGTGATTTGCGACGCAGGTTACAGAAGGATGAAAAAATTTTGGAGAAAAAAATTTGTGCAGTGATGACCAAAAATCCAAAGACAATTGCAGGGGACAGAATGGCTGTGGAAGCGGCAAAGATGATGCAGGACAAGAAGTTCGATAATATACCCGTAGTAGATGGAAAGGGGCATCCGATAGGTATTGTGGACGAGAGAGACCTTCTTTCAGAAGGCATCCTCTAAGTAGTGAGGGCTTTATGCCCATAATTTTTGATTTTTGATTGGTAGTGCGGAGGTTTATACCTGTAACGACCTGAGGTATGACGAAATGGATGGAAAAATCAAAGCAAAAGCAAAGAAGATACAAATGATAGGAATGGACGTCGATGGTGTGCTTACGCCGGGCGATATTGTGATTATGGAGTCCGGAGAAGAGATAAAAAGCTGGAACGTTAAGGACCGTATGGGATTTAATCTTGCTAGACGGTCAGGAAATTTGAAGTTTGCCTGGATATCAGGAAGAGCGTGCAAACAGGTCGAACAGACGGCAAAAGAGTTAAGGATAGAAGCCGTTCGCCTCAAAAGAATGGATAAAAGCGAAGCTTTAGAAGAGATTTTGAAAGAATTTAAACTTGATGCCAAAAACTTCGCATATATTGGAGATGACCTTGTGGACATACCAGTTCTGAAAAGAGCAGGGCTATCTTTCTGTCCCAAAGACGCCCCAGAAGAGGTTAAACAGGTGGTAGATTATGTAACCAGAGCTGAGGGCGGGCGAGGTGTTCTCAGGGAAGTAATTGAGATGATATTGAAATCGCAGGGGAAATGGGAAGAGGTTACTCGAGAGTATTGCAGTAAACCCCGTTAGAAATTTTGTACTATTGACCCCATTTGGAAATAGATTTCTAACGGGATAAATAAACGACCAATCAATATTGTTATGAGTAAGAAAAACTTTTTCTGGGTATTTATTTTTGCTATTTTTTTTGTTTTATCGGCATGTGCAAAGGAAAAGTCAGAAACAGGAAAAGCAGCTGATAGAGGATCTTTCCCTGAACAGGCTATAGAAAATTTTACGTTGACCCACACCAGTCAGGGAAAGAAGCAGTGGGAGCTGGAAGCAGACAGGGCAGAAATTTATGAACGGGAAGGAAAGACAATTGTACAGAGACTCAAAATCAAGTTTTATGACCAGGGCAAAATTACTTCCGTTCTAACTGCTAGGGAGGGAGAACTTTATTCTCAATCAAGTGATATGGAAGTGAGGGGAAATGTTGTAGTGACCTCTGAACAACAGAAAGCAACTTTGAGGACAGAAAGCCTAAAATGGGACTCCAAACGAGAGAAAATAGTTACGGATGATTGGGTTCGCCAGGAAAGGAATAATACAATAATTACAGGACAGGGCTTAGAGTCAGACCCGGAGCTGGAGAAAGTTATCATAAAAAAGGACGTAAAAGTAGTCTATAGATAACACAACTATGAAACGAGACTCCTCCTGACCAGGAAACTGGCCAGGATAAATTCTTGCGGTAACAATTGCGATGAAAAAGAGTATTCTATTGTTTTTCCTATTCATTCTGGTGAGAGTGGTTTGGGCCGAGAGGCCGAAAGAGCCAGTGAACATTACAGGGGAGAGAATGGAAGTATTGAGGAGGGGTGAAGTCACCCGCTTTTTTGGCAATGTAAGGCTGGTTAAAGGAAAGGATGTAATCACTTCCGATATGATGGAGCATTATGAGAAAAAGAATTATGTGGTAGGAAGAGGGAACGTGCATGTTATGGCTTATCCAGAAGAATTTGTTAGACTCGAGGCCTTTTCTGATAAATTAACCTACAATGTGGAGAGCGAGAAAACCATTCTAACTGGCAATCCCCGGGTTATGCGAATTGATGAGGAGAATGCCGAAAGCAGATTCAAGATGCAAGCACAGGTAATAAATCTATTTAGGAAGGAAAGTACTGTTCATGCAGAAGGTGATGCCAGGGTAGAAGCAAGGGAAATGGTTGCTACAGCTGACCTTGTTGACTATGACTATGAAACAAGAAAGATTATTCTATCTGGAGGCTCTCCCCATATCTATCAGGATAACCAGGATGTACGCGGTGATTACTCAGCGCAAGTCATTACTATATTTACAGATGAACAAACAGTCGTCATGGAGGGAAATGTAAAGGCATCTATCTACCCCAAGGCCAGATAGTGTGGTCAGTTTATGGTGCCAATTGAATGCTAAAAAATGAGCCTCATAGCACGTGGTCTGGTTAAAAGATATTCACATCGCAAAGTTGTTGACGACGTAGAGATAGAGATAAACCCGGGCGAGATTGTGGGTCTTTTGGGTCCAAATGGGGCAGGTAAGACAACTATATTTTATATGATTGTGGGCCTTCTTCGTCCCGATAGAGGAAGGATATTACTGGAGGGAAGAGATATAACACGGTTACCAATGTACAAGAGGGCCAGACAGGGGATTGGCTATTTGTCCCAGGAACCCTCTATATTCAGACAACTTACTGTCAGAGAGAACATATGGGCTATCCTGGAGACTACTAAACTTAGCCGTTCGGACAAGAACGAAAAATTGAGAAGTCTGCTGCGAGAGTTAGGTGTAGAGGATTTAGCAGAAAATAAGGCTCACTTATTATCCGGCGGAGAAAAGAGAAGGGTAGAAATTTCCAGAGCTCTGGTAACCACTCCGCAATACATTCTCTTGGATGAGCCTTTCGTAGGCATTGACCCCATAACCACTGTGGAGATTCAACAGATTGTTGGTCGGCTCAGAAATAAAGGATTGGGAGTGCTGGTTACAGACCATAATGTCAGAGAGACACTGGAAATCATTGATAGAGCTTATATTATGTATGAGGGAAAGATTCTGCTCTCGGGAACTGCCAAAGAGTTGTTAGAATCAGAAGAAGCCCGCAAAGTTTACCTTGGTGAAAAATTCAGGATGTAGCAATTCAGTTTCACAGATGATTCCTAACTGGTTTGACAAAATTGCTGAAATGTAGTTTAATTATATTAAAGAAGAGCGAAAAAAGGCGATTCTGCATAGGAGGTAAGAGAAATGAGGATTATGGACTTTCTTTGCAAGGATGCCATTGAAGTGGATTTACAGGCAACCAAAAAGAAAGAGGTACTAAGAGAATTGATTGATAAATTAGCAGCCGCAAAAGGGATAAAAGAGGATGGAAAAGAAAAGATACTTCACGCTCTATTAGAAAGGGAAAAATTAGGTTCTACCGGAATTGGACAAGGGGTAGCAATTCCCCATGCTAAAACAGACAAACTAACAGAAATTATATGTGCATTTGGGACATCCAAGAAAGGAGTGGAGTTTGACGCTTTAGATGGAGAAAAGGTGTACATTATTTTTCTCCTGGTCGCTCCACAAGACTCAGCGGGAATGCATTTAAAAGTCCTGGCGAAGATATCCAGGCTTCTTAAAGATAAGTTTTTCCGCCAAGCATTACGGGAAGCGAAGACTGCAAGCGAAGTAATCAAGATTATCAAGGAAGAAGATACATATTGATTTTACAAAGATATATGGCACAAACAGGTAAGAGGTGATTCCATATTGGGAGAGCTCCTGGTTAGTGAATTACTTAAAGATAAGGATGTAGAGTTTGATTTGCATCTGGTAGCAGGAAAAGAAGGGTTAAATCGCAAAATAACCAGATGGGAAATTCATCGTCTAGGTCTCGCTCTATCGGGCAAGGTAGATACTTTACCGTCCGGTCAACCTCAGATTTTGGATCGGGAAGAACTGGATTATTTAGAGAAATCAAACTTCAAGGAAAGAACTACTTTGTTGCGACGGATATTGTCAAAGGGAATCCCTTGTTTTATTTTTACCAGTAATTTTGACCCTCCTGAGGGGTTTATAAAAATGGCGCAGAAAGCGAAAGTTCCCGTCTTGAGAACTCCGATTTCCGTTTCTACATTCATAGATCGCCTTTCTCTCTTTTTAGAGGATAGACTTACATTAACTACCTCCGTTCAAGGAGTGATGGTTGAAATATACGGGCTGGGGATTTTGATACTAGGAGTCACGGGCATTGGCAAAAGCGAATGCGCCTTGGAACTTATTAATAGAGGACATCGCTTGATCGCCGGAGAGGTGGTAGGAATTAGACAGCGCAGGGGCAATGTTCTTATTGGCTTTGCCAAGGAGCCAATCCGCTACTATTTAGAAGTTCAGGGACTGGGAATAATAGATGTTGAAAAAATATTTGGAGCAAGTGCGGTAAGAAATTCCGCAAAGATTGACCTGGTAGTTAGGTTAGAAGACTGGGATAGGACCAAAGAGTACGAATTACTCGGTTTCGACCAGAATTATACGACAATTCTGGGAGTTAAAGTTCCGGAATTGGTGATCCCGATCCGCCCTGGAAGGAACATAGCAGTTATTATAGAAGTGGCGGCTATGAATCAGAGGCTGAGAAGAGAGGGATATTCTGCAATTGGAGAGCTAGACAAGGAAATAATAAGAATCACCCGGCGAAAGAAGGAAAAGAAGTAGCAGAAAAGGATTTGCTCACGGTGAACATATATGGCCAAGGGTAATTTCATCATTGTAACAGGGCTTTCAGGAGCAGGGAAAAGCCTGGCCTTGAAAAATTTTGAAGACTTGGGATACTTCTGCGTGGATAATTTACCTACCACTCTGATACCCAAATTTGCCGAGATCTGTTTACAGTTGAAGGACAAAATAAAAAGAGTCGCCTTAGGAATTGACATTCGAGAAGGAGATTTTTTAGACGACCTTTTTAGTTCATTAGAAGAACTGGGCAAAATGGGATTCACTCACCAAATTCTATTCTTAGAAGCGGGCAATTCTGTCCTGGTAAGAAGATATAGCGAAACAAGGAGAAAACATCCCCTGGATAGCGAAGGTAGAAGCATACTTGAGGTTATTATCAAGGAGAGAAAGAGGCTTATGGGAATAAAGGAGCGAGCTGATAAGATTATTGATACTACTGCTCTTACGCCCCAGGAATTTAAAGAGGTCATCTTTTCTAGCTTCAGAGAGGTGTCAGAGGGCGATACAATGAATGTCAGTTTAGTCTCTTTTGGCTATAAGTATGGTATCCCGGTTGACGCTGACCTGGTAATCGACACTCGTTTTCTACCCAATCCCCATTATGTAGAAAGGCTGAGGCCGCTGACTGGAAACGATGCGGAAGTTTCCCGGTTTGTTTTGAGGTCTTCTGTTACCCAGAAGTTCTTAAAAAAGTATTTCGCCCTGTTGAAATTCCTTATTCCCTACTATATTAAGGAAGGGAAATCTTATTTGACCATAGCTGTTGGTTGCACAGGAGGGCGCCACCGTTCAGTGACTATAATAAATGAACTGAGGAAGTCCCTGCAGAAGAAGTACCCTGTTAGAATTCAATACCGTGACATTGCAAAATCATCAATGTAAGCGGGACATTCTGCGCTCACCCACGGCCGGTGGACTGACATAGAAAATAGACATTGCGGAAGGGGTGACAAAGGCCAGAAATAGTCTGTTCATCGCTCATGAATTTCTTAAATGGTGCGGAAGTAAAGTTACCCCTATTGAGCGCAGGTCGGACAGGACTCTGTAATCCCAATAGAGACGTGGGACTCCTTGGGAGCGGATTCGCAAATGATTGGATTTATTGTTATAACTCATGGCGATTTCGGTAGCGAGTTGGTTAAAGCAGCTCAGTTTATCCTGGGAGAGCAGAAGGATGTGTGGGCATTATCGTTACATGAGAAGGATGGGTTGGAAACATTGACTGAAAAGATAGGAAAGATATTAAAGGAAGGCAACGAGCAATCAGAGGGAAAAATCATTCTTGTGGATATGTTGGGAGGTACACCAGCAAATGCCAGCTTGAAATTTGTTAATGACCGGAAAGTCGAAATTATCAGCGGGGTTAATTTACCCATGTTAATATCTGGATTGAATTATCGACAGTCTCTCCCTTTAAAGGAACTATCTCGCCTCGTCCGTCAGAAAGGAGAGGAGAGCATTCTCGATGTGAAGAAAAAGTTTCTTGATAAAATCTCAAAGGTGAAGAATAGATAATGGGCATGGTTTTGGTGCGAATTGATGACCGGTTAATTCACGGTCAAGTAGTTGAGAGCTGGATGAAGTTCTTGAAAATTAATCATGTGGTTGTAGTCAACGACTTTGTTGCCAGTGACCAAATGCAAAAGGCACTGTTTTCAATGGCAGTTCCAGACCACACCAAAGTAACCATTTTGACCATAGCTCAGGCGAAAGAGGCAATACTGGATGGCCAATTCGAGGGGGAGAGGGCGATGCTCCTTCTCGCTTCCCCTGGCGATGTACTTAATCTGATAAATGGAGGAGTAAAAATAAGAGAAGTAAATGTCGGTGGGATGCATTACTCTCCTGGGAAGAAACAGATTCTTAAAGCTATCTCGGTCAGTGAAGAAGAAGTTCGAACTTTTCAAGAGCTGGATAGAATTGGGGTTCACCTGGAAGCGAGAATGATTCCCGATGATGAGAAGATTGATGTAATGGAGATTATTAAGAAAGAGGTAGAGTAATTTTTCGGGGCCTGGATTTCGAGCGTCTCTGAGAAGTTTTCAGTAATATGAAAAAGATAAATTTCGCTTTTGGTATTCATAACCATCAACCAATCGGCAATTTCGAGAACATTTTTGAAGAAGCTTGCCAGAAGGCGTATTTTCCCTTCCTGGAAATTCTGGCAAAACATCCCAGTATAAAAACCACCTTCCATTTTAGCGGAATCCTTCTGGAGTGGATTGTTGACCATCATCCAGAATTTATCTCCAAGGTAAAGAGACTTTTGCAAGCCGGGCAAATTGAACTTATGAGCGGCGGTTACTATGAGCCAATTCTAGCGATGCTATACGAGCGCGATAGGACTGGTCAAATAATGAAATTGACTGAATATATACGTGGGCTATTTAATTACGAACCAAGAGGGATGTGGCTGGCAGAGCGTGTCTGGGAGCCACATCTTGCAAAGTCAATTTCTGAGGCAGGGGTAGAATATACTATCATCGACGATTTGCCCTTCAAGTCTGCTGGCCTTTTTGAGGAACAACTTTTTGGATATTATCTTACCGAGGAACAGGGCTATTCTATCAAAATTTTTCCTATTAATGAGAAACTGCGATTTCTCATACCTTTCCATCCAGTAGATGAACTCATGGACTATTTTAAATCCGAGGCGACTGAGAAGGAAGAGAAACTGGCAGTGATGGCCGATGACGGAGAGAAGTTTGGCATCTGGCCAGGAACGCATGACCTGGTCTATAAACAGAACTGGCTCGAAGAGTTCTTTTCCGAATTAGAAAAAAACGCAAAATGGATTAAAACATTTACCTTCTCCGAGTATATTACCAAATTTCTCCCCAAGGGCAGAATATACCTCCCCACAGGTTCCTACTCCCAGATGATGGAATGGGTTTTACCTACCAGGGCGAGGAAAGAATTTGCCGACATCCAGAGAGAAATCGAAAAACTGCCTCAATCCGAACGGTATGCGAGGTTTCTGAAAGGGGGTTTCTGGCGAAATTTCTTTGTCAAATACACTGAGAGCAACTGGATGCAGAAGAAGATGTTTCTGGTCAGCGCCAAGATTTCAGAAGCACTTCAGAACATAGGAATTCGGGAAACTGGCGGCACTCGGCCAGGGAATAAGTTATCAGTAAAGTCTATAGGACAAAATACAGAACTTCCAGATTGGTTGGAAAAAGCAAGAGATGAACTATGGAAAGGGCAATGCAACTGCGCTTACTGGCATGGCGTTTTCGGGGGCCTCTACTTTCCCCATCTAAGAAAAGCAACCTATACACATCTTATTAATGCGGAAAAAATTGTCGATGAAAAGAGCCAATCGGGTAGGGAGTGGATAAAAAAGGAAGAAATCGATTTTGACCTGGACGGAAGGCCAGAGGTTTTAGTGAGTAATTTCTTACTAAATGCCTACTTCAAACCTTCTGTAGGAGCGTCTCTCTTCGAATTGGATTACAAACCGCAAAATTTGAACCTGTTGACTACTCTGACTCGAAGGAAAGAGGCCTATCACGAGGAGATTATTCGGGCCAGTCTCTTTGATTCTAAAGAGGTGCAGAACAAAGGCGTAAAGTCAATTCATAATATAGAAAAAGTAAAAGACAAGACCTTAGCAAAATATCTTCACTATGATTGGTATGAAAGGGCCTCTTTAGTAGACCATTTTTTGCATCCCGATACTAAGATTGATGATTTCTCAACCTGCCAGTATGGGGAACAGGGAGACTTTGTCGATCAACCTTATATATATAGAATTGAACCGACCGGGGTAAGCTTTGTTAGAGAGGGGTTTGTCTGGGTAGGAGATTTTCAACAACCTATAAAAGTGGAAAAGAAGGTCGCCATAGCAGTCGACTCAGCGGAGATTCTCATTACTTATCAAATTGTCAACAGAGGAGAGAACCCGGCGGAATTATGGTTCGGCTCTGAATTTAACTTTTCTTTCTCCTCGCCGGAAAATAACGAGTGTTATTATTATGTGCCCGATAGGGAGGAGAGGAAGACTTTCTCTTCTTTTGGCGAATTCCTTGATTTAAAGAAAATTGTTATGCACGACGGTCATTATGGAATACATATGACATTGGAAATCGAGCCGCAATGTTCTTTGTGGCATTTTCCGATAGAGACGGTGTCAGAAGGGGATGCAGCCTACGAACGTATGTACCAACAGTCGGTTGTATTTCCCCACTGGAAGCTAAATATTAAACCTGAGAGCGGACAGACCATCACTTTGAAGCTGAAAATCGAAAACTTGTAAACTCCACGCGGAAAGAGTGAAATGGAGTGGTGGATAAAGCTACGCAGTTATCTTAAATGATTGGCGAAATTGTCTTGGTCAGTATCATAGGGGGATTATTGAGTTTAGATGTAAGTGCTTGGGGACAGATAATGGTCTCTAGGCCTATTGTCTCGGGACCTCTTATAGGTTTTCTACTGGGCGACCTAAAAACAGGACTGATTATCGGTGCTCTCCTGGAACTCATTTGGATAAATGTGATATCCGTGGGCGCGGCTATCCCCCCGGATGCGACAATAGTAGCTGTAACTTGCATGGCTCTGATAATGTTAACTGAAAAAACAGTCCAGCAGGGTAATAATTTTCAGGGTTCTTACAGAATGACAGTCCTGGCGCTCACTATGCCTCTGGGAGAAATTTTCAGAAGTGTAGATGTTAAGCAGAGGAGACTAAACGCACGTTTCGTTCACTACCTGGATCGAGAGATTCCCAAGGGTAATTTAGGTGCCGTGGAAAAAGTCAACTATTTAAGCTTATTTCTCTTTTTCCTTAAAGGTTTCCTCTTTTCATTGATTGCAATTAGCGTGGGTGCATATTTTCTGCCAACATTATTTTCCTATCTGCCGTATGGCATATTAGAAGGTTTAGATCTTTCATACAGGCTACTGCCCGCCCTGGGTTTAGCAGTAGCTTTTAACGCCTTCAGAGGTTTGTAGTCACAAATTGAATTCGTTCAGATATTGTATCCGAGGCAATGCACGATAGAATAATCAAGAAGTCCGACTTATATCGTCTTTTCTGGAGGTCACTCTGCCTCCAGGCTGTCTGGAATTTTGAACGTATGCAAAATTTGGGATTTCTTTACATATTGGCACCAATTCTTAATAAGCTCTATCCCCAAAAAGAGCAAAGAATTGAGTCTTATAGGCGACACCTGGAATTTTTTAACACCCATCCATACTTTGCTAATGCGTTATTGGGCATAGTCGCTCGCATGGAAGAGGAAATGGCAAAGGGAGAACAGGTCGAGCCTGAAGATATTTCGGCAATAAAAATGAGCATGGGCGGAGCGTTTGGAGGCATTGGGGATTCACTATTTTGGGGAGCATGGCGGCCGTTTACTGCCTTGCTAGCCTGTGTTCTGGTTATTATCTGTATGGGAAAGTGGGAAGGCGCATGGCTTGCGCCAGTGCTTTTTCTTTTCCTCTATAATTTTCTGCACTTGCACACGCGGATTAAGGGATTGATAGAGGGTTATAAGAGAAAAACAGGGGTAGTAAGACTTTTTCGGAAAATGCGTTATACCCGTACAATATCGAGTGCCCATCTTATAGGCTTAGTTCTTATTATACTTGCCGCATTAGTAATACTCCTCGGTCAATGGAAGGCAACAGATAAGCTATACTTTTTGGTATCTTTCCCTTGCATGGTCTTCCTTAATCGCTGGCGAATTCCTTCAGCAAAGCTTCTATATTTGCTTGTGGTGATTTTCTGTGCACTGGAATATGTATTTTGATTTTGGGAACGCTGAATGATACAGAAAAATTTTCGAATCAAAAATAAGTTAGGCTTGCACGCAAGACCTGCAGCACTTCTCGCCCAGACTGCGTCTAAATTCGAATCAAAAATATCAATAGTTAAGGATGGCCAGGAAGTGGACGGGGATAGCATTTTGGGGATTATGATGCTAGCAGCGGAGTTCGGTTCGGAGATAGTAGTGACCGCTAATGGCAAAGATGAGAAAGAAGCGATAAAGAAGATAGAGGAATTATTTAAGAGAAAATTTGATGAGGAGTAAACGTCATGTTGAAAGGAATTGCTGCTTCGCCTGGCATTGTGATTGGGCGAGCTTTTCTCCTTGAAGAAGAGGAATTCTATATTTTCAAGAGGACGATTGAGCCTGCTGATATAAAGCAGGAAATCATTCGTTTTCGCAAAGCCCTTGCCGAGACAAAAGAAGAGATGGATGGAATAAGGCAGAAGGTCCTGAAGCAACTTGGTAAAAGACATGTACGCCTTTTCGACGCCTATCTCCTGATTCTGGATGACCCCATTCTTAGAAACGATGTGGTAAGGTTGATTATGGAACAAAGGGTAAATGCTGAATATGCTCTCCAGATGGTAATCGATAAAATAACGAAGACTTTTAATATAATCGATGACGGGTATCTACGAGACCGTAGCATGGACATTCTGGATGTGGGAAAAAGGGTTTTAAAAAACCTGCTCGGCCGGGAAAGGGAAGAGCTGGCTACTTTGCCATCGCCAGTAATTGTAGTCGCTCATAATCTCACTCCCGCAGATACCATTGCCATGCGCAAAGAGAATGTCATAGGGTTTGTCACAGATATCGGGGGAAGAACCTCGCATACAGCCATTATGGCCCAGTCATTAGAAATTCCCGCTGTGGTAGGTTTGAAAAATGTAACTAAAAAGGTCAATCCGGGAGACACAATAATTGTGGATGGAATAGAAGGAATTGTGATTATTAACCCCGATTCACTGACAGTTGAGAATTATGAACGGCAGAAAATAAAATATACGGACGCCGAAGAAGCGTTAAAGAAGCTGACAGACCTTCCAGCGGTCACAGCCGATGAGTATACTGTTGAATTGCAGGCGAACATCGAAGTACCTGAAGAAATTCCCTCGGTTCACGCCCACGGAGCAACAGGAATTGGTTTATTCCGCACTGAGTATATCTATCTAAATAGAGTCGATTTACCCTCCGAAGAAGAGCAATATCAACAATATGTCTCCGTGGCGCGAAAAATGATGCCCTATCCCGTGGTAATCAGGACAATGGATTTGGGAGCGGATAGGTTTGTGGGTGAATTTGGCATTTCTCCGGAACGCAATCCTTTCATGGGTTTAAGGGCAATTCGGCTTTGCTTTAAATATCCTGATGTTTTCAAGACCCAATTAAGGGCTATTATGAGGGCCTCGGTAGAAGGGAACCTGAAAATAATGTACCCTATGATATGTTGTGTAGAAGAACTTAGACGTGCCAATAAATTCCTCGAAGAAGTAAAAAATGAATTAAGAAAAGATAAGATTCCTTTTAATGAAAATATGGAAATAGGAGTGATGATTGAAACGCCTTCTTCCGCTCTGATTGCGGATGTTCTTGCCCGGGAAGCCGATTTCTTGAGCATCGGGACAAACGATTTAATCCAGTATACTTTGGCAGTAGATCGCGTTAACGAGAATGTCACTCACCTTTACAAGCCATTACATTTATCGATTTTGCGCCTGATTAAAAGGGTGATAGATGCTGGTCACGAAGAGGGCAAGCGCGTAGGAATGTGTGGAGAAATGGCTGCAGATTCTTCTTTTACAAAGATTCTTCTTGGTATGGGTCTAGATGAGTTCAGTATGTCTCCGTTGTCCATACCTAAGATTAAGAAAATTATTCGGTCAACGAACCTGACCAGAGCCCGGGAACTCGCCAACAAGGTTTTGGCTACCACAGAGCAGGAAGAGGTAAGCAAAATTCTGGAGAGATTTGAGGCCCTGCCATAGTTTCATCACAGAAGGTTTGCAGTCCTCCCCAGAGGGAGGTTGGATTTGTAGGCACAATTTTCCCGATTGAAAATCGGGATGCAGAATGTAGCGGCAGCGAAGCTGTACTTTAGGGTGAAGTGGGGGAATGACAGCGCCACCACAGGGCATTGCCCGGAGAAAGGTGATAGAGAGTTAATCGGACGATGAACGAGATGATCAAGTATCTGGAAGATTTTCCTGCTCAATGTGAAAAGGCAGTGCAGATTGCTATGAAATTCCCCATCGATCTAAAAAGATATGGCTCTATCCACCAGGTTGTGGTCTCTGGAATGGGGGGGTCAGCGGCAGGTGGCGACCTGATAAAATCGTATCTTCAGAGAGAGACAAGGATTCCCATCGAAGTCAACCGGGGTTATCTCCTTCCGGGCTATGTAGGGGAGAACACCTTAGTTTTCGCTATCAGCTATTCGGGCAATACTGAAGAGACTCTATCCGCCTATCGCGATGCGCTCTCTCGTTCCGCAAGGATTATAGCTATTACCAGTGGAGGAAAGTTAAAGGAATTTTCTCGGGAAGACGGAAATGACATAATTGAAATCATAGGCGGGATGCCCCCCAGGGCAACTTTTGGGTATCTATTCTTTCCTATGCTTACTCTTCTTCAAAGGCTGGGATTGGTTGGCTCTAAAGAAGAGGAAACCAGGGAGACAATCCAGAATTTGCAAATCTTGGCTAAAGAGTATAACCCTCAGAGTAAAGCCAATATGGCAAAAGACATATCAGAGAAAGTAAGAGGGCATCTTCTCCTCATATATGCTCCCGACCATCTTGCTGCGTGCGCCATCCGCTGGAAGAACCAATTCAACGAAAATAGTAAGATTGCGGCTTTCTTCGGCATATTACCGGAAATGAATCATAATGAAATTGAAATTTGGGCAAGCAGCAGTGAATTCACGCAGAAATTCTATATAATTTTCCTGAGGGATAGTGCTGAAAACGAGCGAATCAAAAAAAGGATAGAAATAACAGAAAGTATTCTGAGAAACAAGGTAGCCGGCGTACAGCATGTAATCTCCAGGGGCAAATCTCTCCTATGTAGGCTCCATTCCCTCATATACCTTGGCGACTGGGTCAGCACATATGTGGCTTTAGGCGACTCTGTAGACCCCCTACCCACCCCGATGATCGACCTGCTTAAGAGTAGGCTCGCCCAGCTATAGTTGAAAATCCACTTTTTTCTTGACATTTGCGATAATTTGTGATATTATAAAGGTTTGATATTTTGTTCAATCTCTGCACGAACAAATGCAAAAATGCGTCTTCTGTGATATTATAAATAAAAGGGTTTCCGCTAATATCGTTTACGAGGATGAACGGGTAATAGCCTTTCGGGATATAAACCCTCAGGCCCCGGTACATCTTCTAATTGTGCCCAAGAAGCATATCGCCACGATTATGAATTTGACCATGGAAGACAAAGAGCTAATAGGAGAGATTTACTTGGTTGCCCAAAAATTGGCTTCTAAAGAGAGCATTGCCCAATGTGGCTTCCGTATTGTAGGAAATTGCAATGCCGATGCCGGTCAAGCAGTCTTTCACATACATTTCCACTTGCTGGGTGGTCGAAAATTCACCTGGCCTCCTGGCTAAAAAGTGGCGCGGAAGATCCACATAGATAGTAACCTTTATGGAAACGGTGACAGTCGCGTAGGGGCGACTCTTGCGGCCGCTCGATTAATAGAAGCGAATGCTCTGATAAATGGAGCGCACAGGTCCGACAGGACTCCGAAACCCGACGGAGGCGCCGGACTCCTCGGAGCTGTTCAGATAAGGGGTGAAAAAATGTGACTGAGGTAAAGGTTGGAGAACATGAATCTATAGATGAGGCTTTACGGCGATTTAAACGTGAATGCGAAAGGGCTGGGCTTATGACTGAGATAAAGAAAAGGGAATATTATGAAAGCCCCAGCGTGCGCAGAAAGAGAAAGATTGCCGAGGCAAAAAGGAAACAGAGGAGAAGGGAACTCAAGTTTTTGGACCGCTTAAAAAGAAAAAGATAATTGATAGACAAATTACCAAGAAAATTCTATTCCCGAAGCACAGAAATCGTTGCTCAAGAACTGCTAGGTAAAACGTTAGTCCACAAAACGGAAAAGGGTGCAATTTTGGCCAAAATTGTAGAGACAGAAGCCTATTTTGGCCAGAAAGACCCGGGAAGCCACGCGTATCGCGGAATAAGTGCGCGTAACAGGATAATGTTTGGGCCGGCAGGGAAAGCCTATATTTACCTGGTATATGGCAGACATTACTGCCTTAACATAGTTACAGAAAAGTGCGGTATACCAGGTGCTGTTCTAATTAGAGCTGCGGAACCTATAGAAGGCATACAATTAATGAGAAAAAATAGAAGAATAGGTGAGCGCTTAGCGCATCTTACCAATGGCCCCGGCAAATTGACCGCGGCTTTAGGCATTACCGCTTCCCTGAATGGAACTGACTTAACCGGGAATAAACTATTTGTTGTGAGCGACACTAATCGGGGAGAAACCAGAGAACCTTCAACAATCTTTGGCATCACCAAGGCAGGTCGTATCGGGATAAAGGAAGGCAGCAATCTTCCTTATCGCTATTATATTGAAGGAAATAAATTCGTATCTCGAACAATTCCAATCAAGAATAATGCGCCCACATAAAGGCTTCTCCTCAGAGATTCCATTACCTGTGAGAGTGAATGCCTGAAAACTGGAGGTTAGGGGGAGATGATAAATTGAAACTAGCTGAATTCTACAAATTCATCATAGAGCAGGGGATTTCCAAAGATCCTCGTGGTTCGGAGAGAGTTAAACTAGAAATAGGAAAGAAAAGAGAAGAATTTGAAAAAATGGCAGAAGAAAAGAAAAGAGAATTTGACCAAGAAACTCTTCACAATCCCTATAGTGATACCAGGATATTGCATGACACTAAAAAAGAAATAAGAAACATACTTGTGGGAATTGATATAGAAACTCCAGAATTACTTTTAGCCGACCGTCTAAGGTCACAGGGAAAAGAGGTCGAATTGGCCCTTGCTCACCACCCTGAAGGTCGTGCCTACGCCAATTTCTATGAAGTTATGGGTATGCAGGCAGATATTCTGAACAAGTATGGTGTCCCTATAAACATAGCGGAAGACCTTTTAGCAAAGAGGATAAAGGATGTCAGCCGCAAGGTCATGCCGGTGAATCACTTCAGGGCGGTGGATGCGGCACAATTACTCGACATTCCATTTATTTGTGTCCATACTCCAGCAGATAATTTTGTGACTACATATTTGCAAGGATTGATGGATGAAAAGAAGCCCGAACTAGTGGAAGATGCAGCTGGGCTTCTGAAAGAGATCCCGGAGTACGAACGGGCCACCACACGAGGTAATGGTCCAAGAATTATTGTTGGTTCTGAAAAGAGGCGGGCTGGAAAGATATTCGTTGATATGACAGGCGGCACCGAGGGGTCGGAAGAAGCTTTAGAGAAACTCAGCGATTCAGGAGTCGGCACAATAGTGGGAATGCATATGAGCGAAAAGCATTACCAAAATGCAGAAAAGTTTCACATAAATGTTATAATTGCTGGTCATATGGCATCAGATACTTTAGGGCTCAATCTGATATTAGATCGGGCTGTAGAAAAGTTTGGGCCTCTAAATATAGTTTCTTGTTCGGGTTTTTACCGGGTCGAGAGATAGAAGAAAAAGAGGATAGGTGCTTTTTTCTCGTTGTTTTTGCTGCCTGTCCACAAGGGGAGCTGACTTGGCTATTCCGAACTATCTAATAGACCAAATACGCCAAACCAGTAATATTGTAGAGGTCGTTTCTGAATATTTGCCTCTGAAAAAAACTGGAAGCAATTTTAAAGCACTCTGTCCGTTCCATCAGGAGAAGACTCCCTCTTTTATTGTTTCACCGCAAAAAGAGATATTTCACTGCTTCGGTTGCGGGGAAGGAGGAAATGTCTTCAATTTTCTGATGAAGCATGAGAAGATAAGCTTCATAGAGGCTGTGGAGAAGCTGGCTCAGCGGGCAGGGATTTCTCTACCCAAAGATAAGGTCAGCCAGGAGGAATCCTCCAGAGTTTCGCGAGAGAGAGAGGCTCTCTTTGAAATCAATCAGCATGCGGCGAGCTTTTATCACCGATTTTTGAAGAGTTCACCTTCGGCACAAAAGGCACGGGAGTATCTCAGGAAAAGGGAATTAAAGGATGAGGTTATTAATAAATTTGCACTTGGCTACGCTCCTGGCTCCGGAAGTGACCTGTTAGAGGCGGCTGTAAACAGAGGTTATTCAAAATCACTTTTGGAAAAGGCAGGTTTAATCACTTTTTCAGAAAAGAGGAATGACTATCGCGACCTGTTTCTGGACCGGATTATTTTCCCAATTTCTGATATTAAGTCCAGGGTAATTGGATTTGGGGGAAGAGTTTTAGGAGATCATTTGCCCAAGTACTTGAATTCTCCCGAAACTCCTGTATTTAATAAAGGAAAAGCCCTGTATGCGCTCGACTTTGCTAAAGAGTCTATTCAAAAGAAGAATCAGGTCATAGTCGTAGAAGGATATACCGATGTTTTGACCTGCCATCAGTTTGGAGTAGAGAATAGTGTAGCCACTCTGGGAACTGCTTTGACCGGCGACCACATTTCTACAATATTGCGATACGCTGAAGAAGTGGTCATAGTGTACGATGCTGACACTGCCGGGGTCAAGGCTGCATTAAGGGGATTAGATTTGTTGATAGGGAGTGGACTAAAAGTAAAGGTATCTGCACTTCCTCGAGGTACCGACCCTGACGATTTCCTTCGCTCTCAGGGTTTAGAAAAATTTCAAAGGCAAATTTCCCAGTCAATCTCTTTAGTTGACCATTGGATAAAGTTGATTTCTGAGACTGCGGACCTGAAAAGTTTTGAAGGAAAGGTTGCCGTGTTGGAAGAGGTCTTGCCGATCATTGCAAGGATAAAGAACCTGGTACAGCAGAAAGATGAGATTAAAAAATTATCTCAGCTGATTTCTCTTGAGGAAGACACATTACTTTTAGAATTGGCAAGGATAGACAGAAAGACTTATCGGTGGGAAAAACCTTCTTCCCTGGACACTCGCAGAAGTCATGAGGGCTTTTTCATCAAAGGCGTTCCAGGTTCTTCTCCCTTAGAAGGAATTCTCAAGGCAGAGAAGGGTCTCGTACAGGTAATGATTAATTATCCTGAGGAAATTGAAACAATCCGGGTAGAAATTACTCCCGAGGATTTCCTTATAAGCGAGCTTTCTACGACTGTGCAGATTATATATGAATTGCATGAGAAGAAAGAACCCATACACCCGGCAGTAATTATGGATAGGATTTACAGTCAGGATTTACACTCTTCGGGCCAGGTCAATCAGATTATCGCCTCCTTGGCAATGGAGGAGAAAAAAGCAGAATTCTCTCCGGGGACGGTCAACGCATTGATTGAGAGAGTAAAGATACACAAGTCAGAAGAAGAAAAAGAAAGAATACGAGAGGAACTTGCGACTTTAATAGATAGAGGCTTGTCAGTGGAGCAGGGAAAAATAGAGAAGTTTAAAGAACTGACGAAGAGACTCAAGGGAAGCAAGAATGAAAGAGTACAAGGAAAAAATCTCTGAACTAATCGAGCAAGGAAAAGAGACTGGGAAGCTGACATATGAGGAGATAAATGAACAGCTCCCAGAAGATATAGTAGATTCCGAAGAAATAGACGATATCTTTACCAAACTGGATGAGTTAGGAATCGATGTAGTTGATAAGATTGCACTAATTGAAAGGCCGGAAAAGCCCGAGGAGGAAAAAGGAGGCTTAGTCCCCATAACTCCCACCACCGAGGTAGAAACAAGTGATTCCATAAAAATGTATCTCAACGAAATGGGGAAGGTCTCCCTTCTTAATCGAACTCAGGAGATGCATTTGGCCAAGAGCATAAAGGACAACGAAAAGAAGCTGAAACAGGTCGCCTTGCAGTCTCCCATAGCTTTAAGAGAGATAAAACAGATGGGCAGAATGTTGGAGAAACGGGAGATTACCCCTAAAGAATTAATGCCTCGAGGCCGGAAGACTACCAGAGCTTTAACCAGAATGAGACAGAAGATGAGAAGAGTAGTTCGGGAAATCACCAATAGGGAAAAAAAGATCCTTGCCTACGAGAAGAGATTAAGAACGAAGAGGATTAGCCCAAAGAAAATTGAGAAGGTTGATAAATTACTGAGTCAGGAAAAGAAGAAGATTTTACAGCAAATCCTTGATTTGAACTTGAAATCGGATAAGATTAAGAAAATAATTGTAAAAATAAAACAGATAGGTCTGAGAATGAGACAGATCGAAAAGGAAGGCGATTACTACCAGCGGAAACTTAAACTTGGCTTTCCCGAGGTAAGAAAGCTGTGGCGAAGAGCTAAGGCAAAGAAAATCTCCAAGTCAGAATTCAAGAAGAAAGCGGGAGCAACCTTAAAGCAGTTTGAAGGAATACACAAGAATTTAAGGAGCGTTTCTCAGCGTCTCCTCCAGCTTCAGAGAAACACAGGAATGGACGCTTCGGCTATTAAGGAGTTATACAACCAGGTTACCCAACTGGAGTCAGAAATTCTCGATGGCAAACTGAAACTGGTTAAGGCAAACTTAAGGCTAGTAGTAAGTATTGCCAAAAAACATATCAATCCCAACCTCTCGTTATTGGATTTAATTCAGGAAGGCAGTATCGGACTAATGAAAGCAGTTGACAAATTTGAATATAAAAGAGGGTTTAAGTTTTCTACTTACGCAACCTGGTGGATTAGGCAATCCATAAATCGGGCGATAGCCGACCAGGCCCGCACTATCAGGATTCCGGTGCATATGAAAGAGATTATTAGTAAATTGACTAAGATTGCTCGTCGGTACCGCCAGAAGTACGGACGAGACCCTCTCGTTGAAGAATACGCCAAAGAAATGAAGATGGCGCCAGAGAGAATACGAGCAGTACTGAAGATAATGCAAGAACCGATATCTTTAGCTACTCCTATTGGGGAAGAAGAAGAGAGCCATCTGGAAGATTTCATTGAAGACCGCGATAATCTTTCCCCGGTTAATGTTGCATTAGATGTCTTGCGACAAAAGGAGATAGAGAGGGTGTTATCAACTTTGAGTGAACGCGAGGCAAAAATCATCAAACTTAGATTTGGAATTGGTGTGGGATATCCACGCACTTTAGAAGAGGTAGGTCAGATATTTAATGTAACAAGAGAAAGAGTGAGGCAGATAGAGGCAAAGGCGATAAGAAAACTGCGCCATCCTTCGAGAAGCAAGTATTTAAGAGAGTACGTTGAATAATTTCACAAAGCACCATGTGGGTGCGACCCTTGCCATAGCTTCAACCGGGTCATTCTAAAATATATAATCCCTGGGTTTTAGGAAAGTTATTTTTCTCTAAGCTCAGGGATTTTTTTGTTGATTATTTTCTGAAAAATAGGTAAATTATCTCTAGTGGAATAGACTTTCTATGTACTGTAGGGCTTTATGCTCGTAATTGGGATGAAGGGATAGTTTTTCGGAGATGCTTGGAGAGAGAATTAAAAGATAGTTTACTCATCGCTAAGGAATTTATTAACGCCAAAAAACTTCGGACTTCGCAGGGCACAAATCAGAACTCCTCTCCCCGATTTCATCGGGGATCGTCAGACAATGATTTGCTTGAAAGGCAAGAAGGGCGTCCTCGTTTTTTGGCTAAAATTCCCAGAGCTCTTCGTAAACTATCTTTCTTTTGAACTAATTTGTAGTTGGTAGTGTCGGGCTTTATGCCCGTAATTGGGATTTTGGCATTTGGATTTTGGAATTTATATTGTGGGATAGTTTTCGAAGTTGTTCGGAGAGAAGATTAAAAGTTAGTTTGCTCGTAAAGATTTAGTAACGCAAGGAATTGAGAGCTTCCCGCAAACCAACTTTTCCTACGAATTAATTCGCGTGGGGGCGACCTTTACGATCGCCCAGATCTTTGCTCCAGCGATGTGGAGAGAAATGTGGTAACAAAAATTCGCAAGAGGAACGGCAGAATAGCCGATTTTGACCAGGATAAAATCACCAGGGCCATTGAAAAAAGTATCCTCGCCGTAAGGCTAAAGGACAGAAACCTGGCCCAACAATTATCGCGAGAAGTCATAAACATAGTCAAGCAGAAATTTGCACGAAAAATTCCCGGCGTTGAGGATATACAGGATGTCGTAGAGAATGTTCTAATTAAACATGGACTTGCCAGAGTGGCAAAGGCATATATACTATACCGCCAGAAGCGAAAAGAAGTCCGCGAAGCCAAAGGAATTTTTGGCGTAGAGGATGATCTAAAACTGCCAGTGAACGCCGTAAGAATTCTGGAGAAGAGATATTTATTGAAAGATGAATCCGGCAATCTAATAGAGACTCCTAAGAAAATGTTTGAGAGAGTGGCAAGGGAGGTGGCCAGCGCGGACCGCTTCTATGGGGCAAAATTTGACCCAGAAAAATCAGAAAGAGAATTCTACAGGGTTATGTCCACTTTGGAATTCATTCCCAACACCCCTACTTTGATTAATGCGGGGACCAGAATGGGTCAATTATCTGCTTGCTTTGTTTTGCCTGTGGAAGATTCTATGAAATCTATCTTCGAAGCAGTAAAAGATATGGCCTTGATTCATCAGTCGGGTGGAGGAACGGGCTTCTCGTTTTCCAGATTGAGACCAAAAGGAGACTTGGTCAAGTCAACCAAAGGAATTGCTTCCGGCCCTGTTTCATTCATGCGCGTATTCGATATGGCAACAGATATAATCAAACAGGGAGGCAGGAGAAGGGGAGCAAATATGGGAATATTGAGAATAGACCACCCCGATATCCTGGAGTTCGTCACAGCCAAAACCAAAGAGGGAGCGTTTACTAATTTCAATCTCTCAGTCGCCATCACCGATAAGTTTATGAAATTAGTCGAAGATGATAAAGACTACGAGCTAATAAATCCCAGGACAGGAAAGCCTACCAGAAAATTAAGGGCGAGAGATGTATTTAACTTGATAGTAGCGACAGCCTGGAAGACAGGAGATCCCGGACTTGTGTTTATTGACCGAATAAATAAATATAATCCCACACCCCAGAGTGGAATAATAGAGAGCACCAACCCCTGTATCGTCGGTGAGTGTCTTATCGCTACCGAAAGGGGGTTGGAGAAAATTGAAAGCATTTACCAAAGGCACAAGAATGGCAACCTTAATGGGGGGATTAACATCTTGACGGACAACAGAGCCCTTGGGGCGGAAGGTGTTGCATTGAGAAATTCGGTTAAAATATATGAAAATGGCGAAAAAGAAGTTTTCAAGCTTATTACTGAATCTGGCTATGAACTGCTTGCCACCGCCAACCATAAAGTCTTAACTACTCGAGGTTGGGTTAAATTGGCCAATTTAAATTCTAGTCATGAAGTAATGATCCAATCTGGGGTAGGTAGTTTTAGGAAGGAAAAGAAATTAACTGTTGAGGATGATTACCTAAATAACTTTACCAATAGAGCCAAATTGAACTTGCCTACTCTTTGGAGTAGGGAATTAGGGCAAGTCTTGGGCTGGCTAATAGGCGATGGTTGGTTGAGAATTGGGGATAAAGATTGTCGTGTTGGTTTTACTTTTGCAAAGAACGACCGACCGCTCTTAAGTTGCCTAAAGTCCATTTTGAATAAGTGGTACGGAAAAAACATTCGAGAGATCAATAGGAGTAATAATTCCTATCAGTTATCCTACCATGGTAAGGGCTTCGTGGAGTTCTTTAAGCTTCTTGGTGTCAAACCGTTTAAAGCTGCTGATAAGGTGGTCCCAGAAAGTATCTTCACTGCTCCCAGGGAAGCCATTGCTGGATTTTTGCAGGGCTTATTTAGCTCTGACGGAACAATAAACATTTACAGGGCAAATGGCACTGTCTATATTAGATTAAGCTCAAATTCTGAAAGGCTGCTAAAGGAAGTTCAGCTTTTACTTCTAAATTTTGGAATCAAGAGTAAAATTTACGACAGAAAAAGACCGCCTCAGAGAAAATTTGGCTATACTACTATCCACGGAGAAAAAAGAGATTATTGCACAAGTGGAATATTTTTCGAACTGCAAATTTCTAGGCGGAACATTCTAAATTTCTTAAATTCTATTGGTTTTATTCCGGATAAGTTTGTTGAAAAAATAGATAAATTGAGACAACGGAATTTCTATTCTGACAAGTTCTATGATAAAGTAAAGTCCATTGAGCGCCATGGGAAAGAAGTAGTGTATAATTTAACTGAGGCTGTGTCTGGGTCTTATATTGCCAGTGGTATCGTGGTGGCGAACTGTGGGGAACAGCCGTTGTTGCCATACGAGTCGTGTGTTTTAGGCTCGATAAATCTATCAAAGATGGTCAAAAAAAAGAAGATAAACTGGCAAAAATTGAGTAAGGTAGTAAGAACCGCTGTCCATTTTCTGGACAACGTTATCGATGTCAATAAATATCCCCTCTCTCAAATAGAAAGAATAACCAAGAGTAATAGAAAAATTGGCCTGGGGGTCATGGGATTTGCCGAAATGTTAATCAAACTCGGCATTCCCTATAATTCCCGGGAGGGGATAGCCGTCGCGGGGAAGGTTATGAAATTCGTAACGAGAGAGGCGAGAGAAAAATCGAAAAAGCTAGCGGGATTGAGGGGAGTCTTTCCAAATTTTAGAGGAAGTATTTGGGATAAGAGAAAAATCAGAGTGCGAAACGCCTCTTTAACCACAATTGCTCCTACAGGGACGATAAGTACTATTGCGGGTTGTTCCAGCGGCATAGAGCCTCTATTTGCCATATCTTATGCCCGAAGGATACTGGAAGGCACCCAGTTTCTCGAGACCAATACTCTGTTTGAAGAATTAGCCATAGGTAAAGGATTTTACAATAAGAAATTGCTGGCGGAGATAGCAAGGAAAGGGTCCATACAACATGTGAAGAAGATTCCGGCCTACATAAGAAAGATATTTTTGACAGCCTTCGATATCTCCCCAGAATGGCACGTGAGAATGCAGGCAGCTTTCCAGAAGTATACAGACAACGCTGTATCGAAAACGGTCAATCTCCCGTACGAGGCGACAGTGGAAGAAGTAGAAAAGGTTTACAAGCTCGCGTATAAGCTCGGATGCAAAGGGGTCACGGTGTATAGATATGGAAGCAAACCCCAGCAGGTCCTCTATCTCGGTTCTGTCCCGGAAGGCGTAACTGAAGAAGCATCTGGATATGTAAGTGTGGATTCGGAATATGCCGGGGGTTGCCCAACCCCTTACTGCCTCTTCTAAAAAGGGAAAAAGTTGCCTGTCCCTTTTTTTCTGATGAAAGTAAATGTAAGATTTTTCGCTAGTATCCGTAAGTTTTCCGGAAAAGACAATCTGGAAATAAATATCGAGAAAGGCTCCAGCGTAAAAGATCTACTTTCCAAGATAGGAATCCCCGAAGAAGAGCCTCTTCTGGTTATCCTCAATGAGCATACTCGGGGAAAAGACGCTATACTTCAAGAAGGAGATACCCTTTGCCTCTTCCCCGTAATTGCTGGAGGCTAAGATGTTCGGCTGGAATGGTAAGGTCGCACAAGTCCATTTAACTGAAAGGAAAGTAGAGTATATCCCATTAGACAAAGAATTCCTCACAGACTATCTGGGAGGCCGCGGATTAGGCGTGAAATTCGTCTACGATTTAGTGAAACCAGGCCTCGACCCACTCTCTTCAGAAAATATCCTCGTCTTTGCTGCCGGGCCCCTCACCGGTACTACTTGCCCCACTTCCGGACGGTTTGCGTCCGTTTCAAAATCTCCACTAACCGGCACCATATTCGATTCTAACAGTGGCGGAACTTTTGGGCCGGAACTAAAGTTTGCTGGATTTGACGGCTTAGTGATATCCGGAAGAGCAGAGGAGCCAGTCTACATAGAGGTCCGTAATGGTAAGGTCTCCATAAAGGACGCACGGCATCTATGGGGAATGAATACCAGGGAAGTCACGGGGGAACTATCAAGATTTGGAAAAGTTGCCTGCATAGGAAAGGCGGGCGAGAAGGGGGTAAAGTTTGCCAGCATAATGAACGATTACACCCACACCTGCGGTCGCGGTGGTTTGGGAGCAGTGATGGCTAGCAAGAATTTAAAGGCAATTGTTGTGGCAGGAGAAGAAAAAGTACGGCTCTTTGACAAAGATGGGTATAAGAAGTATTTTCAAGACATAACTCGGCTTCTTGTAGCTAGTCCCGTATCTTCGAAAGGCCTTAGCGAATACGGAACAGCAGTTCTCGTCAACCTGATAAACTATATGAGGATTCTCCCTACCGGGAATTTCAGATTCTCCCGATTCGATTTTGCAGAGGAAATCTCTGGAGAAAAGATAAATTCCACATTTCCTATAAGAAAGACTCCTTGCTATGCCTGTCCCATAGGCTGCAAGCGTGAAGATAGGGATTCCCAAATGGAAATACCCGAATATGAGACTATAAGTATGTTCGGTTCCTCCTGCAGAATTTCCAGCATTCAGACAATTATGAAGGCAAATAGGCTCTGCAATGAATACGGCATGGACACGATTACTACCGGAAGCACAATTGCCTGCCATATGGAACTCACGGGAGAGCACCTCACAGACGAAGGATTACTAAAATTAGTTGAACTAATCGGGGAAAGAAAAGACATCGGCCGGGAATTATCAGAAGGCTCGATGAGATACTCAAGAGCTCATAATAGACCGGATACAAGCATGCAGGTTAAGGGTCTGGAGTTACCCGGCTATGACCCGCGGGGAGTCCTGGGATTGGCTTTAGGATATGCCACTTCTAATAGAGGTGGATGCCACCTCAGAGCATATATGATTGGCCCAGAAATTTTCGGCAAGCCCAAACTGGTAAATAGGCTCACTTTTTCAGGAAAGTCCGGTCTTGTCCAGGTCATTCAAAACCTCTTTACCGCCGTCGATTCCTTGGTAGTTTGTAAATTTGCACTTTTCAGTGTAGGGGAGGAAGAATGGGCAAATATCTTAAGTGCGGTAACCGGGGTAGATTTTGTCTCGGAAAGACTGCTGGAGATAGGAGAAAGGATCTGGAATATAGAAAGATTATTCAACCTCAAAGAGAAATTGTGTAGTGCAGACGATACCCTTCCGCAAAGGTTTTTTCTGGAAAACGGAGGAGTGGACGGAAGGAATATCAATAGATCCGAGTTCCTATCTTCTCTCCTGGAATACTACCGTTTCCGGGGATGGAATAGCGAAGGGATTCCTACAAAGGAGAAACTTGAACAACTTAACATTCTCAGGTAAGTGCTCCCGAAAAAGAGGAACGACCCCCGATTTCATCGGGGGATTCCAAAATCTCCTGGAGTCCTCCCGAAAGGGAGGTTCCGGTATTCAACGACAATTGGTCTTCTAAAGGAGCCACAATGTGGAGAGAAATTAGCAAATTTGGCAAGAAGCTGGTTCAATGTGGATTGACCCATTCCCATTTTGGCAACATAAGTGTGAGAGTGGGAAACAAACTCATAATTACCAGAAGTGGCAGCATGCTCGACGAGGTCGATGAGAATATGGTCGTGGAGTTAGATCTGGATAAGCCCAGCAGTTTCGACACTATAGCTTCCTCAGAAACCATAGTCCACAGGCATATTTATAAAGAGACTTCAGCATTAGCCATAATCCACGCCCATTCTCCTTTTGCTATAATCCAATCGATGATTTCCTCTACAAATCTCTTAGTCCCGACCGACTGTGAAAGCAAATACTTCTTGCATGAGATTCCTATCATAACAGGGGGAGTAGGGTCAAGGGAGCTTGCTCAAAATGCGGCCAATGCCCTTAAGGACCATAAAGGGGCGATAATAAGAGAACACGGACCCATTGCCATCGGAAAGATTGTTGAGGAAGCTTTTGTTACGATATGTTCTATTGAGCATGCTTGCAAGGTCAAATATTTCGCTGACCTGAAGCTACATGGGTTAAACTCATCTAGCCCATAGATGTAGCCTGAGAGCCATAGTTCTGGGTTGAATGGAGTAGCATAGCGACAGCTCCGTCTTAATATCGGAGCTTTTACTGATTCAATTTTTCTGGAGCTGAGGAGGAAACAGGATGGTCTCCGCCTTGGTCTTTGTGCGTTTATTATCAGGACATGAGGAAGCCGTTATGGAAGCATTAAGGCAGGTCAGTGGAGTCCAGAAAGTTATTGCTGTTTTTGGCAGGTGGGACCTCGTGGTTACTGTGCAGGTAGAGGACATAGACGAACTTGCCTCAGTTGTGGTTAATAAGATGAGAGCAATTCCAGGCACGACTTCAACAGAAACACTGATCGCCGTGAAACTGAAAGAAGGGAAAATTTTCATTTGAAAAAGCACCAACAGGATGTCTTAGATTCAAGTCCTGGCGGGCCATTTTCTATTTTACTACCCTGCGAAATGGAGACTATTGTGGAATCATTTGAATACTACTTTCCTACACGCATAGTTTGTGGTCCGGGCTGCATGAGAAAAATCGCTGAAGAAATCAAAAAATCACGAATTTACAAACCTCTTCTGGTAACCGACCCGGGCATAATCCGGACAGGCCTTGTGGCGAAAACTGCGGAGATACTTAAGGAAGAACATATAGATTTCGCCCTTTTTCAGGACGTTGAACCAAACCCGTCGGCCTCGGTGGTGGAAGAAGGATTCAAAATATTCCAAAGAGAGGGATGCGATTCCCTGCTTGCTCTGGGTGGGGGAAGTTCCATTGATACCGCTAAGGCCATTGGAATACTGAAAAGTAACGGCGGCAAGATTATGGACTATGAAGGCATGGGCAAGGTGGGGAAACGAATCCCCTGGATGGTCTCCATACCCACTACTTATGGGTCGGGCAGCGAGGTGACTTCCTTTACTGTAATTACTGACAGAAAGAGAAAATTTAAGGCTGCCATTGGAAGCCCCTTGATTATACCTGACCTTGCTCTGGTCGACCCTGAACTCATGGTTGCACTTCCCCACCATATTGCTGCCAGTGTTGGCCTCGACGCTCTCTGTCACGCCGTGGAGTCCTACTGTTCAAGGATAGCCACTCCTTTCTCCGAGATGCTTGCACTTAAGGCAATTCAATTAATTTCACAAAACGTAGTACGAGCAGTAGAAAGTGACAGTGACATTGAAGCGACATTTAATATGGCGATATCAAGCACCATGGCCGGTATGGCTTTTAGCCTCTCCCGTCTAGGCCTTGTGCACGCTATGAGTCACCCTCTGGGTGGAATGTATGGGATTCCTCATGGCGTGGCCAATGCGCTTCTTCTTCCTTATGTGATGGAGTATAATAGTCAGGCCATGCCCGATAAATATGCAGACATCGCTGAAGTTATGGGGATTGAGGTTAAAAATATGAGTAATACGGAAGCAGCAGCCAAGGCAGTCCAGAGAGTAGCTTTTCTTCGCGACTCTCTGGGTGTCCCTGCCAAACTCAGCTCCTTGGGCATAAGGACAGAAGATATTCCCCGCATGGCAGAAGATACCATGAAAAGTGGAAACGTGAAAGTCAACCCCCGAGAGACAAACCTCAAAGATATTATTGCCTTATACGAGAAAGCCTTCTAGTTTTTGCCGGGTATCAACACGCGACAAACTCTGGAGAGAAACCTCATTAAAAATGAATTTTAGAGATTTCCCTGGAAGAATTTCTAACGGAGTAAAGTCCACACTCTCTCTTCTGTGCTAAGTTGGAATAAGAGCCAGATACTCATAGGAGGTAAAGGATGAATCAGGTCAATAAGAACTATATTAATGGCAAATGGCAGGAATCGAAGGGGGGTGCGACCTATAAAAGCATTAATCCTGCAGACACGACTGATGTGATAGGCATATATCAACGTTCCAGCGTCGAAGATGTGAATCTTGCTTTTAATGCGGCAGAAAGTTCTAAGAACTCATGGGCAGCGACGCCAGCGACTCAGAGGGGGGAACTACTGTTCCAGGCAGCCAATATTTTAGAAAAAAAACTGGACCAGGTAACGGGTACGGTAACCCGGGAAATGGGCAAGCCTTTCAAGGAAGCAAAGGGCGAAGTGCTGAGGGGTCTCCAGTTGCTTCGCTTCTACGGCGGAGAGGGATGGAGAATGACCGGAACAACCTTTCCTTCGGGTAAGACTGGCAGGCTCCTGTTTACTCTGCGTGAACCTCTGGGGGTCGTCTGTGCACTCACTCCCTGGAATTTCCCTTTCGTCATACCTTTGTGGAAAATTGCACCAGCCCTGGTTTATGGTAACACGATCGTATTCAAACCTGCAAATCTCACTCCGCAGTGTGGTCTGGAACTGGCCCGCGTTATTGACGAAGCAGGTTTTCCTCCTGGTATTTTCAATTTTATAACAGGTAGCAGTAGCGAACTGGGCGATGCTCTGGTGACACACCCCAGAGTTAATGGGATATCCTTTACAGGTTCCTGCTCAACAGGCAGCAAAATTGCGCTTAAGGTAGCCGGGCAACGCACCAAATTGCAACTGGAAATGGGCGGCCAGAACCCATTAATTGTTATGGAAGATGCAGACCTTGACCAGGCTACCGATATAGCAATTGACGGTTCTTTCTGGTCCACGGGTCAGAAATGTACTGCAACAGGTAGGATAATAGTTCAGGAAAAGATACATGAAGCATTTGTGGAGCTTATGGTTAAGAAGACTAAAAACCTCAAAATCGGAAATGGCATGGATTCGGAAACCCAGGTTGGTCCGGTGGTAAGTGAGGAACAACTGGAAATGGTCCTCGATTACGTAAGGGTGGGGAAGGAAGAAGGAGCTAAACTTTTATGTGGTGGAAGACGGCTTGAGGGGAAAGAATACGAAAAGGGATACTTCCTTGAGCCAACCATCTTTGGTGAAGTGAAACCCAACATGAGAATTGCCCAGGAAGAGGTGTTTGGCCCCTTCGTATGTATACTCAAAGCCAGGGACATTCAGGAAGCCCTTGATATTGCCAATGATTCCCGCTATGGACTGAGTGCCGCCATCTGCACCAGAGATGTAGGAAATGTGCTCAAGTTCATACGTGAAATTGGTGTAGGCTTAGTGCATGTGAACAATTCGACTGCCGGCGCAGAGCCCCACGTCCCGTTCGGAGGAATGAAGGGCTCCACCTCCTACTTCCGGGAGATGGGAAGAACAGCCATCGAGTTCTTCACTCAATACAAAACCATCTATCTCGACGAAAAATAAAATAGAGACAGCGGCCATTTTTATGTAAGGTTGTTATTCACAATTCAAATAATTATTGACTTTCACCGTCATTTTTTGTACAATCGAAACCAAAATTAGGAACTCATAATTTGAAGACTTTCTTATGGGCCCATAGCTCAGCTGGTTAGAGCACCTGACTCATAATCAGGGAGTCCTAGGTTCGAATCCTAGTGGGCCCATTTTTTATTTCATCTCATAGCCTGGTTGGTTAGAGCATCCCGATGCATATCGGGAGCGTCCCCCGATTCATATCGGGGTGGGCCCATTTTTTATTTTATCACCCTGAAAAATGTAAGGTAAGCTATTAATGATTTTGGATGTCAAGGTCGTTCCCAATGCCAGAAAGAATGAAATCAAACAAGAAGAAAATTGGTGGAAGGTTTATTTGACTGCCCCGCCTGAGAAAGGCAAAGCAAACAAGCTCTTAATCGAATTACTCTGTTTAAAATTCAAAGTCAAAAGGAGCCATATAAAGATAGTCCGGGGAGAAAAATCAAGACATAAAATTGTCCAGATTTGGAAAGAACCGGAGTAAGTGTGAGCGGCAGTCTCTGAGTCTTTGAAACCAGAGGTTCTTAATGAAATGATAAAAATTGGCACGAGTGGATTCTCTTTTCCAGATTGGCGAGGAGTGGTCTATCCCCAAAATATTCAACCGCAGGATACCCTTCGGTATTACGAGCAAGAACTCGGGTTCGACACCGTGGAGATAAACTTTACATATTATACTCTTCCCGGCCCCAAAACCATGGAAGGATTGGCAAAAAAGACCACGGAAAAGTTCGATTTCGTAGTAAAAGCCTTTAAGGGCATGACTCATGACCCTTTTGACAGCAGGCTTGAAAAGAAACCGGAATTGGACGAGGTCAAGGAAACATTCGGAAAATTCATATATTCATTGAAGCCTCTAATAGAGGCCAACAAGCTCGGAGCTATTCTCTTGCAATTCCCGGTCTTCTTCTATCCTGGCTCAGAAAGCAAAGATTATATTCTTCAATGCAAGGAGTGGCTGGGTGATGTGCCGGCGGTAATTGAATTCAGAAACCGCGGCTGGGCAAAGTCCGAAACATTCGCTTTCCTTAGAGAGAACGACCTTGCCTATTGTATAGTAGATGAACCAAAATTACCCAGATTAATGCCTTTGGTTGAAGAAATTACATCGAGCATAGGCTACCTGCGGCTGCACGGAAGAAACCAGAACTGGTTCAATGTGCCAACCTCTGAGAGATATAATTATCTCTATTCCGATAGAGAATTAAAAGACTTCATTGACCCCATCAAAAGGATTCATCAGAAGGCACAGAAGGGGTATGTATTTTTCAATAATTGCCATGCAGGTGCAGCCGCCAGAAATGCTCTCCAAATGAAAAGTTTTCTAGGCAACATTGTGGAAATGGGGGAGAGAACAAAGGAATTACTTCGGAAAGCGATCCTGCCTGAACAACAAGAGTTTTTTGGAGAAGAAAAGAAGGAAGGCGAGTAAATCAAGGTAAGTCGCAATTTTATCGTTGACTTTTCTAATCTCAATTTGGTAAAATAAAATTGATGAAAAGAATAGGATTGAGAATACTGGCGATAGATGACGAAGAAGCCGTCTTGTCCCTCCTTAAGTTCAAATTGAGCCAATTTGGACACGAGGTGATTACTGCTAATAATGGGATAGATGGAATTAGAAAAGCAAGGAAGCTTGAGCCAGACATCATCCTTTTGGATCTGGTTATGCCAGGAATGAGTGGCTTCAGGGTGTGTGAATTGCTCAAGTCTTATAATAAGACAAAAGATATTCCCATTTTCATATTTACAGCTTTAGACCGCTTGGAGGATGTTAAGCGCGCGTACGAAAAGGGCGCGGATGACTATATTGTGAAACCATTTGAAGTGGTAACAATTAACAATACAATTGAGACTAAATTCAACGAATTTATGGAAAAAGCCGAGTATAGGGCGACTTTTGAGGAAAGGCATAAAGACACTTCTCACGAATAGTTTTTGAAAAGACTTTGATTGATGAAAATAAAAAATCTTCCCATCGGGGAAGATTTTTTATTTGATTTCTTGTTTAGAAAACTACTATAATCTCTTCAACGCTTTGGGAGCAGAAACGGACTCAATAAATTGAGCGCCTTCATTCTCTATGGGAGAAGATAAAATATGAAGGACTTGATGATTTTGATTACGTCCTTAGCGATTATTCTGATTCTTTTTAAATGGAAATTGAGTCTGACTCTTACCATGATAATAGCGGCGCTCTTTCTGGCTATTGTCCACAAGTTTACCCTAGGAGAGATTTCAAGAACTTTCTATGCTGCCTGTGTAGCAAAAGAGACTGTAGAGATTGTTGTTACTCTTTTCCTGGTTATTATATTCAATTCCTCCATGACGGCTGGATATACCTTTAGCAAAATCGTTGATAACATGAGCAATATGCTCCCGGACATAAGGTGGATTATTGCCGTTGTGCCAGCAGCGGTTGGTTTTCTTCCCATGTTTGGTGGGGCGCTCGTTTCTGCTCCAGTGGTAAAGGAAGTTACCCAGGAGATGGGTATATCGAATGAGCGAAAGACCTTTCTCAATTTCTGGTTTAGACATCTCTGGGAATATACTCTACCCCTCTATCCAGGAATTATACTTGCCGCCGGCATTCTGGGTGCCCCTATTTACAGAGTAATTGCGAGTAATAGTATCTTGACTGTAAGTGCAATTATCATAGGAATAATTTGGGGTACCGGAAGATTAAGATGGAAACCTCAACATTCAGCGAAAACTCATTCCGAGCGAGGTCGAGCAACTCTTGGTTTCCTCTTCAATCTATCGCCAATTATTTTGGTGATGTTTCTGGTTCTCCTTTTTAGGCTAGAAATCTTATACGCTCTTATTGCGTCAATAGCCTTCACAATCATTAGTAATCGGATTTCTATCAGAAAGCTTTTCCGCTCCGCGGCGCAAGAGAAGTATGGGATGATTCTTATTGTTTTTGGCGTTATGATTTTCAAGGCGATGTTGGGAACCTCAGGCATTATAGAACGCCTGCCTCTTTTCTTTCGGGCTGCCGGTATTCCTCCATACTTAGTTATTTCTTTTCTACCGTTCATTGTGGGTTTCTTGACGGGGATGACGATGGCTGCAGTCGGTATCACCTTTCCTGTTATTCTGCCCCTCTTTGATGGTAAATTGTCGCTTATGACTTTTTCGTTTATGTGCGGATTTGCCGGTGTCTTATTGACACCCGTCCACTTCTGTCTGGCATTGACCAGAGAATACTTCCAGGCTGACTGGTTGAAGCTTTATTATAAAGAGTTGATTTTCCCTGTACTTCTTATGATAATCGTTGGACTTGCCTATTCAGCAATAATGTAGGGGTTCGATTCATCGAACCCGCGGGTGGGATAAATCCGACCCCTACAATTATTGTAATTTGCGCCAATTTCTACAAGGAGGGAGAAATCTTGCAGAAGAATAAGGTCATATTGAAAAAGGAATTACTGGAAGATTTCATAATGGAGGTGTTCGAAAAATTGGGAGTGCCCAGTTCAGATGCCAGGATAGTTGCTGATATTCTGGTTGCAGCCGATTTAAGAGGATTTGGGTCGCATGGAATCTCTCGCCTGAAGAGATACGTGGAGGGTATAAAGACAGGAGGCATTGATCCGGTAGCCAGAATAAAAGTAGTAAAAGAAACGCCAGTGAGTGCTTTGATTGATGGCGGAAATGGCTTGGGTCAAGTCGTGGCATTTAGAGCTATGAAGAAGTGCATCGAAATTGCCGAAAAATCTGGAGTGGGTTTTGTCGGCGTGAGAAATAGTAACCACTTTGGAATTGCCGGCTACTATTCAACAATGGCTTTAGAAAAAGATATGGCTGGTATTTCTCTCACCAATGCTCGTTCTTCGGTCGCTCCTACTTTCGGGGTGGAGCCTGTTCTGGGAACAAATCCTATAAGTGTGGCCATACCAACTGGTGGGCCATTTCCATTTGTCCTGGACATGGCGACCAGTATTGCCCAGAGAGGGAAATTGGAAGTCCTGGAGAGGGAAAATAAAAAAATGCTTGCCGGCTGGGCTATAGACGAAAAGGGCAAAACCCTTACCAATCCAAAAAAAGTTACCGAAGGCATATTTACCAGGAAAGCTGCGCTCCTTCCCCTGGGAGGGGTAGGAGAAGAATTCGGTGGACATAAAGGATATGGGTTGGGTCTCCTCGTAGACATTCTCTGCGCTTGCTTTACAGGTGCCAATTTTGGTCTACATCTTTCCCGATTTAAGAAAGGAGGTTATAATCTTGGCCATTTCTTCGGAGCAATTAAGATAGAACTTTTCCGCCCACTCCATGAATTTAAGAAGACGATAGATACGATGTTCCAGGAAATAAAAGCCTCTAAGAAATTTCAGGGGAAAGAGAGAATCTATATTGCCGGAGAGAAGGAATTCGACATGGAAACTAAGAGAAAAGTCGACGGAATTCCGGTGCACCGCGATTCATTTGAATATATGAATTATCTGAAGAATACGCTTAAGATAGATTTGTCATTGACTCCTAGATTTTTTAATTGATTATTCAAGAGAAAAAATATAAAATATCTTAAGATGCAAAAAAATATGGAAGTAAGAATAAAACAAATATTTCTACTTTGTATCCTCATAAATACTTTTGTATTCCTTCCGCTAATCACCCGGTCCGTAAAAAGTTCTCCTGCACCTGTTAAGGAAGAAGTAGAATCTCTAAAACAAACGATAAAAGAGACAGAAAACCTCTATAATCAAGCAGTCATAGCCTACGAAGAGGGAAATGTTGCTCTGGCAGAGAATCTTTATCGTCAAGCTTTGAAGAAATTAGCCAAGTCCAATCTGGACGCTGTTCTGAACTATCAATTGAAGGAGGAATACGATAATCTATTCGGCAAACTGGATGTGCTTCTGGAGGAAATGGAGAGAAATTCCGAATCGATTTTAGAAGTTTCTAAAGAAGAACTGAAAGAAACGGGAAATTTAGACTCAGAGCAAATAAAAGGAAGTTATACCATACCGATTGATAGCGAAAATGATCTGGTAAAAAAATATATAAGACTTTATGGTGAAGGGGAGAGAAGAAAAGCAATTGCTGAAGCACTGGAAAGGTCGGGTAGATACCGCGAGATGATTATTGGAGCTCTGGAAGAATACGGCCTTCCGGGAGAGTTAGTCTATTTACCCATAGTGGAAAGCCTGTATAAGGTGAATGCTTATTCTCGGGCTCGGGCCGTGGGTCTGTGGCAGTTAATGGAAACTCCTGCCAGAAAGCTAGGATTGGTTATTAATTATTGGATAGACGAGAGGAGAGATCCGGAGAAGTCTACCCGTGCTGCTCTCAAATTTCTCAAAGACCTCTATACCTGGTTTAATGACTGGCATTTAGCCCTGGCTGCTTATAATCGGGGTCAAGTTGGGATTGGCAACGATTTAAAATTTTCCAAGTCTGTTGACTTTAGCCAATTGGTAGAGAGAGAAGCTTTGCCGAGGGAAACGGAAGATTTTGTTCCCAAATTTATGGCATGTGTGATTATTGGAGAAAATTATCAAGATTACGGGTTTTCCTTAGATTTCCACGAGCCTTTAAGCTATGATGAGGTCATTCTGGATAAGGTAATTGACCTGGAAGTTATTGCCAAATGTGCAGGCACAACAGAAGCCAGGATAAAAGAACTAAATCCTGCTCTACGAGCTTGGTGTACTCCAAAGAACTATCCCAATTTTAGGTTAAAACTTCCTCCTGGCACAAAAGAGAACTTTCTTACTAATGTTGCTGAGGTAAAAGATTTAACTCCGGGAAGGGGACTTATTCGCTACAAAGTGAAAAAGGGAGATATTTTGGGAAAAATTGCTGGAGAATACTATACTACCGTGTATGCCATTAAAAGAGATAATGAAATAAAAAATATCAATAAGATAAGAGTAGGACAAATCTTAATTATCAGACCCGGCAGAAAATACTTCCTCGAATAAAATCAGGCCGTCGCTTTACGCTCTCCTCTCTCTGATACTCTGTTCCCAAGGGATAAGGAACTTGTGGAGTGTCAAAGGAAAGCTTGACTTACTATCTACTCGCCGGGACCTTTCCTGCTCCGTTACATAATTAGAAAAGTTGTACGCGATTGGCTGTATCCGTCAAATAAACTAAAGTTTGAGGTGATGAAATGCCAACTCAGCATACTCAGAATGAAGGTATGAAACCAGTATATATTGAGGCTTTTGACCTCGATGATGCCTGGTTCCAATGTCTTTCAGCAATATTGGAGAAGGGGGAGGTTTACACGGTTACCAGAGGTAGCTATAAAGGCCAGAAGAGGCTGGAATTCGATTTTGTTACTGTCAGGGTTAAGAAACCTTCCCATCAGATAATACCTATTATTCCCGAAGGTTCGGGCATTCCAGCCCCAACGAGTATGGAGTATATCCAGGGTTATCTGGAATACCTTTTGACCGGGGCCAAGACGGAAACAGAAGACTATACCTACGGTGAGAGGCTGGTTGACCCCAAGGTGAGAATAGCGGAAAATATTAATGGAAAAAAAATAATGAAAGAAATTCCCCTTAATGTTAACCAGATAGAGGAAGTCATAAAGATGTACAGGACAGAGGGACATGGCACAAATCAGGCGATAATGGAGATTGGAATGCCTTCCGATGTTGGCTTAAGAGACCCTCCCTGTTTGAGATTAGTAGACACTAGAATCAGGTATGGGAAACTACATTTTATTCCTTATTTCAGATCCTGGGATTTATGGGGAGGTTTCCCCTCAAACCTGGGTGGATTGCAACTGGTAAAGCAGTATATGGCAGAAGAGATTGGAGTCGAAGACGGGGAAATTATAGCAGTAAGTAAAGGCCTTCACTTGTATGATTATACCTGGGAGTGGGCTAAGCAGAGGACAACAAAATACGATAAAAAGATAGAATAAAGAAAATTTGTCTGATTAATGGAGCTAAATTAGAGAGTGTTAGAAAAACTCTTCGACCCTAAATCAATAGCGGTGATTGGGGCTTCTCGACAGGAAGGAAAAGTTGGCCATAGCATTCTGAACAATCTTGTCCGATACGGCTATAAAGGAAAGATTTATCCAGTCAATCCAAAAGCCGAAGAAATTCTGGGAATAAGAGCATATGCCACAATTTTTGACGTAGAAGGGAAGATAGATCTCGCCGTAGTTGTTATTCCTTCCGAATTTGTACCTTCTGTCCTTAAGGATTGCGCGAAGAAAAGAATCCCCTCGGTAATTATCGTTTCGGCTGGCTTCAAAGAATCTGGTAAACAGGGAACCAGACTCGAGAGAGAATTGGTGGAAGTTGTCAAGAATTCAAGTATGAGGCTTCTCGGTCCCAATTGTCTCGGAGTTATCGATACTGCTTCCTGCCTTAACGCCTCATTTGCCGCAGGCATGCCTTCCAGAGGAAATATCGCTTTCTTTTCTCAGTCTGGCGCTCTATGTACTGCCGTTTTAGACTGGGCTCTCGAAGAAGATGTTGGCTTCTCAAAATTCATTAGCCTGGGAAACAAAGCAGATATTGATGAGGTAGACCTATTGCTTGCCCTCGCAGATGACCCTGAAACTAAGGTTATCCTCGGCTATCTGGAAGGAATAGAAAAAGGCGTCAGATTTATGGAGGTAGCCCGAGAGGTTTCCCGGCGAAAGCCGATTATTATTACCAAATCCGGGAGGACACAAGCCGGAGCCAGAGCTGCCTCTTCACACACAGGAACCCTGACAGGTTCAGAAACCGCCTATGAAGCTGCTTTTAGGCAGTGTAGAGTAATCAGAGCTGAGACAGTAGAATCTCTTTTCGATTATGCTATTGCTTTCGCCTATCAACCCGTTCCCCGAGGCTCAAATCTTGCTATTCTCACTAATGCTGGTGGCCCAGGAATCATTGCATCAGATGCAGCCGAGAATTCTATTTTACATATGGCTTCTTTCAAGGAAAAAACAATTAGTAAACTTCGAAAAGAGCTTCCTCCTAGCGCTTCTATATACAACCCCGTAGATGTGATTGGTGATGCAGGAGCAACTCGTTATGAGAAAGCAATGAAAATTGTCATTGACGACCCGGGAGTTGATAGCCTCGTTGTGATTTTGACGCCTCAGGCCATGACTGAGATAAAGGAAACAGCAGAGGTCATAAGCAAAATTTCGTCGTTAGTTTCTGACAAACCCATTGTCTCTTCTTTTATGGGTCGCTTAGAGGTTAAAGCAGGCATAAACATTTTACGTTCGGGAAAAATACCCAACTATCCTTACCCCGAGCGGGCCATTTCTGCCCTGGAGGCCATGGTTAAGTACCGAAAGTGGAAGGAGGCACCTTCTGGTAAAACCAAGTCTTTTAAGGTAAACAGAGAGAAAGCGAAAAAGATTTTTTCAAAGGCGAAAGAGGAGGGAAAAACTAATTTGACTCCCGAAGAGACGAGGCAAGTGCTCTCGGCCTATGGTTTTTCTCTTCCCCGGAGAATTGTCACCGAAACTTCCCGTGAGGCAATCTCGGCAGCAGGGTCGCTTGGTTACCCGCTAGTGATGAAGATTGTATCACCCGACATTTTACACAAATCTGATATAGGAGGGGTCAAGGTTGGAATCAACGAGAAATCCCAGGTAGCAAGAAACTTTGAAGACCTCATATCGAATGCAAAGAGATTTATGCCCGAAGCCTTAATCCTGGGAGTGGCCTTAGAAGAGATGATTGGGCCTGGGAAAGAGGTAATATTAGGTTCGTTAAAGGACCCGTCTTTCGGTTCTCTTCTTATGTTTGGGCTTGGCGGAATCTATGTAGAAGCGCTTAAAGATATATCTTTCCGAATTGCCCCTTTAAATCTTGACGATGTGGACTCGATGATAAAGGAAATTCGCTCCTACCCAATTCTTAAAGGAATGCGTGGTGAAGAACCTTCTGATTTGGCAGCAGTGAAAGAGGCTTTGTTGAGATTATCTCAACTGGTTACGGATTTTCCTGAGATTCTGGAAATGGACATAAATCCATTGATGGTTCTGCCTGCAGGCAAAGGGGCTTTTGTAATTGACTCGCGGTTAACAATAAAAATTTAATGTCGTTGCGAAATGGCCTGGAGTCCTCCCGAAAGGGAGGGGTCCAGAAAAGAGGGCAGGGTATTTTTTCTGCTACCCGAAGAGTCGGGTTTTATGCCCGCAATTTTTGCTTTTTGATCTTTGATTTTTAATTTGTAGTGTAGCAGCTTATGCCTAGAATTCGGGATTTGAAATTTGGGATTTGGGATTTGGGATTCTTAAAAGGAGGGCGATATGGTTTCCCTATATGTAGGTTCTACTTGTGAATATTCCGGAAAGACTCTCGTTTGTATCGGTTTGGGAAAGAGGTTTCAAAGCGATGGCATATCCGTTGGCTATTTTAAACCTCTGGGAAGACTTCCCGTCAGAGTAGGCAAGGTATTAACTGACCAGGACGGAGTAGCCATGGAGGAGATCCTGGGACTCCAGGACCCGTTAGATTTGGTTTGCCCGGTGGTTTTGACTCAAGACCTAACCATTCAAGCCTACAGCGGAAAGATAAGGAGTATCCAGAAGAAAGTAATGGACGCTTATAGTAAGATTATCCGGAATAGAGATTTGGTTTTGATAGGAGGAGGGGGCAATCTCCATGAAGGTTCGCTCCTGGGCATCCCGGGGAAAACACTAATTAAGAAGATGAAGGCGAAAGCCATGCTAATTGACAAGTGCGAAACAGATATTTTAGTTGACCCTATTCTTGCTGCAAGGGAGATTCTGGGAGACAATTTCATAGGCGTCGTTCTTAACCGGATAGCTGTAGACAAGGTTGAGTATTTCAGGAGAAGAATAGTTCCTTTTTTGAACAGAGAAGGAATAGAAGTTTTGGGCATGATTCCCCAGGACACCACACTGAATGCTATTAGTGTTGGCGAACTCCGTGATAACCTGGGAGGAGAAATTCTATGTTGCGACGACAAAATGGATGAGTTAGTGGAACATTTTATGATAGGTGCTATGAATGTGGAAGGAGGTTTAAGGTATTTTCGGAAGGTTCGGAACAAGGCGGTTATTACCGGAGGCGACCGTCCAGACATTCAGCTCGCTGCACTGGAGACCTCTACGAGATGTATTGTTTTGACAGGAAGTCTTTTCCCCAACGATATTATCGTCTCTCGAGCAGAAGAACGTGAAGTGCCTATGATGATAGTTAAAGAAGACACACTCACAACCGTTGAGAAAATAGAGGATCTCTTGAGACGGCTGAGAGTTAGCGGGAAGAAGAAGGTAGCCAGGGCAGTGGAACTGGTCAATCGAGAGATCGACTTCCGTTCTTTATACCGTAGATTAGGCATCTCCACAAGATAGAATGGCGCTCGGGAATTGGGTGGCTCGCTACACCAAAATTCCCTCGCTGGTAAGCAGAAATTCAGGATGATTCCACTTAAAGACACTATACCATCAGAAAAGTATCCAATTGCTACTGTGCTTCTAATTCTGGCAAACGTCTCTGTCTTTTTCTATGAGATTAGCCTGGGCCAACACCTGCCGCAATTTGTGAAATTTGCCGGTGTTGTTCCCGCACGCTTTCTCGATTCCCGACTCTACTTATCTCAAGGACTTTTTGGACATTATTTGCCAATATTCACTTCCCTTTTCTTACACGGAGGATGGGTTCACCTCTTGGGTAATATGTTGTATCTTTGGGTCTTTGCCGATAATATAGAAGATAGATTGGGGCATTTCAAATTTCCAATTTTCTATCTCCTCTGCGGTTTTGGGGCAAGCTTTGCCCATATCTTTGCCAATCCCACTTCTACTGTTCCCTCCATTGGTGCCAGTGGAGCTATTGCCGGGGTCCTTGGTGCATATTTTATCCTCTATCCTAAATCCACGGTCATAGCTCTCGTTCCAATCTTTTTCTTTTTCCAGATAGTGGAGTTACCTGCTTTTATATTCCTGGGAGTTTGGTTTCTCATGCAGTTTTTTAGCGGGGTCTTAACTTTAGGTTTGGGAACTGCTCAGACAGCAGGGATTGCCTGGTGGGCACATATTGGCGGATTCTTAAGCGGAATATTTTTCATTCTTCTTCTAAGGGGTAAGAAACGCCGTAGAAGATATTGAAGAGGCATATCGTGTTATGTATAGAAAATCTATCTTCAATAATGGTTTGAGACTAATAACCGCTCCGATGAGGGGAACACGAGCGGCCACAGTTTTGATTTTGGTGGGAATAGGTTCTCGGTATGAAGCTAAGGAACTGAATGGTATCACTCATTTTATGGAGCATATGTTCTTTAAAGGCACCAGCAAGCGACCAAGTGCCAAAACGATTTCTGAAGCTATCGATAGAGTGGGAGGAGAACTGAACGCTTACACCAGTGAGGAGAGCACTGGCTTTTTTATTCACCTGGCGAGACCACACCTTGAGCTCGCCCTGGATGTTCTCTCAGATATGTTACTTAATTCAAAATTTGAAAGAGAAGAGATTGAGAAGGAAAAGGGTGTGATATTGGAAGAAATTAATATGCATCATGACAAACCAGACATCCAGGTAATAGATGCTTATAAGTTCCTACTCTACGGCGACCACCCCCTGGGCCGGGAAGTGATTGGAAAAAAAAGAGTAATTAAGAATATGAGCCGGGAAAAGTTGTTAACCTATTTGAGGGGAAAAATTCCTTCCAATAGCACTGTAGTGACTATTGCCGGCGATGTTGAGCCTGGAAAGAGTCTGGCCTTAGTGAGGAAATATTTGAGAAAGTGGGAAAATAGAAAGAAACTGACTTTCTTGCCCTGCGAAGAAAAGCAGACTGACCCTGCTGTTATCCTCCGGCATAGGAAGACTGACCAGGCTTATCTATGTTTGGGAGTGAGGAGTTTTTCTTACAAGCATCCCGACCGTTATGTCCTCAGAGTCTTAAATACAATTCTGGGAGGTATGGTAAGTTCACGACTTTTCGTTCGTCTTCGAGAAGAAGAAGGCATAGTCTATTCAGTTGATTCTGTCAGCGAA